>ERZ773237.433-NODE-433-length-48786-cov-136.254273_pt1 | contig 48786 bp, 29 predicted proteins | sample MGYA00580990_ERZ773237 | MGnify/ENA primary metagenome ERZ773237 (study PRJEB29015, sample SAMEA2737749) | human gut metagenome | biome: human gut; feature: human-associated habitat; material: faeces | place: China | collected 2012 ...
CACCCTCGCCCTTTGTACCGATATATGCCGGATTAATAAGCATGTCGTCAACGTCCTTGATATACCAGTCGATAGAACCATAGAGCATGTTGTGGAACAGCGTAAAGTCTGTACCTATATTATATTGTGTGGCCGACTCCCACTTCAGGTTTGCATTAGGCAGCTGTGTGGCACGGTATCCAGAAGGGAATGTGCCAGAGCCCTGAAGGAAAAGGTCATAGGCTGTAGAGGTTATACGGTCTAATCCATAATCAGCGACATACAGTCCGAATTGTGCGTTATTGTCTATAGCCTGGTTACCGGTCTTACCCCATGACAAACGTATTTTCCAGTCGTCTAACCAGTCTTTTTCAAGCAGTTTGGATACACGGAAGCCTAATGTGGCTGCGGGGAATGTACCCCAGCGGTTGCCCTTGCCGAAACGTGAAGAACCGTCGCGGCGCATCGTGAACGAAGCCAAGATAAGATCATCATAATTATAGTCAACCTTACCGAAGAAAGAAGCGAGCCTGTATCCTACCATTGCGCCGGCAACGCGGGCTGTGCCTGTTGCAGCGTTAGGCCACATATAGTCAGGATCTTCGAGTGCATAGCCTTCATTGTAGCCTGACCAGTCGATAGAGTTCTGCTTTGACAACTCGACACCCAGCAGAACAGAGAAATCATGCTTGTCGGCAAGCGTAAAGTTGTAAGTGGCTGTGTTAGACCATGTCCAGTTCATATCATTCTTGTTAGAGAGCGTTGTGCTTGCAACGTTGTTGTTGACGATATCTGAATGGAATGTATGATTCATCGACTGTATAAAAGATGTATAGAAGTCGATACCGAAACTTGAACGGAGCACAAGGCCTTCAATCGGCTTCAGCTCTACGTATGCATTACCGAACAGACGCCAGTAGTCAAGATGGTTATCACGGTTCTGATACATCTCGCGGAGCGGGTTCTGACGGTCGGACATGCTTCCTACAGGACCACCGAATGTTGTTCCGTCAGTCTCATATACCGGCACGATAGGAGCCATTTTCAAGGCATTCTCCATTGGCGCACAGTCAACTTGTCTCGACCATGTTATGGTGAAGTTTTCGCCTACTGTAAGATTCTTGTTAATGTTGTAAGAAGAATTCATTCTGGCAGAAATATTCTCAAACGAAGTATACTTCAATATACCCTCGTTCTTTTTGTATCCTAAAGAGAATAATGCCGAATATTTGTCTGTTGCGTTAGATATAGACAGGTCGTAGTTCTGAGAGAAGCCTGTACGCGAAATCTCGTCAAGCCAGTCTGTATCTGAATATTTCATTGTTTTTGCGCTGTTGATAAATCCGTCATAACGGCCGTTTACAGTATAATTCTCATACTGTTCTGTTGCCGGATTCCATACCGTGATAGGGGTTCCGTTGGCGGCGTTGAGATTAAGTCCGTAGTTGGCTGCATATGTAACAGGGTCTATTCCGTCGTTCAGGGCTGCCTGAGCCATTGCAGTGGCATATTCGGCAGAGTTACACAGGTTCATCAATGACTGTGATGTGTAGAACGAAGCCGTAAGATTTGCAGAGAAGTCAACCTTCATCTTGCCGCCTTTCTTACCCTGCTTTGTCGTGATAATGATGACGCCGTTAGACGCGCGCGAACCATAGATAGAAGCCGAAGCCGCATCCTTAAGCACCTGCATGCTCTCAATGTCGTTAGTGTTAAGAGAGTTGAGAGACATTGTTGTTGGCACACCGTCGATTACGAAAAGCGGGTCTTGTGAAGAGTTGAACGAACCGATACCACGTATTCTTACTGTTCCTGTTCCTATTGGCGAACCGTTGCCTGTAACAGTCATACCCGGAACACGTCCCTGCAATGCACGCATCGGGTCGGCATCCGGACTTGTCTTCAGGTCGTCTGTCGAAACTACAGACACAGATCCTGTAAGGTCGGCTTTACGCTGAGTGGTATAACCTGTTACAACAAGTTCGTCCATAATGTTTCCGGCTTCCTCGAGCTTTACAACCATGTTCTGACGCGCCGGAAGCGTCACTGTGTTGTAACCTACATAAGAAATTCTGATCTTGGCGCCTTCCTTCACCTTTAATTTAAAGTTTCCGTCTATGTCGGTTACAGCACCGTTTGTCGTACCTTCTTCAAGCACACTGGCTCCAATAACCGTCTCACCTTGATCGTCTTTCACCGTACCGCTGACTTCCATCGTTGTCTGAGCCGTGGCATACAAGCCGAAACTCATTAAGACGAAGAACAGCACAATACGCTTTACGCTTGATAGCATTAGTTTAATGTTCTTCATATTTTTACTGCGTTTTTATGGTTTAATAAATTGTTTATCGTGACTTTTGTCGCTAGCAAAATTATTTAGATTATGAAATTTCTGTTAACAATTTTATACCAATGAATTAAAAATTTCGTTCATGTAACAAAATTTACATACTTTGTACGATTTCTGTGGTCTATTTTGCCCGTTTCATAGCCAATAAAACCTAAAAGGGCTACACACTTATTAACATTTTCTTTATATTCCTTGATGCGGCAACAGAGATATGCCGTGACTGGACACGGCGGCAGAGCAGGAATGAACAGACAGGACGAACAATAATGCAGACGAATCCCGAAGATAAATATGAGGTTAAGAAGTTTTGTTTTGTCTGGTTGGCACCGGGAATGAAAAGAGGGTGTGTCAAAACTAAAATGGGCACTCTACAAAGTTACAGATTATAACCATAGCACTAAAAAGGTCGTATAAAACTCTGTATTGAGTAATTATACGACCCTTCATTTAGCTTTTTGGAGATGTTCAAGTTTCAAATTATCAGCTCATATTTTTTAAGAATGGAGTTTTGACACACACCACGCAATAATTATTTTTTACTGATATTTATCTGACAAGCCGACTACACGCCGCGGCCCTCGTTAGGCAGATGGCCGAAATAGTCTTTAAAACACTTGGTGAAATAAGACGGCGACGAGAAGCCTACGTCGTAGGATATCTCCGACACGGTCTTCGATGTGGTGCGCAGCAGCTGCTCGGCAGCCTTCAGGCGCGTTATGCGTATTATCTCAACGGGCGACGAACCTGTGAGCTGCTTCACCTTACGGTAGAGCTGCACGCGACTAAGGCCGAGTTCGGCGGCAAGAGTCTCCACATTGAGCTCTGAGTCAGACAGATGCTCCTTCAGGCGATGCCTGAAGTCGGCCACAAAGCGTGTATCGGGATCGTCAGCAGCCTTGTCCTCCTCTGCCTCGGCACCCGAATAGATATTTTTCAGTTTCATGCGCTCATTGAGCAGATTGCGCACTCGCGACAGCAGCACGTTGCTGCTGAAGGGCTTGGTTATGTAGGCATCGGCGCCGCAGTCGTAGCCCTCAGCGCGCTGGTCGTCGAAGGTGCGGGCCGTGAGCAGTATGACGGGCACATGGCTCGTGGCTGTCTCCGCCTTCAGCCGGCGGCACATCTCAAGACCATCCATCACGGGCATCATCACGTCGCAGATAACCAGGTCAGGCACATACTTGACGCACAAAGCGAGGCCCTCGCGGCCGTCGGACGCGCACTTGACATCGTAGTGGGCCGAGAGCAGGCTGACGATATAGTCTTTAACGTCGCTGTTGTCGTCTACCACCACTATCGACTTGCGCTCGCCGTCGTCCTGTGCCGTCATCATCTCCACGCCGCCGCTCATAGGTATGTCTGCCGGAACGCTGTCACCTGTCTCCAAAGCTGCTGCATCAGGCTGCTCCACTACGGTTTCTCCGGGCTGCGTCAGCGGCAGACTCACCGTAAACGTTGCCCCGCCGTCGGCGTTGGCCTCTGCCGTAACCTGTCCGTGATGAAGGTCGACAAAAGCCTTGACTATGGCAAGCCCGATGCCCGTGCCTCCGCGGTTTTCGGCTGATGCCTGGAAGAAGCGGTCGAACACGTGGTTAATCTTGTCGCGCGGTATGCCTATGCCCGTATCACTTACGGTCAGGCGCGCCATGCCACCGTCGGCAGCAAGACTTATTCTCACTCTGCCGCCCTTGCGGTTGTATTTTATAGCGTTGCTGATAAGGTTATAGCATATACGCTCCATCTTATACAGGTCGGCCTCTATGTTTATGTCGTGGCCGCAGTCAACGCTCAGCTCCACGTCCCTGCTGTCGGCCAGCGGCGCAAAGTTGGCCACCCACTGCCCTACGCTGTCCGACAGGTTGAAGCGGCTCACGGTGAGCTGCATTTTGCCGTTCTGAATCTTGCGAAGGTCGAGAATCTCGCCAACAAGTCTGAGCATGACGTCGACATTCTTTCTTACCAGGCAGAGCATGGAGCGTTGCTGCGTGGTCAGGTTGTCGGCCTCGAGCATGCGCCTGACAGGGTCGGCAATGAGAGTGAGCGGTGTGCGGAACTCATGGCTTATGTTGGTGAAGAACACCAGCTTGGCGTTGGCAGCATCCTCGCGCATGCGCCGCTTTACGACGATGGTGCGGTAGAAGGCTACAAACGAGAGCACCAGCAGCACAAGGATGATGATGAACATCATGAGGTAGACCTTCTGATGGCTGTACTGCGTGAGATACATGTTCACGCGGTCGTGCATCATGTTGAGCTTGTCGTTGAGCTTGTTCATCTCTTCGGCCTGCATCAGCAGCACCTCGGCGTTGTCTTTGGTTACGAGGGCTGTCTTCATCAGGTTCTCGCGCTGGTAGGGATGCTTCTCAAGAATGCTCATGGCCAGCTGCATTACCATGTCGCCGCGTGTGGGATAGATATATGATGCGTCGAGCACGCCGTCGCGCACCAGCTCGATGCCTCCGCCCTTGCCCGGCAGGGCGTCAATACCGATAAACTTTATGCGGCCTGCCAGTCCGCGTGCCTGGGCTGCCTGACGCGCGCCGAGGGCCATGCGGTCGTTGTGTGCAAACACGTAGTCGATGTTGCCGCCCACGCTGTCGAGCATGGCCTCCATGGCCTTGCGCCCGCTCTGCTGCATCCATGTGCCGCTGCTCACGGCCACCAGCTCTATGCCCGGATAGTGCTTCAGGGCATCGGCAAAGCCCTGATGGCGCTCTATGGCCGGCGACGAGCCTTTAAGGCCCGTTATCTCCAGGACACGCCCCTTGCCGCCAAGGCGCGAAGCGATATACTCGCCCATGGTGCGCCCCATCTTTACGTTGTCGGCGCCGATAAATGCCGTGTATTTGTCTGAACCGGTCTTGCGGTCGAAAAGTATTACGGGTATGCCTTTGTTGTATGCGTTCTCGATGGCCGGCGTAACGGTGTTCATCTGGTTTGGGGCGACAATAAGGATGTCTACGCCATCGTTTACAAAGCCGTTTATCTGCTCAGTCTGCCTTACGTTGTCGTCGTTGGCCGAGGCCACCCTCAACGTGACGTTGTCGTAAAGATAAGTGCCGGCAAGCATCTCGGTGTTGAGCTTTTCGCGCCAGATGTCCTCGCTGCACTGCGACATGGCTATAACATACTCCTTACGGTCGGAACAGGCCGTCATGAGCGTTAACATCAATAAAGACAAAACGTAAGCAATATTTTTCATAGTCTGACCTCTGTTGGTTAATGCCTCACATAAGAGGCTATCCTGCATTGGATAAAAAACTTTTTTGAAAGAAAGAGCAGCGGCACGCATGCCGTAGGAAACGGGCGGCCAACATGCCGCTGCTCTTTATATATTATATAAGATGTGTAAACAGAAACATCATACGTATGCCCTGCTGAAGCTGCGGGCCGGCATAACGCAGCCAAAGGATTTGGCAGGCACGACTGACATACACATCACAGGTTTCAGTAACATGACATCAACATTATTTGTCGAGTCTCCATACGCAGCCGTCCTTGGTGTCTTTCACCTCGAATCCGGCAGCAGCCAGCTCGTCGCGTATGCGGTCGCTTGTGGCCCAGTCTTTCTCGGCCTTTGCCTTTGCCCTGAGGCTCAGCACCATGTCTACCACCTTGCCGTAGGCTTCCTCGCGTGCGTCAGACGAGTTGCCCTTCTCTTCCTTCAGTCCGAGCAGGTCTATCGCAAAGAGGCGCATCGTGTCGGCAAGCTCCTTCAGGCAGTCGGCACAGATAGTGGCCTTGTGGTCGAGCAGCTTGTTGACCACTCCGCAGGCCTCAAACAGATAGCTGATAACCTGAGGTGTGGCAAGGTCGTCGTTCATGGCGTCGTAGCACTTCTGGCGCAGGTTCTTCACAAACTCCTCGGTCTGCGCGTCGCACTTGTCTGACACGGGCACGCGGTCTAAGTCGGCGATGCCTGACATCAGTCGGGCCAGTCCCTTCTCGCTTGCCAGCAGGGCTTCGTTAGAGAAGTCTACCGTGCCGCGGTAGTGGGCAGAGAGGATGAAGAAGCGTATCGTCATGGGCGAATAAGCCTTGTCGAGGCTCGGATGGTTGCCCGTGAAGAACTGCTCGAGCGTGATGAAGTTGCCGAGGCTCTTGCCCATCTTCTGTCCGTTGATGGTTATCATGTTGTTGTGCATCCAGTATTTCACCATCTGGTCGCCCTGGCTTGCCACGGCCTGCGCAATCTCGCACTCATGATGCGGGAACACGAGGTCCATGCCTCCGCCGTGTATGTCGAAGTGGTCGCCGAGATACTTGCGTCCCATGGCCGTACACTCGCAGTGCCATCCTGGGAAACCGTCGCTCCAGGGGCTCGGCCAGCGCATGATGTGCTCGGGCTGCGCCTTCTTCCACAGGGCGAAGTCGGCCTGGTTGCGCTTCTCGCCCACACCGTCGAGCTGGCGGCTGGCGTTGATAACGTCGTCGAGGTTGCGTCCCGACAGTATGCCGTAGTGGTATTTCTCGTTATATTTTGCGATGTCGAAATAGATGCTGCCGTTGCTCTCATAGGCAAAGCCGTTGTCTATAATCTGCTTCACCAGCTCCTCCTGCTCTATGATGTGTCCAGTGGCGTGAGGCTCAATGCTTGGCGGCAGCACGTTGAGCGCCTTCATGGCGTCGTGATAGCGGTTGGTGTAGTGCTGTGCTATCTCCATAGGCTCGAGCTGCTCCAGACGTGCCTTCTTTGCTATCTTGTCGTCACCATCGTCGGCATCGTGCTCCAGATGACCCACGTCGGTGATGTTTCTGACGTAGCGCACCTTATAGCCCTGATGCTTGAGGTAGCGGAACAGGATGTCGAAGGTTATCGCCGGGCGTGCATGGCCAAGATGCGGATCGCCATACACTGTAGGACCGCACACATACATGCCCACATTGGGGCTGTGGATAGGCACAAAGAGCTCCTTACGGCGGCTCAGAGTGTTATATATAAAAAACTTTTGTTCCATATTTTATTGTTTAAAATTAAACATGTCATTAACAGAATGATGATGCAACCCGACAACAAAACCACCAAGATACGTTTGAGCGTTATGCCGAGATGCTGATTATATTATGCAAAGATAACGCAAATCGAGAGCAGAAACATCAAGCGTGCTTGAATGTTATGCCGAGATGCAGCTTATTATTATGCAAAGATAACGCAAATCGAGAGCAGAATCGCCAAACCACGTTTGAGTGTTATGCCGAGATGCAGCTTATATTATGCAAAGATAACGCAAATCATTGGTTTAACAAAATCAATGCAATGTTTTTTGAAAATATGTCAAAAGTGAACATCAGAAGCCACGCCTCCCATTTATATGCCACGGATAAAAATATTCGCTGAATAAGATTTCACATTCCGGCTATTTATACTTGAATCACATTAAAGCCCCAATCTGTTATTAAGATTCGGTCGGGATTTTTGTTTTATATTGAGCAGATTTTCGTTAAATTTTTCACAAGCACTCTTATAACTGGCTACGCCGAAGTTAAAGGAGTTCAAGCAGTTAGAGTCAAATGCCAACGTAGTGCTTGCGACAAGAAGCAATAAAACTTTTGGAGCCTCCAAGTAGTGCAATGTAGGGACGCACCCCAGGTGTCCACATATCATCAAACATTCCATTTTATCGTAAACCATTGTAATACAATGATTATCGGGAAACGCTGTTTAATTTGCCTGCGTTGAACTTGGTTTGCGCTTAGCGCCTTGCGCCAATAGAAATAAAAGACGGGCTGAAAACAGGAATGCACAAAATTGATAAAGCTACGTGCAATATAATGACTGATTTGGGGGTAACAGACAGACTGCTACAACACCTGCCTTAACAGCCGCAAAAAATCATAAGGAGAAAGCACGATTATGCTTAAAGAACATTCAGAGAGAAAGGCGGGAAAAGAAAAACTGTAATCAAAATCAGGCGTACAGGTTTCAAATCATTAACCTATCGTTTACGCATCGTAACTCGGCCACTTTTCACCCAAAAGTGGCATGTTTTTGAAGCCCAAACCGGCCTTTTGATTTTCATGTTTTGGCGAGTAGTTTGTTGAGAAGATGCAGAGAGGCATCAGCAGGCATGTATCACAGCCTGCCACATGGCGAAAAAGACGCTGCGCACCATAAGAGATGACAAAAGGACGTGCCGCCCAAATTCCCATGAAAGGAACCGGACGGCACGGAAAATATCAACTTAGCCCTTAAACGAAGTTAAAGGCAGAAAGCAGGAACATCAAAACTAGCATTTCGGGTGGATGTCGAGCTTAACAGGGCGAACCATATTCTTGGCATCAAGGATGGTGTCGAGATCTTCCTGAGTAAGTATTCCTTCCTCAAGCACAAGCTCAACAACGCCGCGGCCTGTCTCCATGGCCTTCTTGGCAATCTCTGTAGAATGCTCGTAACCGATGTAGGGGTTGAGGGCTGTAACGATGCCGATGCTACGGTTAACCTCGCGGCGGCAGTTCTCCTCATTGCTTGTAATGCCGTCAACACAGAGCGTGCGCAGTGTGTCGCATGCGTTGGCCATAAGGTCTACTGACTCGAAGCAGCACTGAGCCATGACAGGCTCCATGGCGTTAAGCTCCATCTGGGCAGCCTCGCCGGCCATTGTGACACAAAGCTCGTTGCCGATAATCTTGAACGCAACCTGGCTTACAACCTCAGGAATAACGGGATTTACCTTTCCTGGCATTATTGACGAACCGGGCTGACGTGCCGGGAGATTGATTTCTGCGAGACCGCAGCGCGGACCGCTGGCCAGCAGTCGAAGGTCGTTGCTTATCTTGCTCATCTTAACGGCTATGCGCTTCAGCTCTGACATATAGCCTATCATGCAAGATGTGTCTGAGGTTACGCCCACGAGGTCTTTTGCGAGAGTGATGTCCCATCCGGTAATCTCTGCCAAAGCCTTAACACACTTCTCTGCGTAGCCCGGCTCAGAGCAGATGCCCGTACCTATGGCAGTTGCGCCCATGTTGACCTCAAGGAAGTCGGCTGCAGCCTGGTCGAGATGCAGCAGCTCTGCCTCGAGTATGCTTGCAAAGCCAGAGAAGGTCTGTCCGAGAGTCATCGGCACAGCGTCCTCGAGCTGTGTGCGTCCCATCTTTACGATGTGTGCAAACTCTTCCGACTTCTTGCGGAATGCCGCGATAAGCTCTTTGATATGTGGAACAAGGGCAAGATGGCTGGCATACATGCCCATGTGGATAGCCGTAGGATATGCGTCGTTGGTAGACTGTGAGCGGTTCACGTGGTCGTGAGAAGAGCAGTGCTCATAGTCGCCCGGCTTGAAGCCCATGTGTTTCAGCGCAATGTTGGCGATAACCTCGTTGGCGTTCATATTGGTGCTGGTGCCTGCTCCGCCCTGAATCATGTCCACGGGGAACTGGTCGTGATACTTGCCGGCCAGTATGTCCTGACAAGCAGCCTTGATACCCTCATACTGGGCATCGGTAAGCAGCCCAAGCTGATGGTTTGCCTCAGCAGCAGCCCACTTTGTGTATGCCAGACCGTTGATGAACAGAGGATACTGGCTGAGTTTGAACTTACTGATTGAGAAATTCTCAACGCCGCGCAATGTCTGTATGCCATACAATGCGTCTGCCGGAATCTCACGTGCGCCGAGGAGGTCGTGCTCCATACGGATATTCTTTTCTGAATTCATAGTTTTAAGGTTTATATTTCAATTATGTGTTTTTACTATATTATTAAGGTGTTTCGGCATTATGTTCTGCCTCCTTCCTTTCAGTGTCAAAGATAGTGCTAACTTTTCATTGTGCCAAACATTATCAGGTTTTTAACACATCAAACGCACGTATTAGCGTAAAACAGACTAAAAAGCAGTACATATATCTTACAAATAGTCAACAAACGGCAAATTTGGCATCGTCATCTACTCACCGGCAGTCATCTGTCCCATCCCCGTTCTTTCCGGTATGTCCTCACAACTGGCATAAAAAATGATGGGAGCATCCTCACGGACACTCCCATTCTCTCCTGCAACTTGACCTGTCGGTCAAAATATAAAAAACTTACCTAACTCTTATTTTCGTCACCTGCGAGCCGCTCTCTGTCTCTGTGCGCACGACAACCATGCCGCTGTCGACACCATTGAGAGTGCAGGTGAAGTTGCCGTTGGGCGTTACTTTCTTCAGAAGTGCACCGCCTGCCGACCATACGCTCACTGAACGCAGAGCCGTGTCTGACGTAACGACAACCTGGCGCGGAACGATAGAGCTTACGCTGACGTTGCCCTCTGCGCCCGTTTCGGTTATGCCCGTTGTGCCCGAGCCGTGACCTATCAGGAAGTAGCGGCCGTATGACGGACCGTTCACCGTGAGCTGATAGCCTTCGTAGAGCGGTGTCTCGCTCTGCAGCTCGGCGTCGTAGATAGCGGCATCCTTAACGGCTGCCACGCCGCTGAACGTAAGAGTTACCACTGAGCCGTCGGCTGCCGTAACGCCTAACGGTATGCGCTGTGCGTCTTTCAGCTGGTTGACGCTCACTGCCGTGTTGCCGGCTACGGTGTAAACCTTAGGAGCGTTGTCGGCATTGCCTGTCAGTCCGCTAATCATCTGTGCGTCCTCCATGCCGAAGCCGTTGCTTGCCGAAGCGGCATAGCGCACAGCCGCGCTGCTTGAGCCTTCAGCGTCTTCTGCCTTTATCTTGAGAGAAGCGGTCTGTGAGCCTTCACCTGTTGAAGTTGTTTCAAACTTCTGCATGTCAGCAGTGAATTTAACTTTAAAATTGCCCTTTTCATCAGGTGTTGCTTTTTCAGCTATTTGAACATAGAACACAGAATATGGTGCAATGAGAGATGTCTGAGCAGACCATCCGTTTTCAGTAAAAGCAACCGCATTGTCTTCTGACATATCGTCAATCCAATATTTCTGTGCCAGCACGTCGCTATTGCTCTCAACAAACGCCTGGACATCGAGCGGAGCCATAAACGGATTACCTACCATCAGATACTTGCCGTCAGCAGACGGAGTAAGCGTAACTGTAACTTTATCAGAATGAACATACGTATACGGATCACTGCGATCAACCATGTTGCTGACAAGCAACTTGCCTGCATTATCACGATTCAATGTTCCAGTACTTACATCATAGCTTGTATCAGCCTTCGGGAAGCGGAACAGCAATGAGCTGTTAGATGTAACACCCTTGATAGAGAATCCGCCACCTGCAACATAAGGCACGCTTGCGTCGTTGTATGCAGAGCTCCATTCTGTAGTAAATGATACAGGAGTATTCGTACCTTGCAAGTTTTCAACGATATTTGCTCCTGTACTCCAGCTACGCTGGTAAACGGCAGGATTCAGGCGGCTATAGTCTGTTGTATTGAACTTTATATCCTTGAAATACTCAGTCTCTTGTCTTCCTGTTGTAGGAGCATACCAGTCGCCGGCAACAACGCCCTGCAGCGGTGTGCTTACGGCTGTCCACTGTCCCGGAGTAACCTCCACGTCTGTCCATGCCTTGTTATAGAGCAGCTGCTCAGCATGCAACATCTGTGCGCCCAATTCAAAGTGGATGTCGCGGCAAATATTCACACGGTAGCGCTGAGTGGTGAGCGCTCCGTCTTTTTCATAAGCCATCAGGTCATACTGGATATTCTCTGTCGGCAGTTCCATATAACTTGGACGGCTCGTATTTACCCATCCATTACCGCCATCTCCATATCCTGCCATATAAAGCTCAGCTTTGCTTCCTGCAGGCATGATGACATTAGAGAACAGCATCGGCACGAAACCATTTTCAGTGGTATTAGCCTCGTTAGTCAGATAGCTGTCACCATCAGCCTTCTTCAACGCAGATTTATCAGCACGCTTCCAGTTGGCATCATTATTCCAGTTGCTTGTAGCACCGGTTCCTCTCCATACCAGATTCTCGGGCACCACCTTCATGTCAACCGTAAATCTTCCGAAACAAGCATTTGTAGTATTATCACCATGCTCTTCAAAATGTACAGCAAAGGTATAAGTATATCCTTCTTTAGGTTGGAAACGGAAACCATTTGCCTGCGTAGTCTGCGTATCAAAATATATTTCCATGTAGTCCTCAAAAGAAGACTGATCATCATATTCTTCTGCATACAATGACTTTAATGTACCTATCGGCAACGAAAATTCACTAAAATCTGCAGGAAAATAGGTATCATTCTTATATTCAGGATCATCAGTATCCACAAGATATATTTTGCTGTAAGCATCTGGAGATATAGAAGTAATCATACCAATATAACTTGCACCCGCTGACACTAATTGAGCACCACGCAAATTAACTTTTATCGGCTGATTGACAGAAGTAGATTCAATTTGGCTCAAGCCTATACGCAATCCAGGATTAAAATCATCTGCAGGATACTTTACAGAATTAAAACCTGCATGCAATTGTGGCGCGTCACCTGAAGCATTAAGTTCCAATGGTATATACGACCAACAAACTTTTGACCACATATCATCACTGATACTTCCATCAGGCGATTTAAGTGTAGGTATAGGCTGAATAACCAACTGTAATCCAGACTTCAAAAGAGTTATATCAAGGTTTTCCTTATGCAGGATAAGCCTTGCATGTATACCTTCTTCAAAGGTCTTAGTTGTAATATAATAATTGATTATATTTATCATATTCTGCGACAGATTAACCGTTTGTCCGTCAATTGTCTCATGGTCACCTGCCGTCACATCCGTAAGATCTTCTTTGTCTGGATAAATGTCGCGGAATGTAGTAAGTGCGCTTAATAATGTCACATTACCATAATCTGGATTTTCAGCCAAGAATTCATCTTCCGTACCAAAGAACCAGTCGAAATAAACACCTTTATCTATTATAATATAAGATTCTGTTCCGTCTTCTTCTGATACAGGCACACGCATCTGGGCTGAGAAATTGAATATCTGTCCGGCACAGAAATCTGTTGTCGGGTCAACAACCTCACCATTAACGCGAAGCAATGTCTGCGCTGTAACATGGAAAGGTGTATTTATACCACACGGATCATTTATATCTTCAGCAAAATCCGCAGCTGTAGCCTGGTTACCGTCATTTACCTGAATTAGCATCAGGTAAGAACGGTTCGGAGTCAATGCCGAGTAGAAATCTACAGCCAATGATTTTGTGCCGGCTTCATCAGTTGTACGGTAAAAATAATACTTACCCGTTCCATCACCATTATCTCTTGCCAAACGTGGATGTGGCAATAAATCATAATCTGTATTCGAGTCAAAATCTAATTTGAAATAAAGTGTATTATATTTTTGGTTATAATACTCTCCGCCCAAATCCGGATTATTATTACCTACCTCAACAACAGAATATTCTATTGCGCCTTCATAATCTCCACTATGTTGTGTTAAATAATCCTCATACTTTGCCTTGTCGATAAAACAAAAATCTATAGCATCAGTTTGATCAGTTCCTTCTTTTTCACCTAAACGTGAAAGCAGACGATCCCAATCAAGCTTAATACTCATCATAGTTCGTTCACTCGTACATGTAGCTTCCAATTGTTTAACCTCAGCGCTTGGTGTTGCCAAATATACACGGATATCGTCAATATACATATCACCACCTTGTGTTGATTCACTGTTGTTATCAACCTGAAGAACATAAGAGTCATAAAGTGCATCATTCTCTACAATGAAAGAGAAATACATCTGTAACCATTCGTTTGTTCCTGTTCCCGTTCCGGGCATACCTCCTGTCAGATAGTCTGTACGGCGTATCTGACTTGAGGCATGACGATATATCGGCACATACACATCCTGACCTGTAGCTTCATCCTTTTTTACACCCATCACAGAGAAGAGCATGCCGGCATCAGGAGTTGTAGAACTATATCCTGCACTCTTAACCCATGCCGTTACGAACATTTCCGAACCGGAACACAATTTCTGTTCAAATGGCAATCGGGCAATAACTCCGGCACGGTCAGAAGCATCAATAAACATATGATAAGTACTGTTTGGAAGAAGTTTTCCTGCATGATTGAGCGTACCACTAGTCCAATATTTATCTTCTATAAATCCATTCATGATTGAATAATATCCCCACTCAGGGAAATATCCGCTTTGCCCTTTGAAATCAGTACCGTCAGCACCATCGTAGAACGAATAGCTGCTTGAAGTCCAATCCAATGGGAATTGATAGAAATCGGGCTGACCATAAAGTTCAGATACGCTTGGATCGTAATCGAAATCTAGCTTGGTAAGCAACTGATAATTCTCACTCAAATATTTATCAGTACGGAACTGATAATACTTCAAGTTATTGTCCTGAATAGTGCCGTTTTCAATTTGCTCTAATTGTGTCTGTGTCAGCAATCTGGTATCACGCACAAAAGTCAAATTATATTTCGCAATATTATATGTTGTACCGGAAACTGTTTTTGTAACATAAATAGTTGCAGTACTGTTATTTGCATTAACATACTCTGTACCATCCGAATAATTAGGATTTGGATAATTAAACTGAATTATACGTGACGTTCCGCTCAAAGATCTTGTCGCTAACGTTATTCCAGACCCGTTATCAACCAGTTTTACATTTAATACATCATTGTCGTCATCTATCGCTGCATCAGGAATTGCATACGACCGGGCATCCTTTGACAATGCCACAAGTTCTTTCGTATTATTTGAAATACGTGTAAACGGGAATGAGATGTCATATTCCTCCAAATATTTTCCTGTTGTAGTACCTCCTTGATAAGCCGTATTTTTCAGGCGTCCCATACCATTTTGCCATGTCACGGTGGCACCCTCTCCCGTATCGCGGCCATCCACGGCAATAATATAGTAAATTATACGGTGAGTAAGCGTTGGTTCATACGTCAGTCCGTCTGACTGATTTGACGGATAAAATGAAGATGAGCCGGAAGCGTCGCTATAACTCTTAGTAAAGTCTGTATATCCTGACACATCACACCCCACAAGATAATAATTATTGTCAAAGGTCTGAGCTGCCGTTTCGCCAAACCATGCTTTAAACTCTTCATCTGTCGGGACATAAAATTTCATATCCATAACATCAGATGTAGTAAGCGGCTTGCCCACATAACCATTAGCAAAACGGCATGGCGTAGTACCTGCAGGTGTCAAAAGATCCCATACCTCGTCACTACCTGTATTTTGTGTGCGGAAAGTTCCATCAGTACGATAGCTGTACCAACGCTGATAAGATACAACACTAGAATTTGACAATCTGTCAGGCACAGCCAATGTTACAGATGTTCCTTTATGAACATATATTGTATCCATATATACATGGCTGGCCTGTATATCGCCCTTCGGGCCGGAATACCATGCAGTCTCATCATTAAACGTATCCATATTCTTTGCTGCCTCTGATATGTTTGAACGTAAATCAAACCATTTAGCAGATTTATGATAAATGGTTACGTTTGAATAGTCTACAACATTCGAATACAATGTTATTTCGTTCATAGCAAGTGCATAATCTGAACGTCCAGGAACTAATTGTAAACGCAAATAGCGCGTGTTAATCGCATTTTTCAAGCAATAATCATGCTGCTGTACTGTTCTATCACCAACAAAACTTTCAACAAGAGTCCATTGAGAACCATTTGTTGACGAATAGACGTGTAACTCATTCTCTCTTTCCTGAGTATTTCCTCCACTAAGGAAATGAAAAGCACGTATTGTTCTATATGTATTAAAATCTATATCAATATTTATCGTCCCGTTTCTACTTGAAGCCCACCAAGTATTATCATTACCATCAAATGCATTATTTATTCCATACCCACCACTTGCATTAGTTCCTCCTGATGTCTTGGCTGTAATATCAGCATCATATGTACTGACTTTAGAATTTTCGTCTATCATCAGATACTTGTTTCCTTTCTCCTGCGCCACAGCATTCTGTGCAAGGAATGTTGCGCAGAAAAGAATGAGAAGTTTATATAAATTATGTATTTGTTTCATATCTTATGTCCTCCTTTTTATTTTTTGAACATATTAAGCATTTCATGACGCAGATAGTCGAGACCGAACTCCGGTGTACGCGTTTTGCTCTTAAACGGGAAGTTAGTAATGTCGTCGGTAACTACCTTTACTGTATATGTGCGGTTATATGTTGCGCCATTATCCTGCCACGTAACCAAAAGGCTAAGATCAAAAGTCTTGCCGGCAGATGCCGTAACATGGCCCTTAATAGTTTTCACATTAGTAGTTTGGCTTTCAAAGATTATGCCGTCAACACCTTCTGGAATATTCCAATTACATTCAGGATTAGTAACAGTGGTTGTTCCTCCACTATTTTTCACTCCATTTACGGTAAACTCAAACTGGCATCCTTCGGGCACTACTATTTGATATGTATTATCAAAGCCTGTAATCTGAACTTCCACGGGCAGGCTTCCTATCGGACTTACCCAGCATTGCGCTGCGAGGTCGAGGCCATAGTCGTTGAGCTGCAGCGTAAGCGGGAAGATGCTGTTGCGCGGAAGCTCGCCTCTTACGGTGGTTGCCTCGTATGTAATTCCGTTCATCTCGTCAGTAGTAACGCTGACATTAAATTTATGGTCTGCCGGTGAAGAGTTTACATAAAAGTCAGGAATCGTAAGTTTACCATCATTATCCAAAGACCAACCGCCTTCAGGAACAGTTATTGTCTTTGTCGTTGAGTATGCCTCACCTTCCAAAGGTTTCTCTGAGAAGAGAGTTATCTTGTCGGCATATCCGCCAAACGACAGGGCTGTAACCTTTGTGTTGGCCTTGCCTGATATGCTCATTCTTATCTTGCTGACCAGGCGGTCGAGACCGATAGAGATGCTCTTGGTGGCAGCCGTAACCACAACCGTCTGCTTTGCACTCATAGGGATAAACTTTCCCTCAGCAAAGTTAAGCTTTGCAGCAGGATCTTCAAGCACGATATTATCTATATCCACATTCAGAGTTGTGAGTGAAGCACCACTCTGCAATCCTGTAAGACTGCCCCATAAATTATCATAATAAGTATCAATGTTGGCAAAGGCATAAACGGTGTAAGTGCCTTCTGGAAGCGTGAAGGGGTCTGACACCCACGACTTCAGATTGCCCTGCTGTGCTGCGGTGTTACCGACAAATTCATCATCAGTGTTGGGCAACAGTTTTTTGGTAACAACTTTGGTGCCGTCTACAATTAGCACGCAGAGGTTGTGCATATACTCACCATTGGTGCCAACTTCGTCTGCCCTTGTGTTCAGGTCGCCTTCCTCACGTGCCGTAATGCTCATCTGCAGCGTAGCGGTGCCGTCGCCGCCCTGGTCGATGTCGTCGTCGAACGAGCATGAGGCAAGAGGCACGGCGCACAGCCATGGCAGCAGCCATAACATAGCCTTATATATATGTTGTTTCATTTTGTTCATAACGTCAGTGTTTTTTCGTTAAAGTCATTTTATCACATAGGCAGAGTCTCCGGGTCGAGCAGCAGCCAGTCGTTTACGTAAACATCAAGAATGATGTTCTCGTCCTCGCCGGGCACGTAGTTTCCGAGCGAATAGATGCTGTTGACCGTAAGTTTATAGATGTTGTTGCGCACAATGGCATACTCCATTATGCCCTTTGTTTCATCATTGTTGTCATTGCTGTGGCGCACCCACCATGTGTAATAGCATGTGGCGTCTTCGTATGTACGCACTCCGTAAGACTGCAAGGCGTTACGGGTAACAATGCCGTTCTGGTCGAGCTCAACTTTATAAGTTTCGTTCAGACTTGCCGAATAGCCGCAATTGCTGAGCATATATGCGCTCCATTTAAGACTTTCCTTAACCTGTGCAAGGTCTTGTGCTTCGTCCTGCCCCTGTAGAAAAGCCTTATAGCCTGACGGGTCGTTGTCGAGCAGCGATGCCGCAAAAGTCTTTACTGATGCCCAATTGTCGCAGGCATCGATTTTATCGTCAAACTGACTGAAGTCGGCACCATACACGTATGTCATCATGTCTTCCATTGATGCAAATAGGTGAGTGCCGAGGGCGAAGAATGTTGCACCGTTCTGATAATTTGCCACGCCCTTCGGATGGAATGTTGCCTTGAACACCACGCCCGTGCTGTAATCGCTGCCTGCCGCATCGGCTGCCGTAGTGTTTTCGAGGGTATAGCCTATACGTTGCCATGTTTCGGCTCCGTCAGAGACAGGAGTGCCCGGCTGAACGTAACCTGCCCACCAGTTGGGGTCTGAAGAACCGTTCATAAACCATGTTCCGTAAAGATTTCCATTCTTGCTTGCCGTCCATGGGTCGAGCACGTAATTTGTTGCTGCGCCGTTCTCGTCAGCAGTTTCATTGCCGAGATAAGACAGATTGGTGCCGTTAACATCGTCAGCAACGCGCTTTATGATATAGCTGCCTGCAGTAAGATTGTTCACCAGAGCTGCGCCGGTTATCTCAACTGTGGCACCAGTATATGCCGGGTCGGTACAAGTATAAGACGCTTCGGCCTTATAGTCGAGCCTTGCTGCCATGCGCTCTACGTTTACCGTAGCTTTTGCGGGGTCGCTCTCCGGGTTAGAATTGAGCGTGAGCGTGGCGTCGGCAGCTGATGTCATTACGAAATCAGAATAGTCAGAGCCTGAGGCTGTCCATGCCGTGGTCTGTATATGATTGCGCACGTCGGCGAGCGTGAGCGACTGGCCTGTCCACCAGTCTGCGCCCGGATTTGCCACCACGAGCACGTTATATGTTCCGTCGTCGAGGTCTACCTGCTGCGGCGTTGTTGTATAGGTGCGGTCGATGCCGTTGCCCGGCTCGGTATAGCTTCCAACGTTAAATGTTGCTACAGCCATGATTGGAGTTGTACCGCTGCTGTTCACTCCGTCAGTGCCACTGCCCTGATAGAAGAAGGCCACGGCCGATTTTATTTCATTCTCATAATCTTGTCCAGTCTCATCTCCGTTGCCCTGTTCGCCTCCCGTAGGATTAGAGCGCGTAGGCGTGCTTTGCTGCGATGCGAAGCTGAGCGAGACATAAGAAGATGCCGACATGCCGCCTCCGCCCGTCGGAGCGGTGTCGATGTCTTCCTGCGCACAGCCGGCCGCAAGAGATGCCATAAGCAGGCATCCCGCAACGCCCTTAACTGTATGTAATATATTCTTGTTCATAGACATTCGTGATTTTTAGGTTGGTTGGCTGTTTAAATCACAGTTCCTCAAACTGCACTCGCTTGCTCCATCCCAGCACGCTGATGCTGATGTTTACATAAGCCAGGCGGTCGCCCTTGAGGTAGAAGTCGAGCTGATAGTCGTAGCCGCGGTCGAGGAATTCCTGTTCCGAGTAGCGGTATATCTCCTCGCTCGTGCGCAGACGGCTGAGAAGGTCGGGCAGGTTGACGCGCACCACTTCCATATTAGTGTTTTTGTTCACTATAGACAGTATGCCGTCGTCCTTTGCATCGGCATGATACAATATGCGCGATGTCATAAAGTCGGCATGAGCTATCTTGCCCACTCCGTCTATCGGGTCGCCGTTATGGTCGAAGGCCGGCGTGCGGTCGTCGGTATTCCATGTTGCGTGCGGCGTGTAGACCACGGTGCTGGTCTCGTCGAGCGAGTTATCCCAGAGGATGTGCGAGTTGCGGTCGGTGATGGTCATGTCATAGTTTGCCACGTCCATCTGTGTGGGGTCGTCGAGCTCGCGCATTGTCACGTTGATTTTCTTGGTGTCGCGCATGAGCGAGATGGTGTGGTAAGTAGGCTTTCCGGCAAACACCTCAACAGGTTCAACCTCCATGCCGTGCCACAGAGTGTCGAGCGGCAGTCCGTGGTTGTCAACAAGGAGCATGTCGCTGCCCTGCTGTGTTGTCTCGAGTCTTACGTCGAGTGCCGTCATGTCGTCTCCGGCAGTAAGGTCAGAGCGGACGAAGCGTGCGCGTCCCGACTCCATCTGCTCAGAGTAAGAGTTTTGTCCGGCAAGCACTATGAACTTATACTTGCCCGGGTCGAGGTCCATCTTCATTGAGTATGTAGGCACGGCCAGCGGCAGCGAGCTGCCCACGTTGGCCTCCGACTGGCGTGTGACATACTTGCCGTTTTCGTCGAACACGTAGACATCTACAGCTCCCACATGGTCGTTGAACATGTCAGCGCGCTCAAGATTGTAGTCGTACTTGAAGTTGAGATACAGCCCCATGGGACAGTCGTCTCTGTCTTCGGTCATCATGTCGCACGATGTGAACACCGGTGTCGACAAAGCCGCAATGCACAGCCAAGTCAGACGCTTTATTGAAAGATACTTCATAAGCATATATATTTTTTGTTTTTATTTCCTTTATCCATATTTAATTGTTGCATTGTCTTTGCGCGGCGACATTGCTGTTTATCCTCGCCGGGCCAGCCCGGATGCCTATCTGTCTGTGTTGCTTAAGCAGATGTTTAGCCTTGGGCTGTCGCTGTTTATGTTGTGGGCACTTGCCCTTGAGCGTCGTGCCTCGTTGTTGTCAGTTTTAGTTTGCGGCAATATTGTTCCGCAACGGCTCCTCTCTCTGTGCCGGAGCTGCACCCCGCCGTATCTCATGGTGTCTCTGCGGGCAGACTTACATGCAGGCCACACCTCTGCGGCTTCTGCCTTTTTAAGAAAATGTGCGGCCGGCCCATACCGGCCGCACACGGATGTTGTCAATTAACTTTAACTTTTATGAAGTTCAATCTTATTAGAGATCTACGTTCTGGCTGCGCTTAGCCCAAGAAAGAACGTTGATATCAACAGAGATGTAAGATTCCTTCTTGTCAACAGGTTCAGGAGTAACTTCTGTTACGTTAGGATCACCAAGGCTCTTAATGCTTTGAACGTTGATTTCGTACCAGTTGTTGCGGAGAACACCATAACGGCCGAGATAATCAGCAGGATTTTCACCATAAATAACGTTACCTTGCTGATCATTTACACTCCAAGGTGTCTGAGTTTCATCAAAGTGTCTGATGTAAACAGGATAATAAGCAACTCCGTTTGCATAATACTCTAATGTAATATGGTCATTAGCAAGAGTTGCAGCATTTGTAGGATATTCAGCAGCATCAGCCTTCAGTTTGCCTTTACCTGATTCATTAAGAACAATTGTAGCAACGGTACGTTTTCCGGCAGCTTCTGTTGAGAATGTAACATCAAAGTCTGTATCTGATGAAAGTGCTTTACCCTGATCTACATTAGCCTTAGCCCAAGCATTAAATGTAACATCATTCAGCAAACGTGCAGCAACTTCTTTCTTTACATTAGCTACTTGCCATATCTCGCTTCTGTTGCCATCAACAGTATAGAACTCTGTTCCGCCATTGAATGTAGCCTTAACAATAACACGTGTAAGATTCTGCTCAAGCATGTTAGCCAAGTCTGTTGTATTCTCGAAACAATAAGCTGCAAATTCTCCGTTAGCAGGATTAACAGCCGGCAGAGTTGCATGCTCACCGCCAACAGTAGTGAGACCGCCAACACCTGTGGTGCTATAATTATAGTCATCACCCCAATAAACTCTATAAAGTCCGCTTGCAATGGCTGTTCCGCCTATGAAACGATAATCGGTTGAACGAGTTGCCTTAAAAGCTTTCCATGTATTAAAATCTGTAACATCACGAACCAGCTTGTTGGTCTGGTTTGTATTGTCAAGAGCCCATCCGTCAATTGTATAAGTAAGCCCAGATCCGTCAGTAACAGTACCATTGGCATCATTATTTACAGTTACCTTAGCCTCAGCTCTTTCAACATAGATTGTTGCTGCAGGTTGAGCATCTGCCTCAGCCTTTGTCTTAAAGATTTTGCTGCCGTCGATAGTAACAAGAGGTTCTACAACATTTGCACTTGTAGGATCTTCAGTACCACCTTGTGCGTCAGCCATAATGGCATTTGACATCAGCAGACCATCATCATGCCAGCTGTAGTCTGTACCGATAGCTGTTTTGACAGCATCATTAAGTTCTGAAAGACTTTTACCTGTAGCAGCAGCTCCGTTAACATTCAATATACCACCTTCTTCAATAGAAAGGAGTCCATTATTGTTGAGAACTACCAAAGCCTTAATATCACCAGACACGCTGTTAATCTCCTGAGTAATCTTAGCTGTTGTTGTGATGTTGTCAGTTGTAGTGCCTTCCGGTGAGAAGTTCAGATCCATTTTATAAGCACTGTTTACCTTATAATCAATATCAGACTCTCCCTTAACAAACAGAATAAGAGTAGCATCCTTTACCTCATACTCTGCCGGTGTGCCGTCGTCGAAATTATCGTTGGCACGTGTACCAGGCTGCGTAGGGAGCTGAATGGCAAGGTTGATATAACCCTTACCCTTATCATTCCACTGTGGCTGTCCGCCATTGTCAATAACATCCTCGCTTGAACAAGCTCCCAGCATCAGCGCTGCCAATGCGAAGGAAAATAATTTTACTTTTTTCATAATTTAAAAAATTGAGTTGGTTTAAAAAATATTTTTATCAATTCTCGTGTTTTTACATGTCGAGTATCTGCAGGTTTTTGTCCACTCCCTGTGCTCCGGCCTGCTTAGCCTGATTGAGCAGCTGGCGCGCCTGACCGGTGTTGCCCTCGAGCATGGCCATCACGCCCTTGGCGTGCAGAGCCTGCGGCGAGTTGCCTGCCTTGCTGAGATAGCGTTTAGCACCCTCAAGGTCGCCGCTCTCCATGCGTGTGCATGCGGCATTGATGTTGGCCGTAGGGTCATCGGGATACATGCGCACGGCGGTCTCCATAACCTCGTTGAACTCGCGCGAGCCCGGCTCGTAGGTCTGTGCCACCATATACATCTCTTCGAGCGAAAGCTGCTGCGGCTTGGTCTTCAGCACCTGTTTTGCCTCGTCTACCGAGAACGGGCGCACGCTGTAGCTCACCACATAGTCAGAGTGGCGCAGAGCGGGATACCATGAGTCGAGCATAAAGCGGTAGTCTGTAGGATAAGTAGACTTAATCTTCCACTCTTTGGCATCGGGGTCGAGCGTCTTGTCGTCGATGAGCTTAAGTATGGCGTCGCTGTTGTCGAGATTGCCCTCAACGACATACTCGCGCAGGCCTTCCCAGTCTTCAGGCGTAGACGATACGGTGAAGAGGCGGTCTTCTATATGCACGAGCTTGCGCACATAGTCCTTGAGCGTCTTGGCACGGTTCTGTGCCAGATATGCGTTGTGCTCATAAGGCGACTCGGGCGAAGCATATCCGTGGATTTCGATGTTTGTTATGGTTGTGTTCTTGTCGTTCTTCACGAGGTTGATTGTGTTCACAATTTTCTCCAGCTCGCGCGGGTTGTTGCGGTATTCGGGATAGAGAGTGATTTTGTCAACGGGGAAGTCGATAAACGCGCGTCCTTCCTCATGGCGCACCTTCTGTGCCTCGGCTGCCGGGCGCATATACGGCATGAACGGCGTGCGCAGGCGCTTCAGCTCAACGGTGTTCTGGTCTTTCACGTCGCCGCATCCGCAGAGGTCTTCAGCCACGATGACGTTAGAGTTCTTCATCCAGGGCTCATAGGGCAGCACGGCGCTGTAGTGGAGCGTCTGGTCGGTGTTGTTCTTACGTCTTACGGCCACCACGTTTGCCGGAAAGTCCTTATGTCCGCCGCGGCGGTAAGAGATGTCCTGCTTGCGTCCGTTCACTACTATCTGCGGCATCTGCCTCTCCTCGGTGTTGTTAGTGATGATGGGCGTGAAGACGAGCCTCATGTTAGAAGGCAGCTTCAGCGAGTCCATATTGAGGTCGAGGTCAACCACCATAGTCTGGTTAGTGTTCTCTACCTTGATATTCTCTACCGTCACCGTCCGTCCGGCCAGCTTAGGCTCCACGCTCTGTGCCTGCAGCGCGAGCGGCGCGGCCAGCAGGCATGCACAATATATAGATAATCTTTTCATGTCCTTGGTGGTTTATAGTATCAGAAGATGTAAATAAGACTCAGCGCGGCCTTTGTCGGGCCGAAATAGTTGGTGTGCGACGACTTGAGCTTCTCGCCACAGGTTCCGCACTTGTATTTGTCATACTTTATGTAGTCGTATCCCAGGCCTATGGATGCCTCAAAGTTCCAGTGCTTTGACATCACCCACTGATATCCTGCCGTTACGCCTCCGCCTGCATACCATCCTTCATAGCGGTGGTCCTCAAGCTCGGGGAAGAACCCAAAAGGCAACTCAACGCTGCTTGCGTTGAACTGTCCGCCCATGAGGTGGGCACCGATGAACCAGCCATTGAAGCTCTCGCAGAACCAATAGCGGTATTCAGGCATAACAAGCCAGTGGCGCAGACTCGACTGGTCGCCGCCCGACTGTTTCCACGGATTAAGACCATAGAACAGCTGCAGCGTGCTTTTCTTACCTACTGAGGCTTCAATTCCTAAGTTAGGAGTTGTGGTAGCCCAGTATAATGCATTGGTCTTCAACGCCACGTTCTGTGACAGCATTGTGGCTGAAGTTGCCAACACAAATAGTGCTGTACTTAATATGCGTTTAATCATAAATCCTGTAAATATTTTAGTTTTTTCTATTTCTCGGAATCTTGTTTTTATTCATAGTTATATTATCTCAGCAGATGGTTTTTATATCATCGTTGACCAATCATTTCACATCGTAAAACTGCATTCTCAGACTGTGTTGTTGCCTTATGACAATTTCAGTTCGCAGTTTAGTTTACAGCCATGCTTGCGCGGCCGTTCATGCTGATAGGTTCGTATATGTTATTTTTACCGATTACAGGTTTTTCACATTAGTAGTTCGAATGCTGGCACCATTTAAGGTTAAGCTCGTTCGAATTTTTGTGCTAAAGTTCTTATTCCAAGCAGCATGTTTGTAAAAAACACACCTTATTTAATGAATATTTATCTTAAAACTTTTCAATTGCAAAAATAACAATAAGTAATTACAAAGGGTCCCTCTTAGCGTTAAAAATCATTAATCAGGCACTTTTTCTCAATAAAAAGTTTTGGTGTCAGAAATATACTTTTTTGCCTTAAATACAGGGAAATGCAGGCATCAGGCAAGAAAAAAATACTTACATACATCAAGCATAGCCAACGAAAATATATCATCAAGCACATTTTCGGCTTGCGTAAGCATATGCAGCGACAGAATGACATAATGAAAGAATATCAGAGCATACGCTTACAATGTGATTCGGGCTGACGTTCTCATACTGAAGTATTCAGAAATTAAAATCATCCGGCCGCAAAAACGGGCAGTTTTCGTGTGCAAGCGCAACGCCCTACGGCATAAGGCGTTACGCCGGATGAAGGCAATGTGTGCAATGTTTTTTGTCCCAATTAGGACAAAAAAGCCATTATTTCAATAAAAAAACAGGGTGGTTTCAGGGTCTGAAACGGCCTGTTTTTGATGCAAAAGTGGCCGAGTTATTCAGAAAAAGCTGCCCGTTTGGACATAAATGTAAATATTGTTTACCAAAGCACGGCCATGCATGGCTCATCATTTTCTATTTCGTCAGAAAATCCGTACAAAAACGAAATGACACTTTGGCATGTAAAAGAGCAAATTATAAAGCAAGACAACACGCACAAAAAAGCCCGAAGGGCTGCACCTCAGTAACCGTGGGTGGTACACCCACGGATGCAGCAACGCAAGAGGCATCACCCGAAGTGGTGATACTTAATTAAATGAATGAAGAGGCATGCAAGATGAAACCAGCCGGAACAGAACAGCCGGAACAAACGGGACAAACAAAACATATATGCATAATATAAAGTACACGCGGGCGCGCATACTTGCGCCCCGGCACATCGGGCATGACATAATTTAACTTGCCGAGCTGAAAAATATAAGGCCATTTATTTTGCTTTACCGCTGATTTTAGGTAACTTTGCCAAAAGTTTAACCTGAATAAAGACATAATTTTTAATTTTTTCACCATGGCTTATACACGCATAACTGCTGCCGAAGCTGCGGCAATGATTAAGAACGGAGAGAACATAGGTCTGAGCGGATTTACGCCCGCAGGCACCGCCAAGGCCGTAACCAAGGAGCTGGCCAAGATAGCTCAGGCTGAGCACGAGGCCGGCAGAGAGTTTAAGGTAGGACTGTTCACCGGCGCCTCTACAGGACAGAGCACCGACGGCGACCTGTCGAACGCGCAGGCTATAAAATACCGCGCGCCCTACACCACCAACTCTGACTTCCGCAAGCACGTAAACGCAGGCGAGATAGCCTACAACGACATCCACCTGAGCCACATGGCACAGGAGCTGCGCTACGGCTTTATGGGAGAGGTTGACTGGGCGATAATTGAGGTGTGCGACATCGAGGAAGGCGCCGACACATGCAAGGCTTACCTGACGGCTGCCGGAGGCATCAGCCCCACAGTGGCACGCCTGGCAAAGCACGTGGTGCTGGAGCTTAACAGATTCCACAGCCCCGAGGCAAAATATCTGCACGACGTATACGAGCCGCTCGACCCGCCGTGCCGCCAGCCGATACCTATCACACACGTGAACGACCGCATAGGCACACCCTATGTAGAGATAGACGCCAAGAAGATTGTGGGCGTTGTAGAATGTAACATAGCCGACGAGGCAAGAGCCTTCAAGGATGCCGACCCGATAACTGACCAGATTGGACACAACGTGGCACAGTTCCTCATCAGCGACATGAAGAGGGGCATCATTCCGCAGTCGTTCCTGCCGCTGCAGAGCGGCGTGGGCAGCACTGCCAACGCCATACTGGGCGCACTGGGACACGACGAGAGCGTGCCTAACTTCAACATCTACACCGAGGTGCTGCAGGACAGCGTGGTGGGCATGATGCTCGAGGGACGCATCAAGGACGCGTCTACATGCTCGCTGACAGTGTCTAACGAATGTCTGAAGCAGATCTACGACAACATGGACTACTTCAAGCAGCACCTGACGCTGCGTCCGAGCGAGATTTCTAACTCGCCTGAGGTTATCAGACGACTGGGCGTCATTGCCATCAACACGGCCATCGAGGTTGACATCTACGGCAACGCCAACTCTACACACATCAGCGGAACGAAGATGATGAACGGTATTGGCGGAAGCGGCGACTTTGAGCGCAACGCATACATAAGAATCTTCACCTGTCCGTCAACTGCCAAGGGCGGTCTTATCAGCTCTATCGTACCGATGGTAAGCCATCAGGATCACTCTGAGCACGATGTAAACATCATCGTTACAGAGCAGGGTGTGGCCGACCTGAGAGGCAAGAGCCCAATAGAGCGTGCACACCTCATCATAGAGAACTGTGCTCATCCTGACTACCGTCCGCTGCTGCGCGACTATCTGAAGATTGCCAAGATGGGACAGACACGCCACTGCCTGACAGCTGCCTTCGCCATGCACGACACTCTGATGCGCAAGGGCGACATGCATCTGACAGACTTTGCTGAGTATGTTAAATAATTATTTTAGAAGTTAGAGGGAGTCAAGACATATGGTCTTGTGGGTATGCGGACTATCATTCTTATTAGTCTCATTACTCCCATAAAATAAGGGGCTAAGGCGTTTCGCCTTAGCCCCTGTTTCATGGGACGGGAATTATGGGAGGAATGAGACTGATAAAGCTAATGAGACTCATACAAGCCTTGAAAATACAATCAAGGCATTTGTCTTAACTCCCCCTAACTCCTTAACTCCTAAATAAATATCTCCTAAAGACATCATTCAATAAACCTCACCTTAGCCTCATTTCTCGGCTTAGCCTCGGGAGCCTCGTCGGGATAGCCGAAGGCTATGCAGTAGAGCAGCTCGTAGCCCTTGCTGAACTCAAGTTTCTTGAGATATTCGGCAGCCTCGGGCGTGCGCATAAAGCGGGCCGGACCGCCAAGACAGCACGAGCCTATGCCCATCGACTGAGCTGCCAGAATCATGTTGCCGCCAAGCAGTCCGCAGTCTATCTGCGAGCAGTCATACGACGGGTCGTTGGCTATGAACACCACGGTAGGCGCATTGCGGAACATATTCTTGAACGACGCGTCGGCCGCTGCCTCCGGATTATACTTCTTGTAGATAGCCGTAATGCCGTCGATAAACTCAGGATTGTCAACCACGCGCACCTCCCACGACTGCTTGTTCATGCCGTTGGGCGCGTTGATGCCACACTTCAGTATCATCTGCATCGTGTCGCGGTTAACCGGCTGCGGCTTATACTTGCGTATGCTGCGGCGCTCCATTATCGTTGATATCACGGCCTCAGAGCGGTTTGCGACAGTGTCGGCTGCAGCTGCGGCAGCATCGCTTTTGGGTGAATTGGCACTGCAGCCAAAGGCCGCACAGGCAAAGGCTATGCCCAGAAAAAGATTTAAAGGTTTCATAATCATTCGGTTTTAAATGTTTGTCGTTAATTTAAAATTATCGGCAACACAGACTGCACGCAATCTGCACAACCACTGACAAAACTAACGAAATATTTTAATAATACATGCTAACGCCTGTGTTTTTTCATGTTTTATAACATGCGGCGGCATGCCCAAACAGCCACAAAACTATGTTTTAAAGACTTTAATAACAACAACTTGCGCAATTGTGCCGGATTTTTTAGTAACTTTGTGGCCTGAAATCGAAGCAACATCCTATAAATGAAAAAAATACTCATAACGGGCGCAAGCGGATTCATAGGCAGCTTCATTGTCGAGGAGGCGCTGAAAAGAGGATTCGAGACATGGGCAGCCGTAAGGAAAAGCAGCTCAAGGAAGTATCTAAACGACAGCAGAATACATTTTATAGAGCTCGACCTGGGCAACCTGGACAAGCTGGAGAAGCAGCTAAGCGGACAGCAGTTTGACTATGTTGTGCATGCGGCAGGCGTAACCAAATGCCTGCACAGCAGCGACTTCTTCAAGGTGAACACCGAAGGCACGGCCAACCTGGCGCTGGCGTTGCGCAGACAGAACACGGGGCTGAGGCGCTTTGTCTATCTGAGCAGCCTGAGCGTGATGGGTCCGGCGCGCGAGCAGGAGCCTCACACCGAGATAACGGCAGCCGACGAGGCACGCCCCGACACGGCCTACGGCAAGAGCAAGCTGGAGAGCGAGCAAAGGCTCGAGGCCATAAAGGGATTTCCGTTTATAGTGCTGCGCCCCACGGGCGTCTACGGCCCGCGCGAGAAAGACTACTTCATGATGGCGCAGAGCATAAGCAGGCATGTTGACTTCGCCGTAGGCTACAGACCTCAGCATCTTACGTTCATATATGTCATGGACGTGGTGCAGGCCGTATTCCTTGCCCTCGACCACGGCACCGTAGGTTCAAGATACTTCATAAGCGACGGCCGCGTGTACTCGTCGCGCACGTTCAGCGACCTGATAAGCAACGAACTGGGCAATCCCTGGCTGCTGCGCATAAAGGCGCCGCTGTGGCTGCTGCGCATAATATCCTTTGCCGGCGAATGGACAGCCCGCATTACGGGCAAGATATCGGCACTGAACAACGACAAGTATAACATAATGAAACAGCGCAACTGGATGTGCGACATCAAGCCGGCCGAGAACGAGCTCGGCTACAAGCCGCAATATGACCTGAAACGCGGCGTGGCGGCAACAATAAAATGGTATAAAGACAACGGATGGCTGTAAAGGAAATTATAAGGATAATTGGATAGATGAGAATAATGGGACTAATGAGAAAAATGAGATTAATGAGACTGATGAAAGAAATGAGACACATGGCTCACATAAGTCCTATTAGTCCCATCAGCCCCACATTCCCAATCTCTACCGTTCTCTCCCATCCCCTCTTCCACCACTAACAATCTCTTAAAATGATAAAATTCATCAAGCAGCTTTTCACAATAGAGAAGCAACCCAAGAAGGGGCTGTTTGCCCTCGAGTGGGTGGTGCTGGCATATCTCGTGCTCACACTGCTCATAGTGTTCTTCACATACACCAAGGCGGCCAACCCCGACGCCATGATATGGGGGCGCATACGCATTGCCGTCATCACGGTGGCGCTGTGGGGCGTCTACCGCATGCTGCCGTGCCGACTTACACGACTGGCACGCGTGGTGGTGCAGATGGCGCTGCTGGGCTGGTGGTATCCCGACACCTACGAGATCAACCGCATGCTGCCCAACCTCGACCACGTGTTTGCCCAATGGGAGCAGGACATGTTCGGCTGCCAGCCGGCACTGCTGTTCTGCAAGGCCATGCCGTGGCCCGTGGTGAGCGAGCTTATGGACATGGGCTACGCCTCCTACTATCCGATGATAGCGCTCGTGGTGCTCTATTACTTCGCCTTCCGCTACCACGAGTTCGAGCGTGCCTCGTTCGTGGTGCTCACGGCCTTCTTCATATATTATGTGGTGTTCGTTCTCGTGCCCGTAACAGGCCCTACGTTCTACTACAAGGCTGCCGGACTGACCAATATAGCCAACGGCGTGTTCCCCAACGTTCACGACTATTTCAACTATTATCAGGACTGTCTGCCCAGTCCCGGATACAAGGACGGCATATTCTATCACTTTGTTGAAGACGCCAAGGCGGCCGGCGAAAGGCCCACGGCAGCCTTCCCGAGCAGCCATGTGGGCATAAGCACCGTGCTGATGCTGCTCGTATGGCACAGCGGCAACCGCCGCCTGCTCTACGTCCTGCTGCCCTTCTACGTCCTGCTGTGCCTCGCCACGGTCTACATACAGGCCCATTATGCCATAGACGCACTGGCCGGACTGGTGAGCGGCGCGCTGCTCTACGTGGCGCTCATGGCTGTTTCAAGAAAGATGGTGACAAGACAATAAGACAGTCAGGGCAGGCATACCGCAGTAAAAGCGATATGTCTGCCCTGTTTTTTAACTGCCGGAAAACTTCTTTAACTAACATAACTTCGACAACTTGCATAAAATAACTATTTTTGCAACCGTGACAAGACTTAGAATATTCATAACGGCTCTGATGGCACTGATGCTCGCGGCCACGGCTACGGCACAAGACAAGAAAGGCGACAACCCCGAGGACAACGAGGTTGACATGGACAATCCTACGTTTGTGCCTATGGTCAAGGTGGGCAAGGTGCTTATTGACGGCGACAGCATACAGTATGTTGAGCTAAACAACGTGTATGTATACCCGCAGCCGGTGTTCAAGAACGCCAGGCAGCGCGCCGCCTACAACCGTCTGGTGTATAACGTAAAGAAGGTGCTGCCCATAGCCAAGGAGGTGAACAGGGTTATCATCGAGACTTACGAATATCTGCAGACGCTGCCCAACAAGAAGGCGCGCGACGAGCACATGAAGCGCGTGGAGGAAGACATCAAGAAGAGATACACGCCAAGAATGAAGAAGCTGTCGTACTCGCAGGGCAAGCTGCTCATAAAGCTAGTCTACCGCGAGTGCAACTCATCGGCCTACGACCTTATACGCTCGTTCATCAGCCCCATAAGAGCAGGTTTCTATCAGGCCTTCGCCTGGGCTTTCGGCGCCAGTCTGACAAAGAAATATGACCCCGAAAAGACCGACCGCCTGACAGAGCGCGTAGTGCTGATGGTTGAGTCGGGGCAGCTGTAATTAAGAATGCGACTAATGGGAAAAATGATACTTATAAAATTAATTGGAAGAACGGGAGCTATGGGACTTATGAGATTAATATGACTCATGGCTCTTATAAGTCCCATCTCTCCCATTATCCTCATCCCCACAATAAAATAGGCACAGCCGCATGGCCGTGCCTATTTTATTATTATATTACTGTCTTATGGTTTCTCTGAATAAAGCACCTGAATAACCGTCTGGCCTACGGCCTGAAGAGTGTTCTTGTCGATATATTCCATCGTGTCGTTAATCGTGTGCCATGTAGGACCGAAGCTGCTCTGCTGGCAGTCGGGATAATATGGAACGATGTCTATCGTAGGAATCTTTGCCACATCATTCACAGGCACATGGTCGTCGGTAACCATCACGCCGTCTGTCGACGGAAAATAGCTGCCAAAACCCACTGCCTCTGCCGCAGCCCAAACCTTGTCGACAATACCTTGGGCATACTGCTTTGACAATCCTTCCTGAGAGAACTTCGAGCCCTGACCTCCTACCATGTCGAGCAGGATGCCGAAACGTGCCTCATATCCCGGCTTATGCGGATTGGCAGCCCAATGCTGTGCACCCAAAGCCCACGAGTCGCCTTTGTCTGGAACTGTGCTCCAGCGCGGCACGCCGCGGTCTTCGGCGTCAAAGCACACAAAGTCGATGCCAAGATTAAGTTTCGTCGTGTCGCTTGCCAGCAGACGCGCTATCTCAAGCATCACAGCCACACCGCTGGCACCGTCGTTGGCACCCATCACAGGCTTGCGCCAGTTGGCCGAGTCTAGGTCGTTGTCGGCCCACGGACGGCTGTCCCAGTGGGCACATAGCAAGATGCGGGTGGTAAGCTCCGGACGGTAGCTCGCCACGATGTTGGTACATTTGAGCGGAGTGCCGTCGAAACCGGTGAGCGTAACGTTCTGCGGTATCACCGTAAGGCCATACTGACGGAACTTGCCCATAATCCACTCGCCGCACTTATCGTGCGCCTCGCTGTTCATCGTGCGCGGTCCGAAATCACACTGAGCCTTGCAGTAAGCATAGGCCGAATCGGCATTAAACGAAGGACCAACCGGCTGCTGAGCAGCCATATCAGCATCAGAAGCCGCCTTCTTGTTGCCTCCGCAAGACGCCATGGCGATAATTAACGCCAGCATCAACATTTTGGTTATTATTCTCATGTTCGTATCACCTCGCCGCCGGACAAGCCGTGGCGAAAAGTATTTTAGATGATTATTACTTATAAAGACAAATTCAGCTGCAAGCCTGTCACAGACCTGTCTGTTACAGATTATTCTGCACCTGAGCCATGACCCTGAGCCAGTTGCCGCCCCAGATGCGGGCGATGTCGCGCTCGCTGTACCTGCGGCGCAGAAGATGCAGGGTGAAGTTGATAAGCTCTGACGAGTCTGCCAAACCTCTTATTCCGCCGTCGCCGTCGAAGTCGGTGCCTAGCCCTACGTGCTCTATGCCCATAACGCTGATGGCATGCTCAAGATGAGCTATGGCATCCATGACCGTGGCCTCCTGACTGTCGTTGCGCAGAAAGCCGTGATAGAGCGTGATGTGGGCCACTCCGCCATGCTTGGCAAGAGCCCTGAGCTGGTCGTCGGTAAGGTTGCGCGGCACGTCGCACAGCGCCTTGCAGTTGCTGTGGCTGCACACGATGGGCTTGCTGCTTATGCTAAGCGCGTCGTAGAAGCTCTTTTCGCCGGCATGACTGAGGTCTACCATTATGCCGCATCGGTTCATCTCCTTAATGACCTGCTCGCCAAAGCGGCTCACTCCGCCATGAGTGTTGCAGCCGCGGGCACTGTCGCAGATGTCGTTGTCGCCGTTGTGGCAGAGCGTGATGTAGACAACGCCGCGCCTTGCGAAATATCTTACGTTGGATATGTCGTGGTTAAGCGCCAGTCCGTTCTCTATGCCGAGCATTATGGAGCGGCGTCCCTTGCGCTTGTCTTCATACAGGTCGGAAGGCGTGCGCGCTATGCTCAGGTAGCGGTTGTTGGCGTTTACTATCTCCTCTATCTTGTCGAAGATAAGGTCGGCATACTGAAGCGGCCCGTCAACCTTAAATGCCACCTTCGACGAGAAGGTCTCGCCGAGCTTGGGCTGTGGCAGATATGCCGCCATGATGACAGCGTCCTGATGTCCTTCGGCCATCTTGTGCATGTCGACGAGAATGCGCGGGTCGCGCTGGTCGAAGTGTATGCCCTGCGGAAAGAACATAGGCGTGTCGCAATGGGTGTCGAGCGTAAGCATACGGCGGTGAAGGTCTTTGGCCGTATAGAAGTCGCGTGCGCGGTCTACAAGCCATCTGAACAGCACCTGTCCGCTCTCGCCGAGCCACTCGGGATGCCACTGCACGCCGATAAACGGCTTGAACTCGCTGCTCTCTATGGCCTCGATCACGCCGTCGGGCGCCTTTGCGCTGACGCTGAAGCGCCTGCCTGAAGCCCTTACGGCCTGATGGTGTATGGAGTTGACAGCAAGCGTCTCCGTCTTATACAACGAATAGAGCACCGACTCGCGGCTTATCCTCACCGTATGGGTGGGCTCGCTCCGGTCGGCGTCCTGGCTGTGCTTTATCAGGCTGTGGCCTGCTGCCGCGGCAGCGCGGCCTGCCCCGTGTGCGGCGGCAAAGCTCTCGGCTATGTCCTGGTCAACCTCGCCGTCGAGGGCCGTAACGAGCGTCTGTATGCCACGGCATATTCCGAGCATAGGTATCTGGCGGTTGTATGCCAGCCTTACGGTCAGCAGCTCGGCCTTGTCGCGCATGTGGTTGATGCCGTGCAGGCGCGGCGAAGGCTCCTCACCGGCCCACAGCGGATTGATGTCGCCGCCTCCGGTGAGCACCAGTCCGTCTATCTTGTCGAGCGTGTTGATTATCACGTCCTTGTCGGCAACGGGCGGAATTATCACCGGCGTGCCTCCGGCTCTCACCACGGACATGTAATACTGCTCGCACAGACGCGCGTCGCCGTCGGCAAAATTGCCTGTGAGGCCAATCACCGGCTGGCGAGTGGCCTCAGGATAACGGGCGTATATGTCGTCGAGACTGCTCTGAATATCAAACGATTTCATTGCTCCAGCCTCACACTATCTGCTTTCTCCCTGCGGAACGGGCACTTCTCTCTTAATGCTCTGCTCTAAAGAAATAAGGGTTTCGGTTGCAACTACGCCGGGGATGCCCTGCATCTGGTTGTTAAGCAGGTCCATGAGCTGTTCGTTGTCGCGTGCGTAGAGCTTTACGAGCATGGTGTAAGGACCAGTGGTGAAGTGGCACTCAACGATTTCGGGTATGTGGTCAAGGCGCTCAACTACCGACTTATACATGTTTCCGCGCTCAAGCGTTATGCCCACGTATGTGCATGTTGTGTAGCCAAGACTTTTGGGATTTACGTCGAATCCGCTGCCTGTGATGACGCCACCCTCGATAAGATGCTGTACACGCTGATGTATGGCTGCGCGCGATACGCCGCACTCTGCTGCTACATCCTTAAACGGAATTCTGGCATTCTTTGACAGAATGCTCAAAATCTTTTTATCAAGACTATCAATCTTTTCCATTTTATAATGTTATTAGTTTTATTTTTTAAGTTATATTCTCTTTTGGTTTCCAGTATGTTTGATGCGAGCAAATTTACATATTAAAAATGAGTTATACAACATTTTGACATAAAAAATAGCGCATTTTATGCAGAATGAAATAAAAAAGGGAGACCTTGGCCGGTCTCCCATGCTTTTTTATGACAAATGAACACTATTTCTTTGTCTTGGCTGTTTTCTTTGCGGCAGTCTTCGCTGCTGTCTTCTTGCTGTCAGCACCCTTTGCGGCAGCCTCGGCCTCGGGCTTCTTAGCCTTCTCCACCGAAACCATCTCGACGGTGAATATCAGCGTGCTGTAAGGATTGATGGCTCCTGCCTTGCGGTCGCCGTAGGCCAGATTCTGCGGTATGTACAGTTCCCACTTGCTGCCAACGGGCATCATTGTGAGGGCCTCTGTCCATCCCTTGATAACCTGGTTGGGGCGGAACTTGACTGTTTCGCCGGGACGCTTGTAGCTGCTGTCGAACACAGTGCCGTCTATCAGTCGTCCTTCATACTTCACGGTTACTTCGTCGTCTACTGAAGGAATCTCTCCGTTGCCCTTTACGAGCACCTTATACTGAAGTCCGCTGGGAAGCGTAACCACGCCTTCCTTGGTCTTGTTGGCAGCCAGGAAGTCTTCGCCGGCCTTGCGTGTGGCCTCGTTGCGCGCGTCGACAGCCTGCTTGAAGGCCTTGTCGAAATAGTCTTTTGCAGCAGAGTCTGTCATCAGCGTGTAGTCTTTCTTCAGCGCGCTGACAAATCCCTTGTTGAAGAGTGCCTCGCTGATAGAGTCGCTCTGACCCTTGAACTCGTCCTTCAGGAAGGGCAGCATGCGCTGGCTTACCATCAGGGCTATCTGCTCTCCGGCGAAGTATGCCTTTGTCTTTTCGTCGATGCCCCTTGCCACGGCGTCTTCATATCCCTTGATGAAGTCGGCCATGTAGGCTGTGTCAACGCCGAAGCCCTGCTTAAGGTAGGGCACAAGGCCGTCGGTGCGCACCATGCCGGCTGAATAGCTGAGAGAGTCAGACTTGGTTATCAGACTAATCTTTGCAGGCTCCTCTACGGCCTTCTTGTCTTTCTTCTTCTTTGCGGCAGCGTCTGCCGTATTGAAAGAAGCACTCACCAGAATGGCGAGTGCTGCTAAAATTATTTTCTTCATTTAATTATTTGTTACCTAAACTGATAAGTTCTATTTTGAAGATAAGCACAGAGAAAGGCTTGATGTCTTTCTGCTCACGGTCGCCATAAGCGAGGTTCTGAGGTATTACAACCTCCCAAACGCTTCCGGCAGGCATGTGTGTCAGGGCTGTGGTCCATCCCGGGATTACCTGGTTGGCGCGCAGCGTTACAGGCTCCTTACGCTCGTAAGAGCTGTCGAACACCTTGCCGTCGATTGTCTTTCCTTCGTAGTGAACTTTTACGGTAGATGTATCTGTAGGCATCTCGCCCTTGCCTTCCTTGATAACTCTGTAGAGCACGCCGCCCTCGAGCTTCTTCACTCCGGCCTTCTTGGCATAGTCAGCAAGATATTTCTCGCCAGCCTTCTTGTTGGCGCCATACTGCTCCTCGATGGCCTTGCTTCTGATGGCCTGCATCTTGAGCTGAGCCACGCGCTGAGCCTGCTCAACGGTCATGAGTCCGTTCTTGCCGGTTGTACCGCTGATGAAGCCTGCCATGAAGTTCTTCAGAGATATAGTCTTTGTTGAGTCGCTGCCGAAGAGTTCGTGGTTGATGCCCTTAACCATCTGGTTAGATATCTGCTGGCCGATCTGTATACCTGCGTAGTAAGCGGCCTTCTTCTTGTCGTCGCCTGCGTTGGCTCCTTCGTTAAGTCCCTTGAAGAACTCGTCCATGTATGCTGTGTCTACTCCGAGTCCTCTTACCAGATAGTCCTTCAGACCCTGTGTCTGTGCCATACCTATGGCATAGCTCACTGTGTCGACATCGTTTTTCAGGTCTGCCTTAGGTGTTGAATTGCCGCAAGAAACCAATGATGCGGCTGCTACAGCCCAAACGGCTGCGAATGTAAGCTTTTTCATCTTTGTTTTTATTCGTTATTGTTTTATTTATTCTTTACTTTAACGGCTCCTGCCGCCATGCCGGGCTGCCCGCTTAGAGCACCTCGAGCAGCTCAACGTCGAATATCAGCGCTGCGTATGGAGGTATTGAAGCTCCTGCGCCGCCCTCGCCGTAGCCGAGGATGTAGGGAATGAAGAAGCGGTACTTGGCGCCTTCCTGCATCAGCTGCAAGCCTTCTGTCCATCCTGCTATAACCTGGTTGAGGGGGAACACTGCCGGCTCGCCGCGCTGTATGCTGCTGTCGAACACTGTGCCGTCGATGAGGAATCCCTCATAGTGGCACTTCACCTGGTCGGTAGCCTTCGGCTTCTTGCCGTTGCCTTCCTTCAGCACCATATATTGCAGTCCGCTGGGAAGCGTAACCACGCCTTCTTTCTTGGCGTTCTCGGCCAGATATTTCTCGCCTTCAGCCTTGGCAACCTTTCCTTTCTCGGCGCGCTCGGCGTTGAGTTTCTCTTCCTGCTTGCGGAAGTAATCCTGTACTATTGTTTGCGCTTCACGGTTAGATACCTTGAGCTCGTTGCCCGCGATAACGTCCTTGATCGCCGCAGCGAAATCATCAATATTCAGCTCTGACGCACCCATCTGTGCCAGCTGGCGGCCGATGCCCAATCCTAAAGCGTAACTTACTTTATCCATTTTCTTTGTCTATTTGTTTATGATTACTACCTTAATAAAATCGTGCAAAGGTAGCATTTTTATCTGATTACGGAATTATTATTGAAGAAAAATCACTAATTTTGTGCATTGTTAATAGTCTTTTGGCCGGGCGGCGGCGCGCTGATATGCCAACTGCAGGTGCCAGCCGCATCAAGCCGCACCAAGAACGGCGGCTGATTGGCCCGGGAAAGGACTGCCGGATAACCTTTTAACTATAGAAAAGTGATGAAGAAAATTGTTGTTCTTACTGGTGCCGGAATGTCGGTTGAGAGCGGGCTGAGCACGTTCAGGGACGCCGACGGACTGTGGGAGAACTATCCCGTGGCGCGCGTGGCCACACATGAGGCGTGGGAGACCGACCCCGTGTATGTAAATAACTTCTACAACATGCTGCGCAAGAAGCTGCAGGCTGCCAGGCCAAACGAGGGGCACAGACTCGTGGCGGCGCTCGAAGAGAAGTATGACGTAACGGTGGTTACGCAGAACGTGGACAACCTGCACGAGGAGGCAGGCAGCTCGAAGGTGATACATCTGCACGGCGAGCTGATGAAGGTGTGCTCGAGCCGCGACGTAGACAACCCCCACTTCATCAAGACGCTCACGCCCGACTGCCTTGAGGTGAAGCCCGGCGAGAAGGCCGGCGACGGCTCGCTGCTGCGCCCCTACATAGTGTTCTTCGGCGAGGCGGTGCCCAACATCGAGAAGGCGGCCGAAGAGGCCATGGGCGCCGACATCTTCGTAATCATAGGCACGTCGCTCAACGTCTATCCGGCGGCAGGCCTCGTGCAGTATGTAAGGCCGGGCGTGCCCGTATATCTCATCGACCCCAAGCCCGTGATGGCTGCCGGACGCCACGACGTGAAGCAGATAACGGCAGGAGCATCTGAAGGCATGCGCCAGCTGTCGGACATACTCATGAAGTGATGCCTGAGGCAAGGCGCCGTGCCCGTCATGGGTAATTATATCGGCAAATGTAACGCGTTGTATTACAGACAGTTACATACACCCGTGCAAAACATGGCTTTTTAGGCTCTAAAAGGCCACGTTTTAGCGTGCAAAAGGCCACCTTTCGCAGTGTGAAAGGTGGCCTTTTGCAAACCTGCCCCGCAACGGCTGGCGGCAGAAGTGTCCGAAACCATGCGGAACTATTGCAAACAAAAACTAAACAAAAAGCATTTTTTGCTATGTTGTTGTCATATTTTAATTAAATTTGCAGCTGCAAACATCAGCGGACCTTGGCGCCGCCTGCACCTCACGCTCTCACAGGGCGCATGGCCGGGGCCGGCGCCGGGCTGAATCGTATATGAAAATTAACAACTACAAAAGTCTTATGAACATTTCAAAACTAACGCTGTGCGCACTCATGCTGCTCGCCGTTGGCACGGCCGCAAAGGCACAGATGTCGGCCCACGACTACAACAGTCCGGTGGGCTGGGGCACTGTCGGCGGCACCATAACGGGCGGAAACGACGAGGGCGCCATCAAGGTGACCACCATGAGCGAGCTGAAAACGGCGCTCGTAGGCACCTACAAGCACACTATCTACATTGAGGGAGAGATTGACATAACAGGCCTTGTAAGCATGGAAAACGTGCAGAACAAGACCATCTACGGACTGCCGGGCTCGGCCCTGGTAAACAGCATCCACTCTACCGACGTCAAGAAGAGCGGCATACTGTCGTTCAAGAACAGCAAGAACATAATAATACGCAACGTAACGTTCAAGAGTGCGGGCGCCTTCGACATCGACGGCAACGACAACCTTAACCTTACAAACTGCAGCTACGTGTGGGTTGACCACTGCGACTTTCAGGACGGAGTGGACGGCAACTTCGACTGCAACAACGGCTCCGACCATATCAGCATATCATGGTGCCGCTTCCGCTATCTGAAAGAGCCCTGGGAGGGAGGCTCAGGCGGATCGGACGACCACCGCTACAGCAATCTCTGGGGCGGAAGCGACAGCGAGACAGCAAGCGAGGGCAAGCTGCGCACCACATTCTACAGCTGCTGGTGGGACGAGGGATGCCGCGAGCGCATGCCTCGCATACGCTTCGGACAGGTGCATCTGCTCAACTGCCTCTACTCGTCGTCAATCACCAACTACTGCATCGGAGCAGGCTACAAGTGCAACGCATACGTTGAAAAGTGCGTGTTCGACGACGTTAAGAACCCCTGGAAGAACTACGCCACAAGCGGAAAATACACCGACTACAACATAACGCTGACCGGAAACATCGGCGCCGAGGACGAACAGAAGCGCTCGGGCAGCATAGAATACTTCATACCTTCTGAACACTATCTGCTCGAAGGCTACGACGCAAGCCTCGTGAAAGACGAGGTGAAGGCATACGCCGGAGCCACTCTCAACGTTGAATACGGCCAGGGCGTAACCACAGCAATAGCCAACCCGGGCGCAGCCGCAGCCGAGACGCTGTCGGTAACCTACTTCTCGCCGTCGGGCATGCAGCTGTCGCAGCCGCAGAAGGGCCTCAACATCGTAGTCAGAAAGATGGCCGACGGCACCGTGGCAACGTCTAAAGTGATGATAAAATAAACCTTAAAAAACAATAAAGCACAATGGAAAACGAAATTAAAGACAACATCAAGTTGCCCGAAAACGCCTTCACCGAGTTGAAGGAGGGCGAAGAATACCAGCCCGTGATGAGCCCCGACAAGGCTTATCCCGAAGTCAACGGCTGGTCGGTTACATGGGGTGTGCTCATGGCCATACTCTTCTCGGCCGCTGCCGCATACCTTGGCCTGCGCGTAGGCCAGGTGTTCGAGGCCGCCATACCTATAGCCATCATTGCCGTGGGCGTGTCTACGGCAGCCAAGCGCCGCAACCCCCTGGGCGAGAACGTCATCATACAGAGCATCGGAGCGTGCTCAGGAGCCGTGGTGGCAGGTGCCATATTCACCCTGCCCGCCCTCTACATCCTCAAGGACAAGTATCCTGAGATGAGCGCCTCGTTCATCAACATCCTGCTCAGCTCGCTGCTGGGAGGCATCCTGGGCATACTGTTCCTCATACCGTTCCGCAAATACTTCGTTAAGGACATGCACGGCAAGTATCCCTTCCCCGAGGCAACGGCCACCACACAGGTGCTCGTCAGCGGAGCCAAGGGCGGCAAGCAGGCCAAGCCGCTGCTGCTCGCCGGACTGGTGGGCGGTCTCTACGACTTCATCGTGGCAACGTTCGGATGGTGGAACGAGAACTTCACCACACGCGTGTTCGGCTGGGGCGAGATGCTCGCCGACAAGGCCAAGCTCGTGTTTAAGGTAAACACCGGAGCCGCCCTGCTGGGTCTCGGCTACATCGTGGGCCTCAAGTATGCCTTCATCATCTGCCTCGGCTCGCTGGCAGTGTGGTGGCTTATCGTGCCCGCCATGGCGCTGATGTTCCCCGACACGGTGCTCAACCAGTGGGATCCGTCAATAAGCACAGCCGTAGGAGCCATGGCGCCTGAAGACATCTTCAACGCTTACGGCAAGTATATCGGCATCGGCGGCATAGCCATGGCCGGCATCATAGGCATCATCAAGTCGTGGGGCATCATCAAGCAGGCCGTAGGTCTTGCCGCAAAGGAGATGAAGGGCAACAAGACTGCTGCCGAGAAACTGCCCCGCACACAGCGCGACATCCCCTTCAAGATTATCGCCATAGGCTCGATAGCCACGATAATAATCACCTTCATATTCTTCTGGGCCGGCGTAATGGAGGGCAACCTGCTCTTCGCCGTTGTGGGCATACTGCTCGTTGCCGTAATAGCCTTCCTCTTCACCACGGTGGCTGCCAACGCCATTGCCATCGTAGGATCTAACCCTGTGTCGGGCATGACGCTCATGACGCTCATCCTTGCCTCTGTAGTTATGGTTGCCGTAGGACTTAAAGGCACGGGCGGCATGGTGGCTGCGCTCATCATGGGAGGCGTGGTATGTACGGCGCTGTCGGTTGCAGGCTCGTTCATCACCGACCTTAAGAGGCTACTGGCTCGGCTCTACACCACGCAAGCAGGAGACATGGAAGTTCCTCGGCACTCTGGTTTCGGCTGCAACCGTCGGCGGAGTGATGATTCTGCTCGACAAGACCTACGGATTTGCCAGCGGACAGCTTGCCGCTCCTCAGGCCAACGCCATGGCGGCAGTCATCGATCCGCTCATGAACGGCATCGACGCACCGTGGGTTCTCTATGCCATTGGAGCCGTCATAGCCATCGTGCTGACATGGCTCAAGGTGCCTGCACTGGCCTTCGCCCTCGGTATGTTTATCCCAATACAGCTCAACATACCGCTGCTCATCGGCGGAGCCATCAACTGGTATGTTACAACACGCTCTAAGAACGAGGAAGTAAACAGGGAGCGCGGCGAGAAGGGAACGCTCATTGCCAGCGGATTCATTGCCGGAGGAGCGCTCATGGGCGTTGTAAGTGCACTGCTGCGCTTTGCCGAAGTTGACGTGCTAAACACCGAATGGCTGGCCAACCCGCTGTCTGAGATATGCTCGCTCGTGGCTTATGCCCTGCTCATCGTTTATCTGATAAAGAGCACCAAGAAGGCTTAAAGCCGGGCTGAAGCACGACTTAGAGAAACAAAATGAGGTCTGCAACAGGGCCATGACATATAAATCCGGACTTATGCGACATCGTAAAGATGCATAAGTCCGGATTTTTTATTGCCTTCCGCAGCGTCATCCGGCGCACAAACTGCCGTAGGCATAAGGCCGTATGCAGCGCGGCCTCAACCTGTAAGGCTGTCTGAATGAAAAGGAAATGAAGATAACGGCAAATTAAAGGGACGGCTAACGATGACGCGCAGAACAGAGAAGGCTGAACGGAAGACGGATTAAGACAGAATAGAATGCAGATTAAGGCAGAATAAGACGAACTTAAAAGACAGGCAGGAACAATAAAAAAGCAGGACGGCGACTGCCGTCCTGCTCTGTATTTGTCATTGCTTGAACTCTCTGTAAGGATGATTCAGGTCGAGATAATGGAAGTTGTGCTGGCGCTGGGCGCTGTGTTTTGGTATGGTCATGTAGTCGCCATACTTGTTAGACAGATATGTGTCATAGTCTGCCACGCCCATCACCTTGGTGTCTTCAAAGGTGTATGGCACAGGCGTTCCAAGTATATTCTTGTCCATTGCGCCCTTTGAGCCGTCGTCATAGTCGGCCACCAGACGGCACTTGTCGTAGCTGTAGCGGTGGAGCAGACGGCTGATGCGCTGCTGAACTCCTGCAAGCGTATACATGCGGCGGCACAGCAGGGGCACCCACGAGCTTGGTCCGTGGCCGTGCTTGTAGGGGTCGCGGAAGAGCAGATAGAGCACTCGCTTGTAATATTCGTAGCGTGCGAAGTGGAGCTTGCGCGCCACTGCGCCCTCGGGCACTCCGTCGATAGGGAACACGTCGAGATAAATGCCGCCCAGATACTTAAGGTGCATGCGCTCTATGAGCGTGGTGTCGGCATCCTGAATCTTGGCAAACGGCAGCGGATAGACGCCGTCGTTCTCGGCGCAGACCATCTCATAGGGCTTAGGCAGCCACTCTGCGGCATGCTCAATGAGGCGGTCGTAGTCAGGGCGAGGCATGGCAATGTCGAGGTCGTCGTCCCAAGGTATGAAGCCCTTGTGCCTCACCGCCCCTATCATTGTGCCTGCCCAGATGTAGTAGCGCAGATTGTGCTCGCGGCAGACGTTGTCTACAGCCTTTAGCGTTTCGAGTATTCTGAGCTGCAGCTCACGTATGTTGTATTCAGCCATAACAGCTTTTTGTTTTATGTATGATGATTGTCGGCCTTCTGACGGCATGTGTCAGAACAGCTCACGGGGTATCAGTTGTGAAGCCTGATTAAAGTCTTCAACGGTGTCGAGCTCTATAGAGAAGAGGTCGGAGGTGTCCACCACGCTGAACTTGTGGCCCTGCGGGATGAGCCGCTCGAAGGCTCTCTCATAGAATATGTCCACAAGATGCTCGCCCTCAATCATGCGGTCGAGCTCGCTGAACAGCGCCTCTGAATAGTCGGCGCATATCTTCTCTATGCCGATAGACTCGCCTATGGCCTTGTCTATGCTGCATGTCTTGCTTATCTCGCTCACCTTTCCGTCTTCGTCGGTTATCACCTTAATCTCCTCCTCGCCCAGCTTGTGGCTGTTGAGCGCAAGGGTTGTGTCGGGCGCTGCAAGCACACGCTCCACTATGCGGCCGTCGAAGAGGATGTCGCTGTCGAGCAGCATAAACTCGCGTCCGGCAACATAGGGCTTTGTGAGCCACAGAGAATATATGTTGTTGGTGGTCTTGAAGTCGGCGTTCTCAATGAAGTGGAAGTCTATGTCGGGATAGTTGCCCTCAAGAAACAGGCGTATCATGCCTCCGCGATAGCCCGTAACCACCACTATCTGCCTTATTCCGGCAGCCACAAGACTGTCTACCGTGCGCTGCAGTATGCACTTGCTGCCCACGCGCAGCAGGCACTTCGGGCGGTCGTCTGTGAGCGGACGCAGCCGCGACGCCATTCCGGCGGCTAATATTACGGCTATCATCGCTTTGCAACTTTTAGTATTATGTCGGCCACCATGCGGTTCTGCTCCCTGCGTCCGAGGGTTATTCGCATGTGCGAGTTGATGTCCGGCTCGTCCATAAACTTCACCTTATAGCTCTGTCCGGCAAGTTCCTGCTGCAGGGCGGCCTTCAGTTCGATAGGATATTTAATGAGGATGAAGTTTGCCATCGACTTATACACCTTGAATCCGGGCAGCGAGCCTATCTCGTCGGTGTACATGCGGCGCGCCTCGTCCATCACGCGGGCTATCTCGCGGTAGTGGGCGTCCGACTTAAGGGCGGCAATGCCGATCTCCTCCGACAGGCGGTCGTATCCCAGATACTTGTTGGCATAGCGGCTGAAGCGCTCCATCGTCTCGCCCTTGCCTATGAACCCGAAGCCAAGGCGCAGGCCCGGCAGTCCGTAGAACTTAGACAGCGTGCGGCAGAATATTATGTTGGGATATTTTGCTATGAGGTTTCTTATGTAAGATATGTCTTCGGTTACATACGACGCATAGGCCTCGTCGACGAGCACAACGGTAGTGGCAGGCACCATGCCCACCAGCTGCTCGAGCTCATCGGGCGTTAGTCCGTTGCCCGTAGGATTGTTGGGCGACGCCACGAGCAGTATCTTCGGGTTCTCCTCAGCTATCATGCGGCGCAGCCCGTCGAAGTCGTATGCAAACGAGTCTTCGGTCTCATACACAGGATATTGCAGCGTGCGGCCGTCAACCTCGTCGGCTATCGACTTGTAATACCACCACGAAAACTTGGGTATCAGCATGGTCTTGTTGCCGTCGCTGCCCGTAAGGAAGTAGTGAACGGCCATCTTCAGCAGGTCCTCTGCGCCGTAGCCCAGCACAATCTGCTTCTCGTCGATGCTGTATTGTTCTGAAAGGAATACCGAGAATATGCTCTTCTTCCCCTGATCATAGATACGTGTGTAAAAACAGAGCTTGTTAAGATCAAAATTCTTAATTGCGTCCTTTACCTCTTGAGAAGGCTCGAAATTAAATTCGTTCCTGTCAAGATAATTTAATTCTGTTTTCATATATATTTATATTTGATTGCAAAGGTAAATATATTTTATATAAAATTCTAATTTTAGCGCTAATTATTTGTCTTTCAGGAGTGTTTTATGGCGGTCGGTCTGAATTATAGACCATATCATCGGTTATAACGGCACAAACTGCCGACAGGCAGGCACGGCGGAGCGGCACGCGAGGAGGCGTTTTGCGAAAGCATACCTTTCGCCTTGCAAAAGGTATGCTTTCGGCACGTAAAAGGCCGTCTTTTAGCGTGTAAAAGACGGCCTTTTGCAATACGTTGAATGTCAGTATGTTACGAAGGCGGACGCGATATGCCAATTCAGCACATAATATACAGGGCCAGACAGCCGTTAACCGGCCTTTATTTTGTTCCTCAACACGGGTTGCAGCCTGCACCATTAACGATAACGGCAAAGTCAATCCCCAATCTGCCATTATACCGCATATCGCTTCATCTACTTTTTGCATTCATGCCTTCAGCAGTCTTTTTATTTTCTATTGGCATAATCCTGACGCCCGGTTTGTGGTAATCAAAGCTGTCTGAATTTATAAGCAGAAACTCCGCCTCTTACTTCCAATGACGGAAGAAGAGACGGAGCCTCACATTTCAGGTAATTATATGTCACATCTGTTGGCACATTACTTCACGATAACCTTGCGTGTCGTGCCGTCGCTCATCCTCAATATGTTTATTCCCTTCTGAGGAGCCGAGAGCTTGCGGCCGTCGAGCGAGTAGCGCGCCACTTCGCTGACACCTGCATCAGCCTTAGCACTATCCATGCCTGTGGTGACATGGCTGTCGCCGGTCTGCAAGTTTACAACAACAGTCTCTGACGGCTGCGATGTCGTGCTCTTGCCTTCAAGTTCAAAGTGCGACGTTACATAATATCCGTAAGTATCAAAGCCGTAGCCGTCAAGGCCGGTAAACATATAGGAAGTTGTTTCAGAGTCAGTGTCCACAGCCGCTATAGGCGTAATCACGACGTCGCCCTTATTGACAGCCTGGGTGAAGCGAATCTCGTCAAGCATGAATGCTCCATAGTTAGAGGTGAACATCACAATCTGCGCAAACTCTGACGTTACAGGCAGTGAATACAGTCCGTTGATATATCCGGTGCCCTCTTCTGACTGTTCAAACGGCACGAAATACGACTTTCCGTCCACTCTTAATATAAGCTGGTCGCCCAATCCGCCATACGCCTTGACATACACTCTGATTTCATCATCGTTGCCTACATATATCTCGGGCGTCACTATTTCTGTGAGTATATACGAAGAGCTTTCGCATCCGAGCATACCTTGGGCGATGGTGTTGCCCACACCTGTCCATCCCGGCAATGCGGTGTACTGGTCAAGTCGGCTGCTGTCATCGTTGCCGAGTATTTCAGGCGAGCGCCAGTCGGTGGCCGATGTAACTTCGTCATTAATCTTATCGAATGTCTCCTCAAGCAGTATGAAGTCGGCATCATCCTCCTCCACTTTCGTCACACCAAACATCTCGACCGTATATCCGGTGGCCTTCGGGGCAAGATTCCAGTTTGCCGTGAAGCTTCCGTTCGAGTCTATGTTGCTTGCCGGCAGCACTTCAGGCGAGCATACGCCGAATGCGTGATAGATCAACTTGTCTGAGAAGGTGAACACATAATGTCCGCGCACAGAGTAGTAATATTCTGTCTCAGGGTCAAGTCCGGTGAACGTGTAGCTCGTGCCGTCGGTATAGTCGTAGTAAGTGTCGTTGCTTTCATCACCCCAGTCTGACGAATTCTCGCCGAACACGCGCTCCAGCCTGAACGGACGATTGGTTGCAATGTCGATGTTGTCCACCAAGATGTATTCGCCCTCTTCCATATCGCCCGGCCTTATGCGTATGGCCTTGTAAGTATTGGCAAAGCCGTAAATCTCATCAGACAGTCTGACAATGTCTCCGTCAATAAAATATGAGGCATAGATATAGGCCACAGTCTTCCAGCCACTTTCGGTAAGACCATCCACATAGACAGTTGCCATCGACATATATGGGTCGTCGTAATGTGTAACAAACTTCATATAGAAGTCCATCGTCTTGTAGGTTGCACCATTTTCGGGCGTTGTCAGCGTGTCGCGGTCATACATAATCATGGCCTTCGAGCCATCCATGCCCTTGTCGGGTGATATTTCAGAAGATGTAACGCCCCATCCTTCCTGCGGTGCGGTGTAGTTTTCAAAATCTTCAGAGAAGGCTCCGTCCGTGTCAGAAGTATAAGTCATCTTATACAGGTCGACGTAATATTCAAACGCCTTGCGCAAAGGTTGCCACTCAATAGTGAACCTGTCGGTCTGGAAGTCGGTTACGCCTACAACCTTAGGTGCGGCGAGGAACGTCGGCGCCGACGTCACTTTAACGTCGTCAATGAGCACTGCGCCTTCGGTGAAGAAGCAGATATAGCCGTCGCTGTCGCCCGAATAGTTGTTGAAATGGAGCTCTATCTCCGTCCATCCCTGATTTTCGTAGAGGCGCGTGGTATAATATCCGCTGCCGTCTTCCAGGTCGGTGTCGGCCAGCTGACTCGAAGTGTAGCCGCCTCTGCACACCTGTACGCCTATGGTTGAACCTCTGGAGAGGCCCCATATTTCCTCACCTGTCTCAGGATCTTCGTTGTACACAATCCAGCACGGCATGGCCTTGACCTTGAAAGTCAGTGTTATCTCGCCCGAATAGTCGCCAAGCGGAGTCATCAGGGCCGCGTAAATCATGGGGTTGTAAGTCTTAAGATACAATGCGCCGCCGGCAGCATAGACCGACTCTCCTGCCCATGTGCCGTCTTTAGTCATTGAGGGGTCGATGAATATGCCCGGCTCGTAATATGATGAAGCCAAGAACTTGGTGGTGTCAGGAGTTTCCATCGAGCCTCCGGTAACCTTCGAGAAGTCTTCATCGATAAGGATATCGCGCTGAGCGGCACTGGCATTGTTAGGCCGTATCTTCAGCGGTGCCGGCGTAACATCAGAGTTTACATCAGTTATCACTACCTGCTTTTTAGCTTTCTGAACCTGAACAACGCGTTTCGGGCCTGCGGCCTGAACGGTTATGCATACCGCAGCGAC
>ERZ773237.439-NODE-439-length-48497-cov-18.851802_pt1 | contig 48497 bp, 40 predicted proteins | sample MGYA00580990_ERZ773237 | MGnify/ENA primary metagenome ERZ773237 (study PRJEB29015, sample SAMEA2737749) | human gut metagenome | biome: human gut; feature: human-associated habitat; material: faeces | place: China | collected 2012 ...
AGGGTCAAGGGAGGAACTCCCTTGCGGGGTCAAGGGGCAGCGCCCCTTGGGTCACCTATTCATCCGCCCGTCGTAGAGGGCAACGCCGTCGCCGCCGTCGATTTCTTCCATCTGGACGCCGATCTGTTCGTTGTTCGAGGTCGGGACGTTCTTGCCGACGAAGTCCGCGCGGATGGGCAGCTCGCGATGACCGCGGTCAATCAGCACCGCCAGGCAGATGCGCGCGGCACGGCCTTGGTCAAGAATCGCGTCCATGGCGGCGCGAACCGTGCGCCCCGTGTGCAGCACGTCGTCCACCAGCACAACCACCTTGCCCGTCACATCCACCGGCAGGTGCTTTTCCTGCACCTCAACGTTCAGCTGCGCCGGATCGCGGTCATCGCGGTACATGGCAATATCCACTTCGCCCACCGGAATGCGCACATGCTCGTACTTCTCGATGATGTCCGACAAGCGCTGCGCCAGCGGCACCCCGCGGCGGCGGATGCCCACCAGCACCACGTTTTCCAGCGGCATCAGCTGCTCCATCATCTCGTGCGCCATGCGCGTCAGGGCGCGGTTCATCGCGTCGCCCGCCATCAGCTGGGCTTTCGGAATGCCTGCCTGCATGTTCATCATCGTCGGAATCCTCCTCTTTTTCCCTCTGCTGATTTTCCCCGCGTGCTTTGGGGCAAATCAGCGGTATTTTGCCAAAAAGAAAGCGCCTTTCCCGTCGGATGCCGCAGGAAAAGGCGCAATGTTTCGCATATTCAGTCTGACCGCGCGGTCGGGCGCAGGCAGCTCTGTTTCTGTCGGTTCGCTGCGTGCCTTTCCAGCCTCTCGTGCTGGGATTAAAGGATTGCTTTGAGTGCCGCGGGACAGTATAGCACACTTTGCCGTGCTTGTAAAGCGGAAATTTCGCACTTTTCTCCACTTCTCCGCAAAAAAATTCGTTTTTCTGCCCGCTGATGATGTCTGCTTTCGTTCACGCGCCATGATTTGCCGTGTCAAGCTTCGCAGAAGCGCAATTCGCCCTCTTGCAATTTGCATTAGAATACTGTATAATATAGATGCAGAAAGCATATTATTGTATTGACTATCAATGCAATTTAGGAGGTACTCTTATGGCAGAGCAAGTATTGGTTCAGGTGCGTGTCGATAAAAAGCTGAAGGAGGAAGTTTCGGAAATCTACGAAATGCTGGGGCTGGATTTGCCCACGGCGATTCGGATGTTCCTCGTCCGCAGCAAGCTGGAGCGCGGACTGCCGTTCACTACGAGGCTGCCCAAAGAAACCATCACCCGCCCGGAAGCACTGGATGCTTTGGACGCACTGTTCCAGCAGGCGTCTGGTGCGCCGGACATGACCCAGGACGAAATCAACGCAGAAATCGCAGCAGTTCGCGCCGCTCGGAAGGCGGTTAAGCAGTGAAGTGCTATGCCGTCGTGGATACGAACGTCATCGTGTCCGCCTTGATTACGAAGAACCCAGATTCCCCGCCGCGACAGGTGTTTCGCGCCATGCTGACAGGCGACATCGTCCCGCTGTATCATCCCGATATTCTGGCAGAGTATGAGGAAGTGCTGTGTCGGAAAAAGTTCCATTTGCAGGTGGAAACCGTGCGGACAGTGGTGGATGCTATCCGTCAGTTCGGCATCGAGGTGCAGCCAAAACCGACGGGCGAAATCTTGATTGACATGGACGACCTTGTGTTCTATGAAGTCGCCATGGAGAAGCGGGACGACGGTGCTTATCTCGTCACAGGCAATCAGAAGCACTACCCCGTCCGGCATTTCATCGTCACCCCCGCCGAAATGGTGGAAATTCTGAAGAAGTAATCCCATTTCGCCCAAACGGCGGGCAAAAAATCCCGATCCCAAAAGGCGCGAAAGCTGAAAAAGTCCCCGGCAAAGCCTTGACAAAGCGAAGAAAATCCGATATACTGTAAAGGCTGTATTGTAGCACCCCGGCGGATGTCTGTCCTCCGGTTACGAAATTTGATTTGTAAGGAGTGTTGAACATGTTCCGTACCTACCAGCCCAAGAAGCGTCAGCGCAGCAAAGTGCACGGCTTCCGCGCGCGTATGGCCACCAAGAACGGTCGCCGCGTGCTCTCCGCCCGTCGTCGTCGCGGCCGCAAGTCCCTGACCGTCTGATTGAGAGAATTTTCTTTCAGGCTTATTCAGAGACGCTGAATGTGCCAGACGCCACAGGACAGCAGGATTGTCCAATGACAATCCGCGCTCCATTCGTGGATGAAGCGCGCCCGATGTACCCGCGAGGTACGCTTCCGGGCGCGCTTTTCCTTTACTTCGGGTTCATACTATTTCCGGATTCACCTGCGCCATCTGCTTGCGCATTCGCATCCGGAAACAGCATCATACGCCCATCATTCAATCGAGAACAGAGGACTGTAACCCAATGGAAAGACGCTATCGGCTGCAAAAAAACAAGGCGTTCCAATATGTCTACCATCGTGGACGGAGCGCCGCTTGTCGGGATTTGGTCATGCTCGTCGCCAAAGGTCGGGGCATGAAGGTCGGCTTTTCCGTCAGCAAGAAGGTTGGCAACGCTGTGACCCGCAATAAGGTCAAGCGCCGCCTGCGCGAATGCTTCCGGCCCTATCTGGGGGATGTGAAAAGCGGCCTGTACGTCGTCGTCGCCAGACCCTCAGCCGCTGCTGCCAGCTTTTCCTCGCTGCAGAAGGATGTGCGCTACCTGCTGAAAAAGCACGGTGCTCTTCCGACACAGCCGAAAAGCCCAAACGCGCCATGAAACGCGCCTTGCTCTGGGGGATTCAGTTCTACCGCAGCGCCATCAGCCCCTATAAGGGCGGCCCGCGCTGCCGCTATACGCCCACTTGCAGCCAGTACGCGCAAACCGCCATCGAGCGCTACGGGGCTGTCAAGGGTGCGCGGCTGGCGGCATGGCGCGTCCTGCGCTGCAATCCGTTCTCCAAAGGCGGCTATGATCCCGTACCCGAAGACCCCTGTACCACATTAAGAAAGGAATGAACTCATGGGCATCAACGAATTTCTGAAGACCATACTGGAATGGATTTACAGCTTCGTGGGCAACTACGGCTGGGCGGTCGTGCTGTTCACGCTGCTGGTGCGTCTGATTGTCATGCCGTTCGACTACAAGAGCCGTGTCGGGATGCGCAAGATGCAGAAGATTGCCCCCATGCAGGCAAAACTCCAGAAGAAGTACGAAAAAGACCCGGACAAGATGAACAAAAAGCTGCAGGAGCTCTACCGCGCGCAGCGCGTCAATCCCTTGTCCTCCTGCCTGCCGATGCTGATCAGCTTCCCGATTCTCATCGCGATGTTCACCGCCATGAGAATGGTCGCCAACGAACATCTGGCACAGCAGGCGTTCGACATCATCGCTTCGGGCAATCCGGCGCTGGATTCGTGGCTGTGGGTCAAGAACGTGTGGATGCCGGACTCCCCCTTCGCGGCGGTCTGGCCGAATCTTGATTCTCTGCGTCAAATCGCCACAAACGAATGGCTGGCCGTGTTCAACAAGCTGCCGCAGGAGACGCTCGCTCTGCTGGCAGATAAGGGTCTTGCGCTGACGGCAGAATCCTTTACCGGCGATGCGCTGAACACAACGATTCAAACCATCTACACTACCATGGAGCAGCTGCCCGCTTATATGGAGCACGTCAAGTACTACAGCGACTTGGCCATTCCGCTGTTCAACATCCACATTTTCGTGAACTACAACGGCTATTTCATTCTGCCGATTCTCGCCGCCGGCGGTCAGTTCCTGATGACAAAGCTCACCGGCACGGCGCAGACCCCCGCCGCGGATGACGCGCAGGCCCAGCAGGCGCAGAACAGCATGAAGTTCATGAACTACTTCTTCCCCATCTTCACGCTGATTCTGTGCTTCAACTACAACGCGATTTTTGCCCTCTACTGGGTCGCCTCGAACGTGATTGCCATCGTGCAGACCAAGGGCATCAACATGTACCTTGACCGCAAGGAAGCCCTCGAAGCCGCCAACCCCAACAAGAATACCGGTTCGCTGAAGTAATACCTGTTCGTTGAAGTGATAGGAGAGCAATCATGAAAACCTACGAAGCTACTGGCAAAAACTACGAAGAAGCGCTGCAGAACGGCTTGAACGCCCTGCATGCCACCATCTCCGATGTCACCGTGGAAACGCTGGAAGAAGGCAGCAAGGGGCTGTTCGGGTTCTTCGGCTCGAAGCCCTGCAAGCTCCGCCTGACGCTCCATGAGGTGGAAGAGGAAGTCGAAGAAGACGATCCACTGGCGGATTTGCTGTCCTCCGTGAAGGTGGAAGCACCCAAGCCCGCTGCCCAGCCGAAACCGCAGCCCAAGCCCGTGCAGCCGAAGCCCCAGCCCAAGCCGCAGCCGAAGCCCGCACAGCCCAAGCCCGTGCAGGAAAAGCCCGCCGAGGTGAAGGTGGAAGCGAAGGTCGAAGCCCCGGTGGAAGCACCTGCTGTGGAAGCTGCGCCCGCTGTGACGGATGCCGCCCCTGCTGCTGATGCCGCCGAGCGTCCCGCGCCCGTGCAGCGCAAGCGCAGCGACCGCCCGAAGAAGGACAAGCCGCGTCAGCCCAAGGCAGAGGGCGAATCCGCCCCGAAGCCGGAGCGCAAGCCCCTTCCCCCGAAGGCACCCGCTGCCCCGCTGGAAAAGCCCGTCGTCACCATGATTCCCGACGAGCAGATTGACCCCGCCTCCCCCGTCGGTCAGGCGCAGAGCTTCCTCAAGGAGCTGACCCACCTGATGGGCGTTGACGTGACCGTCGCGATGGGCACGGACGCGGAGAACAACATCTTCGCGCAGATGACGGGCGACACGCTGGGCATCCTGATTGGCCGCCGCGGCGAGACGCTCGACGCCCTGCAATACCTGACGAGCCTGCGCATCAACAAGGGGCAGGATCACTACACCCGCGTCACGCTGGATACGGAGAACTACCGCGCCAAGCGCGAGGACACGCTGATTCGTCTGGCGAACCGCATGGCGAACCGCGCCGTCAAGACGGGCCGCAAGGTTTCTCTGGAGCCCATGAACCCCTACGAGCGCCGCGTGATTCACTCCGCGCTCCAGCCCAACGAGCTGGTGGACACCCACTCCGAGGGCGAAGAACCCAAGCGCCACATCGTCATCACCCTGCGGAAGTAATTCCTACGGACTGTCCTGCAAAACGGGGCAGTCCTTTTCTTTGCCCGCCGCACCCGAAAATTTGGTTCTTCACGGAATCTTGGGGAAAGAGCAGCTTGGGGGCGCGTCTGCGGACGCGCAAAGTTAGGGGCAGGGACGCTGCGCTGCCTGCACCTTTGTTGGCGGCTTCCTTGGAATTGGTCGGACGCGGAACAGTTGGGGCGTTGCCCCAAACCCCACAAGGGACGCTGTCCCTTGACCCTGCAAGGGGCAGACGAAAAGGGACGAAGTCCCCCCTTGACCCCTTTTCGCGATTGAGTTGGTCGCGCTTTCATGCTCCTTCCGCGTGCAGCTTTTTGGTGCTTCGCCTAAGCCCTTGTTTGCTTCCCCTACTTTCCGTGAAGAACCGAAAATTTTCCTCCGCCGCGCAAAACCGCTTGCAAAACCGCCGATTTTATGCTATACTATTTTGTGCTTGCCGGAATGGCGGAATGGCAGACGCGACGGACTCAAAATCCGTTGGCAGCGATGTCGTGTGGGTTCAAGTCCCACTTCCGGCACGACATGAAGAATCCGAATCCGACTTTCCAATTGGAAGCAGGTTCGGATTTTTTCTTGCCCTTCCATCTGGAAATACAGTCATCATCAGGAGGTCAATATGCTGACGCTGTATGAGCCAAAATATGAGGACTTGTGGTTTCGGCAAATGATGCTGGCGGATGAAGATACCATGTCTTACAATCACGCATGGGGCGGGACAATTCCCTTTGGGGAAGATAAATGGCGTGGCTGGTACGATTGCTGGATTGCTGACCCTGATGGCAAGCGGTATTACAGGTATCTCAAAAACGAAGATGATCAGTTTGTTGGCGAGATTGCCTATCACTATGATGCCGAAATGCAGCAGGAAATAGCCAACGTCATGATTTATGCGAAATACAGAAGAAGAGGCTATGGCGGCGAAGCATTGGATTTGCTGTGTTCCGCGGCGAAAAGCAACGGCGTTTCCGTTCTGTATGATGATATTGCCATCGACAACCCGGCTGTCAGCCTTTTTCTGAAACACAGATTTGTGGAAGAATCCCGAACAGAAGAGATAATTCTCCTCAAAAAGAAACTGTGATTGGGTGTGTGCTTCCAGTCGCTCCATACAAAAGAGCCTTGCAGGGTGTGATGCTCCTGCAAGGCTCTTTTGTTTTTGGGGGATTTTCCGCTTATTTCCCCCTATGTTCCTCTTTCCACCTCAAAATCTCTTCCAGTCGCTGCTTATACCGCCCCTCGTTCCCCTGCTCCGTCGGCTGATAGTAGCGCTTCCCCTGCAGCGAATCCGGCAGGCACGTCATCGCGGACAGCTTCTCCTGCGTGTCATGCGCGTACACATAGCCCTTGCCATAGCCGAGGTTCTTCATCAAGCTGGTTTCCGCATTCCGTATTTGCAGCGGCACAGGCTCTGCGATTTGCTCCTGCGCATCCTTTTTCGCCGCCTCATACGCCATGTACAGCGCGTTCGACTTCGGTGCCATCGCCATGTACACCACCGCCTGCGTCAGATGCACTGTGCATTCCGGCATTCCCAGAAAGTGACACGCCTGATACGCCGCGACCGCCGTTTCCAGCGCGCGCGAATCCGCCAGCCCGATGTCCTCGCTCGCGAACCGAACAACGCGCCGCGCGATATACAGCGGGTCTTCGCCGCCTTCCAGCATCCGTGCCAGCCAGTAGACCGCCGCGTCCGGGTCGGAATTGCGCATGGACTTATGCAGTGCGCTGATGAGGTCATAGTGCCCGTCGCCCTTCTTGTCGTAGAGCAGCGACCGCCGCGACGTACACTGCGCGACCGTCTCCGGGGTCACATGCGCCTGACCGTTCTCATCCAAATCGGCATTGAGGATGACCATTTCAAGCGTCGATAGGGCAGTTCGCGCGTCGCCGTTGGAAAAGACGGCAATCGCGCGCAGCAAATCCTCCGCCATGTCGATTTTCTGCCCGCCGAAGCCGCGTTCGTCCTGCAAGGCGTGGTGCAGCAGCGTCATGACGTTCTCCTCCGTCAGCGCGTGCAGCACGAACACGCGGCAGCGCGACAGCAGGGCGCTGTTGACTTCAAAGGACGGGTTTTCGGTCGTCGCGCCGATGAGGATAATGCTCCCCTTCTCGACGTAGGGCAGGAAAGCATCCTGCTGCGCCTTATTAAAGCGGTGGATTTCGTCCACGAACACAATCGTGCGGACGCCGAAATGCCGGTCGCTTTCCGCCTGCTCCATCACCTGCCGGATTTCCTTGATGCCGCTGGTGACGGCGGAGAAGTTGATGAAATGGCTCTTGGTTTGATGGGCGATAATCTGCGCGAGCGTGGTTTTCCCCACGCCCGGCGGCCCCCAGAAAATCATGGAGGACACCAAATCGCCCTCAATCATGCGGCGCAGGACTTTGCCCTTGCCGATCAAGTGCTCCTGTCCGGCAAACTCATCGAGGTTCTGCGGGCGAAGGCGCTCCGCCAGCGGCGCGGGGGGATTTGCGGCGGTCAGGAAGGTTTCCTGCGGCATTGCTCATCACTTTCCTTTTGGGTTGCCGCTGTTCTGTGCGGTCGGTTTGGCTTCTTTTTTCTGCTTTTTCAGCATCGTCTCGATATTCTCATTGAGCTTTCCCAGCACCTTCACCGCTTCGGACAGCATCGCGTATTCGCCAAGCGTCGGGTCAACCAGCAGCAGCACATCCGGCGCGGTGGTCGAGGGCATCAGGCGCTTGTCCGTCATCGCCATCGCGGGAATGAACGCCGCCTGATCGGGCATGTACTCTGCGTTCAGCTTCATCACGAGGAAGCCGCCGCGCTTGTAGGTCACCAGCGACACACCAAGCTGATTCGCCAGCACGCGCACCTGCGCCACGTCCAGCAGCGTCTCCACCACCGGCGGCACTTCGCCGAAGCGGTCAAGCAGCTCGTCGGTGATGTCCTCGCGGTCTGCCTGCGTCGTCAGGCTCGCAATCCGCTTGTACATTTCCATCCGCTGCCGGTCGTCGTGTACATAGTCGTCCGGCAGATACGCATCCACCTTGATGTCCACACGTGTTTCGAGGTGCGGCTTCGCGGGCGGCAGACCTTCCTGCTCCGCGCGTGCCTCCTGAAGCGTCTCCTCCATCAGTTTGCAGTACATGTCGTAGCCGACGGTCGCCAGATGCCCGTGCTGTTCCGGCCCCAGAATATTGCCCGCGCCGCGGATTTCGAGATCGCGCATGGCGATACGGAAGCCAGCGCCGAACTCCGTGAACTCCCGGATGGCTTCGAGGCGCTTCTCCGCCGTCTCAGACAAGCTGCGTTCCGGGCGGATGGTGAAGTACGCATACGCCTGCCGGTTGCTCCGCCCGACGCGCCCGCGCAGCTGATAAAGCTGGCTCAGCCCGAAACGGTCCGCGTCAAAGACAATCAGCGTATTCGCCGTCGGCACGTCCAAGCCGCTTTCGATGATGGTCGTGCAGAGCAGCACGTCGTAGCTGCCGCCGTAGAAGTCCATCATCACGTCCTCCAAGCCGTGTTCGCGCATCTGCCCGTGCGCCACGCCGATGCGCGCTTCCGGCACAAGCTGCTTCAATCGTTCATAGAACGCACCGATGGTCTGCACAGAGTTATAGAGGAAGTACACCTGTCCCCCGCGCGACACCTCGCGCAGAATCGCGTCGCGAATCACGCCGTCGTTGTAGTCAATCACGCGCGTCTGCACCGGCAGTCGTTCCTCCGGCGGCGTTTCCAGCACAGACATATCGCGGATGCCGACCATCGACATGTGCAGCGTGCGCGGAATCGGCGTAGCGGAGAGTGTCAGCACATCCACCTGATGCTTCATGTTCTTGATGATTTCCTTGTGCTGCACGCCAAATCGCTGCTCCTCGTCCACAATCAGCAGACCGAGGTTCTTGAACTGCACGTCTTTGCCCAGAATCCGGTGCGTACCGACAAGGATGTCGATTTCGCCCTCCTTCACGCGGCGCAGAACGTCCTTAGTTTCCTTCGCCGTGCGGAAGCGGCTCAGCACGTCCACCTTGACCGGGAAGCCCTTGAAGCGCTTCAAGACCGTGTTGTAGTGCTGCTGCGCCAGAATCGTCGTCGGCGCAAGAATCGCAACCTGCTTGGAGTCCATCAGCGCCTTGAACGCCGCGCGCAGGCTGACCTCCGTCTTGCCGTAGCCAACGTCGCCGCACAGCAGCCTGTCCATGTTCCGCGGCGATTCCATGTCCGCCGTGATTTCCTTCACGCTTTGTTCTTGGTCAGGGGTCAGCTCATAGGGGAACATATCCTCAAATTCGCGCTGCCACGGCGTATCCGCGCTGAACGCAAAGCCCGTTTCCTGTGACCGCCGCGCGTAGAGTTTCACAAGGTCAAACGCCATCTTTTTCAGGCCTTCTTTGACCTTCGCCTTCTGCTTCTGCCAGTCGCCGCCGCCGAGCTTGTTCAGCTTCGGGGGATTCGCCGGATTGCCGATGTAGCGCTGCACGCGGCTGAGCGCCTCAATCGGCACATAGAGCTTGTCGCTCCCCTGATACTGGATTTGCAGATAATCCCGGCGCGTGCCGCCGTTTTTCATCTGCGCCGTGCCGAGATAAATGCCGACGCCGTGTTCCTCGTGCACCACAAAGTCGCCGGGCTTCAGGTCAGTGAACGCGGCTATCTTCTCGCCCGCCGCCTGACGCTTCTTCGCCTTGCGGTAGCCCGTGCCGTACACGTCCGTGTCGCTGACGACAATCAGGCGCGCTTCCTCCCAGATGAAGCCGTGCGTCAGCGTGCCGGGCAGCACCTGCACACATTCTTCCGGCAGCTTGTCGATTTTCTCCGCGAACGACGCGGCGACATCGTGTTCTTCCAGCGCCGCCGCCAGTCGCTGACCGCGCGCCACGCCGCCGCACAGCACCGCCACGCGGTAGCCCTCGCGCAGCCAGCCGTCACAGTCCTCCGCCAGCGGGCGAATCTGCGACGAATACCCTGCCACGCGCTGCACGCCAAGATCAGCGGCATCCTTGACCGCCACGCCCGCCATGCCCTCCAGAAACTCCGTCACCGCGACCGTCGCATACCCCTGCACATGTCGCAGCAGCTCGTCCCAGTCCATCAGCAGGGTTTCCTGCTCCTTGACGGCTTCGTCGCGGCTCATCGCGCCTTCGAGATCCTCCGCGAAGCCCGCCCGGCGTTCCTCCGCGCGCTTCCTGAGCAGATTCGGGTCGCTCAGCACGACGATTTCTGGCTCGAACCAGTCCAGCACCGTGTAAGTATCGTCCGTCAGCACGGTCAGCCACGCCCGAATGCGCTTGAACGGCAGCCCCTCCGCCAGCATGTCCGCGTCCGCCATCAGCTGGGTGCGGCGGCGTTCCAGTTCCGCCTTGCGCGCGGCAGTCTGCTGCTTTTCGCGAATCTTCGGGGTGATGTTCTTGTCGAAGAAGTCCGGCGCGTCCGCGTCGTCCTCCGGCAGCGGCGGCAAATCCGAAAAGAGCGTCGAACTTGCGGGCGTCAGGTCGCCCCCCTGCCGCTCGATGGCGTCCCGCATCCGCCGCGCTGCCTTTTCCGCCTCCGCCGTTGGAAGCAATACCTCCGTCGCGGGCGTGAGCGTGCATTTCTCCACCGAATCCATGCTGCGCTGGCTGATGCAGTCAAATTCGCGGATGGAGTCCACCTCGTCGTCGAAGAACTCAATGCGCAAACTCTGGCTGCACGCCGGCGGGTACACGTCGATGATGCCGCCGCGCAGGGCACACTGCCCCTTGCCCTCCACCATGCTGACGCGCTCGTAGCCCATGGCGTTCAGGCGGCGAATGAGGTCATTCAGGTCGATTCGGTCGCCGGGAGCAAGGCGAATCGTCTCTTCGCGGAAGCGGTCGGCGCTGCCCATGCGCTGCAAGGCGGCATCCATACTCGTGCAGAGCAGGCGGATATCCCCCTCCTGCGCCCTTGCCAGTGCTTCCAGCCGCCGCCACGCGCTTTCGTGGCTCGACGCGCCGCGCGTGAGGTCAATTTCGCCGCCCGGCAGACACGCCACACCCGTTTCCAGCAGTTGCTGGCCGTCCTCGGCGTCGTGCGCCGCCTTGAGGTCGTTGCCGGAAATCAGCAGGACTTTCCTGCCCGTATCGGCGCAGAGTTTTGACGCGATATACGCCGCCATTGTGTCCGGCAGCCCCGTCACAGCGATGGGCTGTTTGCTTTCCGCTGCTTTCAGCAGCTTGTCATACGCTTTCGACGCAATGCCGGATAATAATGCCTGATTCATATGCGCTCCTTGGGATGAGTCGTGGTACGAAAAATACGCCTGTGCTTACACGGTCTTATTGTATTCCTGCATGGCATGGTCAATACCGTTTTTGACCCAATCCTCCACGCAGTCCGCCGCGCGCTCGAACGCCTGCTGCATGGCGATTTGCTCTTCACGGATGGTGTACTTGCTCAATACCCAGTCCGCCAAGTCCCAGCCATCGGGCTTTGCGCCCACGCCGACCCGCACGCGCGGGAAATTCTGCCCCGGCGTATGGGCGATGATGGAGCGCATTCCGTTATGCGTCCCGGCACTGCCGGATTTGCGGACGCGCAGGCGGCTGGCGGGCAAATCAATGTCATCATAAATGATAAGCAGATTTTCCAGCGGCACTTTATACCAATTAAGCAGTTCGCTGACGCACTCGCCGGACAGGTTCATGAACGTCTGCGGGGCGCAGAGGACGACGCGCTTGCCGTCCACGGTCGTTTCGGTCAGCAGCCCCTTGCACTTGCTCTTATTGAGCGTTACGCCCCACTTGCGGCAGAGCATTTCCAGCGTATCGAACCCCGCGTTATGGCGGGTATGGGCGTACTGCGTGCCCGGATTCCCCAGCCCAACGACGATCAGTGTTTCCTTTTCCATGGTGATTCCTCCAAAACAGGTCTTGGCGGAGAGGATATACACCCCCTCCGCTGACATCATATACCCCCAGAGGCTCTGCCTCTGCAAGGGAGTTCCTCCCTTGACCCTTTCGCGCGATTCAGTTGGCGACATCTGCATAATGTTTTCGCGTGTTTATGCAGGGATTTCGCCTCTGCGGAGGCGACAAGGGGGCAATGGAAACAGACAAAGTCTACGGTCGCCCCCTTGACCCCTTCGCCTGCACTCTCCCATGCAGCTTGAGCTTTATCGGAGCGTTGTTAGTTAGTGTGCCTTAGGCTTTCAGCCGTTCAACTTCCTCCTGCACCATATCCTTCGTGCAGAAATTCAGCGGGGAGAAGCGCCCGTCCAGTGCCTTTTCCAGCTTTGCAATCGCCGCTGCCTTGTCGCCCGTTTCCAAATCATAGCGCGACAGGAACCACAGCGTGTCAATCTGCGAATCCTTCTCCGCGTGCGCCTTCTCGAACCATTCCTTTGCCTTGTCCTTCTCGCCCGTCACGCGGTAATACGCCTGACCCAAGTTGTCCAGGCACACCGGGTCTTCGTCGTCATAGTCCACCGACTCCTGAATGAAGGCGAACATTTTGTCGATGCCCTCCTGCCATTCGCGGTCAATGTCCTCTTGCGTTTTGACCTTCGGCTGCTCTTCCGCTGCTTCGGTGGATGCTTCCGTGTCGGGCATTTCCAGCGCTTCGGCGGCTTTCTCCGGCGCGGCTTCCGCAACCGGCTTTGCGCCCGAATACTTCTCGACGTACATGTATCCCAGCGTCTGATAGGTCAGACCAATCGGCGCGCGGTTGTGCTGCTTTTCCAGCAGATGAATCGCCTTGTCCAGCTCGCCCTTCTTCATCAGGCACGCCGCATAATCCACAAAAAGCTGACTCTTCTGGTCGGGCGTGAGGTCAGGACACTTCTGTGCCTTGATGAGCAGGGGCATCGCCTTGTCGTAGCTGCCCTCGCGAATCAGCAGAATCGCATAGCCCAGCATCGGGCGCGCGGACATCAGCCCCTTGTCAATAGCTTCCTCATAGAGCTTCTTTGCCTGTTCCAGATCGCCTTTTCCGTGCGCGCGCATGGCCTGCTGCGCCTTGATGGTCGCCATGAATCCCATTGTCGTTTCTCCTTCAGCGGTTTTTGGCTGCCTTCTTTTTCAGGCGGTCATACCGATATTGTAGCGCATTTTGCTCCTCTTGTACAGAGGGCGGATCGAATAATGACGGCTCGGCGGACAGCGCCATCGCCCGCCGCGTCATGTCCAGCGCGGATTCGTAGTCCCGCTCGTAATGCTCGTAGTGCTTCGCCAGCTCGATGTAGGGCTTCGTTCCGCCCTCGTGCCGCGCAATCATTCCCAGCCAGACCTTTACCGCCTCGTCTCGCTCGCCGCCCCGGCGGTAGCTCTGCGCAAGACGCTCCTGCCCCTGCGCATGAAGATTGCCGCTCGTCAGCTGATAGCACTTCCGCGCTTCCGGCACATGCTGAAAGCGTTCCAGCGCCACGCCCATTGAGAACACATCCTCGTCGTGCCGCACGTTTTCCGGTGCGCGGTACATTTCCACCATCGCCGTCAGCAGCACGCATAGGCTCGCCACGTCCTGCGCGTTGTGTTCCAGCACATCCGTCAGCAGGTCAAAATTTCCCGTCTTGAGGTAGTCGAAGAAGCGCTGCGGCACCTGCGCGCCCGGCAAATCATCGAAGCGTGGAATGCCCAGCACCGCTTCTTCCAGCTTGCCCAGATTGCACCGCTGCAGGCGCAGTTTGAACACCCGCCGCGCAATGTGCAATAGATCAATGTGCGGCTTGTCAAGGCACGAATCATCCATGCGGTTCATCAGGAAGCGATCGCGCAGCAGCGGCACGTCGAACGTCCGTCCGTTGAAGGTGCAGATCGCGTCGTAGCCCATCAGCGTATCCGCAATGGATTGCAGCAGAAACTTTTCCTCCGGATAATCGCGCATCACCAGCTGATGAATCTGGAATCCCGAATCCGTCAGGCAGCCCATGCCGACCTCGAACGCAACAGTCCCCGCGCCCATAAACCCGGTGGTTTCGGTGTCCAGATAGAGGATGTTCCGCGGGTCGAGGTCGTCCGGCAATTCTTCCTGCGTCATCAGGCGAAGGGCGGACAGGTCAAGGTCAAACGCGCCGGGAAATTCGGCGATATCGCGCATTTCCCGCCCGTGGTAGCAGTCCGTGAACTGCTTTTCCAGCGCTTTCGGGGGTGATTTCAGCTTTTCAATTGCCTTGAGTTTGTCTCGCAGATTCATTCCGTCAGCGCCTCCAAGAGGGCGATGGCGGTCGCTTTGCCGTCCTCGCCGATTTCGCCCACCGGCCCGACGCACCCCGGACAGCCCTGACGGCACGCGCAGTCCCGCACAACTTGCAGCGCCTGCTCCAGCAGGAGCTTTCGCATGGCATACGCCTTCTGCGCCAGCCCGATGCCGCCGGGGATGTTGTCATAGAGCAGCAGCGTCGGCTTGTCCGTCAGCGGGCTTTTCACCTGATAGACGATTGCAATGTCCTGCGGCGCGCACATCAGCGACAGCGGCGCAACAATCCGCAGCAGATTCGCCACGCCCATCATGCCGTTTTTCAGCGTGTCGCTCTCAAACCGTGCCGCCAGCGCATCCGGCAGCGTCCACCACATGGCGGTTGTGTGCATTTCTGTCTCCGGCAGCCGCACATACCCGAACCCCAAGGTTTCGTGCGTATCGAATTTAATCTTCTTGAACATCGTCACCAAGGTTGATACGCGGATTTCGCCCAGCGCCGTCAGCCCGCCGTCCTGCTCTTCCTCCTTCTCCTTGTCCAGCAGGGAGAGCGTCACGTTCAAGTCCGCGTCGGTGTAGTACCCCACGTCCACGCGGCGGATGAACGCTTTGCAGGCGTCGAAATCCAACTTTTCCACCTGATACTGCTGCGCCTCGTGCATGTAAATCGCGTTTTCGTGCAGCAGCATCGGCACGGTGTAACGGTCCATTTCGCCGATGACGCGGTGGTTCGCCGGATCGGTCGTGTCGATGATGACGAAATTCTCCTCCGCCCGCGCCGACCGCAGGGAAATCTCGCTTGCCGGAAAGTCCTCCGCCGACCAGTGATACCGCCCGCCGACGTGCCGCAGGATCCCCGCCTCATCAAGGTATTCCAGCAGTTCCGGCGCTCCGGGCGCATTCCCCAAGCCCTCGCCGTCCTCAAACGGCAGTTCAAACGCCGCGCACTTAAAGTGGTTGAGCAGAATATACAAATTATCCGGATTCAGCAGCGCGTTCTCCGGCGAGCGCTTCATCAGATAGTCCGGGTGGGACACGATGTACTGGTCAAGCGCCGCCGAGGACGCGACATAGAACACGATGGACGTTCCCTTGCGCCGCCCGGCGCGCCCCGCCTGCTGCCATGCACTCGCGATTGTTCCCGGATAGCCGCACAGCACGCACGCATCCAGCGCGCCGATGTCGATGCCCAGCTCCAGCGCGTTCGTGGACACCACCGCGTCCACCCGTCCCGCGCGAAGCCCGCGTTCAATCTCTCGCCGCTCCGTCGGCAGATACCCGCCGCGATAGCCGCGCACCCGCCCGGCATTCCCCAGTGGGTCGCGCACCATGTCCTTCAGGTACTTCGTCAGCACCTCAACCGCCAGCCGCGACCGCGCGAACGTAATCGCCTGAATCCCGTTTTGCAGCAGCAGCCCCGCAATCCGCCGCGTCTCCTGCAAAACGCCCTTGCGGATGCCCAACTGCCGATTGACCACCGGCGGATTGTAGAACACGAAGTGCCGCACGCCCATCGGCGCGCCGTTATCATCCACCAGGCTGACCTCGCGCCCCGTCAGCGTTTCCGCCAGCTCCTTCGGGTTCGCAATCGTCGCGCTGCACAGGATGAACTGCGGATGACTGCCGTAGAAATCGCACAGCCGCAGCAGCCGCCGCAGCACGTTCGCCAAATTCGACCCAAACACGCCGCGATAGGTATGAATTTCATCAATCACGATATACCGCAGGTTTTCAAACAGCTTGACCCACTTCGTGTGGTGCGGCAGAATCCCACTGTGCAGCATATCCGGGTTCGTCACGACGATATGCCCCGCCTGTCGAACCGCCTTTCGCGCTGCGCCGGGCGTATCGCCGTCATAGGTATACGTCTTGATATCAACGCCCATCGCCTCAATCAGCTCATACAGTTCGCTGACCTGATCAGCAGAGAGCGCTTTCGTCGGGAAGAGGTACAATGCCCGTGCGTCATCATTCTGCAAAATGGCAGACAGCACCGGCAGGTTATAGCACATCGTTTTGCCGGAGGCCGTCGGCGTGACAACCACAACATCCCGCCCTGCCAGCACCTCGCGGATTGCGTGCGCCTGATGGCGATACAGCTGATGCACCCCCCGTTTTTCCAGCACAGGAAGCAGCCGCGGATCAAGCGAATCCGGGAACGGCTCATACACCGCCGGACGCGCCGGAAGGACATCCCAACGGACAACATTTTGCATAAACATAGGGTCACTGCGGAGGGATTCCGCCAGCTGGTCAACATTCATAGGAAGCACCTCCCGACAAGGATTGCATTTCCCCCTCATGATAGCAGATTTCTGTTCGCTTGTAAAGGCGAACAGGGGGAGGATAGGGGAAAAGAAAAAGGGATAAACACGCGGGCAAAGCAGGGAAAAGCGACCAACTCAATCGCGCGGAGGGGTCAAGGGGGTATGGTAGATTGTCAAGCAAGTGCAACACCGAAAAAGACCTCAAAAGGGGTGCGCCAGCCTAATCTTTTGCGGGGTCTGTGATTCAGCAAGTCGATAACGGCGGCGAAATACTCCGGAGAGACGGCAAGAAAATCACAGCCCTTAGGGAAAAAGAAGCGAAGAAGGCCATTGCCATTTTCGTTGCAGCCGCGCTGCCAAGGCTTGTGCGGTTCCGCAAAGAAAATGGGAGCTTCGAGCGCTTCTTCCAACTGGCGAAACTCAGCGAACTCAGAACCGTTGTCTAAAGAAAGAGAGCAAACAGGCAGTCCTTCCAAGGCATCGAGAATGGCTTGCCGAGTTTCAGCGGCCGAGCGTGTGGCAACAAGGTGGCCAGTGATGAACCCCGAACAGCGGTCAACAAGCGTGACAGCCGCGCCTTTGCCCTTCGCTCCGACGATGGAATCGCCTTCCCAATCTCCGATGCGTAACCTGTTCTTAATTTCATCAGGCCAGTCAGGGATAATGCGGTCAGGATGAATAGTGTTGAAGTTGGCATTGCGGTTGACTTTCCGCTTGCCACGGCGGCGAAGATGGGTCTTCGGTTCAATTCCGGGAAGCAGTTTTCGCTTAATGTGGCGGTAAATGGTGGCGAAACTGACCGGGCGGTCAGGATGAGCAAGCGACCAGCGTCCCGCAATTTCTTCAGGAGTCCAAAAATGGTTGAGACCATCAATGACATACGCTCTCAGCTCAAGGTCAGTCTGGAGAGAAGAGTTGCGGAGATGTCTGCGCCGTGCCTTCGCCTTTTTGTGGGCAGGGAAAGGATGCCACGTTCCTTTCTCACTGCGATTCCGCCGCAATTCACGAGAAACAGAGGAAGGAGCTCTTCCCAGCGCATCAGCAATTTTTCGAATGCTGAGGTTTTTCCTGTGAAGTTCCCATAGACATTTCCGCTCATCTGATGTAAACTGGTGGTAAGACATTGTCTGCGCCTCCTGTTAGTTGGTGTGTGGTAGCTTCATTCTAACACAAAGCGCACGCAATGTCTTTCCTTTTTGGGCGCGGTGTTGCACTTGATATGATAATCTAAGTATCCCCCTTGCAGGGTCAAGGGACAGCGTCCCTTGTGGGGCTTGGGGCAACGCCCCAACTGTTACACCGTTAAACCTACTCAAAGAGAAAAGTCAAGCATGGCACCTTGGTCGCAGGCAGCGAAGCGTCCCTGCGCACAAACTCCCGCTCCCGCAGGAGCGGAATCCCCCAGCAACACAAAAAATCAACTATGAAAATGTGCATCTGAAGCAATCCAGAGGGCGACCACAGACTTCGTCTGTTCTCACTGCCCTCTGGTCGCCTCCGCAGAGGCGAAACCCTCTGCAACACAAAAATCAACTTGCTTAAACCCACAAAGCCGCAAACATCATTGCCTTTTGCCCCAAGGAGGATTTTCCCCATGCAAAAAATCCCCCGCCTGTCGCACAACAGACGGAGGAAATTGATGCAAACTCTACTTGAGAAGTGACGGAACCACCCTTGCGGACGATTACGCTTCCTCGTGGGTCTTGGGGAGCGCACGCATCACATTGCCGCTGCGCAGGCAGCGGGTGCAGACGTTCATACGCTTCGCAGAACCGTTGACCACCACGCGGACACTCTGCACGTTGGGCGCCCAGGTACGGTGGGTCTTACGGTTGGAGTGGCTGACGTTGTTGCCGTTCAGCGTACCCTTTTCGCAGATCTCGCAAAACTTACCCATGGAAATCCACCTCCTTGTTGGAGTATGCACACATCAAGCCTTGACAGTATATCATACTCTGCGGCAAAAAGCAAGGGGTTTCCTCAAAAATTCAGCATTTGGAAATCTGTGAGCATGGGATGGTGATTATCGGAGGGACGCGGGCAGCGCAGGTAGTCGGTCGCGCCCATTTGGCGCGACACAGCATAGATGTTGGAAAGAGCGGCTTGGGGGCGCTCCTGCAGGAGCGCAAAGTTACTGGCAGGGACGCTTCGCTGCCTGCACCTTTGTTGGCGGCTTCCTTGGAGTTGAGCGCCCGAAAAACTGTTGGGGCGTTGCCCCAAACCCTACCAGAGGCGCCGCCTCTGGACTCCGCAAGGGGCAATTGCCCCTTGACCCCTTCGCGCGATTGAGTTGGCTTCTCTTCCTTGCTTTGCCCGCGTGTTTATCCTCTTTGTCCTGCCTTAGATGTCACCCGCGATGTCGATATTTTCACCCTTCAACAGCACCGCTGCGCCCTGTTTCGCTTCCGAGCTATCCGGATGCGCCAGCAACCACTTATTCCGCGCCCACAGCGTCTTATCCAGCTTATTCGCGCCATCCTCCGGCCGGAAATCCGTATTCGTCTGATCCGGCAGCGCCACCATCACGCGGAAGCCCTTCTTCGCATCCGCATGGCACGGGGCATAGTGCAGCGTCGTCGCGTACACTTCCACCATCACGCCCGCCGGCACCTTGAACGCCTTCACCTTCGCGGTGTCCAGCTCGCCGTCCTCCAAATCGGACAGCGTCGCCAGCAGCAGAATGAAATCGTCCGTGCCGAGGTTGAACTCGCTGTCGCGGTGGAACTCAAGGCAGTTCAGCTTCGTGTTGTGGCCGTTGCAGTAGCCCAGCTCATAGGGCATTCCGCCGTACAGCCCTTCGCCGATTTTCGCGGCGTTCGGCGCGTTGTGCAGCACTTCCACGCGCGGCAGGTACACCACGCCGTCGGTGCAGGGCGTCGTCGCGAGCGCCTTGACGAGCCCTTCCGTCGGATAGCCCTCCACCACGCGGCCGTAGGGCTTGAAAGCCGAATCATAGACAGACAAAATCTCCATGAGAATACGCCTCCTGTTTTTCTCTGCGGAGGATGCTCCGCGTTTTCTTCTTATATTCGCCGTTTTCCGGGGAAATCCTGCTGCATCAGCGAATAATCCCGTCCTCGACTTCGGGCTGATGATACCACGCCTTCGTCAGTGTGTCCTTGTAGTACGGCAGAATGTTGTATTCGTACCAATACACTTTGTCGCCCTGTGCGGTAATATCCTGCCGGACGCTGAATGAATAGCAGCGGTTGTCACGCAAGTGATCCATATCCGCGGAAATCGCCAGTGCGAGCGCCTTCAGCACCTTCGGGTCGTTCACACGGTCGAATCCGCGCTCCTCAAATACGAAGCGGTACACGCTGTTCATCGGCTTAAAGAGCACAATGCGCACCTCGTCCCGCCGAATCAGCACGCGGTCAACACAGCAGCGGTTCGCCGTCCGCAGCACGGGATACAGCGCGCGATACAGGTCGGTTGTCCGCGCGCGTTCCACCATTTCCTTCTCCAGCCGATTTCTGCGCCGCTGTGCGTGCAGCAAGGCGACCAGAATGAGCAGCAGCGCCGCTCCCGCCGTCACGATTCCCCAAATCATGTACTTCCGCCCCTCCGCACGATGGTTTTTTTCATCATAGCAGGAATGGCGAAATTTGTCAAGTGGTTGCGCAAAAATGCACAAAGTGGGCATCAATGGCGCAAAAACGGCATCTTGCTGTAACTACTTTGAATTTCTTTCGATTTTTCGTGATTTCGCGATAACTTCATTTATTTCTGCTATTGCTTTTTCAAACCAATTGTGTTATGATATAATAATGAAAGACCACACTACTCGACGTAAAATAACAGGAGGTTGTTCCTTACTATGCTCGCGAATTTGAAGGCACTCCGTACCGCTCAGGGTCTGAGCCAGCGCGCTCTGGCTGATTTCGTTAAGGTCAGCCAGCAGTCCATCAACCAGTATGAGAACCGCGATACCGAGCCGGACATTGCCGTTCTGACCCGCATCGCAGATTACTTCGGCGTGTCCATCGACTATCTTGTCGGTCATGACCCGGCGGCAGGCGAGCTCATCCCCACGAACCTGACGGATGCAGAACTCCGCCTCATCCTCAACTTCCGCCAGCTGGATGATGACCAGCAGCGCTCGATGAACCTGCTCGTCATGCAGATGACGAAGGACAACAAGCGCAACGCCAAGCCGCAGGAGTAATTCCCGTTTTTTCCGCAGCTTAAACGCAAAAGCACTCGCTTTTGCGCTTTTGCTGTGCCATTTATTCGGAATTACGATGCCGACCGCTGCTCCAGCGACAGTTTATCCGCCAGCATGGCAATGAACTCACCGTTCGTCGGCTTATCCTCCTTCGTCGCTACGCGGCAGCCGAACGCCTTGTTGAGCGTATCAATGCGTCCCCTGCTCCACGCGACCTCAATGGCGTGGCGAATGGCGCGCTCCACCTTGCTGGCGGAAGTGTTGTAGCACTTGCCGATGCTCGGATACAGCTCCTTCGTGATGCGGTTGATCATGTCCGGATTGTCCACCACCATTTTCACCGCCGTCCGCAGGAACTGGTAGCCCTTGATGTGCGCCGGAATCCCGATGGTCAGGAACAGGCTCGCCAGCTTTTCGTCGATGGACAGCGAGCGTGCGCTTGCGTTCAGCGCCGTTCCCAGCGGCACAACGCCCTGCCCGCAGCTTTCCCGGATGCGCGCCGCCAGTGACGCCATGTCAAACGGCTTGACCATGTAGAACCGTGCGCCCAGCTGCACCGCGCGCATGATGAAATCGTCGCGCCCCAGCGCCGATACGACGATAATCTGCGGCGGATTTGCCAGCTGCTGCCGCCGGACTTCCTCCATCAGCGCGAAGCCGTCCATCTGCGGCATGATAAGGTCAAGCACCATCACGTCCACGCGCACCTTGCCCAGCGCTTCGAGCGCCTCCGCACCGGACGGGCATTCCGCCACTACCTTCATGCCCTCCTGCCGCGCCAGATAGTCGCGCATTCCCCGGCGAAGGTCGCCGTTGTCGTCCACCAGCATAATCCGCATATCACCCATTGTTTTTCCTGCTCCCTTCAAACGCTTTTTTTCGGGACGCTCCGGTGCGCTCCGCCATCTTTCCGGCGTCTTTCGCCTTCCGCGCGTCCTTTCGATGGCATTATAGCACGTTGATTTCCGTTTGTGGGGAATCCGACGAAAGCTCCATTCATTCTCACCATCTTTCAAATTTGATTTGTTATCTATCGTTTTTCCACAGTTTCGTTCACGTTTTCGTGATTTTGCCGGAATAATCAGTGCCTTTTCGACGCATTTTCAGGAATCCTCGGCGCTTTTTGCGGTCAACCAAACCTGTGCAGCACGCAAAAACGCTATTACGCAAGTGGATTTTCCGAAAACGTTTCGTGCATAAAAAAGCAGAAGCCTGCATCATGTCGGCTTCTGCTTTTCTTTTTTGGGAGACAGCATTCTCGTCGCCTCCGCAGGTGCGATTTTCCCCTGCGGCGGAGCAAGTCAAGAGACAAAAGCATCCCGCCCCGCAAAGGGAACGAAACGGCGACCGCAAAGCCCTGCCTTACGGCTCATACGACCACCGAATCGCATCCACCGTGCCACTCGTGTTCAGCTCATAATCCAGCTGCCAAATGTGGCTGTCGCCGGTTTCGACGCGGTAGCGGATGATTTTCGTGCCATCCTCCTGCTTGTAGATTTTGCCCTTGTTGAACTCGCTCTCATACAGCCCGCGGTTGCCCGATGGACTTTCCACCTGCCCGAAATCCTTGTAGACGCTGACGACTTCATCCTCCGTGCTGCCAATTTGCGTCTTGCGCGGCGCGGTGAACTCGTCCCGCGTCATGTACAGTTCCACCAGCACATTTGCTGTCCGCAGGCGCGCAAAGCACGCATAGCCCCAGTCGTAAGTGACTTTTTCCATGTCCATGCCGATGGTGTAGTTGTATACAGTTTCCGTCGCCGTGCCCTCGCCGCACTTCTGCGTGAAAGCCTCCTTTGTCGTCGTGCCGAGCTTCCAGTCGCCCAATGTGTCATCCACCGTCATCATCGTTTTCATCCACGGCTTCTTGTTGAACTTGTAGCCGACTTCCTTGATGGTGCTGGATTTGCCGTACCCGTTGACGGAAATCGCCTTCAGCGTCACATTGCCGCCCGGCATTTTGATTTTCTCGCCCGTGGTGTACAGCGGGCTGTCCTCGTCGGGTGTTGAGCCGTCGATGGTGTAATAGATGGTGATGGTCTGCGCCACTTCGTCCGTGAGCGTGGCGGCATAGCCGGGGTTCTTCTCCAGCTGGTCTTTCGTCAGCGTGCCGGGGCGCAGGGTGATGCTGATGCGCTTGTCGTATGTGTCGGGGGCAAGTGAAACCGCCGGCTGCAAGGGCGTCGGCATGTAAATCTGGTAGCTGCCCTTCATCACATCGCTGACCAAATCACCGCTGACGCTCACTGCCCGCAGCGACCAGTCGCCTTCGCCCAATTCAATCGGCCCGGTGTACAGCGTGCCTTCCTCCGGCAGCTGATTCAGGTCGTTGAACGTGTAGTACACGTCATAATCCTCCGCCACGGCAAAGGTAATCGTCTGCTTGGCGGTGTAGTAGCCCGCTGTAACGCTCGCGCCGGGCGTCGGCGGCAGGATGGATGTGCGCTGTGTGTTGAAGGACGTTACGCCCGTGGCCTTATAGGCGACCGCCAGCAGCTCCGCCGCTTCCTTCTCGCGCCCCTGCGCCAGATAGATACGCACCTGATTGCGGTAGGCGTCCGACGCACTGGGCACAATGTCGGTGTACAGGTAGGCGTACACTTCTTCCGCCTTGTCCAGCTCGCCATTGGCCTCGTAAGCATTGCCCAGCATCAGCAGACCGGATACGTTCGCGTTTTCCTTGCCGTCCTGCTCGTTCGCCTTCACAAAGTAATCAATCGCGCCGCTCAGGTCGCCGTTGTTCATGCGTTCCTCACCAACCTGCCAGAGCGCGGCGGAGTTCGCCTCCCTGCCCATGCGTGCCAGCAGCACCTGACCGGGATCTGTCTTTGTCAGGAACATGTACGCGCCAAAGGCAAGGCCAATCATCGCCACAACTGCGCAAACCAGCACAATCATCCAGTTCGTGCCTCGCTGCAAATACTTTGCGGAACGCTTCGGGCCTTTCTCGTGTACGCGCGGGGCACGCTTTCCGTAGGCAATCTCCTCCTCCGGCGCATGGCTGGGAGTGAGGATTTCGCTGTCATAGAACGGCTCATCCTCGCCATAGACGCGCTTTTCCGCGTCATGCGGGGCTGCTTCCTGGGGCGCGTCGGGCATGTCCTCCTCCATGGCACGGGAGGCGTTTCTGCGCCGCCGCTGCTGCGGTTTGGGCGGCTGCGGCGCCTGCTGGTGGGCCGCCAAATGTCTCCCCTGCCGGAAGGAGAGCAGGTCGCTGTCCTCCTGCTTCTCGCCGTCATCGGGCAGATTTACCGGCATCCCGCATCGGGGGCAGCGAACCGCGTCCGACGGCGCATAGGCGTGGCAATTGGGGCATAGCATTGTGCTTTTCTCCTTCCATCAGGGGCGATTGTTGATAGTTTGACCGTTGATGACCAAATCAAAGCTGCACTTCAGGAATGCCGCCGCCTGTTCGCACATAACGATGCGGCTCATGTAAATTTGCAGGTATTCCATGACCGAGGACGATTCATCCATCGTCAATTCGTGGCGGATGATACGCTTCACCGGGTCAACAATCACGCGGTTCTCCTGAATGGAGAAGTTCACGCGGTCGTGAATGTCGTTCAGGTCAGGTTTGCCGCCGCGGACGCGCGTTTTGTGCGCATCGGACTTGTCGCCCAGCGCCAGCGCCGCCGAAACCGCGCTGGAGATGAACCCGCTCTGCTCCTCGTGATTGCCCACCGCGGTGATGATTTCCATCACGTCGTCCATTGCCATGCCCGTCTTGCGCAGGATAGGCAGCAGCAGCACCGCGCCCAGCGGCCCGTGGTCATGCCGATTGACGGAGTTGCCCACGTCATGCACCCACCCGGCAATCGCCGCCAGCTCCACCTCGCGCGGTGAAAAGTTCAGCGCTGCCAGAATACCCGCCGCCGTCCGGCTGACATAGCTGACGTGGCGTGGGCCGTGCTCGGTGAAGCCCATCGCCGCCAGATAGCGGTTGCCCGCGCTGATGAGCGCCTTGATGTCCTCGTTTTTCTGAATATCTGCCAGTGTTACCATGGATGCTCCTTATACTATTTCAGAATGAGAATGAACCAAGACGCGCCGCGAATTTTTCGTGCTGGCTAACGAGAGCGAAATGCAGCGTAGCAGCGCTACGCTAAATGGAACGACCGGACGCCAGAGCGGAAAAGGCGCAAACAGATGGTTCAAATGAGTTCGGGAATAGTATTACTGCATCGGCGTGTCATCGTCCCCGTCGTCCATCGGGTGCAGCGCCTCGTATTCCGGGTCGTCGTAGAACTCGCGCTCCGGCGCTTCGCCACCCAGCTCCTCGATGGCGGCGCGCAGCTCGATAAAGTCCATGTAGCGGCAGTTTTCCTCGTTCGCAGCGGCAATCAGCACCGGCAGCGCGCGCGGGTCGCCCAGTTTCGCCAGATAGCTTGCGAACAGGGCGCGGCGGTTCGGGTTCTTTTCGAACAGGCGCACCGCCAGCTGATACACGTTCTCGTGGCCGGGGAAGTTTGCCAGCACATCCAAGAGCGCTTCCTGACCGGCTTCGTTTGCCTTGTTCAGGTTTTCCAGCATCGGCTGCAAGGCTTCCTTGCCCATGTCGCGCAGACTGTCCAGCGCGTTGTCCGCCAAATCATCCTTCATTTCGCGGTTCAGCTGCCACTGGATGTAAAGCATCTTCGGCAGGGTGCTGCCCATGTCGCGAAGAAGTCCGATGGCGGTCATGCGCGCCTCCTCCGGGATGGCGTCGCTTTCGTCGCGCAGGAGGGTCAGCAGGCGCTTCTCGCACGGGCGGCCCACCGCCTGAATCTGCTCCATCAGCATATCCGGCACGGGGATGTCCTTCTGGCAGTACTGCACCATCCAGTCCACCAAGTCCTTCGCGTCCTCGAACTGCGTGAAGTACGCGCCGGGCGTCACACCGTCGAGCCACTTCGCGGGCATGTTCAGGAATTCCGTGTACACGCGAGGCAGATCGTCCTCCATCTCGTCGTAGGTCTTATATTCGCCGCGGTGCTCCTTCATCCACTTCGCCGTGAAATCCGCGAACCGCTCGTCAAAATTGATGCACTTCATGCTGTATTCTCCTTATTCCCGCGTTGCTTTTTCCAGCAGCTGCTTGAGTTCCTCCGTCGTGAACTGATACTGCTGATGGCAGAAATGGCAGCCGAGCTCCGCGCCGGTATCCTCGTCGATGATGGTCTGCAATTCCTTGCGCCCCAGCGAAATAAGCGCCTTTTCCATGCGCGCGCGGCTGCATCCGCAGTGATAGCGCAGGGGCGTGCGGTCGAGGACGACCGGCTTCATGCCGCGGAACCAGTCTTCCAGCAGCTGTTCCTTGGGCGCTTCGGTCATTTCGCGGCTGATGTCGGCAAACATCGGGCTGCGAAGTTCAAGCTGCTCGATCGTCTCCTCCTCGCACCCCGGCATCGGCTGAACGAGCAGACCGCCCGCCTTCAGCACCACGTCGCCATTCACCAGCACGCCCAGCGACACCAGCGACGGCTGCTGCTCGGAGACGGTGAAATACTGCGCGAAATCAATGCCAAGTTCGCCGCTGACCAGTTCAATCGTGCCGACATACGGCTCTTTCAGCCCCAAGTCTTTGATAACGGTCATGCGCCCGGTATGCCCAATCGCTCCGCCGACGTCGAGTTTGCCATCCGCGCGCAGGGGGAGTTCGACCCGCGCATCATCCGCGCAGACCTTCACGTCGCCGTGATTCGCCACCGCCACGATGGTTCCCATCGGCCCATCGCCGTGGACATTGACCGTCACGGACTCATTATCGCCCTTCATCATCACGCCAAGCATACTTGTTGCGGTCATCAGCCGCCCCATCGCCGCCGTGCAGACGGGCGTTGCGCCATGAATATCCGCCGCGCGCTGTGCCATCTGCGTCGTTTCGCACATCATCACGCGCACCTGACCATCCATCAGCGTCAGGCGAATCATTTCATCCCCTTGATGCCGTTCTATCATTTCTTCACTCATAACAAGTACCTCCTACCAGAGGCGCTGCCTCTGGACTCCGGCAGGGGCGCTGCCCCTGCACCCTGCAAGGGAGTTCCTCCCTTGACCCTTTCGCGCGATTCAGTTGCGCGCATTTTCATACTGTGTCCGCGTGTTTATGCAGGGATTTCGCCTCCGCAGAGGCGATTCCCCTTGCCACTCCGAAGCCGGAGTATGTTTCAAGCCTTACTCCGGCTTCCGCGCCGCGATATGCCACCGATGCTCTTCCGGCGACGGATGCGTAAGCGCATTCGTCCCAAACACCCGCACATCCACAAAGCCAATCGACTGCAAGAGCGCCACCAGCTTCTCCGCCTGATACGCGCGCTGTACCTGCTCCTCGTCAATCCGCCGATACCGTCCGTCCGGCTCCTTCACGAAGATAGCAAGGTGCATTTCCACCTGCTGGCGCTCCGGGAAATACCGGTTCTGCCACATGTACGTCACGTCCCGGCGATCCTCGCCCATGAACTGGCTGCCCAGCAGGTGCTCCAGCTTATAAGGGGTCGACACATCGAAGAACAGCCCGCCGCCAGGTTTGATGGCATCCCATGCGGATTGGAAGAACGCCGCCGCGTCCACGTCCTGCAAGAGGTAATTCACCCCGTCGCACGTCGCCAGCACCGCGTCCACCGGGCGATGCAGCCGCAATTGCCGCATGTCCTGCCGGATGAACGGGATGCCGAACCCCGCCTTGCGCGCCTTCTGCGCCGCCTGCCAGAGCATTTCCTGCGACAGGTCAATGCCCATCATCTCATAGCCCAGCTGCTGCAAGGGCAGTGTCAGGCTGCCCGTGCCGCACGCGCACTCGCACACCTTCGCATTGCGCGGGATGCCGTACGCCGTCATCATCCGGGCATACATATCCGCCCATGCGCCATAATGCACGTCGTTCATCAGCGTGTCGTAAACTTCCGCAAATCCTGTATACATTCGTTTTCCTGCCTGATTATCTGTTTTTTCCGCGCATCGTACCGCCGATTCTGCCCGCTTCCTTCGCGGACAGACCCGCCCAGCCGACGTCGCGGAGTTTTTCTGTCAGTCCGAGGGCTTCCGCCGTCTCGTACTTGCGGCGGAGCTTGTCGGGCAAGCGCCAAGGTCGTTGCATTCTCTGCTCTCCTTTCTCACATTAACAATCTGCAATGTTGCAGGGGGTTCGCCTCTGCGGAGGCGACAAGGGGGCTTTCCGTTCGCCCCCTTGACCCCTTCGGTTTCCCCTTTATTGCAGGTTGTTATAGCGTATAGCAGTAGTTTGCACACCCTGCGCCCGCTTCATGCGGATTACCGCTTGTCCGTGTAGCCGTTTTCCCACGGCTTCAGTTCGCGCTCTTCTTCCTGCTCGTCATCATCATCATCGTCGTCATTCTCCTGCGACAAGCCGCGGTTGACCTGCGCGCCCTCAATGCGGGAGTTGATGTACTTGTCAAACACCGCGTTGGTGAAGCTGGCGGTGATGAAGCGGCTGAACGCGAACCCGAAGATGAGGTAGTACGCGAACAGGAGCAGCAGCACCCACGGCTGAAGCGTCAGCAGGAAAATCACGGTGAACAGCACCGTCGGGACGCAGTGCAGCAGTCGAATGCCCACGCTGCCTGGCAGCCGCCCGACCGCGAGAATAAAGCTGTTGCGGATGATGGTGCGGAAATTCATCTGATACGTCACCATCATCGGGTACATGTACGTCACCGCGAGCGCCCAAAGGATGCCCAGCATCAGAATCAGCATCTGCGGAATGACCCACACGGCGTTTCCCACCGCCATATCACCATAGAAGCGCCAGCAGATGTAGACAAGGAACGGCACGCAGCCGGTAATCGTGCTGACGAGCAGCCCCTGCTTCCAGTTCGCCTTGATGGCATCCTTGTAGTCCGCCCACGGGAAGGCGTGTTCGTCACGCGCCCAGTTGCGGGTGACGTAGCTGAGTCCCGCCGTGAACGGGCCGGTAATCGCGATGCACGGAATCAGAATCAGCAGCGTGACAAAAATCATGTCGCTGCTGGTCTGCATGGCTTCGCGGAGGGCTGTCTGGTCAATCGTATCCAGCACCGCGCCCGTCTCGTCCACCTGCACCGTGCCCGCCAGCGTCATAATCAAGCTGACGACACACAGCGCAATCGCAATCATCGCGGGCAGCCACGCCACGAAGTACATCAGGTTCATGCGGCACAGTCCGCTCATGCGCGTGCGGAGCATCTCCATGAACAGCTGCCAGCGGTTCTTCGGCAGGTCGTCGGGCGTGTAGTCGCCCTTGCCGCTCTTGCCGTAGTAGTAGGAATTCATCAGCTTGTCAAACACAGTTTCGTCCTCCTCGTCAGGCGAATGTCATCCCCGATTCTCCACCTGCATCGAGGGATGATAAATCAGTTTCTTATTATACCATATTCCGCGCAAAAAGCAAAGAAAAACATGCTCTTCGCGAAAAATGTTACGAAATCGTCACAAAGTGACACAAAGCCCCGGTCAGCCGTTATCTTGCTGACCGGGGCAAAAAAATCCGTATTACTGGCGTCCGCGCTTGCTGCGGCCGTAGATTTGCGCTTTCGCGTCCTCCATGGCATCGCCGTCTTCCGCCATATCGTCCACGGTAAAGACCTGCTGCGCCTCGGCGCTTGCGGGCTTTTCGTTTGCTGCCACGTCGTCCGCCGTCTGCACTGCGTCCGCCGTTTCTGCCGTTTCAGGCTTTTCCTCGGCTTCCGGCGCATTCTCGCTTTCGTCCGCAATCATCACGCGCTCGTCTTCCGGCACTTCCTCAGTGTAGTTGCGGCGTTCGCTGAGCTGCAGCTGCTCCTGCCCATCCTTCGGGCGATTCATCACGCGCCCGGCGATGCTCACTGCCAGCAGCACGGCAGAAATCACCGCCAGCACCGCGAAGATGTAGTACAGCGTCGTCAGCACACCCTGGAAGGTCGTCACGGCGGCAGGCAAGGTGTCCTCCGTGGGCAGTTCCTCCGCCACAAAGGGCTGCGGCGTGGTGACAGGCACCTGCGTCGGCACGCTCGTAGGCGCTGCCTGCTGCACCTGAATGATGTTGCCCTCGAAGGTCGTAGCCTCATCGAGTTCGTTGCGCAGGGTCGCGTCGAAGCGGAATTTGCCCACCATGTTCACCTGCACGTCGCGCATCGTCGTGAAGGACTCGCCGGGCGCAAGCAGGGCAATGTTCGCCAGTGACACGCCTGAGGACGAGACGGTGATGTTCTTCGCGTCATAATTGCCGGTGTTGGTCACGGTGGTGGTGAAGCGGATGACCGACGGCAGGGTGAACACAACATCCGTGCTGGCAGTCGTTTCCACCGTCAGGCTGGGTGCTTTCGCCGGGTCAATAGCGGTCAGCGGCAGGCGGCCCGTCGCCGTTTCAATGCCGGTCTTTCCCTCCATGCCCGTCACAGTGAACTGATATTCCGCCGTTTCGGTCATGGTGATGGTCTTTTCCAGCTTGACCGTCTTGCCCGCTTCCACCGTCACATCGGTAAACACCGTGTTCAGCGTCGGGTCAGTGACGGTGATGCCCGTAATGTTCTTCTTGCCCGTATTCTTGAGCGTCAGCGTCAGCTTGACTTCATCGCCGACATTGCCGCCCTTGCGATCGGCGGTCAGCGTTGCGTTCAGGTTGACCGTGCCGTACTTGATGGCCGCATCCGCAACCTTTTCGGTGTAGCTTTTGCCGCCCGCGGAGTAAGTGACGGTCGCATTGGACGTGATGTTCTTCGTACCCATCGTCACGGTAAAGGTATGCGACTTCTTCTCGCCCGCCGGAATCGCGCCGATGCTCGCCGTGTTTGACGAAACAGCGGAGGATTCCTTGATGCGCACGCCCGTCACATCCACTGTACCGACGTTGCGGATTTCGTACACCACGCTCACTTCCTGTCCCTTGCGGGCGATACCGGGCGTGATGGTGCGGCTGACCTGAATTTCCGGTTCTGCCTGCACCTGCGAAATGCGCTTGACAAAGTTGTTGCTCGCGTTGGAAACGATGCCGTTTTCATCCTTGCGGGGATAGCGCACGCGGAACGCCAGCTGTCCGGCGTTCAAATCCGCCTGCGTCACGTTCCACGCAATCGTGCAGCTCTGGCTCGCGCCCGCGTCCAGCAGCGGCGTGCCGAACGCCTCGATGATGTTGCCGTTGGGGTCAAGCACCGACACGGGGGACGTGAACTTCTCGTCCGTTACGTTCGTCACGCGAATCGTGACGGTAATTTCCTCCGGTGCGGTAAACTGGTACTTGGAGAAATCCAGTTCCACCTTAATCGGCAGCGTGCTGACGGTGCTTTCCGCCCCGGCAATGCTCACCAGTCCCAGCAGCATCAGCAGAGCACAGAAAAGCGCAAAAATCCGTTTCTTCATCATATCCCCATCGGGCAGCGCACAGCCGCCCTTCCTCCTTCCGCGCCATGCGCCGGAAAAGGCGGACGCATCGAGCAGAAATCATGCCTGTCCACTTCCCTTGGAAATGGAACCACATACCCTATCCTATTTTACTCGTTAACAGCCCCTTCTGTCAAGGTGCACGCCCCTTGGAAATGTAAAATGTTCATCGAAAAGACGGTTTCTGTGGCGAAATTTTCGTTTTTTCCTGCCGGACGGTTGTTTTTTTCGCATGTCCACCTTGAAAAATCGGGCGGAGAACGGTATAATAAAGACAGCTAACCGAACGTGTCCCGCAGATTTTTTCGCTGCGGACGCGAAAAAATAAGGAGGCAGTACCCCTATGGACGTCAAGACCGCTTATGAACAATGGCTGCATGATTTTGCCGCCGATGCCGATACGATTGCCGATTTGAAGGCAATTGCGAATGACCCTGCGGAAATCGAAGACCGCTTCTATACCGAGCTTTCCTTCGGTACAGCGGGGATGCGCGGCGTACTGGGCGCAGGCATGAACCGCATGAACCGCTACAACGTCCGCCGGGCAACGAAGGGCTTGGCAAAGTACCTGCTGCAGAATCCGCAGGAAGCGCAGCGCGGCGTGGTAATTGCGTATGACAGCCGCCGCTTCTCCGCTGAGTTTGCCCGCGATACGGCGCTCGTGCTGGCGCATGAGGGCGTTCCGGCGTATCTGTTTGACGCGCTCCGTCCTGTCCCGATTCTGTCCTACGCGGTTCGCCACCTCCACGCCATCGCCGGCATCGTCATCACCGCCAGCCACAATCCGCCGCAGTACAACGGCTATAAGGTCTACGCCGAGGACGGCGCGCAGGTCGGCCCGGAAGCCGCGGACGGCATCACCGCGTTTATCCGTTCTACCCCCTATACCGACTGCAAGCTGATGGATGAAGAAGAAGCCAAGGCGAAGGGGCTGCTGAAAATCATCGGCAACAAGGAAGTCGATGACGACTACATTGCGCAGGTCAAGACGCTGTGCATCCAGCCGGAACTGCTCGCCGAGGAAGGCAGCAAGCTCTCCATCGTCTACACGCCCATCCACGGTTCGGGCAACGTGCCGGTTCGCCGCATCCTGCGCGAAGTCGGCATCAGCAACGTCTCCGTCGTCAAGGAGCAGGAGCTGCCCGACCCGAACTTCTCCACCGTCAAGGTGCCGAACCCGGAAGACCCCGGCGCGTTCGTCCTTGCCATCAAGCTGGCGGATGAAGTCGGCGCGAAGGTCATTTTCGCCACTGACCCCGACTGCGACCGTCTGGGCGTCGCCGTCAAGACCGGCAATGGCGACTGGCAGCTGCTGACCGGCAACCAGATCGGCTGCGTGCTGCTGCACTACATCCTCTCCACCAAGCAAAAGCAGGGAACACTGCCCAAGAACGGCGCAGCGGTGAAGTCCATCGTGTCCACGTCGCTGGCGAACAAGATTGCCGCTTCCTTCGGCGTGGAGATGTTCGAGACGCTGACGGGCTTCAAGTTTATCGGCGAGAAGATTCAGCAGTTCCAGGACACCGGCTCTCACACGTTCCTCTTCGGCTTCGAGGAAAGCTACGGCTTCCTGTCCAGCACGTTCGTGCGCGACAAGGACGGCGTGAACGCCTCCCTGCTGATTGCCGAGGTCGCTTGTGCCTGCGCCGCGCAGGGCATCACGCTCTATGATTATGTGCAGTCCATCTTCCGCGAATACGGCTATTTCGTGGAAAAGGTCGTCAGCAAGACGCTGCCCGGCAAAGACGGCTTGACCCGCATGAAGGAAATCATGAAGGACCTGCGCGAGAATCCCCCGAAGGAACTCTGCGGCATGAAGGTCACGGCGGTTCGCGACTATTTGAAGGGCACGCGCACTGCGGACGGAAAGGTCGAACCGACAGGTCTGCCGAAATCCGACGTGCTGTACTTCGAGCTGGAGAAGGGCAACTGGGTCTGCGTGCGTCCGTCCGGCACGGAGCCGAAGATCAAGCTGTACGTCAACACCAACGCCAGCGACAAGGCGGACGCGGAGAAGCTGAATGCGGATCTGCGCGTTGCGTCCGAGGCGCTGCTGGACTAAGGGAATCCGCAACTGAATAGGCAATAACGGCGCGGGTCGTGCTTCCTGATGTGGGAGGCACGACCCGCGGTTTTTATGCAATTGATGGATGAACAGCCGAGTATCACTTCAATTCCAGCACCTTCTGCACCACATTGCCTTCCAAATCCAGCACCGTGATATTGCAATGCTCATCCGTTGCAAAGATGTGTTCGCCGCCAAAGTAATACAGCCCCGAAAAAATGCTGTCACTCACTTTTTCAGTCGTTTGGGTTGCTAAATTGATGCGGTACGTTCCTTCAATTTCATCATTCTCATACCGCTGCGGAAGAATATTGTACTTGTATCCCTGATAGCGCTTCACAGAGAGGAACGCATCATCCCCCACAACCGTCGCTGCGCTATGAGAAAACTCACACGGCACGTCCATCAGGCAGACAACCTCATCGGCTGAACGAACAAGATACAGCAGCTTGGAAAACCTGTCATCATGCACAAGAATGCCCTGACTGCAAGGGAATACCGATCTGTTCCGCATATACGGCAGTTCGATTTTCTGCTCCTGCGCATTCGCGTCTGACACGATGAGTTCCACAGCACCAGCAGAATCTTGCTTGCGCAGATAATAGCTGACTTCGCCGCTGCTGTACTGTGCCTGTTCGTCCGTGTAGGAAACGAGCTTTCCGTCGCGCACATGAACAAAATTCTGCGGTGAATTTGACGGAATATAGAGTGAACCGTCTTCCGCAAACACAACCGCATAGGACAGGCTGCTGTTCGCCGCAGCAATCATTTTTTCCTGATCCGTCTCTATATCGTAGCTGTAAAGTTCGTTATCTGAAACGTGCCAATAATAGAGGAATCGACCGTCAAAACCGGCAATTTTCTCATGAGCATTGTCGGAGCGGTCAAGTTTTCTTATCTTGACGATTCCTTCCGGCGTCAGTGCGCACAGCCAGCCGTTGTATTCCGTTTCACTCGTCGAACGGCTGCACCGCGGCCAAATATAGAGCTGCCCATTATTTACGCCGAGCCAAATGGCAGCTTCCTGCTGGAAATTATTTGGAAGATGCTGACTGTCTTCCAATTTTCCCGCATAGGGCTGATAGCTGAACGTTCTGCTCTGCGTACAGGCGATGCCAATCAGCAGAAGCACCAGAAACAGCAGCGCGGCGGCCAGTATGCGTGTGCGTTTCACTTCTTTTGTTCCCTCCTTGCGTTAGATTTCTTGACACAATTCGAGATACGCATCCACCGCCTTCCGAAAATCCGCTTGCAGTGCTTCGCGTGTCTCTCCTTCATACGAAATCAGACTGCGAACGCCCTGCACCTTGCCAAAGAACACGCCGTCCGCGTCGGAAAATTTCATCGAGCCGACATAGCCTTTGTACGTCATCGTTTGCTTCAATTTGTCCATTGCCTGATTACTCCACCCAAAACACCGCCGCATCGTGCTTCCCCAGCGTCGCCGTCAGCCCGTCCGTCATCTGCTGCTTCTCGCCCGTCCACAGTTCCCGCGCTTCCGAGTACGTCCCTTCCAGCATTTCGCCTGTCACGCGAACCGTCCGCGTCTCTTCCGACAGATTGAACAGCGCCACATACAGCCCCGTGCCGTCCCTGCGCGGCGCAATCCACACGCTTTCATCCTCCGTCGTCCACAGCGGATGGGCGCACGCGCTCGTCTTTTCAATCGCCAGCACATCCCGGTTCGTCAGCAGCTTCAGCGTGAAGTCGTCGTTCTTCGTCAGCTCGCCGCCCATCATCAGCGGCGAACGCATCATGCACCACAGCGTCATCATCGTCCGCTGCTCCGCCTGCGTGAAGTTGGTCCAGCCGTTCGGGTCATAGCACTGCCGCAGTGCGCCGACGGGCAGCATATCCGCATCCGGCCAATGCCCCGGCGCGGCATGGACGCACCACTTCTCCGCCCGCTCAAACATCCCCTTGAGCAGCCGCCACTCGTCCCAGAAGTCGTCCGTGATGCGCCACATGTTCGCGTATTTCTTCAAATGCTCCGCCTGTTCCAGCGGCGCGGGGCCGGGCGACAAAGACAGCACAATGTCCCGCCCGCAGGCGCGGCAGGCGTCGGAAATGACCTCGATTTCCCGTTTGCAGTGCGGATATTCGCGCGCGATGTCGTCACACTTGACGAAATCAACGCCCCATTCGGCGTACATGCGGAAGATGCTGTCATAGTACGCGCGCGCTTCGGGCATGTCGCACCGCAAGCCGTACATATCCGGATTCCACGCGCAGATGCTGTTTGGATTCGCGACCTCGTGGCAGCCCTTCCCGCACCCCAGAATCGGCAAGTGCCGATGCGCCGCCATCCGCGGCGTCCCGCGCATGATGTGGATGCCGAATTTCAGCCCCAGCGAATGCACATAATCCGCCAGCGGCTTGAAGCCCTTTCCGCCTGCCGATGACGGGAATCGCCCCGGCGCGGGCTGCAAGCGTCCGTATTCATCCATCGTCAGTTCCGCAAACGGCTCGTAGGCGTGGCTCGTCGCGGTCGGCTGATACCACTGAATATCCACGACGACGTACTCCCAGCCGAACACCTGCAAGTGCTCCGCCATGTACGCCGCGTTTTGCCGCACGGTCGACTCGCCCACCGCCGCGCCGTAGCAGTCCCAGCTGTTCCATCCCATCGGGGGCGTCTGCGCAATCATGCTATTTTCCTCCTACTATATTATGAAATCGTGATTTGATGTCTGCTATTTTTTCAGCTCCAGATACACATTTCGATACTGGCTTGGCGTACACCCTTTCTGCGTCCGGAACACGCGGTTGAATGTCGCAATCGACCCAAAGCCAACGCGCAGCGCAACCTGCGTCACGGGCAGGTCGCTCTGGCTGAGCATCTCCGCCGCCATATCCACCCGCCGCGCATTCAGGTACTGGATGAACGTCGCGCCTGTGTGCCGGCTGAACATACGGCTGAGCGTGTAGCGGCTGAACCCCGCGTAGTCCGCCAGCACATCCAGCGTGATGTTTTCGGCGTAGTTTTTATTCAGGTAATCCAGCGCACGGTTGAAAGCGTCCTCGCCGGATAATCGCCGGTGGATGTCATTCATCTCCGCGCTGTTGGCGACATTGGGCAGATACAATTCCCCCAGCGTGGCGAATACGTCCATCAGCAGCGCATAGCACCGCAAATTCCGCAGCGGCGTGTACGCCTCGTAAGCCTCCACCAGCTGCATCAGCGTTTTGCGAACGATGGGCGTCGCTTCACTTTCCGCCGTGAGATAAATCGGCTGGCGCAGCATCGGGCGCAGCGCAGCAAATTCCTTCATTGTAAATGCGGCGTTGTGCTCAAAGATGATAAGGTAGCGCTCGTTGCCCGCCGCCATGCGCAGGGCGTGCGTCGCGTCGGAGGGAACAAACAGCACCTCCCCCGCCTGCACATGATATACCTTCCCACTTACCGCCACCTCGCACCCCCCCAGCAGCGGCACGCAGACTTCTATGGCCGAATGAAAGTGCGGCGCATAGCTGTCCGGGTTCGGCTGATGCCATACGCGGATGGTTGCGTCCCGCTGGTAGGTGATAAACTCCCGCTCGCCCTTCATCACGCGGAAGCCGGATGCCGTCAATGGTCGTTCGCGTTCCGTAATGAGCCTTCGGTTATTCATAATTTCTTCACAAACCTTTCGTGCAAGTTTGCGCATTTTTCCTTGTCTTTTTTTCCATCATACCACAAAACGCAACGCATTTCAAGCAAATTATAACCAAAGACGGGCAAATTTTAAGAAGTTTTTTTCTCTCGTTGAATTTATAATATGGTTGAAAGCAAACCATTTTTATTCATTTGCAACGTATCGAAATTGATTCAATTCCAGTTTGAAGGAGGCACGGAAACATGGAGCGTTCCTTTGGCAGCAAGTACGGGAAGTGGATTGCCCTGACGGCGGTCGTTCTGGCGCTGGTGCTGTGGTTCGTTCTGTCCGGCAGCGTGGAGAACTACCGGGCAAAATACGAGGGTTATGACCTCACGCAGCAGATTGGCGACATCGGGCGCAGCAGCACCTATTCGCTGTATTTGCGCGCGCATGAGGGCGCTCCGGACGCATCTTCGGACGTTTCCATTCCGCTGGTGACGGTGGATTCGGACGGCGTGACTGCACAGGAGGATGGTCTGCTGATGCAAAGCGGCTCTTCCGCAACGTTCGCAGTCACCGTACCGGAAACCGGGTTCTACAACATCCGCCTGACCTACCGCACTGAGGCGGCACGCGGCGTGGACTTGGAGCGCGAACTGCGCATCAACGGCGAAGTACCCTTCGATGGCGCGGATACGCTGACCTTCACCCGCCTGTGGCACGACGGCGGCGAAGTGCGGCAGGACTCGCAGGGCAATGACATCCGTCCGACGCAGGTGGAGGTGTTCGGCGAACAGACCGTCTGCTGCCGCGATTCGATGGGCTACATCACCGAGCCGTACCGCTTTTATTTCGAGGCGGGGGAAAGCACCGTCACCCTGATTGCGACCAGCGAGCCGATGCTCCTGACCGCGCTTTCGCTCACCGCCCCCGAAAGAATGCCGGATTACGCCGCTTATGCCGCCGCGCAGCCACAGGAGAGCAGCGTTCCTGCTGACTTTGCCCTCGTGCTGGAAGGCGAAAGCAGCACCCTGCGTTCCTCCCCGTCGCTGTACGCGCGTTATGACCGTTCTTCCCCTGCCACTTCTCCCTGCGACGTGCGCCGGACGGTGCTGAACTACATCGGCGGCGATGCCTGGCGCGATGCGGGGCAGTGGATTGAGTGGGATTTCGACGTGCCGGAAAGCGGCTGGTACAACATCACCATCAAAGGCCGTCAGACCTACAACCGCGGCAGCGTGTCCAGCCGTATCCTCTATCTGGACGGCAAAATTCCCTTCTCCGGTATGGAGAACGTCTCCTTCCCCTACACCACGGCATGGGAAATGAACACATTGTCGGATGATTCCGGCACGCCCTACCGCTTCTACCTTTCCGCTGGGCATCACACGCTTCGTCTGGAAGCGACGCTGGGCGACATGGGGCAGATTCTCTCCGACATGGAGGAAAGCATCTACCGCCTGAACCAGATGTACCGCCGTGTGCTGGTGCTGACAGGCGTGAACCCCGACCGCTACCGCGATTACCACTTGGAGCAGGTGTATCCGGAGGTCATCGAAGCGATGGCGCAGGAAAGCCGCCTGCTCTATAAGCTCGTCGATGAGACCGTTGCCATCACCGGACAGAAATCCGACCGCATTGCCGTCGCGCAGACGCTGGCGGTGCAGCTGGAATCCTTCGTCGAAGATCCGGCGAAGATTACCGAAGCCTTCACGAATTTCAAGGACAACATCACCTCCCTCGCCACGTCAATGCAGAACATGCGGCAGGTCAAGCTGGATATTGACCTGATTGCCATCACCGCGGACGGCGTGACCGTGCCGCAGCCGTCGGAAAATTTCCTCGACCGCGCGCTGCATGAGCTGAAGTCCTGCGTCACGTCGTATTTCGTGGATTACAATGCCTTGGGCGATGTGTACGATGCCAGCGAGGACGTGCTGGAAGTGTGGATTCTGACCGGCCGTGACCAGTCTACCGTCCTCAAAACCATGGTTGATGACACCTTCACACCGTCTACCGGCATTCCCGTCAACGTCATGCTGGTTGACCCGAACGCGCTGCTGAACGCCGTCGTCGCAGGCAACGGCCCGGATGTCGTCATTTCAACCGACAGCTGGAACCCCGTCAACTACGCGCTTCGCCACGCGGTGGAGGATTTGACGCAGTTCGATGATTTGCAGGAAGTCCTCGACCAATTCTACCCCAGCGCCTACGCCGCGTTCAGCTTCAACGGCGGTCTGTACGCGCTGCCGGAGACGCAGCTGTGCTCGATTCTCTTCTACCGCAGCGACATTCTGGAAGAATACGGGCTGTCTGTCCCGGAAACGTGGGATGATTTGATTGCCATGCTGCCCACCATTCAGGGGGCGAACATGTCCGTCGGCATCCCCTACCCCGACATTGCCGCCCCGAATCTCTCTTCTTATTACGCCATGCTCTACCAGCTTGGCGGCGCGCTCTACAACGATTCGGCGACCCACACCACCATCAACAGCGAAGCGGGTGTGCAGGCGTTTGAGCGCTACACCAGCCTCTACAATGACTACGGTCTGCCGACCATCTTCGACTTCGTGAGCCGCTTCCGCTCCGGCGAAATGCCGCTGGGCATCTTCGATTACACGACGTTCAACACCCTGACCGTCTCCGCGCCGGAAATCCGCGGCCTGTGGGACATTGCGATTCTCCCCGGCACTTCCCGCACGGCAGAGGACGGCAGCACCTATGTGGATCACTCTGGGCATTCGCAGGGCGCCTGCTGCATGATGATTGCCACCGACAGCGAAACGACAAAACAGAATGCGTGGCAGTTCATGAAGTGGTGGACGTCCACCGACGCGCAGGTGCGTTTCGGACGCGAGATTGAAGCCGTCTTGGGGTCGTCCGCACGCTACGCCACCGCGAATATCGCCGCCATCGAGCAGCTTTCCTGGTCAGAAGCTCAGCTGAAAGTCATCCGCGAACAGATGACGTGGGCAGTCGGCTTCCGCGAAGTCGCCGGCGGCTACTACACCACGCGCCACATGACCAACGCCGTGCGCAAAGTGACCAACGACAAGACCGACCCGCGCGAAACCCTGCTGGATTACGCGCGCACCATCAACGAGGAAATCAATAAGAAGCGCTTGGAGTTCGGTCTGCCGATCGACGAAGAGACGCCCTGAGCGAAAGGAGGAAGCATTCGTCATGACCGCGTTCTGGAAAAAGTACTTTGCGCTGAGACAGCGCAATGCGTGCATCGCGTGGGACAGAGCGAAGCACATGAAGTTCTGCTATGCGTTTCTGGCGCCCTACGCCCTGCTGTTCCTGACCTTTTACATCCTCCCGATGCTCATCTCCATCTACTACTCCTTCACCTACAACAACATTCTGGAGCCCGCGCGCTTCATCGGGATGGACAACTACATCACCCTGATTTTGAAGGATGATGTTTTCCTGACCGCCGTGAAAAACACGTTCCTGCTGGCGGTGATTACAGGGCCTGTGGGCTACATCATGTCATTCTGCTTCGCGTGGCTCATCAACGAATTGCCGCGCTGGGTGCGCACGATTGCCGTCGTCATCTTCTACGCGCCGTCCATTGCGGGCAATGCCTACTACATCTTCTCTATCATCTTCCGCGGCGACGCGTACGGCTACCTGAACGCCATCCTGATGAAGCTGGGCATCCTCAACGCCCCGATTCTCTGGCTGACGACGCCGGATTACATCATGCCGGTCATCATCATCGTCACGCTGTGGATGAGCATGTCCACGGGTTTCCTTTCCTTCGTCGCAGGCTTGCAGGGCGTTGACCGCTCGCAGTACGAGGCGGGCTATGTGGATGGCATCCGCAACCGCTGGCAGGAATTGTACTACATCACCCTGCCAAACATGAAGCCGATGCTGATGTTCGGCGCGGTCATGTCCATCACGTCCGCGTTCGGCGTGTGCGATGTGCCGATGGCGCTGGCGGGCTTCCCCTCCACCGATTACGCCGCGCACACCGTCGTCACCCACCTGTTCGACTATGGCTTCACCCGCTTTGAAATGGGCTATGCCTCCGCCATCGCCACCTTGCTGTTCCTGGTGATGATTTTGTGCAACAAGCTGATTCAGAGCGCTCTGAGGAGGATTGGCACATGAGTACCATCAATATCCGCAGCTACAAAGGTCCAGTCAGACCGGACGGCACGCCGATTGAGCTGCCGCAGAAGGTACTGAAGCTGACGAAGAAGTCGAACATGCGCCACAAGAAGCCGAACCGCTCCCGCGTGGGCGACTTTCTGGTGGGGCTGCTGTTGTTCCTCGTCGCGTGTGCAATGGCGTTTCCGCTGGTGTTCGCCATTTCGTCCTCGCTGAAACCGCTGGATGAGCTGTTCCGCTTCCCGCCGACGCTCTTCCCGCGCCACCCCACCATCGACAACTTCTCTGACCTTCTCGTCACGATGGGGCAGAGCTGGGTTCCCTTCTCGCGCTACATCACCAACACCGTCGTCATCACCCTCGTGGGTACATTGGGGCATCTGCTGATTGCGTCCCTCGCGGCGTATGTGCTGGCAAAGTACGATTTTCCGCTTGGCAAGCAGTTCTTCGCCCTCGTCGTGACGGCGCTGATGTTCAACGGCTACGTCACCGCGATACCGAACTACCTGACCATGACGCGCCTGAACCTTGTCGACACGCACTGGGCGGTCATCCTGCCCGCGTTCGCCGCGCCGATTGGGCTGTTCCTGATGAAACAGTTCATGGAAGGGCTGCCCATGTCGCTGATTGAGTCCGCGAAAATCGACGGTGCAAAGGAATTCCGCATTTTCTGGACGATTGTCATGCCCAACGTCAAGCCCGCGTGGCTGACGCTCATCATCTTCTCCGTCCAGAACCTCTGGAACGCCAAGGCGTCCGCCGTCATCTACTCCGAGGCGCAGAAGACGCTCGTCTACGCGCTCCAGCAGATTCAGGCGGGCGGTATTGCCCGCACGGGTCAGGCGGCGGCGGTTACGGTCGTCGTCATGGCTGTGCCGATACTGATTTTCATCCTCAGCCAGAGCCAGATTCTCGAAACGATGGCGACATCCGGTCTGAAAGATTAAGAGAGGAGGACGCCGATGAACCGCATGGTTTCCCGTCTCTGCGCCTGTCTGGTGGCGTTCTCCCTCTTCGCCGCACTCTGCGGCGGGATGGTCGCGCGCGCCGCAGACGGCTTTGACTACAATTACACCTACACCTACGATTACTGGGGCGATGAACGCCAGTCGCCGGATGCCTACCGCACCAGCGCCATGCTGTCCAGCGTCTCCCTTGGGCTGGAAACGCCGATGCGCGCCCCGCGCGGGCTGACCGTCTCCGGCAATGACATCTACATCGTCGATACGGGCAACAACCGCATTCTGCAAGTCGCCCGCAACGGCGAAAACTTCACGCTGACCCGCGTGATTTCCGAAATTTCCGGCGACATCACCCCGAATACGCTCTCCGCCCCACAGGATGTGTTCGTCATGGCGGACGGCACACTGTTCATCGCCGACACGAACAACAACCGCATCCTGAAAGCAGACCGGAATTTGAATCTGCTGAGCGTCTTCACCCGCCCGACGGACGCGACCTTCGACCAGTCGATGGCGTTTCTGCCGACGAAGCTGGTCTGCGACACAACCGGACGCGTCTTCTGCCTCGCGCAGAACGTCAACCGAGGCCTCATGAAGTACGAGGCGGACGGCACGTTCACCGGCTTCATCGGCGCGAGCGAAGTGAAGTACACATGGTACGAGCTGGTGTGGCGGCTGCTCTCCACGAAGGAGCAGCGCGCGCAGCAGGCATCCTTCGTTCCGACGGAATACAACAACATTGCGCTGGATTCGGAAGGCTTCTTCTTCGTCACCACGCAGACCTTCAATTCCAACGAGCTGACCTCCGGCGCGGCGAAACCCGTCCGCCGCCTGAATGCCATCGGCACGAACATCCTGATTGAAAACGGCACGAGCCACGTCATCGGCGACCTGCAGTGGGCGCGCGGCGACAAGAACATCACCAACTCCGGCCCCTCGAAGTTTGTGGATGTGACCGTGCTGGACAACGACATCTATTCCGTCATGGACAAGACGCACAACCGCATCTTCACCTACGACAAGCAGGGCAACCTGCTCTGGGCGTTCGGCGGTGTGGGCAACATGGACGGATACTTCCTGAATCCCGTCGCTTTGGAGCATCAGGGCTATGACCTGCTGGTGCTGGACAGTCAGGACTGCTGCGTGACCGTGCTGACCCCGACAGAATACGGCAAGCTGGTCTACAAGGCGACCGAACAGTACCACGCGGGCGAATACGCCGCTTCTGCCGACACTTGGCGCGAGGTCATGAAGCGCAACGGCAACTATGACCTTGCCTACATCGGCATCGGGCGCGCGCTTTTGCAGCAGAAGCAATTCAAAGAAGCCTGTGACTATTTCGCCATGGCGCGCGACAGCCGCAATTACTCCGAAGCGTTCCGCTACTACCGCTCCGAGTGGGTAGAGCAGAACATCGGGTGGATTTTCGGCATCGTCGCGGTGCTGCTGGTCGTTCCGATGGTCGTCGGGCACATCCGCAAGATAAAGTGGGAGGTGGACAACGCATGACGCTCGCAGCAAAGCTGACCGACAAGCAGAAGTGGCAGCGTCTGCTGTCCTCCCTGCGCTATTCGCTCTACGTTATCTTCCACCCCTTCGATGGCTTCTGGGATTTGAGCCGCGAAAAGCGCGGCAGTCTCGGCGCGGCGAACATCATCGTGTTTCTGGTGCTGCTTGTCCGCCTGCTGTCCATGCAGTTCACGCCTTTCCTGTTCATGAACGTCTACTGGCCGAGCGTGAACATCATCCAGCAATGTCTCGCCGTCCTCCTGCCGCTTTTGTTCTTCGTGGCGGGCAACTGGGGGCTGACGACGCTGTTTGAGGGCAAGGGCACGTTCAAGGATGTCTACATCGCCACCTGCTACGCGCTGACGCCCTACGTCATCCTGCAAGCGGCGATGATTCTCCTCGCAAACGTCATTACCGCCAAGGAAGGCGCGTTCTACTACGTTCTGGAGGGGCTGTCGCTGGGCTGGAGCGGTGTTCTCATCATCTGCGGCATGATGCAGACGCATGACTACTCGCTGGGCAAGACGCTGCTGTTCACCATCATGACGCTGCTGGCGATGGTCGTCATCATCTTCCTGCTGCTGCTGTTTTTCTCGCTGGTTGGCGACGGCATCGGCTATTTCGTCTCCCTCTACAAAGAAGTGCTGTTCCGTCTGTACTGACGAAAGGAGAAAGTATCCATGAAACGACGCATCCTTGTGCGGGGCGTGCTGGTTCTGATTCTTCTTCTGGCACTTTATCCGCTGACGAAATTCGTCATTCTTCCGCTCTTTGACACCTCCGGCGAGCTGGAAGGGCACGACGTGCCGCTTTACGGCTACTCAGAGCCTGACACGCCGATGGTCATGGAGAATGACGCTCTCCGCTTTGAGCTTGACCCGGCGACGACCCACTTCACCCTCACCGACAAGCGCACCGGGCACGTCTGGCTGTCCTCGCCTGATAACGCGGACAGCGACCCGATTGCCCTGCCGGTGGAAAAGAACAAGCTGAACTCCACCTTGACCCTCACCTACGCCGCCTCCACCGGCATGACCACCCAGTTCACCTCGCAGGAACACAGCATTTCAAACGGGGTCTACGAAGTGCTGATGCAGGAGGATGGCAGCGTCCGCGTGAACTACTCCGTCGGACGCGTGCAGCGGTCTTTCCTCATGCCGACTGCCATTGGCGACGCGCGAATGCAGCAGTTCATGGAGAAAATGACCTCCAAGCAGAAGAAGGACATCAAGGAATACTACCGTGAATACAATATTGACAAGCTCCGCAAGACTGACGACAAGGCTGCTTTGCTCGCCGCCTACCCCGATTTGGCGGAAGAGCACGTCTGGGTGCTGCGCGACGGCACAAAGGATCACCTGAAGCAGCGCTGCGAAAGCATCTTTGCCGAAGTGGGCTACACGGCGGAGGATTTGGCATACGACAACAGCCGCATCGTGCAGGCGGGCAGCACCATCGCCAAAGCCGTTTTCAACGTCTCGATGGTATTCCGTTTGGACGGCAGCGACCTTGTTGTCGAAGTACCGCTGGATGACCTTGCTTACGACGTGGATTATCCGCTGACGAGCCTGACGCTGCTTCCGGCTTTCGGCGCGGGCGGTACGGCGGATAACGGCTTCCTGTTCGTCCCCGACGGCAGCGGCGCGATTATCCGCTTCAACAACGGCCGCGTTTCCCAGCGCGCCTACTACGCCAACCTCTACGGCTGGGACTGGGCGTCCATCCGCACGCAGGTGACGAACGAAACGCGCATCAACTTCCCGGTTTTCGGCGTTTCGGGCGACAGCGGGTCATTCATCTGCATTCTGGAGGACGGTGCATCGTGGGCGGGCATCGGTGCGGACATTGCCGGCCGCCTGACCTCCTACAACACCGTCAACGCAACGTACACCATCGTCCACGGCGACGCCTACGACGTTTCCGAGCGCACGAACAACGCCGTCTACATGTTTGAAACAGCGCATCCGACGGGCTTCATCCGCCAGCGCTACCGTTTTCTGCCCGAATCGGGCTACATGGACATGGCGGCTTCCTACCGCGACTACCTGACCGCAAAGTACCCGAATTTTGCCGCACAGACGGTGGATGCGGACGCGCCGCTGAGCATCGAGCTGATTGGCGCAATTGACAAGGTGCAGCAGGTGGCGGGCGTGCCTACCAGCGTCCCGATTGCCATGACGACTTATGCGGAAGCGAAAGACCTCCTGCGCGAGCTTGTCACCCACAATCTGGCGCAGAACATGTCGATTCGCTACGCCGGATGGATGAACGGCGGCATGAATCAGCAGCTGCTGTCCTCCGTCCGCCTGATTCGGCAGCTGGGAACGCAGGAGGAGCTGTTCTCCTTCGCACAGAATGCCGCGATTGCGGGTGTGCCGCTCTATCTGGACGGTTTGACGGCTTTCGCGCGCGACAGTGGTCTTCTGGAAGGCTTCATCTCCTTCCGCGACGCTGCCCGCTTCACCACGCGTGAAGAAGCGGAAATCCCCGAATACAGCCCAATCTGGTACGGCGCGAACGACGACCGCGACACCTACTACCTCGTCAAGCCCGCCATCGCCATGCGCAGCGTCGACGCCTTGGTGGACGCGGCGGCTTCCTACAGCGCAGGCGTTTCCTTCCGCGACATCGGGTACATGCTCTCCGCTGATTACGACAGCAAAAACCACACGACCCGCGAAGCCGTGCTGCATCAGCAGGCGGAAAAGCTCGCTGAACTCAAGGCATCCGGGCGCGACGTGATGATTCGTCAGGGCAACGACTACGCCGCGGTTCAGGCGACGCTCATCACCGACATGGACTTCGACGGCGGACAGTATTCCATCATCGACGAGTACGTCCCCTTCTACCCGCTGGCGCTGCACAGCCGCGTATCCTACACAGGCGCATCACTGAATCTGGCGGATGACGCGGAGGAAGTCCTCCTGCGCAGCGCGGAAGTGGGCGCGGGTCTGCAATACACGCTGACCGCCCAGAGCGCGCGCGTTTTGCAGGATTCCACCTACTCTGAGTTCTACGGCGCGGACGCGTCGCTCGTGCTGGATGACATCACCGCACAGGTCGCGCAGTACCGTCAGACGCTTTCGGGCATCTTCAATCAGGAAATGACAGGCCATGAACGCGTCGGGAACGTCACCATCACGACTTACGCAAACGGCACGCGCGTCTACGTCAACTTCGGCTATACCGACGCGGCGGTGGATGGCATCACCGTTCCCGCCCGCAGCTATGCAGCGCAACAGGAGGTGAGCAAATGAGCGGCAAACGCATTTCCATTCGTGCGCGCCGGGCAGTATCCGGCTATCTGTTCATTCTGCCCTTCATCATCGGCTTCCTGTGTTTCATGCTGCTGCCGCTGGTGGATTCCTTCTGGATGAGCCTGTGCCGCGTGGACGTGACCGCCGGACAGGGCTTCCAGACGACCTTCATCGGGCTGGACAACTACATCCGCGCCTTCACCATTGACCCGGAGTTCAACAAGCTGCTCAGCGAAGAAATCGGCGTGATGGTCACGCACACCATTGCGATTCTCGTCGTGTCCTTCGTCATTGCCATCGTACTGAATCAGGAATTCAAAGGGCGCGCGTTCGTCCGCGCCATCTTCTTCCTGCCCGTTATCCTCTCCAGCGGCGTTCTCATCGGCTTGGAGACGGACAACACCCTGATGGCGGGAATGCAGCAGATGATGGCGGAGTCCTCCCCGTTCACGCTGTCCGAATCGCTGATGAAGATTCTCAAACTCACGGGCATCGGCAGCGACGTGCTGGACATCGTCTTTTCCCTGATTGACGAAGTGTACGACATTGTGATGGCAAGCGGCATCCAGATTGTCGTTTTCCTTTCCGGTCTGCAGAACGTTCCGCGCAGCCTGTACGAAGCGGCGGACGTCGAGGGCTGCTCGAAGTGGGAAGCCTTCTGGACGATTACCTTCCCGATGGTCTCCCCCCTGCTGATTGTCAACATCATCTACACCATCATCGACTTCTTCATGAAGACAGACAGCGAAGTCATGAAGAAAATCAATGAAGAAATGACGCTGAAATACAACTACGGCTTCTCCTCCGCGATGGCTTGGGTGTATTTCGCCATCACGATTGTCCTCATCGGCGCAAGTGCCCTGATGCTGAAAGGAGTGGTGAGCAGCGATGAGTAAGCAGACCGTGACCCACGCTCATCCCAGCGGCAGCTTCTGGGCGCGCAACCGCAAGTCCGGCGGATATCTGCTCCGCAAGACGGTGCGGCGCAAGGGCTATCAGCTGATTCGCTTCCTGCTGCTGTTCGGGCTTTGCTTCATGATTATCCAGCCCCTGCTGGACAAGCTGAGCGTCTCGTTCATGGCGGAGCGCGACCTGTACGACTCCACGGTCATCTCGATTCCGCGCCACCTGACGACGGCGAATTACTCCCTCGCCGCCAGCAAAATCCTGCTGAATTACGGCACGACGTTCCTGAACACGCTGATCGTCTCCCTCGCGGTGTCGGTGCTGCAAATTGCCGCCTGCACGCTCGTGGGCTACGGCTTTGCGCGTTTCGAGTTCCCGTTCAAGAAGTTCTGGTTCGCGGCGGTCATCATCACCGTCATCATTCCGCCGCAGACGATTTCGTCCTCGCTTTACCTGCACTTCAACTTCTTCGACATTTTCGGCATTTTCAAGGCGACGACGGGCAGCAGCCTGAATCTGCGCGGTTCGCCCATTCCCTACGCACTCATGTCCGCAACGTGCATGGGGCTGAAGAACGGGCTATACATCTACATGATTCGCCAGTTCTTCACCGGCATTCCGAAGTCGCTGGAGGAAGCGGCGTATGTGGACGGATGCAGCATCTTCAAGACGTTCTGGCGGGTGATTCTGCCCGACGCCGTGCCGATTCTGGTCTCCTGCTTTCTGTTTTCCTTCGTCTGGCAGTGGACGGACACGTTCTACTCCAAGCTGTTCTTGGGGAACATCAAGCTCCTGAGCCTTGAAGCCTCTACCGTCGCCGACCGTCTGAACAGCTACGTTTCCATTCAGCTGGGGCTTTCCGGCGGCGCGTCGATGGGCTATCAGCAGCAGATGGTTTCGACCGCCACGCTGATGCTCGTCGCCCCCCTGCTCGTCCTCTACCTCTTCGCCCAGCGTTCCTTCGTCGAATCCATCGCCGCGAGCGGCATCAAGGGATAATGGGGAGGCGCCAGAGGCTCTGCCTCTGGACTCCGGCAGGGCTCTGCCCTGCAC
>ERZ773237.442-NODE-442-length-48281-cov-221.358251_pt1 | contig 48281 bp, 82 predicted proteins | sample MGYA00580990_ERZ773237 | MGnify/ENA primary metagenome ERZ773237 (study PRJEB29015, sample SAMEA2737749) | human gut metagenome | biome: human gut; feature: human-associated habitat; material: faeces | place: China | collected 2012 ...
CTATTTTAAGCCGTTTCAAGACAATTACTTTAGGGTTCGATTCCCGTACGGACTGTTTTAAAAGTCGCATAAACACTGTGTTTGCGGCGTCTTAAAAAATTGGTACTCAAAATGGTACTCAAAAAACTGAACACAAAAGAAAGGAGTCTGCACAAGTGCTTTAGATTCTTTTCTGAAAATGGTAGACTTGGAACGCTTTGGGCGTTCTTTTTTTATGCGGTTTTTCTGCTTATTTTTTGCGGAAGAACCGTATTTTTTTATGCAAAAATATAAGCATAGGAGGGATGCGGAATGTTATTTACAGATGAAATTCTTGAAAAAATCTTAATAAGAGAAGATGTGTCAAAAGTTCCGCTCGTGTATCAGTCAGCTATGATTCACGCAATCAAGGAAGTATTGGAGGAAGAGAATGTATCAGATGCAAAATCAGAATATGACATTTAACCCAAACCCAAGCTATGCCGCATATCAGTACAATCCAATGCAGAGGTTTCAACAGCCAGAGCCACAGATCCCGCAGATGCAACCGCAGTTTCTTGGTATCCAAGGAAAGGTAGTGCAGTCGGAATCAGCAATCATGGCGAATGATGTACCTATGGATGGAAGCGTTGCGTTTTTCCCAATGCAGGACATGAGCGCAATCGTTGCGAAACAATGGGATGCCAATGGAACAATCAGAAAGACCGTTTACAAACCTTTTAATGAGCAGATGGCAGATTCTTCGAGTGATGATAAAAGAATCGAAATAGGGCTATCTGATGATGCGACAAAGGCTATTACTGACAAATTGGATTGTTTGTTTGGAAAGATGGAAGAGTTGGAAGATAAGTTATCTTCGCAAACGCAAAGAAAATCTTCACGAACACAAAAGGAGAGTGAGTCTTAATGAATCCTATGCAGATGTTACAGGGAATGAGAAACCCACAGCAGTTTTTACAACAAATGATGGGGAATAACAGCGTAATGAGCAACCCTATGGCTAGAAACGCTATGCAGATGGCACAGAAGGGAGATTCCAAGGGCATCGAGCAGATGGCCAGGAATTTGTGCAAAGAAAAGGGAATTGACGCAGATAAGGCTTTTGAGTCGTTTAAAAGCCAATTAGGAATGTGATACTAATTCTTGCAAGATTATGTATATAAAAAATGAATTATGGAGGTAAATTCTATGTTTAACACAGGTAATTGTGCATCTGTTCCGCTTGTAGCAAACATTGACGGAAACGGAAATAACAACGGATGGGGCGCAGAAGGATCATGGTTATGGTTCATTATCGTTATCTTCGCTATCTTCGGATGGGGTGGATTCGGCAACGGATTCGGAGGAAACGGAATGAATGGTGGTGTCGGAAGCGAAATCCAGCGCGGATTTGACAACCAGGCGGTTGTGTCAAAACTTGATGGCATTACAAACGGAATTTGCGACGGATTCTATGCAGTGCAAAACGGCATGAATGGCATCAACACAAACATTTTACAGACCGGATTCGGCATTCAGCAGGCTATCAATGCTGATACAGTTGCTAATATGCAGAATACAAACGCATTACAGTCACAGCTTGCTAACTGCTGCTGTGAAACAAGAGAAGCTATCCAAGGCGTAAACTACAACATGGCAACTAACACTTGCGCGTTGCAGAACACAATGAACAGCAACACGAGAGACATTATCGACAGTCAGAACGCAGGAACACGCGCTATTCTTGATTATCTCTGCAATGAGAAAATCTCTAGCTTACAGGCAGAAAATAGCGACCTTCGCAGAGCGGCTTCACAGGATCGTCAGTCAGCATTGCTTACAACTCAGATGGCGGCTCAGACACAGCAGATTATCAATGCAGTAAATCCGTCTGCTATCCCGGCATATGTTGTTCCTAACCCAAATGCTTATGCATATGGATGCGGATGCAACACCGGTTGTAACTGCTAAAACTAAATAATTGAGTATCTTAATTGAGTCTAACTCGATCATGTCTGCTATGCAGTATTACTTATAATCAAAGGGCAGACTGTAATGTTTGCCCTTATTTTGTGAAAGAGAGGTAAAGATAATGGAAGTAACAGGAATTGCATTACAAACCGTTGCCGCCGGCGAAGACGTGGCATTTACAGAAACACCTGTTTGCGGTAGCAAATGTATTGTACACAGACAGGGAAGCGGAATTGTCAAGTTAAGAGGTATCACAAATCAGTGCAAGGCTAGATTCCTTGTGTCGTATTCCGGCAATATTCAGATCCCGACAGGCGGCACAGTTGGAGAGATTTCGCTTGCAATCGCGGTTGACGGAGAGCCTTTACAGTCAACAAAGATGATCGTGACGCCAGCCGCAGTTGAGAATTTCTTTAATGTATCAGCACAGGCATACGTTGATGTGCCTTGCGGTTGTTGCAGTACCGTAGCCGTGCAGAATACGTCCGCGCAGGCTATCGAGGTGCAGAACAGTAATTTGATTGCAGTAAGGGAGGCTTGATATTATGCATAAGTTTGCGAAACAGATTATGGATTGCGTGAAAGCCCACGTTGACGGCATTGGAATCGAGAATTTTGAGGGTCAAAACCTTGATGATCTCAAGGATTGGACGGAGATTGCAAAGAACATCGTATGCTTTGACAAAGACTACAACATTGTTGAAGCCATGAAAAAGTCTGAAGATGAAGAAATCATGCGCATGGTGGAAGAATTTGGGGACTATCCGGAAAGAAGATACTACAATGAGTACCGGTACTCAAACGGAAGATTCGCACCAAAAGGGCGTGGAACACGCAGAGGATATGTAGAACCTCCATATTACCATCAGATGCCGGAAGATTACCGAGAGTGGGAGAGCATGCCGGAATACGACCGAATGAGAGACCTTGACAGAATGAGTATGGGGAAGATGTATTATTCAGAGCCTATGAGCGGAAATAACGGCATGAGTACCGGTACTCACGATGCAAGAGAGGGCAGAGCCGGTATGAGTCGGAGAAGTTACATGGAGACAAAGGAAATGCATAACGGAAATTCGCCGGAAGATAAGGACGCAAAGATGAAAGAGCTTGAAAAGTACATGAAATCTCTTTCAGAAGATGTGACCGAACTGTTTTCCGGTATGTCTCCGGAAGAAAAGCAGTTGACCAAGACAAAGCTGACTACGCTTGTCACGAAAATGTAATAGAGAGGGCGTTTTGCCCTCTTTGTTTGCGAGGTAGTAAGATGTTCAAGATTAACAATAAAACGTGGGAAATCGTCAAAATATCGCGTCAGAACCCTATGCTAATGCGTAGCGATGGTAGTAGAACTGTAGGAATGACCGACAGAGACACGAAAAGGATATATCTTGCGGATGATCTACGCGGAAAATTTCTTGACCGTGTGTTATGTCACGAATTATGTCATGCGTTTTGTCTTTCGTATAATGTATACATGGATATTGGCACCGAGGAAATTGTAGCAGACTTCTTGGCTACATACGGAAGAGAAGTGTTTGAAATAGCAGACAGACTATTGATTGAACTTATGGAGGTTGCATAATGGATAAAATTTCAGAACTCTTACAGTACGTGCACCGGACGAATCCGGAAATGACCAGGGAAAAGCTGATAGAAGAGTTGAGTAAAAGTGATTATGCTGCGCGGTCTTTGATTTTTACGAAAGAAAATTTTTTCCGCGCCCCAAAAAATATTTCGTAATTTTTTTGTACCCCCCTGGGGTAGCGTTTTAGGGTCAAGATTCCATTTTCACGGATTCTTAAAAACGTGTAACAAACATGCAATTATCTGCGACATTCCGCAAATAACACAAATACACCATATATTATGTTATATATAGATAATGCACTTATGATATTTGATAATATTGCCGGTCACAGGCAAACGCCAAAAGACGCTTGCCCGGCTTAGTTACAATCTAGCATAGACCGCTTTTTACCACTTGTCAAGATAGCATTTCCCATCGTACCGGCTGTAAGTGTGTGTTATGCGTTCCGGCTTTTGCGTGATCTGCAACCAATCGCCGCCACGTTGGGCGGTTATTTTGATTTTTGCAGACTCCACCCATTCCACACCCTCAAATTTTACATAGCCAAACAGCTTGCCGGATGCCACCGGATAGCCAAGAGCAGACACCCGGCGCATGATTTCCTTTTTTCCGATATATTCATATTTTCCCATCTTTCCCACCTCCTTGCGTTGTGTTTATTTGTCAAATTTGCGCATGAGAACGGATTTCCACGTGGTCCGTGTTCCGGAATCGAAGCGGAACGGATGCACCAAGCACGCGAAAAAGGGCGCGTATTACGCCCTTCTATATCCATTTTCTTTTGCGTATAATTCTAAATCTTCTAAATTTGGAAATACTTCTACTGTATATCCTACAGATTTTGTAATGCGATCGATTGTGTACATACCAAAATCATACAGGCACGCATAAAACTTCATATTTCCTTTTTTGAGCAAATATAATTTTTTCATTTCCATTTCCTCCAAATTCTAAATTTTCCCGGTTATTCCGGTAAAAGCAAGCCGGGGAATCGAACCCCGGAAAAGCCAACCTTGCCTAGTCTGCTAAAATCTGCCGTGCCACGTTGAACACATAAAGCCTGTTGTGGCTGTGGCGTTTAAAATCTCCATTTTCAGCAATCACACGCCCACTATTTGGGTATTTAAGACTTACAACGGTCAAATACTCGTTTAGCAGTTCATCCGAGCATTTTAGGCACTCTATAGCATTTTCTATAGCACTTTTCTTGCTATTGTAATAAATTCCCTCAATGTGTACTCCTTTTTTCTTTTCCAGCTTGTCAAATTCTTTCAACAGTTCCGCTTTTGTCATAAAATCAACCATCCTTTCGCTTTGCGCCCTGTCTCATCAGTGCAGGTAGGGCAGTTCCTGCAGACCGCCGGGCGGCGGTTTCGACTATTCGCAAATTCTGCGGAAAATTTCAATTGTGAGTTTTGCGGCGGCTCTTTTTCTGTCTGCTGTATAGCCTTTGCGCTTGCTTTTTAATGCTTTTTCTGCTTGCTTAAGGTTTCCAACTCCCCAAGATGCCGCTTTATCAAGTTTTTTCCATTCGTCCGGTGTAACTTTTACGGCTTTAAGTGTTGCCGTGTTGATCTCGTAATTTTCTTTGTCTTCCGGGTGTAAATCTTCACAAACTGGAATATATTCACGCGTTCCCATGTTTTCGCCGATATTCCAGACAAAAAAGCGAACCGGGATTTTTTCCACGATTTCAAAAATATCAGTTTTTTCACAAAGTGTAGAAGTGCTATAGATTTTGTTGTTTTCAATTTTAAATTTTCTCATGTTGTTTTCCTCTCTTTCTGTGCTTCATTTGATACTTGTATTATACAGAAATTAAGCACTAAAGTATATAGGCAAAACATACAAAATTAAGCACTAATATTATATTAGAAATTGTACATTATTATTAAGCACTAATTAAGTATTGACAATTAAGCACTAACTATATATAATGTAAGAAAAAATACGGAGGTGCAGAAAGATGGACGAAAACACAAAAGCAGAAAAGAACAGGCAAGCGGTAAAGAAATGCATGAGCAATAAAGATAGAATAAACATTATATTACCGCTTGGAACAATAGAAAGAATCAACTCATACGGATTAAAAACAAGCGCATTTGCTAGAGAATTGATTCTTGCAGAACTCGATAAAATGGATAGAATGAAAAAATAATGAATTAAGCACTAATTAAGTATTGACAATTAAGCACTAACTATATATAATGTAATCAGATCAAAGAAATAGAGCACCGAAAGGAGAAAAGAACATGATTAAATGGAAAGCAACAAGCGTGAACGGACTTGTGGAATATGAGCAGGAAGCGGAAAGCTTCAAGGAGCTTTTTGATGAACTGGACGAAAGGGGAATAATTAGCGATCCAGATTTTCCACTTTATGATACGGCACTCTTGGAAAAATACGGGAAATCATTTGATGATGCCGATTTTAAAGATGAGAGCGGCGAACTTGATTATGGGAAAGTTGATAATTTCTTAGATGGAAAAGAGTTATCCGATAAGGAATTATACGAATTAATATGCTCCCGGAATGGAGAAGCGTATTATCAAAAATTTATGCGCGAAACAGAAAATCAGATTGTTGAAATTGAGGAATTTGATTTTGATGAAACCGGCAAATACAAGTTTTAAAAATGCCGGTGGATAATCCACCGGCAACAGTCACGTAAATTTGAATAGGTACTAAACCTAATCTTCCAAAACTTACGTGATTTAGAATAACATGTAATAATTCAAAAGTCAAGAAAATATTTTTACAACATTTATATTAACCAGACAAGAAAGAGAGGAAAACATATATGATTATCAAGGATTGTGAAATAACAAAAAATGAATTAGACGGGGCTATTAACAAGGTGCTTTTTGGCGCACACGGCAATTGGAAAGGCTGGAAACAATTAATTTTGCTTTCTCAATCCGGAAAAATGGAGTTAAAAGTTGCGCCGATAGATTATTGGCAAGGGGATTATGACAAGGTTTGCGATTTGACTTTAGACATAGATCCGGAAAGGTCATACATTTTTACGATAAATGGCGAAGAAGTGACCAGATCAAAGGTTATGGAAAAAGCGTGGGAAATATACAGCAATGAAAGTTCTTACTGTAGAACCCATTTATAAAAATAGGGGTTGCATAAATACAACCCCCTGCGGCGTGAATATCTCATAAATAGAGTATTTCAATACATCGTATGTTACGGTTTATCTTTTGAAATATTCTACAAATCAAATATTTCAATACATCTCATGTTACGGTTTAAGTGCGCCGCAAAAGTATAATAGCACAGTTGGATTGTGGAGTCAACAAGAGCATATGGGAGGAAATACCATGAAAAAATACACGGAATACACAAGAAAAGAGATAAACGAGATCACCAAACGCGGTGGAGACGATTTAAAAAAGCTTAATCAAATGACAGCCGATTATCTGGATAGCTTAGATTTGAGCGAGAGAGCAAGAGAAATAATATGCGAAACGGATTTTAATTGTATGGCCATTTGCTACGGAGGAATGTTTACCGCAGAAGAAGTTGAGGAATGCATAAACGACGAATACGGCGAAGAGGATTAAAACGATAGCATACAGACTATAATTTATTATCAGATCAGACAGAGCGCAATTAAATATTTTCAAACAAGGGCAGCTTTTCCGGCTGCCTTTTCTTTTTACCATGTCCAAAAAATCAACAACGCGTCCGGGCATATCTTACAAAATCTTCGAAAAACCGTAAATAAACTATAAAGCTTTTCTTAAATTTTTATAAACAAGGCTAGGTTCATTAGGTCTTTGACAAGTCCAAAAATGATAGAATAGTATCAGTTTTTACAAAAAATCGTCTGACAATCGTATGACATAACACGACACAATCGTCTGACGTCGCTTTTTCAGAACTATGTTTCTCTTTCTCTCTCTTTTTCTTAATCTTTTAAATTAATAATAATATACTGTATTTAAAGCCTATAGGTTTATTGTAAATATATATCCGCATGCGCGCGGCGTAAGTATATAATACCACCTAAAAAAATTGGGGGTTGACTTTAAACCCGGAAATAGTGTATACCAAAAGCAGAGAGAAATAAAACGGATTGGAGGTGTGAATATATGCAGGATGTAAAGAGTGTAGAGAACGTAGATCTTACAACCCTTATAGTAGATCTAGGTACAGTACAGATATACACATCAACTGTACAAGATTTAATAGACAACGCTTGTATAGAATTTCACATCGATGATCTGTTAAAAGCTGGACAAAGGCAGTGGAAAGCTGTTATGCAGTATGTTGGTATGCATTTATTCCCAGATACTAAAGTATTAAAGGACAAGAGTTTAAGTCCTCTTAACAATGGGACTATACCGACTAACTGTAACAGATATGACAGAGAGGTATTATATAAACTTTGTGATTATTATATATATATATCCAATGTCTACAGTAAGCTGGTAAGTACAGTAGCATTCAGTTATTTTTGTAATATACCAACCAATACGATGGATATATGGGCCAGTGATGAACCAAGTTCGCTGACTTTCAAGATGTGGCAAAAATTGCAGCGATCTCGTAAGGATTGCATCCTTGATCGTGCGTATGACTCCAACAGCCCTGTGGGAACTATGTTCGTAGGAAATAACGAGTTCGGCATGAATCAGCCGGGCATTGGCGATAATGCCACGCAACGTAAGGCAATCACAGCGCAGGAGCTACCAAGGTTGGACGAGAAAAAGAGCCAAGAATTGCACGCAATTGACACACAATTTACGGATGCAGCCGCAAATAATACAGTTTAAATTGTGTGTGGTTATTCTACAATTCACAAATGCAGTAATACCAAGGGCTGTAGCGTTTTAACTATTCGTAAACTATTCGGAAAAGTTAGGTTTTGCGAATAGTTGCAAGGGTATGACATGAATTGTATTAAAACAATTTGATTTTCACACAATGACAACAAAACGAAACGGAAAATATTTTATATTTCCATGTTTGCAGAAAAAGGATGGGGAGGGGGTCTGGCAGAAAGACCACCGGGCGGCTACTAAGTCCCTCAAATTCCTACAAAAATAAAAAGCCACTTACAACACCCATTGACTTTTTGCAGCAATTGGCTTAATATAAACTCAAACAATTCACTTTCACGTTGCGAATCGCAACTACATTTCCAAAAAATTTTTTAAAAACAAAAAAGAGTGTTTCGGACAGGAGAATGATATATGACCGGGAATGAATACCAGGAATTAGCAATGAGAACTTGCAATATTCCATACAAACAGAAAAATGACATGCTTAGACACGCAGTGTTTGGACTTACATCAGAAGCAGGAGAAGTTGCAGGCATTTTGCAAAAGGAATATCAAGGTCATGAGTTTGACAGAGAACATATGAAAAAAGAATTAGGAGATTGTCTGTGGATGGTTGCAGAAGCATGTACTGCACTTGAATTTGATATGGACGATGTAATGCAGACGAATATTGATAAATTAAAGGCAAGATTTCCAAAAGGCTTTGATGTTGATATGGATTTGCACAGGAAGGCAGGAGATGTGTAATGGCTGAATGTAAACAGTGTTGCGGCACCTGCAAATATGGCTTATGTGTCAAGACAAACGGTTATGTTTGTTCAAACGACGAAAGCGATTATGCCGCTGATTTAGTAGAATACATCCATTCATGCGATTTTTGGGAACAGAAACAGGGGAAACGGAAATGAATGAAACATTGATGAAAACCGAGTATTCCAAAGCTTTTGATGAAAAGCGCAAAGGTCTGATTGAACAGTCGTATTACAAATACGGACCGGCAAGAATGAATTTTGCAAACGGAAATGTGGATGCAATCGAAAGTTTGAAAATGTGCCTTGCCAAGTTTGAAGAGACCGGAAACCTTGAATATCTGTGTGATGTTGCGAATTATGCTATGTTCAGGTTTATGTTTCCACAGTAGGGCGAGTATTTCGAACATACGGACTCTGATTCATCTGCCGGGATCTTCGGTATGAGCGTAAATGAAATGGAACGATTCAAACAGGAACACAGCTTTGAGGATGGGAGATATTGATATGGCTTTGAAAGTTATTGCAACAGCGGCAGATGCCCTCGTAATACTGGGACTTATGAGAGAACAGGTAAAACAAAAAGACAATTCAAACGCAATGGGGTATTTGCTTTCATACGCGATCTTTGCAATGAATATTATGGTCATTTGGAAATGATGGGCTATCGCCAAGTGGTAAGGCACAGGATTTTGATTCCTGTATTCCCGGGTTCGAATCCCGGTAGCCTAATTGGTTGCATGCTGACGATCCATGCAACCACATATGTTTTTCTCATATGTACTTGAACCCTTGGTTGAATGTTTCAAGCATTTGGGTTCCTCCTTTCCACACTAGGATTATTCTGTTAAGGGCGGTGCGAGACCGCCCGGTGGTGTTTGTCGCAGATGGCGGCATCTTGGCGTAAGACTATATGGTGTTGAGCGGTATCTGCTTTGTAATTTGCAGACGTGCAATCCATATAGCAGTCAATCATGGTTCGGGCATCTATCCCACGGTGTCCGAGCTGTGAAAATGTAATTCCCCTTAAGAAGTTAGGTGGTGGCAGAACGAAATGCAAGCAAAGAAGCTGATCGGTAAGAGTGTTGCCAAGTGATAGGCGGAAAATCATCCGTAATCAGCAACAACACCTTTTCAGAATCCGATTATGTGAGGTTCAAATCCTCACCCACCTACTCGGTCAAATTATGCTGTCTGCTTGCAGGCGGTCTATGTTTTGGCTGAAATACGATGCTTGCCTATTGCTCTGCAATAATTTAATTCGGAGTAGAACCATGGAAATAGGCTTGCATGGTAACATTGAGTTGCCGGTGAAAAGCTGTAAACCGGAATCGTGTAACGCATAGCACGTAAAATATATTGCTAACCGTCTGATGACGGTTATGGGGATTTAATTCAGTGGCAGAAGACACGGCTTATATCCGGGGTGTCGCGGGTTCGATTCCTGCAATCCCCACAGGTGATGTTGCCAGTACACCCCTAGTGTGTTTATTACAGAAATGCAGGTGCTAATCAATATACCGGTTAAACTTAGCACAGGTAACTGGATTGAGCGGTTGTCATTCAAAAGATGGCGGTAACCGCTGACTAAAAGAACCTTGCACTTAGTGTAGTGTGGAGCAAGGAAAAACGGAAACTACACGACATAGCTTGTTAGCTGAGATGGATTAGCGACAGACTGAAAATCTGTATAGGGCGGCTCGATACCGCCACAAGCCATTGAGCGGTGTTAGTAGCACCGTGCCATTCTGAAACGCAAGGAATGGTTCGGGCAGGGAACTTCCATGCCCGGCGCGTGCAGATATAATCCTAATTGGCAAGGAAACTGTTTGCTAAACAGTCAGTAGCCGGAAACGGTGTTTCGGTTCGAGTCCGAATATCTGCGTTTATCCTTATCTCCACTTAGTCGGGTGCTACTGCAATAGTTCCGGTCGATGGGAGACTTATGGATGGTAGCGGCATTATTGGTAACAGAAAACCCTTCCGTGATTAGAAATTGCAGATTTGAAAGCGGTTGGCATGGTTTGATCTGACAGGGTTCGATTCCCTGTGCCGCTATTCGATGGTTGGTATTTACGCAAAATGGTGTGTAAGTATGATAAAAACATTGTGGAATATTTATATCAAACAAAAGACACGGAATCTCACGAGGATTCCGATTTTTGCTATGATTGAGGGAGAAATATGACAAACTGCGTGAATTGCGGCGCACCGATTGAAACCGATAAAAAGGTGTGTCCTTATTGCAAAACTCCATATGATGTAAGCGGATTCAAGGCTGAAATAGGGGAAATGTTCGGAGAAATCACGATTGGTGGAAAAACAAGCAGAGTATATCTAGGAAATGTAGAACACAAGCAGTTATTAAATAGCGAGCCATATTTTGATACAGATGGTATTTTGCATCGTGAGATTCCAAAAACAATAAGAAAATTTACTTTGATTGAGGTGTGAATTATGACAAGTTGCTTGTGCTGTGGAATGTTAATACTTGATTCCGAAGTTGATAACTGTCCTTATTGCAAAATTCTATTTAAACAAATTCCGGCAAGGAACGTTCCAGAAAGTCAGCCGGAGAAGGTAGAAACGGCAATATTTGAAAACGTGGTATTTAATAAAGGGGATGGGCGTAAGAATGTGTGATTTTTGTCGGAATAAAAAGAAAATAATTGATGGTAAAGGAAATTTAGTTCTTTTTGGAGCTGAAAATAACATGATTTTCGACAATAGCGATGGAAAAGAGGTTGCAGGAGCCGTAAAAATTAATTTTTGCCCTATCTGCGGTAGAAAGTTGGTGAAAGAATGTGAAGATAAATGACATAAAAACCTAATCGCAGATTACGGAGAAAGTACAACATTGAAAGATGTCTTGAAGAAAGTTCAAGGAAATAGGGAATACAAATGCCCTAAGTGTGGCGGCTCTGGAAAAATTACCATAAGAAAAAATCCGGCTGAATATTGGGAATGCAGTGATAGATATGAATATAATAGCATAGAATGCGACCTTTGCAATGGAGAAGGATACACAGAGCATGAATATAAACCGAAAATGGTGCAGGACGGATGGCAGTAACTCAAAACAAGTATGACGGATATTAAGGTGGTGGAAGAATGAATGAATTAACGCAAAGCAAAGACGGATATATCGTATTTGACGAGAGCGGAACTTGCGCACTTGCATATGGCGCAGCGGAAAAATGGTTCAAGACTTATGATGAAGCAATCAATTATGCTTTAGAAAAAGTTACTAAAAATTGTGAATTATTTAAAGAGCGCATTGATTTTAACTCTGTAATTGTTTATGAGGGTTCAGAAGAATTTATGCACGGAACGCATACTATACCATATGGGAAAGTGTTGTTTTGGTGGAAGAATCATAAATAGTTTGGTGGTGGAAGAATGAATAAATTATTACAAAATATACTTTTTCAGAAACCTACAGATTGTAAATATTGCGGAATGTTAAGTTGCGGAGTGCTTGGCGCGACTTACACATGCGTGAATGAGAAAAGTGATTGTTATTTTGTTTACCCAGTTATATGCCCTAAAGAGTGCATATTTTATGAAAAAGACACGGACTCCCAATGTTAAAACACTATTCAAACAACACAGACATCGGAACTTGATATTTTGAATATGCTAGGATTAGTTTGAAAGGCGGTGGAATGATGGTTACGCAGAAAGATGTCCACAATAGTATAGTTGTAAATGCAAACGCTTGGCAGAAAAGATATTTATCATTACAATGCGGTGGAAACGTTGAAAAGATAAAGGAAGTCGAACAGACAATGGCTAATATGATTAACGGCATTAGGAAGGCGCTTAAAAATAGTGGAACAGATTATTTGAATAAACTTGATTTGTAAGCGAGGGATTTTATGAAACATCAAAAAGAATGGCACACTTGCGACAGGTGCGGTGCTGAAATAGAAAAGCCTAAAATATGGTATGACCGAATGTTCCCTTATCTAAGAACCGTAAATTTAAAAAGACCTATGCGTTTCAGAGAAATATTTGCAGAAATTGAACAAGGGAGAATAGAACCGGTTATAAGTAGAGACGGTATAGACAGTATTATATTGGACGAATACTATTGCACAAAGACAAAGCAAATTGACTTATGCCCTAAGTGCAGGAAAGATTTTGAGAGGTTTATGAGAAATGACTGTTAATATGGGAACAAAAACCTATGAAATGAGCCGCAAGCAGGCAAAAGCTATCCTTGGAACGGCTAAGAAACTTGCAAATTGCAACATATATGGCATTGAAAAAGGTAATGTGGTGATTATGCTGAATGAAAAGTATGAGGACGATATGAGCCTTAAAAAAGCCGTAGGGGAGTATAAAAAGAAAGGGTTCAAGGTGCATTGGAAATGAAAATAATTAGAAATGGCAATTTGAGATACGAAAGAAAGCCTTTACAGTTTGAGTGCAAGAATTGTAAAACCATTTTTGAAGCGGAAAAGACTGAATATCAATATTGCGGAAATCAAATAGAAGGTGACAACTACAAGTGTGAATGTCCGTTGTGCCACAAAACAGTATATTACAGCTAAAACGATATTACCGGCTACAGATTGATTGTAGTCGCTAACCTAGAAAAATTATAGGCAGAGGTCAAGGCACTTCTGCTTTTGCGGAGGTGCTTTTTATTTGGCTTCAAAGCAGTTAATCAATGCAGTAAATGGATATGAAAACTACATACAGAGAAAAGGCGTTGATGAACAGGTAATAGATGCCCTTTTGAAAGCGTGCAATGTGGCTATTCGGACAGAAAAAGATGTTGACTACGGATTGACTATAACCGAAAGAACAAAGGCTTTAATCAACGAATATACGCAGAAAAATGCGGGCGGTAGCATATGGGAACTTGAACGATATGCGCAGAATCACGACATTAAAGGCGGATATAAACTTGTGGATCAGTTCTATGAAGTCTTGCGGTTAGAGAGCTTTTATCGTTTTGAGAGTTTCATCTACTTTATGGAGCGAAAAAGGAATTGGAGTAAACGGTTTTATTATCCACGCCGAAAGACGCTGAATATAGTTGCCCAAGATCTTGAAGATTTGGAAAACCGGAAGATTAAATTTTACGGATTATCAATGCCATCGCGTGTCGGTAAATCGACCATCTGTATTTTCTTCCTATCGTGGGTGGCTTTGCGCAGACCAAACAGCCATAGTGCTATGGGTGGTCACTCTGGTATTTTGGCAAAAGGATTTTACAAAGAACTGATGAATCTTTTTACCACGGAAGAATATACCTTTGCTGAACTTTTTGCTTATTGGCATCCGGAATACGCAAACGCAGCACTTCCGACAGACAAGAGTGCTGATGAATTTACAATTACGCTTGGAGATCCGGACAGATTTGCAACCGTAACGTGCCGTGGTATTGATGGAACATGGACAGGAGCGGTCGATGTTTCAAAAGATGGATATTTGTATGTCGATGACTTGGTTCGTGATCGAGAGCATTCATTAAGTCCTACTCGAATGGAAAACACATATCAAGAGTACCTAAACAAGATGGTTGACCGTAAAAATGACGGCGCAAGGGAATTGATGGTCGGTACTCTTTGGAATGTTTTAGATCCATTGGAGCGAATGAGAAAGCAATATGAGAATGATCCACAATACCGATTCCGTAAGATTCCGGCACTTAATGAAAATGACGAAAGCAATTTTGCGTATGAAATCAACGGATTTTCCACGGAATACTATCGGGATATGCGAGATAAGCTTGACAATGCCGAATGGATGGCTAAGTTTATGCAGCAACCATATGTCCGAGAGGGATTGCTTTATACGGATTTGAGACTATTTAACGGAATCCTGCCGGATGGAGATTTCCGGCGCATAGGAGTTGTGGATGTTGCCTGGGGCGGCGGCGATAGCTTGTCAATGCCGATTGGGGCAGAATATGAAAACGGTGATGTTTATATTTACGATTGGGTATTCAACAAAGGTCCGAAAGAGGTAACAATCCCTCTTGTTGTTGGACGAATTATCGGGAATGAGATTCGGCAGACAAGATTTGAGGGAAATACCGGGGGCGATCTGTATTGCCAATATGTAGATGAAAAGCTGCAGGAACAGGACTATAAATGCTCATGCACAAGCAGAAAAGCACCAAACAAGGTTGAAAAATTATCAAAGATCATAGCGTATTCAGGTGATGTTAAGAGAAAATTCATATTTCTTGATACGCACCGACCGACGCAGGAACAAATGAAGAAAGATTCAGATATTGGAGTAACAAGATATTATAGAAATGACGAATATCAAGCGGCTATGGATGAACTATCTATGTTTGTAAGTATTGGCGGTAATGAACATGACGATGCGGCAGACGGTTTAACCCAGCTTGAAATGTTTATAGAAAACCCAAACAATACCGCAAAGGTAGAAGCGGCAGTAAACCCATTTAGGAGGTATTAGGATATGACAACAGACAAATATCTTTCACAGATAAGCAGAATTGACCATGCGATTGCAAATAAGCTGGAAGAAATAAAGAAGCTATCTGATATGGCAACTTCTATATCCATATCTCCGAAAGAGGTGGATGTGCAATCATCCGGCAATCCCGACAAAATGGGGAGCGCGGTATCGAAGATTGTTGATTTACAGAATGAGGTTCAGAAACTTGTAGACGAATTGGTTGATAAAAGACGTATTATCATATCACAAATTGACAGTATGGATAATACAGATGTATATATCGTGCTTTCATCACATTATGTCAATGGAAAAGATTGGAACTTGATCTCTGTTGAGATGAAATATTCCTACAGGAACATTATGAAACTTAGGAAAAGAGCATTGCAGGAGTTTGAAAGACGTTATGGACAGCTTTATTCTGAAAAGAGTGCATAAAAGTACACAATAGTTCACACTCTTTCACAACATTTCCCAAAACTTGCATGATATACTAAAAGAGTAGAAAAACAAATTTCTACAACCCCCAAAGTATATAACCCGTAAAAGGCACTGTCAGAAATGGCAGTGTTTTTTATTTACAAGAAAGAGGTTGCTATGAAAAAAGTAACTATATATTGCCCGGATTGCGGAAGAATTGCCGGACATTATGATGGGAGATCTACGATAGACCATCCGTGTAAATGTAAAAAATGCAATCATATTGTGATTTATCGCGTGGCAACAGGCAAGATTGAAACGAAGCCAATACCGAAACGCGCTTGCAGTAGTGGAGTTTTATTTATATGAAGAATACACAGTATTTCCATGACCTTGTAAAAGGAAGATACGGAAGAAAAATTGCATATGCTAACGTAGAACAGATTACTGCAGACAATATCGTAAATGTTGTCGGAAACTGCATTGGTGCATTTTATTTCAACAAGACGATCATTCGGTATCTTTGGAACTACTACAAGGGCGATCAGCCTGTATTGTACCGAACAAAGGTACAAAATGCGGATATAACCAATAAGGTATCTGAAAACCATGCCTATGAGATTGTTCAATTCAAGGTTGGTCAGACTTACGGTGAGCCAATTCAGCTTATCAGCAGAAAAGACGATGACCGAATAAACAATGCCGTTGATGAATTTAACGATTATCTGACCGATGCTAATAAGCAGGAAAAGGATATTAAGGCAGGAGAGTGGCAATCAGCAACCGGAACGTCATTTAAGGCGGTACAGATTACAAAAAATGGAGATATACCATTTAGGATTGTTGCGCCAACACCAATGAATACATTTGTTATTTATAATGAATCCACAGAAGAACCACTTTTAGCAATCCAAGAGCTTAAGGATGCCGATGGACAGATGTATAAACTCTGCTACACGGACTCTTACGAATGCAAGATTGTAAATGGAGAGGTTCGAGGTTGGAAACTGCATGGTTTTGGTGGAATCCCGATTGTCGAGTTTCCGAACAACCATGAGCGCATTTCTGATATTGAGCTTGTGATCGGACTATTGGATGCAATCAATACAATGCAGTCAAACCGAATGGATGGCGTTGAGCAGTTTGTTCAGTTTTGGGTAAAATTCGTAAATTGCGAGGTTGATGAAGAAACATTTAAAAAAATGAAAATGAATCACGCTCTTACAGTTAAGTCTATCAACAAAGATAATAAATCAGATGTTGACATTATGACGCAAGAGCTGAATCAGACAGAGTGCCAAGTTGCAAAGGATGATCTGTGGGATAATGCACAGTCCATTCTTGCCATACCAAATAAGAACAACAATAATTCCGGTGGAGATACACAGGGAGCGGTTGAACTTAGAAACGGATGGGACTTCTCAAAGTCGAGAGCAAAACTGAAAGACCCGATTGTAAAGTCGGCTGAAAAAAGACTTGCGAAAGTTGTTTTGAATGTGATTCGCATACGGGATCATGATTTGGGATTAAGTTTGCGCGACTTCGACGTTCAGATAAATCATAGTCCACAAGACAATATGTACACCAAGTCACAGACACTATATCAGCTTTTACAAGCCGGTATTCATCCACTTGTGGCAATTAAATCTGTCGGACTTTGGGGAGATGCAGAAAAGACATTTCTGTTGTCAAAGCCGTACTTGGATAATCTGTGGAAAACCATTGATGATGTAGAAGCACAGGAACAGAAAGCAAAAGAATTGATAAATAAAATGAATACAGATGGCACACAGAGCCAGACAAACAAAGATAAGACAGTCACCGAGTGATCGGTGGCTGTTTTTATTTTATAAATTTGCACCTATGCGTGAAATAGGAGAAATCACAAGTTGAGCAACCAACGTAAAAAAGCGTAGTGAATCGGAGGTAATCATGACAAGAGAACAGGCAAAACAGAACCTTATCGCTATCGGAGTGGCAGAGCCTACGGATGAACAGGTAAGCAATTATCTGAATCAGGTCAATGGCGAAACAAAGAAAGAGAAAGACAGAGCCGATGGCTACAAGGCTAAAGCTGACACAGCAGATGGTTTACAGAAACAGCTTGATGAATTGCAAGCTGGAAATCTGACAGAGCTTGAAAAGGCAAATAAGGCATTAGACACAGCTAATCAGCAAATTGCAGAGTTGCAGAAAAATAATGCTATTAGAGATTTACGTGAAAAGGCTATGACCGATTTCAAGGTAACCGCAGAGCAGGCAAAAACAATTGTAAAAGAAGATGGCAGCTTTGATACAGCCGAACTTGGAAAGATTATGTCCGAAAAAGAGACCGCCGCAGCGCAAGCCAAGGAACAGGAGATTGCAAATGGCAGTACGAATCCGGGCGGTGGCACGGCTGGTGGTAATAAGGCCGGTGCAGATAATAAGACAAATGCTGAAAAGATAGCAGAAAGCCTTATATCTAATGCACCTAAGAACAATGACGTTTTATCACATTACATTCAACAATAACAGGAGGTAAAAAATGGCAAAGGAAATGAATATGCAGTACGAAAAAACTTCATACGCAGGAGATGTTCAGATTTTAAAGAGAGATCCTAATGAAGCAATTCCATTAACACTTGATTTTGATGGTGTAACAACTAAAAACGCACAGAGCAAGAAAATTGTCAAAGCAGGTACTCCAATCGGAGCAAACGGTAAGGCTGACAATACAGCCACAGTAGTAGGTATTTTAAGGTTTGATGTAACAGAGGACAGACCACAGGGAGTACTGCTCAAGAAAGCATATCTTAACACAAAGGTAGCAGAAGCACATTCCGGCGTTACATATGACGAAGCGGTTAAAACAGCTCTTCCAATGATTGTATTTGAATAATAACAGGAGGTAAATAGATGTTAATTAATGAAGTATTAGACAGTAAGTCTATCGCATTATCGGCAAAAGAAAACGCTAGTAATCAGATACCTTATCTTGGTTTACAGTGGTTTCCAGAAAGAAAGAAGCAGGGGCTTGATTTAAGTTGGATTAAGACACACAAGGGTTTACCGGTTTCGCTTGCGCCATCTAACTTTGACACAATTCCAACTCTTAGAGCTAGAGGTGGATTAAGTAAGGAAAAAACTCAGATGGCATTTTTCCGTGAGGGAATGACAGTTGGTGAAGAGGAAATGCTTGAAATCGAGCGTATTCAATCAGAAGACGACCCTTATCTTGCAAGTGCTTTGTCAAGCGTATATGACGATACTAACAACCTTGTAAGCGGCGCAGAAGTTGTACCGGAGCGTATGAGAATGTCGCTTCTTTCCACAAATGCAGGTCATCCGGTAATTGCTATTGTAAGTGATGGCGTTCAGTACGCTTACGATTATGACAAGGATGGTTCATACGCAAAAGACCATTACGCAAAGTTATCCGGCACAAGCATGTGGAGCGATACAGCTAATTCAAAGCCACTTACAGACCTTAACAATGCAAGAAAGAAGTTACAGAAGCAGGGTAAGATTGCTAGATATGCGCTTATGAACAGCAATACATTCCAATACCTGCTTGATAATGCACAGATAAGAAACTCGATCCTTGCACAGAACCTTACAGCAACTATTGAGGTTGACGATGATACTGTTATTTCAGTAGTGCAGAAGAGAGCAAAGCTCACTATCGTACTTTACGATAAGATGTACATTGATGATGATGGCAAAGAGCAGTACTTCTACCCGGATAACAAGGTTACACTTCTTCCAGAAGGAAGCCTTGGAAGCACTTGGTTCGGCACTACACCGGAAGAAAGAACTGCAAGACAGGTACCTAATGTTGATGTGACAACATATGGCGTAGGTATTACAGTCGCTACAAAGACAGAGTATGGACCACCTATGAAGATGTCAACATTTGCATCCGAGGTTGTACTTCCATCGTATGAAAATATGGATAGCACATTTGTATATGAGGTTCATAGCGAAGAGTAGGGGGTGCAACTATGAAATATCCATATATAGTGATTCATAATGGTAAATGGTATAACGCAGGAGAAGAGGTGCCGGAGAGTAATTCTCCGGTATCTTCCGTTGGGTATACAAAGACCGAAATCAACAGAATGAGTACCGCAGACTTGCAAAAACTTGCCACGGAGCAGGGGATTGAAAATGCACAAACAACAAGCGGTGCGGAACTGAAAGAAATTCTGATTGCAAAATTTAATCTGTAGGAGATCGCTTATGTCATACACGCTTGTCGAACAGGTAAAGATTCGCTTAAAACAATTTCATATAGAAGAGGTAGAGGATGAAGAGACCGGGGAAAAGTCCGATAAAGTTGTGTTTGATGAAAAAGAATGTAACCCTTTGATTGAACAGCTTTTAGAGCAGGCAAGAAAAGAGATTATCAGCAGACGGAACTATCCGGACACATACGCGCAAGACCAGATTGACAGTGATGTTAAGAATTATGAAAACATTATGGTCAATTTGGCAGTGTACGATCGCTCACAAGCCGGTGAAGCTTACATGGCAAGTTTCTCCGAAAACGGTGTGAGCCGGACATGGAAAGACCGTGAAAGTCTTTTTGCTGGTGTGTTTCCGTTTGTAAAAGCAATGTAATTAAAGAAGATTGAGCGTTAGCATTTTGCTGATGTCAGCAATATGTTAGCAGGCGGCGCACATTAAGCGGTGGTGGGCAGTGTGTCAAAAGGAGATTCAAATGAAAAGTATTTTGATTCAAACTTATCTTGTGGCACTTCCGATAGTGCTTGGATATATAGTTTGGCTTCTTAAACAGCAAAAGAAAAGTAGGGATGCGAACAGTAAGGGGACAATGCTCCTTTTGCGCGTCCAACTTATTGAATACCATGCAAAGTACACCAGAATCGGAGAAATACCGTCATATGCCTATCAGAACTTCTGTGAGATGTATGATGCGTACCATGCGTTAGGTGGGAATGGAATGGTTACGAAAATGAAACATGAGATTGAAGAAATTCATATAGGGAAAGGAGATAAAAGCCATGAGAAATTGGAAAGATTGGACTAAGAAAGCCGGAATCCGAGCAATCAAGACTGTTGCGCAGGCGGCAGTTGCCGGAATTGGAACGGCGGCATTTATGGGCGCGGTGGATTGGAAATATGTTCTTTCTGCATCAGTCCTTGCCGGAGTGTTATCGCTTCTGACAAGTGTTGCCGGAATCCCGGAGGAAAACGCCAATGCTTGACATTAACAAGCAGAAAATGAAGTATTCGCAAGGCGGTCAGAGGGTATTCATCCCACAAACTGACGAAAATGGAGATATTGTCTATGAAGGGTACAAGGATTCCGATGGGAACTTTGTACCTTATTTAGATTCCGAAGGCAACAAGATTCCAAAAGGCGAGGAAGTTGAAGGGTTTTCAGAACCTACGACATTCCAAGCAAATATCAGCAATAAGTTGTCGGAAGCCCTTGTGAAAGAATTTGGAATTGATGATAGTACATCATACTGTCAGCTTGTCACGGATAAAGGATATTTACCACTGAAAGCCGGTGACGTTGTGTGGAAACGTTCGGAAGTAAAACGCACTGATGATGGACTTGTAGATTCAGAAACCGCAGATTACATCGTAAAAGGTGTTGCTGATGAAGGACTGACCACGGATTTGTTTCTTCTTCGAAAAAATATTAAGTAGGTGATTGCATGGAGGGAGATTGAAATGTGTATGACTGTAATGGGAAAAGACGGAAAATTGCATCGTTATGGTGGAAACGAAGTAGAACTTGTTGGAAAAATTGGAGATAAGAAACACATTCCGATAACCCACGAAGAGATTGTGAAATCAGTTTCAGAAGGAGTAAGAGAAGCAGTAGAAAATGCTAAAGGTATCAAGATATGGCAAAACCTATTTCAATGACACTATCCACTAAGTCCATACAAGCCGCTATAAAGGAATTAGAAAAGTACCGCGATAGTTTACAGGCTAAATGCGATTTACTTGTTTCTAGGCTTGCACAGATAGGTCAGACGGTGGCAATACAACACATATCGGAATCACCAATAGGGAACACGATAACGATAAGAGTAGATAAATCACCACAGTTAATGATCTCGAACGCGATTCTGATTGCAACCGGAAAAACGGTAACGTCAGAAGATAGAGAACCGTTCTATACTTTGTTGGCGGTAGAGTTTGGGTCTGGAATTTTTTACAATTCCGAAGAGAATCCAAAAGCACCGGAACTTGGATTCGGTGTCGGCACGTATCCGGGGCAAATACACGCTTTTGAAGATGGTTGGTACTATTGGGACGATAAGACCGAAACATGGCGTTATACCCACGGTATCAAAGCCACAATGCCTATGTACAACGCGGAACAACAGATTATACAACAGTATGTAAAGATTGCAAGGGAGGTATTTGGTGGAAAATGAGTTAAACAGTTGGGCACTTGATTTTGAAGATACCTTATGTTCCCTTTTGAAATCGTACATGGAAAGCAAGGTAAGAGGAATTAAAGTGACGCAAGATGAAGAATCGGGTGGCACCGCAATATTCCCGACACTTTTAGTCAGACAAATCGGTGGCACAGAAGCCGGACGAACGAATGAAGCAAAGACAATCAACGCAATTCGCCCAACATTTCAAATCACAATTACAAACAAAGGTTCAAGAAAAGCAACTAAGGACATCGCAGCATATGCGGTGTCTTTTTTTAAACAACAAATGTTTGAGGTATCAAATATAATCCCAACAATTTCCAAGCAAGTGCGAACGGTTACATTCCGCGCAACTCGCGTAATTGGAAACGTTGAGCATTTAGATCAGCTATAAGCAGAAAGGAAGTAGAAAATATGGCATCAACAAGTTATAGAACGCGTGTCATTGTAAAAGAGCACACGGAAAAACAGGCTGACTTTGCAGGAACATATAATCTTTTGGTTGCGGCTAAGTCAGTTCCAAGCCCTGCGTCACCGCCAAACACGGTAGAGTCAACAACGATGGAAGATGATCAGCAGACTTTTGAAAAAGGAATTAAGACTTCTGATTCAAGAGAAATCACAGGAAACCTTGAAAAAGAATATCTTTCAAAGGTGGATGGATATGGAGATAAAAAACTTGATATTATTCATCTGTACGGAACGGACGGTATTGGCGGTGTGGCGAAGTACGCATATGTAGGAACTGCAACAGCCACACCTAACGATGTAGGTGGAAATGATGAAATTCTTGAAATGACGGTAACAGTTATTCCAAGTACAGCATCAGAGCTTGTTACGGATAAGCTGACTGTCGTTGATAATAACGATGGAACATTCACTGTAACAGTGGTGGGGTAAAAAGCCTATCGGACGAGCAATCGACCGCACTGGTAGGCGAGGATGAACGGTCGATAGCAGAACTTGAAGCAATAAGATAAGCAACAATGGGGCGGTGGCAACACTGCCCCTTGCCAATATAGGGCAGAAAGGCAAGGTAAAACATGAAAGTAAAGTTAGGAAATAGCGAATATTCAATCAAATTTGGTTTTAAACCAACATTAAAGTCGCATCTTATCAAAGATGTATCAGAGTCGGTAAGTGAGCAGGACGGAAGCTTAGAATCCGTAGAGAAACTGTTACTTGAAACACTTCCTAAAATGCTTCTTGTAGGATTACAAATAAACCATAAGGACGAGTTCGGATATGACTACGAAACAGGGGAAGGATATGACGAGCAGTTCCAGAAGGTGCTTGATATGCTTTCCGAAAAGATTGACAATGGCGAAATCAACTGCCTTGAATTGTTTAATGAGTTAGAGTCCGAGTTGGAGTCAAACAGTTTTTTAGCGCAAATGATGGAGACGGAGAAGAAGAATCAAACGCCGGCGAAGAAAACTCCATCCAAGACAGCCAGCAAGAATTAACATGGGAATATTACGTTGCGGAAATCCGTCCGTTTTACCTTGTGGTAACGAAAGGCTACGGATTTTCCGTTGATGATATAGATATGATGAATCCAGAGTTGCTTAAACCTTATGTGGATGCATATAAGGCAGAATGGAAGCAACGCGACATGGAAATGTATATGTGGTTTGGCAGATACGCAACGTCAGCACTTGTGACCGCAATAGACGCGACATTCGGAAAGGGAAATAGCAAGTATGTAAAAGAGACTTGCTACGATTCTATCGAAAAGCATAATACGGACGATCCCGATGCAGAGATACGAGAAATGCTTAAGGCAGAAGAAGAATGGGCGGCTAAATCAAGGCAATCACATTTACCAAAGCCAAAGATAGTTTAAGAAAAGAGGTATTGCTATGGCAGTAATTATCGGAAGTGCGCGGCACGATGAACACGGAAATTGCTATTCTGGTGGAAAAGCCGGAGATCAGACCGGACAGGAAGTGTCTACACAGAAGTTTTATAACCATTCTAAGGGATGGTACGTGCTAAGAGCGAAGGACGATAGGGTTGCTGAGAAGTTAGCAGAAGCTATGAAAATTGCATCTGATAACAAAAATATCGGCTATGACCAATCGGAACGCTACGGAGTCATTAAGCATGGAATCAACACAAAAGTCAAGACGGAATGCGATTGCTCTTCCCTTGTACGTGCCTGTATTATCTATGCATCCGGTAAGGATGTGGGAGATTTTAATACATCCAATGAACGACCGGTAATTTTGAAATCCGGTTTGTTTGATGATATGGGTTCTTATCATGCCGGGTTTATTCTTCGCAACGGAGATATTCTTGTGACACGCATAAAAGGGCACACAGTTATTGTTGTAAGCGGCGCGAAGAAAAGCAAAGCCAAGTATTATCCGAAGTATAAGGGAAACTCAAACTCAATCGTTGAAGCGTTAAAAGCGGTTGGGGAAGATGATGTGTCGAAAGAACATCGTGCGGAAATCGCAAAAAAGAACGGATTTTCCAATTTTAAGTTTACGTCAGAGGAAAATTCAAAGATGCTTTCTCTTTTGAAAAAGGGAAAACTGAAAAAGTAATTCAAGGGCGGTAGGGGTCAAATCCTACCGTCTTTTTCTTATGTAGAAAGTTGGTGGATAGATGGAATTAGAGTCTCTTGAAATAAAAATCCAAGCACAGGCACAACAGGCAAGCGGTCAGATAGATGCGCTTGTGACAAGGCTTGGGAGATTATCTTCCGCACTTTCCGGGCTTAACGCTGGAAATCTGAATAGTCTTTCCACAGGGGTAAACCGACTTGCAGGGGCAATGACGACAATGCGTGGAATTGACACACGGACTTTTTCTGCAGTGGCAAGAAATGTGAGCAAATTAGGCTCTATCAACAGCAGACAGATTAATGCCGCGGCTGGTTCTATGCGTCAGATTTCCAACGCGGTAAAAGGGCTTTCTGGAATGTCAGCATCTGTCAAAGGTCTGACCGACCTTGCATCTGCAATCAAACAGCTTGGCTACCAGAGTTCCACCAAGGCGATTGAAAATATTCCAAAACTTGCTACGGCAATGCGACAGCTTATGTCTGAACTGTCGAAAGCCCCTAGCGTAAGCCGGAATATTATTGACATGACAAACGCATTGGCAAAATTATCGCGTACCGGTGGAGCGGCAGGAACAGCGGCAAAAAGCATCACAAGCTCATTTAGCGGATTTAGTTCCGGTGCTTCTGCGGTTACCAAGAAGTCTTTCTCTCTTGCGTCTGCAATCGGAAAAGTGTATGCAACGTATTGGACTCTATTCCGAGGATTTAGGCTACTTGGAGATGCTATTGATATATCATCCTCACTGACAGAGGTTGAAAACGTTGTAAGGCAGACATTCGGGCAGTATGAAAGCCTAATTAACAATTTCGCAAAAACATCAATTGAAAAATTTGGTATGTCCGAATTGTCCGCAAAACAGTTTGCAAGCCGTTTCCAAGCAATGGGAACTGCCCTTGATATTCCACAGGGGAAAATGGCAGATATGTCTATCCGGTTGACAGAATTAGCCGGAGATATGGCTTCATTCTATGATGTGAGTCAAGAAGATATTGCCAAGAGTCTGCAATCTGTATTTTCCGGTACTACGGCACCTATGCGGCGTTATGGTATCGACTTGACACAGGCAACATTAAAGGAATGGGCATTAAAACAAGGACTTGATGCAAACATTTCCTCAATGACGCAGGCTCAAAAAGCCATGTTGCGTTATCAGTATGTGCTTGCGCATACAACCAATATTACCGGAGATTTCGCACGTACAGCAGATACGTGGCATAACCAAATAACCATGCTTAAAGAGAATTTCAAAGCACTTGGAGCGGTTGTTGGTGGTGGTTTAATCAATGCATTTAAGCCGTTTATCAAGGTACTTAATGCAGTTCTGCAAAAGGTTATTTCTTTTGCGGAAATGGTAACAAATGCTTTAGGTTCAATCTTCGGATGGAAGTATGAAGCAAGCAAAGGGGCAGGAATCAGCGGTCTTGCTGATGATATTGGAAGCGCATCTGACGGCATGGACGATTTAAGTAATGCCGCAGGAAACGCAGGGAAAAACACGGGTGGTATCGCAAAAAATGCCAAGAAAGCAAAAAAGGAAATCCAACAGGCAACTCGTGCATTTGATGAATTAAAGGTTATTTCAAAGCAGAGTAAAGACAAGGGTTCCGGTTCTGGCAATAAAGGTTCTGGATCTGGTTCAGGTGCTGGTGGCGGCACCGGTGCTGATGGTGGTTTAGTTCAGACCGACACCATCTTTAAGAAATTCAAAAGCAACATCAAAGACCTTGAAGGACTTGGAAAAGCGATTTCCGGTGCTCTTATCAATGCAATGCGAGGCATCAAGTGGGATGAGGTATACGCCAAAGCGTCCGGCTTTGGTAGTGGACTTGCAAAATTCCTTAATGGACTATTTGAGGGTCAGAAAGGTACAACGCTTTTCGGAGAAACCGGAAAGCTGATAGCTAATTCATTAAACACGGTACTTCATGGTTTAGATTCATTTGGCACAACATTTAATTGGAAACAATTTGGAAATTCAATTGCAGACGGAATAAACAAGTTTTTCCAAAACTTTGACTTTGCATTATTGGCTCAAACACTTAATTCGTGGGCGCAAGGCGCGTTTGATGCAGTTACGACAGCATTAAGTAAAATTTCATGGAAGGATGTTTGGAAAGGCGTCAAGGAGTTTTTAAGCAACTTAGACGTAAAAACAGTTGCAATTATCATCGGTGCGCTGACAATCAAAAAAATCCTTGGATTGCATCTTGCAAAAACAGCACTTGATATAATCGGAACTTCCATTTCGAAAGCAATAGCCGGTTCACTTGCATCAAGGCTTGGCGTTGAAATTGCGGCAAATGAGGGAATTTCAGCGGTATTGTCTACCACTCTGTCAAAAAAAATAGGAGGGGCGTTTGCTACACTTGGGGCAACTGTTTCGGCTGGCGCAAAAGCCTTATTCGGCAGTGGAGCCGCAGAGAGCGCGCTTGCATTTATAAGCCCTGTTGCAAAAGCAATAACCGGAATAGGCTCAGTTGCGATTGGCGCATTTACTGCAATATCAAACTTTGTGACCATGTTAAAAAACGGATTCAGTTGGCTTAATGAAGCACTTATGCTTGTCGGAGTTACGATTACGGCAGTCGGAGCGGTTATTTTAGGGGTAGCGGCAGCACCGGCAGCGATTATCGCAGGAATAGTAGCTGCTGTTGCAACGGCAACTGTAGTAGTTAAGGATCATTGGAAAGAAATAAAAGGAATTTTCTCAAAAGCAGGAGATTGGTTTAATACTAATGTGATTAAGCCAATAAGCGGTTTTTTTAAGGGATTATGGGAATCTGTTTCCGGTTTTTTCTCTTCTTTATGGAAAGATATATCCGGTGTATGGAAAACAGTTTCTGGATGGTTCAATACTAATGTTATAACTCCTATTGTTTCATTTTTCCAAGGATTTTCGAAAAGAGTTGGTCAAATCTTTGAAGGATTGTGGATCATTGTCAAGGCGGTATGGATTGTTGTTTCTGATTGGTTTAAATCAAAGGTAATAGAGCCAATAAAAAAGAACTTTGAATTATTGAAATCGGTAGTATCGACCATATTCAAGGTTCTATGGACAACTGTGAAATCGGTATGGGCGGTGGTTTCCGGTTGGTTTAAGGAGCATGTTACAACACCTATTAAGAATTCTTTTAGCTCAGCAAAAGAATCTATCCAGAAAGCATTTAGCGCGGCAAAGACAGCGGTAATCGGTGTATGGAATAGTGTTTCTAGTTGGTTTAAAGAACATGTAACCACCCCGATAAAAAATGCTTTCTCGAAGATGAAAGAAAGTGTAACTGAAATATTCAGCAAATTATGGAATAGCGTGAAAAGTGGTGTTGCCGGGGCAATGAACACCGTAATTTCAAGAATTGAAACAGCAATAAATTCATTGATCGGTGGAGTGAATACCGTTTTGAAAGGGTTTAACAGTGTTGTTTCTGCGGCGGCTAAAGTAGCGAAGGTAAAGTGGAGCGGAGTCGATCTTGTGCCGAAAGTGAGCCTACCTAAAGTAAAGGCTTATGCAACGGGCGGTTTTATGGATAAATATAGCATAGCAACAGTTGGAGAAAATGGGCTTCCGGAAATTATGGGAACAGTCGGAGGCAAGCCAGCGGTCGCAGGAAGCCAAGAAATTACTGGAATCAAAGATGCTATCAATTCAACATCTGCGCAAGAGGTTTCCTTATTGCGACAGCAAAATCAGTTATTACAAGCTATTTTACAGAAAAATTTCGGAATTACTACAAACGACATAGGAAAAGCCGCAAGGGATTATGGGAGAGAACATTACAATCGAACCGGAGACAATGTATATGTTTTTTAGTGACTTTTATAATCGAACGTGATATAATTCTAAATAAATCATATCACAAGAAAGGAGTCATTATGAGAAACGCAAAAAAATTATTAGTAGCGATGGGATTGGCATTTGCCGTTTTGATTTCGGCTATGCCAATCCAAAATGCAGATGGGAAACAGATTGTTGCACAGGCGGCAGCTATCAAATTAAGCAGAAAGACTCTTAATTTAAAAATTGGAGAGTCCGCAACATTAAAGATAAGCGGAATGAGGAAAACTGCTAAATGGAGTAGTGGCAATAAATATGTTGCTTCTGTAAACAAGTATGGAAAGGTTCTGGCGGTTGGAGAAGGAACAACGTACGTAAAAGCAAAAATTGCAAAGAAAACGCTTTCTTGCAAAGTTACCGTCACTTCTTCCTTTAATGCGAACCAAGTAAAGAAAAACATCTCAATTGAATACCAAGATAGTGGTCATGGAGTTGTTGCTATCTTGAAAAACAACAACAAGGTAACTGTTGATCTGGACGCAAAACTTGTATACTACAAAAACGGTAAAATGCTGGATAGCAAAAGCGATTGTAACAGAGCTTTTGAATCCGGTAAGGAATGTGTTCTTTATTTTGACGCACCGAGCGATTCTGATTATAACGATGTTTCTTATGATAACTATAAAATGTCGTTGAGTGTTGATGAAGCAACAAATGCTGTTTGTGATGTTCGTAATATAATGGTTCAATCGGACATTGGAGCAGATAATGTTACGGTTGAAGCTACAAACGATTCCGGAAAAGATTTTTCATTTGTAAAAATTTCTTGCGTAATGTATGATGCATCTGGCAACTTGATCAAATATGATTATCATTATGCAGAATGTGAAAAGAATGGAGACACCGATTATTTCTCGTTTAGTTTTCCGTACGATTCAAATTACGATACGATCTATCCGAGCAGTTATAAGATATATGTTGATGAAGCATATACATATACTTGGTTACAATAAAAATTGAAAGATAAATGATACTTAAGCCGTGGAAACACGGCTTATTTTATTGGCATCTACCAAACGGTAGATGCTATTTTTATACCCATTTTTAGGAGGTAAACGATGGGATATGGTGGATATTTAGTAAAGTTTGGCAATTATACCATACCGAACAATTTAATAAAGCAGGACACGTTTAGTTCCTATGTAAATATGCAGGACAAAGACCCTTGGACGGATGAAAACGGATATGAGCATCGTGATGCCGTGGAACTGAAAGCCTTAAAGGTCGAGTTTGAAACTAAAGCCATGCTGACCGAAAAGCAGTTTGATGATTTTTGGAAGAATATCGAGAAGAACTATACCAAGGCAAAGGAGCGTGGCGGTTATATCACGGCATACGTGCCAGAGAAACGCGGGTATGTGACACAGTACGGATATATCGCTGACATTCAGCCTACGTTCTATTCTGTGGCACATGGGAAGATAAAATATGACGCAATCAAATTTTCGTTTGTAGGTGGTGTATATGATAAATAGCAATTTGAAAGAAAAGTATTGGGATTCCGCGACAGATAAGCAGATGGTCATATCTGTTGTTGGAACGAATCAAAAAATAGACAATTCGATGCTTGAAATCGGTACGTTTGCGCTCGAAGAAAGTCTTTGTTCGGAGTCTGAATTAAAGTTTGGAGCGTGCGAAGCGAATTGCGTAAAATTCACGGCACGAAACACCGCAGGAAACATTATTGGAAAGACAATCTCTATCGAAGAAACGATTGACGGAGATAGCGAAAACCCGATGCCATACGGAGTTTTTAAGGTTGCATCCGATGTTCCTACGGCTGACCGAACAAAACGGCAGATTACGGCATATGACGCTATGTATGACATTATCAATACGGATGTAAAGTCTTGGTATGCAGGACTTAGCTTTCCAATGACACTTAAGCAGTTCCGTAATAGCTTTTTTGCGTATCTTGGAATTGCGCAAGTAGAAACAAGCCTTGCCAATGATTCCATGACGGTCAATAAGACGATTGTAGCCACACAGACGGACGATTCAAGCGCAGTCACAGAAGAGTCCGCTATCAGCGGAAAAACGGTTGTGACGGCAATCTGTGAGATTAACGGATGCTTTGGAAATATCAACCGAGAGGGAAAGTTTGAGTATGTCTTTCTGAAAGCAATCACAAGCGCACTTTATCCGGCAGAAGATTTATTTCCGTCTGACAATTTATTTCCGTCTGATGCAAACACAGAATCCATGACCGGACACTATATCACGTTTGATTATGAAGACTTCAAAAGCAAGGCAATCACGCAACTTGAAATCAAGACAAGCGAAGATAATGCAGGTGCTATTGTTGGAACTGCTGGAAACAACTATTCGATTACAGGAAACTTTCTTGTATCAGATAAGACCGGAGCGGAGCTGGAGCAGATTGCAAATAACCTATTGCCGATTATGAAACAGGCGGTATACACACCGATTAAAAGCTGTACGTGTGTCGGGAATCCATGTCTGACACTTGGAGAACCCATCCGGTTCAATACCACAAGAGAAATTGTTGAAACATATCTATTGCAGCGCACCCTAACCGGAGTGCAAAGCAAGAGAGATTCAATATCGGCACAGGGCACGGAAATACACAGTGCAAAAGTTAATTCCATGCGTGAAACATTGGAAAGCGTGCAAAGGCGCACAGGAAAACTTGAACGTAATGCAGATCATCTGTTGTCGCAATACGAAGATTTAGAGGAACAGACAAATACCAAGTTTGAGCAGACCACAAAAAGCATTGTCGCAGAAGTCAATCGTGCGCAAAAAGCGGAAGGGCAATTAGACGCATCATTGGAATTGAAGTTAGGCAGAGATGAGAACGACCAAGTTGTTTCTATGATCAATGCCAGCGCAGACCAGATTGTGTTGCGCGGAAACCGATTGATTGTAGAGTGTAACAACTTTGAACTTGATGCCGATGGGCGAGTACACATAATAGAATCTCTGCTTTTTGACAGTGGTGAGGTATCTGGTGTAGAGATATTAGGGCATGACGGAAGAAATAATGCGTTATTGCAGAATGTTAAGTTGGACTTATTATCTGTTACTGATGCAAACGGGGAAAACTTGGCGACAGAAAGTTATGTTGACAATTCGCTGAGCAACTACGCAACCAAAAGCGAATTGCCAAGTGGGTATTTTACAGATGTAGACTATACACTTAATGATAAGTCTACAACCAAATATTCGCCCAGACACTTTAATAAAGTGTCTAATTTTGGCTCGAGGGAAAGTACCTTGGATATCGAGGGTCTTTTGATTTCTATTCCGAGTTCCGATAAAAGGCTGAAAAATAATATACAATCATTAAGGGATATTAAAAGTGTATATATGGCAATGTGCCCGGTTGAATATACATGGAAATCCGGATACATCACGCAACACACAGGCTTACAGTTTGGTTTAATTGCGCAGGATTTAGAGAAGATTTTGGAAGATGCCGGGCTATCTGATAGTGGGCTTGTGCTGAAAGAGGATGCCGAAGAGGATGAAAAAGCAATTCACGGAGATTCAAAGACATGGAAAATTGACAAGGAAAATCTCCATGCAATGCACATACAGATGATCCAGATGCAGCAGAAAGAAATCGAACTTTTGCAGCAGAAAAACGAAGATCTGGAACGCAGATTATCAGCGTTAGAAAGGAGTGTGAACCATGCAGAAAATTTATAGCCGGACATACTGGGAGAATTTTCCAAGCGAGAAAACAGCAATTGATGCCATGCGGTTAAATAATGCGGAAGCCGGCATTGACAATCTGGATGATCGTGTGGTTGCTATGGATGCGTCTAAGGTTGATTTGGCAAAGGCAAATGAGCTTGTGAAAGAAATTCTGTGGGATGAATCAAAGGGAACGATCACTGTTGTGAAAATGAACGGTTCCAAAACAGTCATTGATACCAAGTTGGAGAAGCTGGCTGTGAATTTTAGCTATAACCCGCAGACACAGCAACTTGTGATAACACTAGATGATGGCACAGTACAGAACGTGGATCTATCCGCGCTAATCACGCAGTATGAGTTCTTGGATTCTGATACAATCGCATTTGCAATCGGCAGCGACGGTAAGGTGTCCGCAATCGTGAAAGAGGGAAGTATCCAAGAAAAGCATCTGCGCCCAGATTATCTTGCAGATATTAAAGTGGAATCTGCCAAGGCGGTAGCATCTGCCAAAAGCGCAGGGGCGTCCGAAACCAACGCGGCAAAATCTGCCACAGACGCAAAGGACAGCGCAGACCGGGTACAGGGAATCGAAGACGAGATTAACAAGAAACTCACAATGACAGAATTTGATGTGAATGAGGATGGGGAGTTGATTTACACGGACAATGCGGCATATAACTTTACCGTTGATAATAACGGAAATTTGAATTGGGAGGTGGCTTAATATGGCAGTGGCAGGTAGAGTAGCAATCGTGCCTAAAGGCGAGTGGAGCGCAGATGCTACATATAAGAGATTGGATGCAGTGACTTATAACAATACGCTTTATTTTGCAAAAAAGGAAGTTCCGGCAGGAACGGCAACGAGCAATACGGAATACTGGTCTAAGTCTATCGTGGGCGGTGCTGGTGGTGTTGCTACGGCTGATGAAGCCGGTGTGGTAAAACCGGCAGACGGACTTGCAGTTGCGGAAGATGGAACACTTAAGGTTAACATTGACGGAACGACTCTTACAATGGATCAGGTCAACAATGTTATTAAGTTGGCTGACACTTTAAAAGAGAAGATCAATGGGGCGTTCCCTGCAGCGAATGTAGTAAACAACCAGATAACAACGGAGACGGGATATGCCCTGGATGCAAGGCAGGCAAATCCGAATCTGGATGGAACACTGGCGAAACAGTTAAGTGATTTAAACGGCAGTTTATTGAAATTTCAAAGGTTTACCGTTACAACAACTGAAATTACCGTAAATTCAGACTCGTATATTCAATTGCTATATCCGCAAAGTTACAAAGAATTGATTGCGCTTATTCCTCTGTTTATCAGACCTAGAAGCCATTGGAATAGTAGAGGTGCTTTTTGGAATTTCGATGGCAGTCAAATTAACTTTCACATTATTGGATTAGAAAGTGCGTCTGCACAGACATTTGATATAGAATATTACTGGGTTTACAAGTAGTCTAATATCAGCCACGATCAATTTATTTGCGTTTGAATTTGATTCCATCCTGAAAAAGAATAATTTACCCCATCATTGGTCGCGTTTCGTCCCACATATAACATGTAGTTACTATAGGCATTAAACGCAAATATTGGATAGTTCCAACTTCGACCTACAATACCAAAAGAATATAATACAAATGGATCGCCACTTGGCATTTCGGAAGAATTCGTAATGTAGTATAATCCAACACTGTCTATATCTTTTATGCTTGAAACTTGCTGTCCATAGACCAGATTATTCATTAAACTGCCGTTTAAGAAAAAATATCGAACAAACATTCGAGAGTAACCTATAAACCATTTTTATATATGAAAGGAATTAAAAAACATGGATAAAATTACTTTAGCCAACAAAGCAGAATTTGGAATTGCCGATGGTGCAAGCCTTGGCAACATTCAGATTCAATCGGCAGATTTTGCCGGAATCGAAACAATCACGAAAGCGTTTTCTGTGGACAATCTTGCAAAAGTGACATTCACCCACAACGGGGAAGTGTCTGGGGAATACACAGACCTTAAATCCGATGGGTTTTCTTACAATCCAAACGTGGGAGAGGACGGGAAAGAAGATGGCACATACACTGTAACTGTTCGACTTCGGACAAAGACAGAAATGGAAAAAGCAATTGATGAACTGAAAGCAGGACATGAAGTAAGCGCCGGGGCAATTCAAGATCTTGCGGATATGGTAGCAGGAGGTGAAGCATAATGGTTAAATTCTACGTGAGACGTATTCTGGTAGACAAGAAAATGACAATTGATGAAGTGCCGATGCGTTGGCGCGCAAAAGTGCAAGAAGAGATCGAGAAACAGCTTTCCGCTTCTCTGCAATGACATTTTCTGTCGAAACTTGCGACCGAAAAATGTTGAAATCATGCATATTACAGTGATACTATGGACTTGTCCGAAAGGACACTTCAAGTTCTGGCATGGGTGGGGTTTGGCATGGCTCCGCCCATAATTGGGGATTGACTATACAGAACGTATGTTCTACAATAATTGTCGAGGTTAGTTATCATTTGAATCGAAAGGGTGGGAGCAATGGATAACAACGAAAACGAGTATTACAAAAGCAAAATCATTGAATTGATTGAAAAATGCGACAATACTAGATGGCTTCGAGCCATATACGTATTTGTAAAAGAACTGTTAAAATAAGAAGAAAGCCAAGGGTTTGCGCATTGCCCTTGGCTTATTTTTATTTCTTCTCTGAAATCATATCAACAAATTCTTCTAGTTTATCCCAGCCATCTTTATCTAGCTGCGCTAGAGCAGAAATCAATTTCTTTTTAAAATTTCCGTCTTCTGATTTCATAACATCTGCAAGCATTTTTGAAATTTGCTCATCTTTTGTTTCCGGCATAAACATTTCTCCGTTTCCGGTGCGAAGCCAATCTTCATTAACGTTGCATTTCTCACATACAAGTTTAATAAATGCATCTGATGGATTCCTTCTTCCAGATTCGTAGCTAGAAATGTTTTCTTTTGATATTTCCAAGTAATTTGCAAATGTTTCCTGAGTTTTCCCATTAGGATTGCTTTTTCTTATCTCCTTTAGGCGCTCCTTCATATTAACACCTCCTTTCAACTTGATTATACAAGTCACAATCGCAAATGTCAACGACAAAAATTGTACAATGTACAAAAATAACTATTGACAAAGATTGTACGGCGTACTATTATAAGAATGTACAAAGTACAAGAAAGGAGAAACAAAAGTGAAAAAACCATCTGTTTCAGATGCTGCATTAGTACTTTCAGCATTTACTTTGCTGTTTCAGATTTTTTGCCATTTTATTTTGCCAAAGCTTTGACAAAATCAATTATTTCTGAATGATGTACAGCAAATTCCATTAAAGCACATATGATAGAAAGAACCACAGAAATCCAACCTTTAATATCCGCTTTGCTTGATGTTTTTAATGCAACATCAGCTTGCGTTTTGGAACTTTCAGCAATCTCTTTAGCTGAATCAGCTTGCAACTTTGCAGAGTCGGCAATATCGTGAAGTTCTTTGCTTGTTTGCTCAATAAAAGTGGTTTGAGCTTCCAACATTTCAATCGGGGATTTGCCATCTTTGTATCTAGGCATTTCGATGTTTGTGACGGATTTGTTGAAAAAATCATCCAATTGTGGACGAGTAGGTATGTAGCGCATATGGAAATCTCCTTAAGTTTTTAAGGAATTATATCATGGAAAGGAAGTGAATTCAATGAGTGAAAAGGAAAAGCGCGTTGTCGAAAAACTTCGTGATGCCATTCCGAATATGACAGATTTTCAGAAAGGATATGTTCTTGGAATGGTTGAGAGTTCTGCTTCGAAACATAGTGAGCAGGGCGAGGAAAACGAAACACATAATGGAAAGGAGAATTAAAATGAGCAATTTTGAATTTCAGAAAGTTAATTCAAGGGTAATTCGTAGCGGTGACAACTATTTGGCAAAGGTTGACTCTGCGGAAACTTTTTCAAGCATTTTCGTTGACGAGGAAACAACATATGGAGTCTCTGTAAGAGATGCACAGATACAGACAGGAGATTCGACTTACACACCTGCAATGGCTTTTACATATTCCATGGAAGATGGTTCCGTGCGTTTTATAGATGTTGTTGTATGTCCGTTACTCGGAACGTTTGTTTCTGACTGGTACTAAATTATAAAGTGGCAGAAAGGGGCATGAATGAAAAAAGTAATCCAATTCATCATAGGTGCGGTCGCAATGGAATATTCCTTAGTTGCCGCGTGCTATATGGATAGTGAGGGCGCGTCCGGGAATATGTCGGCTATTAAATTTGTAGCCGGTGCGGTAATTGCGGCAATCATGTATTACTGGTCGGAAGTAGACCGAAAGAGAGCTGAACTTGATAAAAGAATCAAGAGAAAACGCAGAATGAGAGAGGATGCATGGTAGACGTTGTGTATATAAGTGGTACGAGATGTTCCACGAAAGAAAAGCGTATGCTTGCTGAACTTTTGGCAGGGAAACGAAAGAAACAGAATGATAAAGATAATTTTGAAAAGGTTCTTGACAGAGAAATGGAAAGGAGAAGCAATGGAGAACAAAATAACACTGATCGGTGATGTTGTATCAGCACCAAGGGAAAGCCATACAACGTCAAACGGTAAGAAATTTTATAAATTTTTCATCGGAGTTGAAAGAAAAAGCGGTGTTGCAGATATACTTCCTGTACTGTTTGATGAAGAAATCAGCGATACAGGAATCAGCGGAACGGTATATGTCAGTGGGAAGATAATTGCCCGGCGTGTAAAAACAGGGTCTGGAAAAGCCATTCTTATGTATGTTATAGCTGATACAATCACAAAGCCAGAGGATGATAGCCCTTTGAATGAGGTAAGTCTTGATGGAATTATCGAGGAAAAGCAACTTAGAGAAACACCGCTTGGCCGTAAAATATGTGATTTGAAACTCAAAAACGTAAGAGAAAACGGAAAAGAGGATTTGATCACTTGCATCGCATGGGGAAAGTGTGCAGAATATACGGACTCGCTTGCTTTAGGTGATGCGGTGAGTGCATACGGAAGATTGCAGAGCCGGAGATACAAGAAAACGTGTAAAGATGGTCGCGTTGTGGAAAAAGTTACATATGAGTTGTCAATAAAAGGAATCGTGGGGGTGTAACATGGGAAAGAAAAATATGTTTATGTTCCAAAAGACGAGTATGAAGAACTGATTGAGTGCAAGTTACATATCAACATGTTACACAGATACATTACAAAAGAACATGAGATTAACATCAAATTGCACGGATGCAAACAGGGCACAGCAGGTATGCTGACAATCGAAAATTTGAGCGGATATATGGAGAACGAAAAGCATTTCGATAGGCTGAAAAGAGAATTTAAAGAAAGGGTGAGACAAAAATGCGAATGATTTTAAAATCGTTACATGGGGAGAACTTCAAGGGCATTAAGAGCATTGACATTAAATTTGGGGAGAAAAAGACAAAGATTAGCGGACAGAATGCGTCCGGAAAGACCACGATTTTTGACATATTTTCATGGTTGCTTTTTAACAAGAACAGTGCCGGAGAGGAAAAATTCAATGTTCGTCCATTAGATAAGGACGGAAAGCGCATAGATAACGTGGAAATCAAGGTTGTAGCAGTTTTGGACGTAGATGGTAAGGAAGTAGAGCTTTCCAAGGTTCAGAAACAGAATTGGGTTAAGAAGCGCGGTACCGACACCGTTACTTTGCAAGGAAATATCAATTCATTTGAGATTGACGGTTATCCGAAGAGTGAAGCTGAATTTAAGTCTTATATTTCCGGTTTGGCGCAGAGCGAGGAAATGTTTAAGATGCTGACCAATCCGCAGTATTTTTCTTCTTTGAAGTGGAAAGATCAGCGAGATATTCTGATGAAACTTATTTCTGATTTTTCAGATGTGGAGTTGGCAAAGACAGATGCCAAGTATGCGCCACTGATTGCGGAATTGGAAAAAGCACCGTCTACGGATGATATTCGCTCAAAGTTTTCCAAAGCGTTATCTGAATGGAAGAAGAAACAGGCTGAAATTCCGGTACGTATTGATGAAGCCGAGAAATCTAAGGTTGATGTAGATGTGGCAGAGCAGGAGTTGTTAAAGGCTGACCTGGAGCGGAAGATTGAAGCTGTTGACGATCGTATGGGAAATGCCGGAACCGAGATTGGCAGACTCCGTGGAAAAGAAATACAGTTGCAATTTGATATGTCCGGCATTATGCAGGTCATGAATGACGAACTTTCCGCAAAACGTAGAGGTCTTGACAGTGCCAAGGATGATGCAACACGAGAATTCAATGACTTACATAATCAGATTCAGTCTGCGGAAAATCAGATCAAGGCAAATGAGAAGACAATTTCCGATACAGATGCAGAGCGGAAAAATCTTGGTGTTGAATACAATGCAGAATTTTCCAAGGCATTTGATGAAATGCCATATCTCTTTGACGAATCCAGGTGGACGTTCGATGAGTCCACAACGGTTTGTTCCTTATGCGGCCAGAAGTTGCCAGAAGATAAGATTGAGTCTCTTAAGGCTGATTTTGAGCAGAAAAAGGCAGATGCCAAGGCACGTGCCGCCAAACAGTTAGAGGATGCACGCAAAGCATTTGATGATGCAAAGGGCGCAAAACTTAAAGGTCTGATTGACAAGGGCAACGCTTGCAAGGATGATATTAAGCGATTGACAAAGGAAAACGCCAAGTTGCAGGAAAATATTGTGGCACTCAAAGAGCAGGAGTCCAAGGCACTTGCAAAGCAGAATGATTATGCAAAGCAGTTATCCGAGATCCCAAGTGAAGCTGATTATTCACAGAATGAAGAATATATGAAGCTGAAAGCAGAGCATGACAAGATTCTTGCTGATATTGCCAAGCTGGAATCCGAGGGCGCAGACAAGGTTGTTACTGATTTAAAAGCCGAGAAAGCCGATCTGCAGAGTCAGCTTGAAGATGTGAACAAGGTTATTGCGCAGGCGGCTAACAATGTTGCGATTGATGATCGTATCGAAACGCTTCGTGACGAGCAGAAAGAAATCGGGCAGAAAGTTGCCGATCAGGAACAGATGCTTTACCTCTTGGAAGAATTTATTCGCTTCAAACTGAATAAGGTTTCTGAATCTATCAACAGTCATTTCAAAACAGTAAACTTCAAACTCTTTGAAACGCAATTAAATGGCGGACTTAAAGATTGCTGTGAGTGTACCGTAAATGGCGTTCCGTATTCGACTTTGAACAGTGGTCACAGAATCGTAGCAGGACTCGATATTATCCGCTCATTGAGTGAGTTATACGGTGTGAGCGTGCCGATTTTCGTAGATAATGCAGAATCGCTGAATGAGTTTAATGTGCCGGATATGTATGCGCAGTTAATTCTTTTGAGCGTTTCCGAGGACAAACAGTTGAAAGTGGAGGGTATGTAGAATGAAAATTAGAGTTTCTACAGACGGAATGAACATTTCTGTTGATGTCGGGGATAAAGCAGTTGAACTTTTCTCTAAGATTACAAGCATGCTGATAGACTATCTTCATTTTGATTCCACGAAAGAAATTGAGATCGAGAAACCAAAGTTAGGGATTGATTCGCTTCCAAAAATTCCGAATGTTGTAGTACCGAGCGACATACCGGCACAGCATAAAGAACCTGTTGAAGAGACTTATCACGGATTGACATATAAAGGATTCATCTATTGGAAATGTAAGAAATGCGGAGCGATAAGAGGTTTCTGCTTGAAGAAAGAGAGCAAAGGCATCCATTGCATGAATTGCGGAGATGAGTCACTTTTCGATGAACCATTGAAGCCACTTTATGCGAATTGTGAGTGCGGACAGCGTTTCAAGTACATGACGAATATGGATGAGGAAATGTTTGATATGGATTGCATTGATTGTGGTGCACCAATTCCTATTAAGTGGAACGACCATGATAAATGCTATCAGACCATCAAAAATTAGAAAGTGAGTTATCAGAATGTCAAGAGTAGGGACAAGCAACAACATCACACAGCCGGATGCACGGTGTATGTCGTGCAAGCGTTGGAAGAGTGCAAGTAAAGGGTTCTGGGGAAGAGACGGACATTGTTCTCTTCCGTATTGCGAAAAAGACGCGAGAAATAAAGGAAAGAGAGGTCGTGTACATGGATGATATTGAAAAGTTGAAGGCTGAAAACTCGGATTTGCGAACAAAGGTAGACGAACTTGAGAGTAATAAATATTGCCTTGGAGGAGAGCTTAGAAAAGCCACAGAAACAAACGAACGACTTTTGCGTATTCTTGAAAATTTGTCAAATGGATATGTGAAAAAGGAGAGGTAATTATGCAGTATATCAAAGCAAAATTCCCAAACAGCACCAGAAGCTATACATACCGCATCAAGGATTCCGTAAAAGCCGGGGACACGGTTGTAAATGCCAAGGGTGCAAAGCTGACGGTCACGGATGAAACCGTGGATATGAAGTGGGTGGATACCTACGGTGATGATAAGGTGGCAGTTGTGAAGAAGTGTGATGAACCGGAAGATACATACAACACAATCAAGGCTATTGAAGCGCAGGCAAAGTTTTGCGAAGAAAAAGGATATCCACACTTTGCACCCAGAAATGGTGTGTGTTGGAAGTGCAACAGGCAGATATACCAGCCGGCAAAAAGAAAATGTTACAGTGGGGAAGAAATTGAGAAGCCTGGTATTTCAGTTGAAAGGGCATCGAGAGAACTGATTACAGGGTGTCCACATTGTAATTGGTCATATTGCGAATAGAAAGCGAGGGATGTGCATGAAGCTGATTAGTAATGCAAAGTTTGGAGAACCGGTGAAAAGCGGAACAATTTTCAGAACTCAAAGCCACGGAATCGACATTTGCATACATAAAATTTGCGGTTGCGGAGATGCATTGTACCTTAATTGCAACGAATTGGGAATTGATAATCTACAGCTTAAAAGCGAAAATCTTTTCCGGTGTGTGGATGAAGCAAAGGAAATTCTCAAGAAACAATTAGAACTGTTAAATGAGCGGTTCAATAATTTTTATGAAGATAACGATGTTAAGATTTTAAGATATTAAGAAAGCGAGGGATAGAGATGATTAAATCAGATTTGGGAACAGTAGAAGTAAATGGAAGAGAGCCGGTTGTCATGACTGAATTTGAAACTCTTTTAGTTGCATTAAGGGGAGTTCTCGGAGAGTATAAATACAACCTTGTTTTGCAGGAAGCAAGTAATAAGGAGCTGTCCAAGGATGGTAAAGAAATATCAAGAAAAGGCGGAAAAGGAACGCTTGGTAGAAGCTCTCAAAACATTTTTTAGTGAAATGGAGGATAAGTAATTATGGCAGAAACAAAGAAACAGGAAGTAGCAGTTGAGCAGGAAATGAATACAAGACTTTCATTTTACACAAATCAGTATACCGGACTTATGGAGCGTGATTTCGCAGAGCACGGACTTGCCTTTGACGATTATTCAAAGCAATGCGTTATGGCATCTATGAGTGCTATTTACAACCTTGTTACATCGAACAAGGCGGCTATGGAAAATCTGAATGGCTCTAATTTGCGACAGGTTATCGGGCAGGTTTCCAGCCTTAAACTTAATGCAAATGCAGTACCGAGAGAGTGCTATTTCCAGTTAAGAAATAAGCAGGATGCCAATGGAAATTGGTATAAAGAGGTTGAGATGGGAATCGAGGGAGACGGAAACGATGCACTTCTTCGCAACTTCGGCGTTGGCGTTAAAAAAGTCTATCCGGTATGGCTTGTGAAAGAAGGAGATGAATTTTCATACCCAAAGCATAAGGGTGTTGAAATTACTCCTCCAGAGTGGGAAGAAAAAGGATTGTCGCAGAAAGTCATTCGTGTTGTCTATCCGGTCGAGATGGATGGTGGAAAGATTGAATATATGATTGCCGAGCGAGAAGGTGTAAAAGGAAATCTCTTGGCTCATGTGCGCAACAATCTTTTGAATGAAACGTTTGGAATTTGCGAGAATAAGCGCAAGGCAACCGACAAGCAAAAGGCTGAAATTAAGGCTAAAAAAGACGATATTATCAGCGCGCTTCTTGGATGCAAGACGTTGGAAGAAATGCTCGCTTGCGAAGTCGCGAGACCTTATATGAGCGCTGCATGGAAGGAAACTTCCGAAGCTATGATTGTTCGTAAAATGCGCAACAATGCAATCAAGAAGCATCCGAAAGACCTTAACGCAATGGCTACACAGTCACTTATACAGATGGATGAAACATATCAGCAATCACAGGAAGAAATTGCCGAGAATGCCAATTCAGAGGACTTTATTGTTGCAGATGCAGAAGTAAAGGAATCGGTGAAAGATGGTGTTGAGAAGTCGGTTGTAGCGCATTTTGATGCAGAAATTCCGGTGAAAGATGATCGTAAGATTTCTACAGATGCTGACGTTCCGGATTTTATGAAGAATTAGGAGGGCATTATGATTTTTTGTTAAATTAGCAGTTCTGTTGTGGGTAGCATTTTTGATTGTGAGATTTTTTGTCGGGGCGAATGTCACGTTAGAAGAAAAGGTTGCGGCTGCCATTGGCAAGAAAATTAAAATGACATTTGGAAGATGGTGCTTGTTATTGTATTTCTGCTTGCCCTCACCGATTCATTCGCGGCATTGGTTTGGTTTCTGTTTTTTAGATAAGGAGGTTTTCTATGAGAGTAATTTCACGGGACGGAACGATTGATATGCCATATGAAGAGGTGATTATTCAGAGATTCAAGTCAAGGATTTATTTCCTGAATAAAAACTTAACAGGTGTTGAGTCACTTAACAATGACATGCAAATTGCTGAATATTCCACCGAAGAAAAAGCAAAGAAAGCTATGGAAGAATTGCAATATGCCTATATGTGTCACATGCTTGTAAAGATTGGTCAAACACTGCCATGCGGAATTGACGGAAAGCCTGCTATGGGTTTGAGCGGAGTATTTCAGTTTCCGGCAGAGGAAGAATTGGAGTAGCCTATGGAAGTTTCATCTTATTTAGAGTTCGTGCAGAAAGGCATGGAAGATAATATTTACAATTTCTGCAAAGATGGAAAATGTAGCAAATGCGGTAACTGCTGTTCCAACCTCTTACCGATGAGCAGAAAGGAAGTAGACGCCATTCACAGATATATCCACAAGAATCATATCAAAGAGTGCAAGCACCTGCTTCCTACTGCGAATCAGCCATATGATATGACATGTCCTTTTCTTGACACAGATAATAGTTGCGAGAAATGCAGAATCTATCCGGTTCGACCGGAAATCTGCAAGCAGTTTATCTGTGACAATGAGCAGAGAGCAAAGCACAACCGGAAGCTGCTAGGGCAGACACGAGACATTGTTGATGTAAGAGAAGAATTTTTCGGAAAGTGAGGCGGTCTATTGGTTGAAAAATGGAAATGGGTAAAGGGCTTTGAGGGCGTATATCAAGTATCAAACCTTGGAAGATTGAAGAGTTTCAAAAAATATTCTGACGGTTATATTCTTTCTGAAAAGAACGAAAGTGGAGGATACCTGAGTGTTGTCCTTTATGATTCAATTCAGAAAAAGCGACGTTGTACTAGAATTCATGTGTTGGTGGCAGAGTCTTTTATCGGAGAAATTCCTAAAGGTTATCATGTTCATCACATTGACGACAACAAGCAGAATAATGTAGTTACCAACCTTGAAATTATACATCCAAAAAACCACCGAATAGAAACGCATAGACAACATCCACAAATCAGTACAGCAATGATAAATTACAATAAGTTTGAAAGGCCTAAACATATTTTACAGTATGATTCAGATGGACATTTTATTGCTGAATATGCAAATGGACAAATTGCAAGCGAACTTACAGGAATTTGTCAAAGAAATATCTTGCAGGTGGCAAATGGAGAAGAATACAAGCCGGGTAAGATAAGAAAACAAGCCGGTGGGTATATTTGGAAATTAAAAGAAAGTGAGGTGGTTTAATGTTCATGAGATGTTGCGGATCAGGATCATCGGGTAACTCATATGCTTTAATTGCAGATAACGGAGAAATCCTTGCTATTGAAGCCGGATGTAAATTTCTTGACTTCGAGAAAATGATTGATTGGAAAATCTCAAATGTGGTTGGTTGCATTGTTTCTCACGAACATGGTTGAGCGATCATGCGTATTACATAAAAGACTTTATGAGGTCTGGTATTCCGGTTTATACAGCATTTGAAACCCAAACCGCGCTAGAAGTTATTACCGGAGAACGTACAACACCTCTCTCGCCTCTTGTATCACGGCAAATTGGCAGTTTTACGGTAACACCGTTCAATGTACCGCATGACACAGAAATTGAGTGCTACGGCTATTTAATCAAGCATGAGGAAATGGGCAAGCTGTTATTCTTGACCGACTTGGAATATTGCAAGTACAATTTTTCAAAGCTGAACATTGAACATATCATGGTTGAAGCCAATTATAGCATGGACTTGGTAGACCGGAATGAGCCAAATTACGAGCACCGTTTGCGAGGCCACATGAGCCTTGATACGGCACTTAAATTTATTCAGACGAACGACAACCCAGCTTTACGAAATGTCGTTTTAATACACTTATCGGACACAAGCGGAGATCCCGCGTTATTCCTACAACGAACGAAAGAAGCAATTGAATATGCAGCAAATGTTTATGTTGCAGAAAAAGGGTTAGAGGTTGATATGAACCTTTGCCCGTTCTGAAAGGAGAAAGCATGAAAAAAGGAACAAAGTGCAGAGTTATTAGTGATGATTATGGGTTTTTTAAACCGGGAGAAATCGTTATTGCATTAGAAACCAATGATGTGCCATATTGCGCAAAAGAATCGGCATATTCTCCTGGAAAAGCACTTAGCAGTTATGGATTAAGCGAGTTCAGCGCTTTAAGCGAGCGCGAACTTGAAGTAATCGAGGAATAATTAGGTTGAAACACCTTTGGCGAAAGCCTAAAAGAAACTGTCTTGTTTGGCGAATAGTTATCACAAACTTTATTGAAAGCCATGTTTTGGCGGTGCGCTTACCGTGCCGCCCTTACAAAAGATTGGAGGTAAAAATTGAAATTATGTGAATACTGTATGGCTGAATTTGAGCCGAAGCGACCAGATCAAAAATACTGTAGACCAAAATGCGCCAAAAGATTTGCGCAGTTTAGAAATTTTAAAAAGGCTGGAAGAACTGTGTATACAAGAATATGCCCGAAATGCGGTAGGTTGTTTATGACGATAGATGAAAATAAGTTTGATTGCCAAGACTGCATCGGCAATGAAGTTAAAGAACGATTGAGAAAGCCAAAGAAAAAGGATGATGCAATCAAGGCTGTGAATCATATGGCGCGCGCTTCTGGCATGAGTTACGGAAAGTTTGTGGCTCAAATGAGCATGGAGCCATTGGGGAGGAAGTGAATGAGTTGGATTATAAGAAATTTAGACAGGCAAAAGCCATCGAAGCTAAAAACAAGCAGAAATGGCTTGCATTGAATCCAAGGCTTGATGAATCAAGCGGAATTTATATTTTGACAAGGCAGGATGAAAATGGGTTTAGATATGCCTATGTGGGGCAGGCAAAGCGTATTTTAACCAGATTGTCGCAACACCTTTCTGGGTATCAGCACATAGACCTTAGCTTGAAGTCTCACGGACTGTATTCAGAGGATAATCCGTATGGATGGAATGTAACATCAGTACACTGTCCGATAGATAAACTTGATGAGCGTGAGCAGTATTATATCAAATTTTGTGCAAATAATGGCTATCAGCTTCGCAATAAAACAAGCGGTTCACAGGGAGAGGGTAAAGCCAAGATTGATGATTACCGTCCGGCAAAAGGCTATTATGACGGAATTAAGCAAGGCAAAAAGAGTCTTGCCAAGGAATTATCGCATATCGCTGAAAAGCACCTTGAAATCCGTTTAAAGCCGGAGAAACAGGGCAACAAAGTTTCTGAAAAACAGTATGAGAAGTTTATGACTTTGATTTCTGAAAATACATATGAGGAGAGTGATTAAATGGCAGAAGTCAAGTGGATTAAAATCACGACAGATGTTTTTGACGATGAAAAGATTCTGCTGATTGAGAGTATGCCGAGTGCGGATAGCATCATTACGATTTGGTTCAAACTTCTTATTCTTGCCGGAAAACAGAATAACAACGGTGTGTTTATGATGAGCAACAAGTTACCGTTCACGGATGAAATGCTTGCCACCATTTTCCGCAGAGATTTGAACACGGTAAGGCTTGCGCTTAAGACATTTGAAGAATTTGGGATGATTGAGGTCGTTGACAATGTGATAACGATTCCTAATTGGAATAAGCATCAAACGCTTGACGCTTATGAGAAGAAAAAGGAACGTGACAGGCTATATCAGCAGAACCGAAGAAAGAAGCAGAAGAACCTAATTGAGCAAAAATCGCCCGATAAATCGTCTGACGTCGCTGTTTCAGATAAAGAAGAAGAAAAAGAAGAAGATAAAGAGAAAGAAAATATAAAAGAAAATTCGCTGTCGACCGATTCTAAAGAGCCATTTGATTTTGACGATGCTTGGAAAAAGACTTTTGATATATACCCCAAGAAAACAGCGTACAGTACCTCTAAAACAGCTTGGATGGATAAAGTGCTAGAAGTTATCGAAGAGAACCAACCGGACATTGCACGGCTGTTATACAAAGCCACAGAAGCATATTTGAGTGACTATCAAGAAAAGAACCCAGACGATACGGATTTTCGGTACATCCCCAAATATGTTGATTGGTTGAAAAATGATTGCGATTATTGGCTGCAGATTGCGGAGAAACGAGGTGATTGCAGTTGACAGAAGCAGAATTCGGAGTAATAGGGTGCATATTGATTGACAATGATGTGCTAAATAGCATCTGGCGAACGCTGAAGCCGGAAATGTTTAGTTCGGATTTTGCACAGGACACATACAAAGAAATGCTTGCCATGTATGACCGAAATGAAAGCATTGACCCAATGTCGTTATCAATGGCGCTTGAAAATCACAAATACACACAGGAGCAGATTAGCGAATTGATGAAATCCTGTATTTCGGGAACAATCACTTCAACTATGGTTAAAAGTTATGCCGATGCGGTTGCGAAAGAATACAAGGCGAGAATGGTTCGGGAAATGTACCAGAAATCCAGTTTAAAACCATGCGACATTGATGATACAATCAGCGATCTTCTTACAAGACTTGAACATTTGCAAGAGGGAAAAGAAGTAAAGCTAAAACCAATGAAGCAGATTGCAGCTGAGAATAAAGACAAATATTTCAACGAAAGTGTTGGAGAGGGTGGTATAAAAATCGGGTTATCGCAACTTGATGATGCACTTGGAGATCTTGAACGCGGTGACGTAACAGTAATTGCCGCAAGACCGGCAGTTGGAAAATCAGCACTCACAACGCAGATTATTGGGAATATGGCAAAAAAAGGACTTAAAGTCGCATATTTCAACTTGGAGATGATCGATAAACAGGTGTATGAGCGATTTATTTCAAGGCTTGCGGAAATCGGCTTAACGAGAATCAGAAGGGCAAAAGCGTTTCTTGGTGATGAACAGGAAAAATTTAACCAAGCAAATGAAGAAATGAGTAATTATCAATTATGGATTGCATCCGGGACTGTATCTCCGAGAGAGATAAAGTCAGAATGCATACACCAAAGCTTTGATGTTATCGTTGTTGACTATCTGCAATTGCTTATGCCGGATAACAGATATTCCGGAAGAAATGAAGAAGTAGCATCAATTTCAAGAGGTTTAAAATCGGTTGCAAGAGACTTAAATACACATGTGATAGCACTTTCACAGATAACAAGAGCTTCCGAAAGCAGAGAAACAAAAGAGCCTACCATGGCAGAGTTGAGGGAATCCGGGGCAATCGAACAG
>ERZ773237.456-NODE-456-length-47378-cov-5.178539_pt1 | contig 47378 bp, 30 predicted proteins | sample MGYA00580990_ERZ773237 | MGnify/ENA primary metagenome ERZ773237 (study PRJEB29015, sample SAMEA2737749) | human gut metagenome | biome: human gut; feature: human-associated habitat; material: faeces | place: China | collected 2012 ...
TGTAGTCGACCTTCGCCATCGCCACGTTGAACATGCGCTTGGCGCGGTTGATCTGCTGGGAGATCTTCGGCAGGTAGGTGATTTTGAGCGGAGTTCCGTACTGTTTGATCAGTTCCATCAGCGGAATGTCGTGGAAATTCAGCTCGTTGTCCTCGACGGAGAACTCATCCTGCGGGAAATCGAACGATTGTTCGATCAGGTCGATGTACTTGTCTTTCATGGCTCGTTCGGTAAAGTTTTTGCAATCCGGCCCGGTTACTTTGCAATTTTCGGGCGAAAGTAGCTCGCCCGGATTTTGGAAAAAATCGGGATGCAAAATAGGCGAATATTTTTCGGATAACCAACACTTTGCCCGATTATTTTGAAAAAGCCCTCCGGAATATTGCTTTTTCCGCTGAAAAAGGGTAATTTTGAACCCGGATTTAAAGGATTTTCAACCGTGCTGATTCATACCCTGATACAATATCTGGAGTCGCACAGGCGGCTCGTCGTACCCCAACTCGGAACGTTCATCGTCAAGGAGCCGGGCCGGAGCGTCGTCTTTTCGGAACTGCTCAAGCGCGACGACGGCGTGCTGCGGGGGCTTCTCCGCGCCGGGGGGATGGGCGAACTGGAGGCCGCGGGCGAGATCGACCGCTTCGTTTTCGAGATCCGCCACGCCGTGGAGCATGGCTCGGAGTACCGCCTGGAGGGCTTCGGGGTGATGAAACCCGGTCCCAATGCGACCATCGCCTTCGTCTACGAGCCGCAACCCGCGTCGGAATCCCCCGCGCAAGAACCGGCTGCCGGGAAACGTCAGCCGCTGCAACCCGAGAAGGTGGCCGAGGCCGTCAAGACGGCTTTCACGGAGCCGCGCGTGTCGACTTCGGCGAAGATGAATCCCGATCCTTCGGTGCGGGGGCTGCGCTATGGCAAGCCGCCGAAGAACACCGATGCCTACCGCTACGTCGACCGCGTGCCGCGCCGCCGCGCCGACCGGTTCATCTGGATCGCCGTGATCGCCGCCCTGCTGGCCGTGGCGGCCATCGCCTTCGGACTTTGGCGCGACGCCCGGGAGAAGCAGGCCGAAAACGAATACATCGAACTTCCGCAGGCGGCGGAACTCCCGTCCGCCGCGTCCCAACCCGAACAACTCAAATAAATGACAGAGATCACCACCGTAAAACAACGCTTCGGCATCATCGGCAACTCCCCGCTTCTGGACAGGGCGCTGGAGGTGGCCCTGCGTGTGGCCCCTACCGACCTGACGGTGCTCGTTACGGGCGAGAGCGGTGTGGGCAAGGAGTTTTTCCCGCAGGTTATCCACGCCTATTCCGCGCGCAAGCACAGCAAATACATCGCCGTCAACTGCGCGGCGATTCCCGAGGGTACGATCGACTCCGAACTGTTCGGCCACGAGAAAGGCTCCTTTACCGGCGCCGTGGAGGCCCGCAAGGGGTATTTCGAGGAGGCTGACGGCGGCACGATCTTCCTGGACGAGGTGGCCGAACTGCCGCATCCGACGCAGGCGCGCCTGCTGCGCGTGCTTCAGACGGGCGAGTATATCCGCGTCGGTTCGTCGAAGGTGCAGAAGACCAACGTCCGCGTGGTCGCCGCCACGAACATGAACCTCCAGGAGGCCATCGCCCAGGGGCGTTTCCGCGAGGACCTTTACTACCGTCTGGGGACGGTCCCCATCACGGTTCCCTCGCTGCGCGAACGCCCGGAGGACATTCCGCTGCTGTTCCGCAAGTTCGCCGCCGACGTGGCCGTGCAGTACCGCATGCCCGCCGTGACGCTCGACGATGCGGCGCGCGAGATGCTGAAGAACTACTACTGGCGGGGCAACATCCGCCAGCTGAAGAACGTCGCCGAGCAGATTTCGGCCATCGAGCAGACCCGGGTGATCACCTCCGAGGTGCTGGCGAAATACCTGCCCCCGCAGGGCGGGGGCGCGCCGATGGCCGCCGGGACGATGCGCATGGACGACACGATGTCGACCGAGCGCGAACTGCTCTACAAGGTGCTGTTCGACATGCGCGCCGACATCAACGACCTCAAGCGGATGATCTCCGAACTGATGAAGGGCGGCGTGCCGTGCCCCGAGCCGGTCCGTGACGTCAAGGCCCTGCTGCCGACCACGGCGCAGAGCAGCTACGTTCCGGCCGTCGCTTCCTATCCCCAGCCTCCGGTCTATGCCGAGAGCGAGGAGGTGACCGACGAGCCGCCCCGCGAGATGACCAAGGCCGACATGCAGCGCGAGCAGATCATCCGCGCCCTGCGCCGCAACAACGGCCGCCGCCGCGAGGCCGCTGCCGAACTTTTCATGTCGGAGCGCACACTATACCGCAAGATAAAGGAGTTAGGAATTGAAGACAATTCCTGACTCCAATTAAAAATTAAGAATTAAAAGAATGCGCAGATTCCGAGATAATTTTTCATTTTTCATTTTCCGTTTTTCATTGCTGGCTATCGCCGCGGTGATGACCGGCTGCGGCGTGTCCATCAAATACTCGCTGTCGGGCGCCTCGATTCCGCCCGACGCCAAGACCTTTTCGGTGGCCTACTTCCCCAACAACGCCACGATGGTGTCGCCGATTTTGAGTTCCACGCTCACCGAGGCGCTGGTCGACATGTTCACGCGCCGCACGCGCCTGATGCAGGTCGACGAGGGCGGCGACTTCGCCTTCGAGGGCGAGATCGTCAACTATACCTCGACGACGGCTTCGGTTTCGAGCGACGACTACGCCCTGCTCAACCGCCTGACGATCACCGTCAAGGTGCGCTTCACCAACGCCCTCGACGAGAAGATGTCGTTCAACCGCACCTTCCAGGCCTACGAGGACTACGACTCCACGAAACTGCTTACGGAGGTCGAAGGCGAGCTGATCCCCCAGATCGTCGACAAGATCGTGACCGACATTTTCCAGGCCGCGGCCTCCAACTGGTAATTCCGACGCGCGATGTCCGACCTGAAAACATACTTTGCGGCGCCCGGCCGGGCGGAGACGCCTTCCGCTGCCGAAGCCGGGGACCTTGCGGTGCGCTTCCCGTGGTTCCTTCCGGGGCGTATCCTGCGCGAGACGCTTACGGGCGAATCCGATCCGCGGGTGGCGCTGACGGCCCCGTGGCGGGCCGAGAGTTCGTTGCGCAGGGCCGCCGTCGACGCCTCGGCGCTCACGCAGCTCTCCTCGGAGGAGATCATCGACCGTTTCCTTCAGGAAGAGGACCTGCGCATCGTCGCCGGCGAGGGCGAACCCGAGGAGGAGGTCGTTCTGCAGCCCGAACTGGACGACGACGACGAGGTGGTCACCGAGGAGCTGGCCGAAATCTATCTCGCTCAAGGCCTTCGGGACAAGTCCGTGGCGATTTATCGCAAATTAAGTTTGCGAAATCCCGAAAAAAGTGTTTACTTTGCCGAACTTATTGGCAAAATAGAAAACAATATTAAAATTTAAGGTAATATGTTATACACGATTTGCATTGCCCTGATACTCGTTGCGAGCGTACTGGTGATCCTGGCGGTATTGGTGCAGAACCCCAAGAGCGGCATGGCCGCCAATTTCGGCGCGTCGAACCAGGTGATGGGTGTGCGTGAGACTACGAACTTCCTGGAGAAATTCACCTGGTCGATGGCTATTGCCATCGTGGTTTTGAGCCTTGCGGCTACGCTGGCCATGGACCGCGGTCTGGTCGCCGACAGCAATTTGGAGATTTCGAAGGACGCCAAGGCGCTTCAGGAGCGGGTCATCGAATCCGAGGCCGCCGCTACGATGCCGCAGGCCGAGATTCCCTCTGCCGGACAGACCGAGCAGCAGCAGGCCGAGTAGCCTCCGCGCTCCGTCCGGAAACGCCGGAGGGGGGGGAGACTTCGCCGTTATAGAAGACCGTGGATTCTTTCCGCGGTCTTTTTTTCGCCCGTCCGGAGGAGGTCCCGCATGGGACGATTCATCGGGGGCCGGAACGGTCCCGCAACAGAGACCCCGGAGGGGCCGCCTTGCAATATCCGAGGTTGTTTGCCTCCCGGAACGGGACGGTGAATTCCCGCCCGTGTTTTGCGCCCGGCCGGAACCTCTCCGATTCATGTATTGGAAAAGCCCGCGGGATGCTCCGCGGGCTTTTTTTGTGCCGCTTCGAATCGCTCCGGGAGGCCCCCCCCCACGCGTTGGATTATTCTGAATATCTGTCGATTACAATCTTCCGACCACTCATGGATGCCCCCCCCCTTGGGCGAAAACGGTCAGAGATGCTGCGGACTGAAAGCCCCGATGGTCTTGATCCGCTCCTCGAAATCGTCGCGCGAGACGAGCGTGTGCCCCTTGATCTTCGACCGGTAGTTGTAGATCGTGCTCACGGAGTAACGCAGCAGCGCGGCGATTTTCGACGAGTCGTTGATGCCCAGCCGGATCAGCGCGAAGATGCGCAGCTCGGTCGTCAGCAGCTCGCCCTTTTTCGGCTCGATGCGCGCCTCCTTGTCCAGCAGGGAGTTGAAATCCTCGATGAACGTGGGGTAGAGTTGCAGGAACGTCGTGTCGAAGTTGCGGTAAAACTCCTCCAGTTCGCGGCTGTCGCCGTCGGTCGGGGAGTACTCCTTCCGCAGTTCGTCGACGCGGCCGTCGCGCAGCAGGCGGCGTACGTGGCGGCGCGAGTCGATGATCTTGTCGATGTACTCCGAGCACATCGTCAGGAAGATGCCGATATACTCCTCCTTCACTTCGTTGGCCTCTGAAATCTGGCTGTTCAGTCCTGCCAGTCGCTTGTTGATGTGCTGGAGGTCTTTGTTCGAGATGTTGAGCCGGTTGTTGGCCTGCTGCAATTCGAGCCGCGCGAGGTTCAGCTTGCGGTTCTGCCGCAGGACGAAGACCACGCCCCCGAGGGCCAGCAGCATGAAGCAGCCGATCGACACGACGAAGATGTTGTACATGGCGTCCATCCGCTGCCGCCGGACCCGGTAGGCCTCTTCGATGACGTGCAGCGCCAGTGCGTCCTGCCACGGGCGGAGCCGCGAATTGAAGAACCGTGCGTCGTCCATCACGATCCGCATGTAACGCATGGCGCGCTGGATGTTGTCGTCGTCGAGCAGCGTGTTGGCGAGGCTTTTCAGTGCGGCGTTGTCGCGGATCGCCAGCTGGATGTCGGTCATCGCCGAGCGTGCGAACCATACCTGCGCCGTGGGCGTGTCGTCCATCAGGTCCGCCACGAGGGCGCGCATGTACGACGCCTCGGCATATTCGCGCGAAAGGGGTTGCAGGGTGCTGCACAGCCGTTCGGAAATCTCCACGGCCTGCGGGTAGTCGCGGGCGCCGATCGCCTGGCGGAGCCGGAAGTTGAGGTGCGTGACCGACTCCGGTTCGGTGTTCTCCACGATCAGCTGGGCGTAGATCACCGTAAGCCGCCACGATTCGTGTCCCTGCGCCGAGTCGTGGGAGTAGAGCTGGAGTTCGTCGTTGAGTTTGTGGCGGGCGATGTAGTAGTCGACCAGCTGCCTGCGGTCCAGCGCCGTGGTGTCGACCAGTTTCAGCATGTTCGCCGCTTCGAGGTAGATACCCGCCGAACTGTACAGGTATGCCAGCTGGATACGGCTCTCGTTGAGGTGTCCCGCGTCGTTCATGCGCGTCGCCAGAGCGATGTTGCGGTAGAGGTAGTCGATGGTCGAATCGGCCTGGTAAGGGGTGTATTCGTCGATCAGCTGCTGGTTGAGGATGTAGCGCTGGGCGTCCGAGAAATCCGATTTCCGGAGGATGTTTTTCAGCGATTCGATCCGCTGTTCGCGTCCGGCGATGTAGGAGTCCCGGTGCGAAAGGGTGGCGTCGAGTTGTGAAAGCACGCTTTTCAGGTCGTTTTGGGCCGAGGCGGCGAGCGTTGCGGCGAGCAGCAGTACGGTTGACAGAAGGTTTCTCATGTGCGGACGGTTCACGGTTTGTTCCTGACAAAGATCGGAAAAAGGACGGATGGTTCCAAGACCGAATCGGGTACGGTGCGGTACTTTCCGGCTGATAAAAGTGTCGTTACGGCACCAAAGATAGGAATAATCCCGGGAAAATCAATACCGGGCGGCGCGCTTTCCGCCGGTCGGACCGTCCGGCCGTTTTTCCCGGCAGGACAGGCGGCCGGCCCGGCGAACGGAACGTGCTCCGGGAGCCGGATTTATTTAAAATATTTTATTATATGCCGTTTCCAGGGTTCCGAGGCGGTTGTGAAAATTCCGATCAATCTACTTTTTTTTGCAATCGTCAAATAATTAATATATTGAATATCAAGTAGGTATATTTTTATAAACGGGTTTTGAGTTTACAATTTGCTGTTTAAATTTTTTTCATGTCGCGGAGGATAGTTACTTTTATTTAAACGGAAATAAGGCGATGAAGTGTCGATTTTTTAAGAACTGCGCCTTACCTATTTATAATATTAACTTAAAACTTAAAAACCTTAAATTCCTATGGCACATTTTTGCAAGAAACTGCAAGCGGACTGCCGGAGAGGGTGGATGCTGGCACTGACGGCGATGCTGATCGTCTTTGCGCCGGCGGCCTTCGCCCAGTCGGCGCCGACAGTGACGGGAACGGTCACCGACCAGTCGGGACAGCCCGTTATCGGAGCCACGATCATCGAGCAGGGAACTACGAACGGCGCTACGACGGGCGTGGACGGCTCTTATTCCCTCAAACTGCGAGGGGGGGGGAATTCTGCTAACCTGATTTTCCAGTCGCTCGGATTCGTTTCGCAGACGGTCGCCGTGAACGGCCGCACGAAGATCGACGTGAAACTCGCCGAAGACGCCGTGGCCCTCGACGCCGTGGTGGCGATCGGTTACGGCACGGTCAAGCAGAAGGACCTCACGACGGCCGTTTCGGTCGTCAAGACCGACGACCTGGCCCGCCGCCCGATCACCTCGGCCTCGGGCGCCCTTCAGGGCAAAGCCGCCGGCGTGCAGGTCATCCAGCCCAACGGCTCGCCCGGACAGGGCATGGTGGTCCGCGTCCGCGGCGCTTCGTCCATCTCGTCGAGCAACGACCCGCTCTATGTGGTCGACGGCGTTCCCGTGGGCGAAGGAAACTACGCCATCGCTTACCTCTCTCCCAACGAAATCGAGTCGATGCAGGTGCTGAAGGACGCCTCGTCGGCCGCCATCTACGGTTCGCGCGCCGCCAACGGCGTGGTGCTCATCACCACCAAGCAGGGCAGCCGGAAACGGGGCCCCGAGATTTCGTTCTCGACCTTCGTCGGCATTTCGAAGGTGACCAAGAGCTACGACGTGCTCAATGCCCGGCAGTACCGCGACCTGATGGAGGAGAACGGCGCCGTGTCGGGGCTTCCGGCCGATCTGACCGACCGGACCGACTGGTTCGACGAAACCTACTCGACGGGCGTCAACCAGAACTACCAGTTCTCGGTCTCCAACGGCGATGAAAACTCGTCCTATTACCTCGGCGGCGGCTACACCAACGAAAAGGGCATCATCAACACCACCTCTTCGGACCGTTACAACGTGAAGGCCAGCTTCGACAAGAAGATTTTCAAATGGGTTTCGGCCAACGCCTCGACGACTTTCTCGCACTACACCACCAAGGGCACGATCATCTCGGGTCAGGGCGCCAACCGCGCCGGCGTGGTGGTGTCGGCCATCACGACCCCGACCTACGCGCCGATCTGGGACCCCGAGAATCCCCAGCAGTTCTACAATAATTTTTACGGCGCCAACCTCACCTCGCCGCGTGAGAACATGGCCCGCACGGATTACAACCAGGATGTCACCGACCGCCTGCTGCTCTCCGGCGGCCTGACGTTCTACCTGGCCAAGGATCTGACCTTCAAGTCGACGGTTTCGATGGACCGCCGCTGGGTCCACTCGTCGTCGTTCCTCGACCCGATCCGCACCTCCTACGGACGGACGCAGCACGGAACCGCCTCGGACACCCGTTCCGACGATATGCGCATGATTTACGACAACATCCTGACCTGGAACAAATCGTTCGACCGCCACAGCCTCGAAGTGATGGCCGGCACGTCGGCCACGACCTCCGTGTGGGAGCAGTTGAGCGGCTCGCGCTCCTATTTCTCCTCGACCAACAACAACGCCATTCCCAACCTGAACGGCGGTAACAACGGCGGCGTCCGCGGCCAGAGCTACGGCAAATCGGAGTGGTCGATCATGTCCTATCTGGCGCGCGTGTCGTACAACTACGACAGCAAGTACCTCGTGACGGCCAATTTCCGCGCCGACGGTTCCTCGAAGCTGGCTCCCGGCCACCGCTGGGGTTACTTCCCCTCGTTCTCGGCCGCGTGGCGTATCTCGGGAGAGAAGTTCCTGCGCGACGTGTCGTGGATCAACGACCTGAAACTGCGCGCCGGCTGGGGACAGACCGGTAACCAGGCGGGCCTGGCGGAGTACGGCTGGATGCAGCAGTACAGCACCAACTACTACGACTGGACGCTGACCGAGAACGCGCAGGCCGTGCCGACGGTCGGCGGTCGCAGCAACATCAAGAACGAGGACCTTACGTGGGAGACCTCTTCGCAGACCAACGTCGGACTCGATTTCGCGCTGCTGAACAACCGTTTGAGCCTCTCGCTCGACTATTACTACAAGTACACCAAGGACATGCTGATGAGCGTGCCTCTGCCCTCGCCCTATCCCAACATCACGCGCAACGACGGCGAGATGTCGAACCAGGGCTTCGAGATCACCCTTTCGTCGGTCAACATCGCCCGGAAGGATTTCAACTGGTCGACCGACCTGAACGTTTCGCTCAACCGCAACAAGGTCGAAAAACTCAACCTGAAGCAGGTATACTACTACGCCACGACCTCCGACGCGACCAACGACAACGTCGTGCGCATGACTCCGGGCCACCCGCTTTCGATGTTCTGGGGCTATGTCTCCAAGGGGGTCGATCCCGAGACGGGCGACCTGGTTTACGAGGACCGCAACGGCGACGGCGAGATCACGCCGCTGGACAAGACCTGGATCGGCAACGCCAATCCCAAGTTCACCTTCGGCATGACCAACAACTTCTCGTGGAAGGGGCTTAACCTGAACATTCTGATCACGGGCTCCTACGGCAACGACATCTTCAACGCCTCGCGCATCGAGACCGAGGGCATGGCTTCGGCCAACAACCAGACCACCACGGTCCTGCGGCGCTGGCGCATTCCGGGCCAGCAGACCGACGTGTTCCGCTCGGACAACCCCGCCTGGAACGTGAAGAATTCGTCCTACTGGGTCGAGGATGGCTCCTACCTCAAGGTGAAGAACATCACCCTGTCGTACGACATCACCTCGCCGAAGCTCACGCGCATCAACATCACGCGCATCCAGCCTTACATTTCGCTCCAGAACTTCATCACCTGGACCGGCTATTCGGGCTACGATCCCGAGGTGAGCCAGTCGGAAAGCGCCACGCAAATGGGCATCGACTGGGGAACCTATCCCAACGTGCGCACGGTCGTCGTGGGTCTGAATCTTACTTTCTAACCGCTGAAAAAAGAACCGATTATGAAAAAGATATTTTTAATTGCCGCGGGTCTCTCGCTGGGGGTTGCCACCACGTCGTGCAGCCTTGAGAAATTCCCCGAGACGATGTATGCCGAGAACAACACCTCCGGCACGGGCGACAGCGAGACGGCCATCAACACCCGCGAACTGCTCGAAGGCCAGCTTACGGCCATGTACAACTACATGAAGGGCGACCTCCAGACCTACTGGTATCAGCTGACCACGCTCGCCGAGGCGCGCGCCGACAATGCCTACGGCGGCAACATGGCCGAGACGAAGGTCGTCAGCGTCGAGTCGAACCACATCGACAGCGACAACGAATTCGCCTCGAACCTGTGGAACTACTCGATGAACGCCGTGGACTATGCCAACCAGGTCATCTGCAACATCGATCTGGTGAAGGAGAACGATCCGTCGCTCACCGACAAGGAGTACCAGGAGTGGCTCTCCGAAGCGCTCTGCTGGCGCGCCTATATCTGGATGAACATGATGCAGCTTTTCGGAGAAATCCCGATGCTGACCGAAATCCCGCCCGCCATCAACGCCGGGAACGTCGAGGAGGTCTATCCGCTATATTTCCCGGCCCGCGTGTCGAAGCAGACCGTCGGCGAGCAGATCGTCAAGGACATCGAGGAGTATGCCTGCAAATACGCCCCCGACATGGACGCTTCGAACAAATTCCGCATCACCAAGGGCTTCGCCTACGGCCTGATGGCCCGTTTCTACTCCATGCGCGAGTTCCGCGACTGGTCGAAGGTCGTCTCGGCCTGCGAAGCGGTCGAAGGGATGGGGTACAGCCTTTGCGACAAGTACGGCGACCTGTGGGCCTACACCACCGGCGATACGGGCATGGCTGCGATGAACACCCGCGAGTCGATTTTCGAGGTGCAGTGGACCAGCCAGACCTCGGGTTCGTGGATGTGGATGATGTTCCACCGCAACGCCTATGTCCCGGGCGACAGTTTCTCGTGGGCCAAGTGGTGCACGCCGTCGCGTAACCTGACGAAGGCTTACGACGCCGAGGGCGACACCGAGCGCAAGAATGCGTCGGTCGTCTACGACGAATGCGGTTGGTCGTACCACTATCCGAGCGACGAATACGCTTTCATGCACAAGTTCCCGACCAACGTGACCCCGGTTTACCTGATGCGTCTGGCCGAGATCCGGCTCCTGCATGCCGAAGCGCTGGCCAATATGGACGATCCGGGAGGCGCCGCCGACATCGTGGACGAGATCCGCGGCCGCGCCGGCATTGGCAAGCTGACTGCGGCGCAGCGCGCGTCGGCCGACCTGATGCGCGAAGCCGTGCTCCACGAACGCCGTCTGGAACTGGCCATGGAGGGCTTCCGCTGGTTCGACCTGATGCGTTACGGCGACGACTATTCGAAACTGTTCGAAATTTGCGACGGCGTCAACATCAAAGGCTCGGCGTCCTACGACTCCTACTTCCAGACCCGCCGCGCGATGAACGACAACCGCGTGCTGATGCCGGTGCCGACTTCAGTGCTGGAGGATAACACCAACATCGAACAAAACCTGGGCTATTAACCTTAAAATTGCGATTCTGCCATGAAATTTACGATCAATAACAACCTGCGCCTGCTGACCTGCCCGCTGCTGCTCGCCGGAGCCGTATGCTGTTCCAGCGGGAACGATGGCGACACGCCGGCTCCCGGTCCTGGCCCCGATCCCTCGCCCGTGACGGGCGATGTTCTCGCCTACGTCACCTCGGCCGACGGCAACCGCCTGTTCACGGAGGAGGGACTCGACTACTCGAAGGTCTCGATGTCGCCCTACCGGGTCACGATCGACCCCTCGACGACCTACCAGACCGTCGACGGTTTCGGCCCGGCCATCACCGGCGCCACGTGCTACAACCTGCTGCAAATGTCGCAGGCCGACCGCACGGCGATCCTCCGGAAGTGCTTCGACCCCGAGACCGGAGCCGGTTTCAGCTTTATCCGCGTGCATATCGGCGGCTCGGACTTCTCGATGGACGAATACACCTGCTGCGACCGGGAGGGCATCGAATTCTTCGCCATTCCCGCCGTGGAGAAGGATGGCATCTTTCCGGTGCTGAAAGAGATTCTGGAGATCAATCCCGAAATCAAGATCATGGGTTCGCCGTGGTCGTGCCCCAAATGGATGAAGGGCACGGTCGCCGACCCCTCGAAACCCTACGATTCGTGGACCGGCGGTCGTCTCAATCCCGCCTATTACGACGATTACGCCGAGTATTTCGTGCAGTGGGTGACCGAGATGGAGGAGTACGGATTCCCGATCTATGCCATCACGATGCAGAACGAGCCGCTGAACAAGGGCAATTCGATGTCGCTCTACATGCCGTGGGAGGACCAGCTGGCCTTCGTCAAGAAGCTCGGCCCGGCATTCCGCAAGGCGGGCATCGACACCAAGATCCTCTGCTACGACCACAACTACAACTACGATAACGTCGCCGGCCAGCAGAACTACCCGCTCAACATCTACGCCGACGCCGATGCTGCGCAGTGGGTCGATGGCTCGGCCTGGCACAACTATGGGGGCAGCGTGAGCGAGCTGGACAACATCCGCGCCGCCGCGCCCGACAAGACGATCTACTTCACCGAGGCTTCGATCGGCACGTGGAACTACAATTTCGAGAGCTGCGTGATCGACGACTTCGAGTCGATCTTCCTGGGGACGTTGAGCCGCTACGGCAAAGGGGTTCTGCTGTGGAACCTGATGCTCGACGACAAGGGCGCTCCGAACCGCCCCGGAGGCTGTACGACTTGCTACGGGGCCATCGAGATCAGTTCGTCGGATTACAAGACGCTCAAGTACAACAGCCACTATTACGACCTGGCCCAGTGCGCCAAGGTCATCCGGCCGGGTGCCGTGCGCATCGGCGCGTCGGGTTACACGGCGTCGGGGCTGACCTACCTGGCCTTCCGGAATCCCGACGGATCGAAAGCCTTCGTGGCGCTCAACAGGAGCGCCGGCGAACAGACCGTCGCCGTGTATGAAAACGCCGACCGTTCGTTCAAATACACCATCCCGGCCAAGTCGATCGCCTCGTTCCGCTGGGGCGCCGGAGCCGAAAACTAACCTTTAAAATTCGCAGAACATGAAAACGCTGAAATACATCGCACTGTCGCTGCTCGTCGCTGCCTCGACGACGGCGTGCAAGGACGATCCCGAACTGCTCACCACCGACGTCGGTCCCGAGATGACCGTCGTTTCGGCCGATGCGTCGGGCGTCTACGGCGGCAAGGTCGACTTCGAGGTGACGATGACCGACCGCTATGCGCTCTCGACGCTCAAGGCGCAGGTATTCTTCGACGACGAGATGGTCGCCGAGGAGGTGATCCGCACCAAAAGCGACGGAACCTACACGGGGGCTGTGACGCTTCCCTTCTACAAGAACATTCCCGACGGCGAGGCCACGCTGCGCTTCGTGGGGCAGAACGTGCGCTTCGGAACGACGACCGTCGACCGGCCGCTCGCCGTATCGCGTCCCAAGCCCGCCTACCTGACGTTCTTCCTCGATGACGCGGAGTACCGCATGGAGCCTACGGGTAACGACTACGAATACGCCGTGACGGACGAGTTCCCGCAGAAGCCGCAGGGCTATATCGCGACGCCCGAACTCGACGCCGCTGGCTCGGTGGTGACCTTCGGCTACGACTCTGGAGCCGGCGGCATCGTCTCCGATTCCACCGACGCCATTCCCTTCGCCAATTCGAATGCCGGGGAGTTCACGATCACCTTCAACCTGCTGACCTTCGAGGGGTCTCCTTTCATCAAGCTGCTCTTCGGCGAGACGGAGATGACGATGGTCGACAATGACAATTACAGCATCGTCACCACGCTGACCAAGGGCCGGACCTACACGCTGACGGGCGTTTCGGACTTCGCCGACTGGGATGTGGACCGCGACTTCTTCGAACGCGCCGATGTTTCCGATCCCGAGACGCTGACCTTCCTGCCGATGACGGGCATGTACAAGGTGACGGCCAATTTCAAGCACCGCTACCTGAAGATCGAGGCCATGAAGTCGGCGACGGAGCTTGCCACGCTCAACGACGACGGTTCGGGAGCCATCTGGGCCATCGGCGGCATGGAGGTCGGCAAGCCGACGCTGAAAAACGCCGCCAGCTGGAGTCCCGAGGACGGGGGCTTGTGTCTGGCGCGCGTCGCCGACAAGAAGTACCAGCTGACGCTCGTTGCGGGAATCTCGCTCAACGCCTCTTCGTTCGACTTCAAGTTCTTCCACCAGAAGACCTGGGGCGGGGAATTCGGCGGCAAGGACATTTCGACCGCGAGCGATTTGGTGAAGATCAGCGATTCGGGCAACCTGGGCCTGGTGGAGGGCAAGACGCTCGACCTGGGCGGCATCTACCGCTTCACGGTGGACATCACGGGCGGCAATACGGCGGCCGTGCTGACCGTCGAGAAGGTGGGCGAGCAACAGCTTCCGCCGGCCGACATCACTGTCAACGGAACGCCGATGACCCAACTCGACGTGGACAACTACCAGCTGGACCTCGACCTGACGCAGGGCCAGACGCTGACGCTGGGCGGCGCCGACGCCTTCACGCCGGCGTGGATCAATCCCGACTTCTTCGAGGCGGCCTCCGCGACGAGCGTCAAGCTGGTCCCCGTCACGGGCAAATACCGCATCACGGCCAATCTGGCGACCCGGGTGATTGATGCGCTGGTGCTCAACGCCGACGGCTCGGGGCTTGCCACGTTGAGCGACGACGGCCACGGGGCGGTTTATTTCATCGGCTACGGCATCGGTTCGCCCGCGGCCGTGAACGAACCGGGCTGGACCACCGAAAAGGGCGTCTGCGTGCCCGAATCCGCTCCCGGCATCTACACGATGACGGCCCAGGCGGGTCTGGAAGGCAGCACGACCCTCGGACAGCGTTTCCGCGTGAGCGGCTGGAGCGGCAAGTTCTTCCGGAACCGCGGCTGGGACGGTCTGGGAGCCTTCACGCTGGCGCCGGGCGCCGAGGCGTTCTTCTCGATCGCCGGGAACGGCAACATCGAGATCGCCTCGGGAGTCACCCTTGAGGAGGGCGCGACCTATCGTCTGACACTCGACGTGACGGCGGGAAAAGACAACCCCGTTTTGTCGCTGGTTAAGAAATAATCGTTAATTTTGCAAACGGAGTGCGCGGCCTCTCGACTGTGCACTCCGTTTGTGAATATGCACTAATCCATTCCAGACATGAAAAATAAAATTCTGTTGAAGAGTCTCGCCGGGCTGTGCGCCCTGGCGGCGGTCGCCTGCGGAGGCGGGCCGGGGCCGCAGGGCAGCGTCGCCGTCTACCTCGACGAGTCGCAGCCGATCGAAAAGCGGGTCGAAGACGCCCTTTCGCGCATGACCCTCGAAGAGAAGGTCGCCATCCTGCATGCGCAGTCGAAATTCTCGTCGGCGGGCGTTCCGCGCCTGGGCATTCCCGAGGTGTGGTGCACCGACGGCCCTCACGGCATCCGCCCCGAGGTCCTGTGGGACGAATGGGACCAGGCCGGCTGGACGAACGACTCCTGCACGGCTTTCCCGGCGCTGACGTGCCTTGCCGCGACGTGGAATCCCGAAATGTCGGCGCTGTATGGCAAATCCATCGGCGAGGAGGCGCGCTACCGCGAGAAGGACATCCTGCTGGGACCCGGCGTGAACATCTACCGCACGCCGCTCAACGGCCGCAATTTCGAGTACATGGGCGAGGATCCCTACCTCTCCTCGCGGATGGTCGTTCCCTACATCGAGGAGGTGCAGAAGAACGGCGTTGCCGCCTGCGTGAAACATTTCGCACTCAATAACCAGGAGGCCCACCGTCACGGCATCGACGTCGAGGTCGACGACCGTGCGTTGAACGAGATCTACCTCCCGGCGTTTAAAGCCGCCGTTCAGGAGGGCGGCGCATGGGCCGTCATGGGCGCCTACAATAAATACAAGGGAGAGCATTGCTGCCACAACCGCTACCTGCTGAACGACATTCTGAAACGCGACTGGGCCTTCGACGGCGTGGTCGTCTCCGACTGGGGCGGCACGCACGACACGAAGCAGGCCGCCGAGAACGGTCTCGACATGGAGTTCGGTTCGTGGACCGACGGTTTGAGCTGGGGTGCCAGCAACGCCTACGACAACTATTACCTCGCCGCCCCCTACCTCGATATGCTCCGCAAGGGCGAGGCTTCGACGGCGACGCTCGACGACAAGGCGCGCCGGGTGCTGCGGCTGATTTTCCGCACGGCGATGAACACCCGCAAACCGTTCGGGTCGCTCAATTCGCCCGAACATCTGGCCGCTGCGCGCCGTATCGCCGGCGAGGGCATGGTGCTGCTGAAAAACGAGGGCGGGGTGCTGCCCATCGACCTCGGGCGTGCGAAGACCATCGCCGTCGTGGGCGAGAATGCGATCAAGATGATGACCGTGGGCGGCGGCTCCTCGTCGCTCAAGGTGCGGCACGAATATACGCCGCTCGAAGGCATCCGCGCCGCTGCGGCCGGCAAAGCCGAGGTGATCTACGAACGCGGCTACGTCGGCGACGTGACGGGCGACTACAACGGGGTGAAGACCGGGCAGGATTTGAGCGAGAGCCGTTCCGAGGCGCAGCTGATCGCCGATGCCGCGGCCGCGGCCCGCAAGGCCGACGCGGTGATCTTCGTCGGGGGGCTGAACAAGAGCAACCACCAGGACTGCGAAGGCGACGACCGCCTGCAATACGGCCTGCCGTATGCGCAGGACAAAGTGATCGGGGCGCTGGCCGAAGCCAATCCCAATCTGGCGGTGGTGATCGTCTCGGGCAACGCCGTGGCGATGCCGTGGATCGACCGTGTTCCGGCGGTGCTGGAGGCGTGGTTCTCGGGTTCCGAGGCGGGCAATGCGCTTGCCGACGTGGTGTTCGGTGCGGTGAACCCTTCGGGCAAGCTGCCCTTCACGTTCCCCGTGCGGCTGGAGGACAACGGCGCGCATGCGCTGGGCGAATACCCGGGCGCGGACAAGGTGAAGTATAACGAGAGCATCTTCGTCGGTTACCGCTGGCACGACAAGGAGCAGCTCAAGCCGCTGTTCGCCTTCGGCCACGGGTTGAGCTACACCGCCTTCGCCGTCGGCAACGTGAAGGCCGACCGTACGACGCTCGCCCCGAACGGCAGCATCCGTATTTCGGCCGACGTGACCAACACGGGCGACCGTGCGGGCGCCGAGGTCGTGCAGCTTTACATCGGCGACGAGCAGTCGTCGCTGCCGCGTCCCGTGAAGGAGCTGAAAGGTTTTCAGAAAGTTTCGCTGAATCCCGGGCAGACGCGGACCGTGACTTTCGAGATCACCCCCGGGATGTTGCAGTACTACGACGACGCAAAGGGTGCGTGGGTGGCCGAGCCGGGCGCGTTCACGGCCTATGTGGGCGCCGCGTCGGACGATATTCGCGGCACGGTGGAATTCGAGTTGAAATGATTCCGCAGCCGGAAAGGAGAAGTCCGCGACCTCTGACAGGTCGCGGACTTTTTCATTGTTCGGTCCGGATGCGATAGAGGGCGTGCCTGCGCAGGGGATGCCCCTCGGGCAGGGCGGGGTGGTCGAACTCTCCGACGCACGTCATGCCGAGCTTCTGCATCACGCGCCGGGAACGCCCGTTTCCGACGAACGTGAAGGCGACCAGTTCCGGAATGCCGAGTTTCGCGGCGTGTGCGATGCATGCCCGGGCCGCCTCAGTGGCGTAACCCTGGCCCCAGGCGTTGTGCCGCAGCCGCCAGAGTATCTCGACCTGGCCCTCCAGCCCGCCGGAGAACGTCACGCGGTGCAGTCCGGTGAATCCCAGCAGCTCTCCGTCCGAAAGACGTTCGACGGCATACGGACCGAACCCCTCGGTCGAAAACTCGTCGCGGATGCGGTCGAGCAGGTCGGCCGACTCTTCGGCGGTGAGCGTCGCGGGGAAATACTCCATGACCCGCTCGTCGGCGTTCATGGCGGCGAAAGCCGGCTGGTCTTCCTCCCGCCATGCGCGCAGTGCGAGGCGGGCCGTTCGGGACGGGTAAAGCATACTTGCTTGTTTTGGGTGTTCGGGGAGTGTCGCGGAAGCGCGGAACGGAATGGCCGGTCCGGAAACCTTCTGCCGCCCCTGAATCCGGTGCCGCTTATTCGGCGACCTCCTTTTTCGAGCGTTTGCGCGTGTTGATCGTCAGGTAGCGTTGCAGGGTCTGCTGCAACCGCACGGGGTCGATGTTCAGGCGGATTTCGCCGCCCTGTGCGATCGAGATGTCGCCCGTCTCCTCCGAGACGACGACGATGATGGCGTCCGAAATCTCGCTCATGCCGATCGCCGCGCGGTGCCGCGTGCCGAACGACTTGGGCACGTCGCTCTGCGTCACCGGGAGGATGCACTTGGCCGCCACGATCCGGTCGCCCTCGATCAGCGCCGCGCCGTCGTGCAGCGGGGCGTTCTTGAAGAAGATGTTCTTGATCAGCGACGTCGACACCTTGGCGTCGAGGGCGATGCCGCCTTCGGCGATCAGCCGCAGGTCGCTCTGCTGACCGATGACGATGAGCGCCCCGGTCTTCGTCTCGGACATCTCGCGGCAGGCCGTGACGATCGGCACGACGTTGGTCTGCACGGTGTCCTCGCCCGTCGAGAAGATGCGGGTGATGAAGTTGAAATGTTTCTGGCGCATGCCGATCATCTGCAGGAAGCGCCGCAGTTCGGGCTGGAAGACGATGATTAGCGCGATGGCTCCCACCGAGATCAGCTGTCCGAGGATCGTCGACAGCAGCTCCATGTTCAGCGCCCGGACGACCACCCACAGCAGGTAGACGGCGATGATTCCCGAGAGAATGTACGGCGCATTGGTCCCCTTGGTCATGCGGTAAATCCAGTACATGATCACGGCCACCAGAATGATGTCTATCAGGTCGACGAATGTGAACGGAACGAATCCCATCGTGTATCAGAAAATTTATCAGGTTTCAGTTATCGGACAAAGATACGAAAAAGTTGGGCCGCTGCAAAACCGGACCGCATGCGATTCGGCAAAACGCCGCGACTTCCCGACAGTGTCGTTACGACGCCCAAGATATAAAAAATACCGACTTCCGCCGTGCGGGGAAGCCGGTTTTTTTGTTTTTCGCGGGCGGGGCTACTTCTTCTCGGCCTTTTTGTCGGCGGCATACAGCTCGTTGACCTTCGCCAGCACGGCGGGGGTGATGTTGAGCGTCGTGTCCGCGTCGATCAGCGCCGAGGCGTTGAGGATCAGTTTGTACTTCTTGCCGCTGTTGATCTCCTGCACGGCGCGGTGCAGCAGGTCCTGGGCGCGGTTGGTGAATACGTAGTTCTCCTCGTCGAGCGTCTGGGCCTCCTTCTGGGCGTTGCTCTGGTAGGAGGCCACCTTCTTCTGGATGCTCTCCTGCTGTGCCTGCGCGTCGCGCGAGGTGATCAGTCCCTTTTCGTACTTCTGCTGCAACTGGGCGGCTTCGGCCTGGAGGTTCTGTTCGCGCTGCGCCCAGCTCTTCTGCGCCTTCTCGGTCTTCTCCTGAAGCGCTACGCCTTCGTTCTTGTAGAGGTCGCACTGGGCCAGCACGGCTTCGACCTGAACGTATGCGATGTCGCTCGAAACAACCTGCTGCGCCGCCGCCTCGGCCGCAACTTCGGCCTGCCCGGTGGTCTTCGTGCCGCAGGCCGCGAGGACGAGAGCCGCAGCCAGCGCCGGAAAGAGAGTTTTTTTCATATCGTTTTTTGGTTTGTTTAGTTAATTATTCAGCATTTGAGACACAAAGGTAAAAAAAAATCTTTACTTTTGCCCAACCCGCAGCAAAATTTGAAACACATGTACGAATACATCAAGGGCACAGTCGCCGAAGTGGCTCCCGCTTACGCAGTTATCGACGTCGGCGGGGTGGGCTACTACCTCCATATTTCGCTCGAAACCTACTCCGCGATCGAACACGAGACCGAGACCCGGCTCTACGTCCATTACGTCGTGCGCGAGGATGCGCAGCTGCTCTACGGCTTCTCGACCAAAGCCGAGCGCGAGTTGTTCCGCCTGCTGATCAGCGTTTCGGGCGTGGGCGGCAACACGGCGCGTATGATCCTTTCGACTTATTCGCCGCGCGAGTTGCAGGGAATCATCACGGCGGGCAACGCCGTGCTGCTGAAAAACGTCAAGGGGCTGGGCCTCAAGACGGCGCAGAAGATCATCGTCGAGTTGAGCGGCAAGCTCATGGCGCCGGGCGCCGACGACGGAGGGGCGCAGCCCGGGGCGGGCGGGAGCTTCGACGAGGCCCTTGCGGCGCTGTCCATGCTGGGCTTCGCCCGCGCCCCGGCCGAGAAGGTTCTGCGGGGCGTTCTGCGCGAATCTCCCGCGGCTCCGGTCGAGGAGCTGATCCGAATGGCGTTGAAAAAACTCTGAATCCGCCATTCCGGAAGTGCGGATATGCCGCATGTGTGGTCGGAAACCGTAAACTTTTGGAAAATAGGTCTGAAAGTCTCCCGGCATTTTGTTTTGGATCTATTTTGTCTTATATTTGCGTCGCCTAACAAAACGCCTCATTTTAATTCGCCTCTATGGAAGACATTCCGCTTGGATTCATTTTGATTCTGTTCGGCTTCTTTGTCGCGGCTATTGTGCTGACAGCCATCGTTATCGTGTGGAAGCAGCGCAGGTTGCAGCGGCTTAAGGACCCGCACAAGGACTATTACCGGAAAAAGGGATAGCCGGTTTTTCTGATCTTTTCAAGTACGCCCGCATGCAAAGCGGGCGATTTTTTACGTTTCTTGTTCGTAAATCGGATTGTTTTTGTAAATTTGCACGATTATATGCCGATGAAACGAATATTCGCCACATTGATTTTCGCCCTGCCCCTGCTGTTCTGCGGTTGCTCGGAGGAGGAGGACATCCTTCCCGAACAGCGCCAGAAGATCGTCTCGTATCTTGAGAGGACGCACTCCCCGGCGCTGATCCCGGAGTCGCAGGTCGAGACCGGGAGCCAGCAGCGGTTCTACACCATGTCGGGCAGTACGGTTTACCGGTATATCGACAATTTCTACCGGGACGGGCGGAACGAGCTTCCGGAGATCACCGCCGCCGCGAAAGCGACCATCACCTTCCGGGCCTACGTCTTCGCCTTCTCGAACATCACCGATTCGACCTTTCCGTTCTACTCGAACGATCCCGCCTTGCAGCAGGCCTACGAGGACATGGGGCTGACGCCCGGAGCGTGGTCGTTCGAACCGCTGACGCTCGATATGCGCGGCGACATACTAAACGGGCTGCGGCATGCGTTACTTGGTTGTCGCGAAGGCGACGTCGTCGAAGCCTACATGACCTACAATATGGCTTACGGGGACAAATATGTGAGCACGATTCCGAGAGAAAGCCCCGTCGCGTGGTTTTTCACGGTCGAAAGCGTGGAGTACGACGAATAGACAGAACACCGAATTTATAGAATTGTATAACAAGATATGAAGTTGATCACCCGTTTTCTCTACCTCTCGGCAGCCGGCATCATGCTGCTGACATCCTGCGCCAAGGAGCAGACCGAGTCGTATGACAAATTCGAGAACCAGGCCCTTGAGGCGTGGATGACGCAGAACCGCCGGGAGCTGCTGAAAAATTACCAGCCCGAAGGCGGCTATTACGTCGAAATCCTCGCTGCCGGGAATCCCGACGCCAAGCCGGTGAACGACACTGCCTGCTGGGTGAAGTTCGACTTCTCGGGCCGCGATTTGAGCGGCAACATCGTGCTTACGCGCCGTGCCAATGAAGCCCGCCAGCTCGGCACGTTCACCAAATACACCCACTACGTTCCCTTCTACCGCTACTGCGGCACGGAGAATACGAGCCTGATGGAGGGCACTTTCCTGGCCATGCGCAATACGCTGCACCTCGATCCGGACTATGCCGCCGGCAAGGGTGTCGATCCCGAGTTCCTGCTGCGCGAAGGCTCCAGGGTGCGGCTCTACCTTCCCTCGCGCATCGTCGGCAACGGCGTGGAGGGCGACGGCGGCTACGAGGGGCAGTTCGACTTGAGCGCCAAGCGTCCGCTCATCGTCGATATGGAGATCTGCGATACGGTGAAGAACCCGCTGGAGGCCGAAGGCTCCTTGGTGGACGCCTTCTGCGAGGCCAACGGCGGAATGGTGATGTTCACCAAGGACGGCGAGGACGATTCGGAGAAACGCCCGACCGATCCCGAGGATGCGAAACATCCCTACAACCGTGCGGAGCGGTGGGTGAGCGCCTGCGATACCGTAGCGCAGCTCTATGTCGACGTGCGCTACGACCCGGCCAAGGAACTTGCCGGCGACAGGTTCACCTTCTCGTTTCCCGTCGGCAGCGAACGCAACGAGCCGTATAACGTCGGGTTCGAACCCTACAACGGCTCCGATCTGGAGAAGAAGATCGCCGAGGCGCTCGTGAAGCGTTTCCACGGCGAGGGCGACGACTACGAAGCCTACAAGGGCGTTGCGGACCTCGATGCCGATTCGGTCGGCATGGAAGGCACGGCCAAGATCTGGTATATCGGCCGTTTCCTCGACGGGTTCATCTTCGACACGAACATCGACGAGGTGAAGCAGATCATCTACGGCGAGGTGCGCAAAACCGGTTCGGCGCACTCGTACGACGTGCAGAATCCCGATCTGATAACCGCGTTCTATTACATCGTCCCGCATCTGAAATACGGGCAGTGGGCGACGCTGGTCACCACGTCGACCAATGCCTACGGCACGACGGGCAAGAGCGGCGGTTCGAGTACGTCGACCTCCTCGAACGGCTACACGTCGAGCTATTACGATTACCTGAACTACCTGAACTATTCGCAGATGTATTACGGCAATAACGGCTATTACGGCGGTTATTACAACGATTACTACGGCTACGGCGGTCTGGGCAACTACGGCTATTACGGCGGTTATTACGGGGGCTACGGCGGCAATTACGATTCGGGCGAGACCGTAACCACGACCGAGGTCTATACCGACATTCCGTCCTTCTCGCCGCTGATTTTCCAGATCTACATCGAGCCTGACGGCAAATGATCCGCTTTTCCGGCGGTGTGGAATGCACCGTGAAATCTGAAAAGTCCCCGCTTCGGCGGGGGCTTTTGTTTTGGAACAGGGGACTTTCGCTTCTTTTCTTTCGCGTTGCATTTTTATTACACTTTTTCAGGCAGAAATTTTGCAGTTCCGTAAAATTGTATTAATTTAGTTGTGTAGAACCATCAACCAAAAATTCAACGGATATGATTATCACATTTAACGAGTTGCGCCGTATCAAGGACCGGTTGCCCAGCGGCAGCTCGCAGCGCATTGCAGATGAGTTAGGAATCGACGTAGACACTGTCCGCAATTACTTCGGCGGCAAGCACGAATCGAAGGAGTGCGTCGGCGTGCACTTCGAACCGGGACCGGACGGGGGTGTCGTTACGTTGGACGATACGACGATTCTCGATGTTGCAATGCGCATCTTGAGCGAGCAGTAACGGAGTTATAGCGATTTGTCCGGCATCCGCCGGAAGAAGGGCCTGCGTTTTGCAGGCCTTTTTGTTTGTGCTTTTGTCACCGAGAGTACATGAAACATTCCGCGGTCCTCGCCCGCGGGGTATCGCTGTCTTTTGGTGGCAAAGATCTTCGCAGTCCGGCGACGGCGGGTCCTTTTAGTCTTTTCGTTCGCCCCAGCCCTTGGGAGCGTCCGCTTGAGCGGCGGGGTTTGAGCGGCGCGGGTTGTTTGCAGCCCGGCAACCTGCGGGTTTTTTGCTGCCGTTTCGTTCTCCCCAGCCCCCCCCCTTGGGGGCGATCGTAGGCTTCTGTGCTTTCTGCTTGTCCCGGACGCATCCTTCCCGCCGCGTTCCGCGGCGAACGATTCCGGCCCGATGCCGGAGCCGTGAAACGAAGGCCCGGCTAAAAGTGGCAAGAACCGGGCGTCACAGCAGCTCCAGCAACTCGCCGGGCCGGTCGACCAGATGCCGCGCCCCGGCGGCGATCAGCTCCGCACGGTCGCGGAAACCCCACGTCACACCCGCCGAGCGCACCCCGGCAGCCGCCGCGGTCTCGATGTCCACCCCCGAATCGCCGACATACAACACCTCCTCACGCGCCGTGCCCGTCCGTGCGAGAATCTCCTCGACGACTGCCGGCGAAGGTTTCAGCGGCACGCCGGGACGCTGGCCCAGCACCGCGGCGAACGTCACCCCGGGGAAGAACAGCCCGACGAGCTTCTCGGTCCCGGCCTGGAACTTGTTCGACGCCACGGCCAGCGCGACGCCCCGCCGCGCCAGCTCGGCGATCAGCTCCGGAATTCCGTCGTAGGGCCGCGTATGGGCGTCGATGTGTTCGGTGTAGTATTTCACGAAGTCGGCGCGCACCGCGGCGACGGTTTCGGGCGTGCGCAGCGGCTCGGGCAGGGCGCGTTCCACGAGCCGCAGGATGCCGTTGCCGACGAAATGACAGTATTCCTCATAGGTGTGTTGCGGCAGTCCCCGCACACCCAGCACGGCGTTGCACGCCACGGCCAGATCGCCGATCGTGTCGAGCAGCGTGCCGTCGAGGTCGAAGATGACGAGCGAAGTTTTCATTTTTTCCGTTTTATGTTCCAGCCGACAGCCGCCACGAGCAGCGACATCAGCGGCGAGACGATGTTGAAGATGCAGTAGGGCGCGTAGACGAAGGTCGAGACGCCGAGCACCGTGGCCTGCGTCATGCCGCACGAGTTCCACGGGATCAGGACCGAGCAGACCGTGGCGGAATCCTCCACCGAGCGGCTTAACAACCTCGGCTCCAGCCCCCGGTCGGCATAGAGGTCGCGGAAAAGCCGCCCCGAGAGGATGATCGAGATATACTGGTCGGCGGTGCAGAGGTTGAAGAAGAGGCCCGCGCCCACGGTCGAGGCCACGGCCGAAAAGGCGCGGCGCACCCAGCGCAGGAAGATCGACGTCAGCGACCGCAGCATGCCGCTGCCGGTCATCACCCCGCCGAAGCACATGGCGCAGATGATCAGCCACACGGTGTTCAGCATCCCGGCCATGCCGCGCGTGGCGACCAGTTCGTCGAGCTGCGGCGCGCCCGTGGGGATGGCCGTCGGGCCGAAGCAGGTCATCAGCACCCCCTTGAACCCCGACATGAAGTCCAGCTCCCCGACGCCCGCCACCCGGGCCACCAGTTCGGGCTGCGCCAGGAGCATCGCCGCACAGGCGAAGACCACGGACGAGAACAGCGTCACGATGGCCGGGAGTTTCCGTGCGATGAGCATTCCCGTGGCCAGCGGCACCGCGAGGAGCCACGGCGTGATGCGGAACGTCGCGGCGAGCGTCGCGGCATACATTTCGGCATGGGTCGAAACTCCGTGGTCGAGCGCCAGGCCCGCGACGGTGAAGACCCCGAGGGCGATGAGCATCGACGGAACGGTGGTGTAGAGCATGTAGCGGATGTGGGTGAAGACCTCGACGCCGGCCGTCGACGAGGCCAGCACCGTGGTGTCGGAGAGCAGCGAGAGCTTGTCGCCGAAATAGGCTCCCGAGATGATGGCTCCGGCGACCCATCCTTCCGAAAAGCCCATCGCCTGGCCGATGCCCATGAGCGCCACGCCGATGGTGGCGATGGTGGTCCACGACGATCCGGTCATCAGCGACACCACGGCGCAGATCGCGCACGAAGCCACGAGGAAGAACGACGGGTGGAGGATTTGCAGTCCGTAATAAATCATCGTCGGGACCACGCCCGAGATCATCCACGTGCCGGCGATGGCGCCGATCAGCAGCAGGATGACGATGGCCGACGCCGAGGCGCGGATGTTGTCGATGATGGCCTCTTCGAGCACGGCCCAGCGGCAGCGGTAGATGCCGATCGAGAGCATCACGCAGACCGACGTGGCCGACAGCAGGGCGATCTGGCTTCCGCCGTTGATGGCCTCGCCGCCGAAGGCGCGGATCACGACATAGAGGAGTCCCGTCAGCACCGCCAGCGGAATGGCCGACACCCAGGGCGACGGCAGTTTTTCAGCATTCGTCTTCATATTCTCTTCTTACGAGAGGCAAAAGTACGAAGAATTTTCGTACTTGCGCCATCGGGACGCCCGACCTGCGGTCTTCGCCCTGAAGAAACCGCGACGGGCGAACACGCGAACATGCGAACAGGAGGTGTTCGCCCATGTTCGCATGTTCGCGGAGAACCGGGCGCAGAACCGGGCGGAGAGCGGGCCGAAGCTGCCAGCCCCCTGAAACCGGCGTCTTACGCGGGGGGGGGTAAGCATTTCCGGCCTTATCGTACACCGGCCGTGTTTTTTCGGGGCCGGAATTTTTTTATTTCCTTTTTTCTGCCTAACTTTGGTAGAACATCCAACACGCAACGAAATGGAGACACTCCGCAAAGTGATCCGGTTTTACGTCGAGGGATTCCGCGAAATGACCGTGGGACGCACCCTGTGGGCCATCATCCTCATCAAACTCTTCATCCTGTTCGCCGTGCTGAAAGTCTTCTTCTTCCCCGACCTGCTCGCGGGCAAAAGCCCCTCGGAAAAGGCCGGCTGCGTGCTGGAAAACCTGACACCCGAAATTCCGCAACCATGAATGCACCCGTCATCATGCAGTTCCGGCCGCCGCTCGCGGCGCGCTCCGGCAAGTGCCGCCAACGCTTCGCGGCGCAGTTCCGCAGCCAGCGACGCCGGCACGAACCACTCCGCGCCCCGCACTTCGGCTTCGCGGACCGCGAAGATCGTGTCGCCCGACTTCATCGCCTGCGCACGCAGTGCGGCGGCATTGGCGTCGGGATTCTTCGCCGGGTCGAGCCGCACGGCCCGCACGGCCGAGGCCGCAACGCCCTCGCAATCCGTATAAGTAAGTTTCAGCCCTTCGGCCGTCGCCTCCGCCGCGGCCTTCGCCGGAATCACCCGCCGCGTGCGGCTGCGCTCCACGGCCAGCGTGAAACGGCGGTCGAAATTGCGGCGGACCTCCGCCCCGGGCGTGATCCCCTCCATGCGATTGGGCGTGATGCGGCGACCCTCCACGGCGTTGACGTTGGTCCCGGTCACGCCGCGCGGCGTCAGGAAACAGATGCCGTCGCCCGGCGCAAGATCGTGCGCACCGTCGAGCGTGAACGTGCCGCCCGAAACGCCCGCCACGCGGCCCACCCGTTCGCCGACAGCCTTCGGGGTGTCGAACGACGCCACTCCGGCGCGCTTTCCGTCCAGAAAATAGTCGGACTCCCCGCGTGTAAAACTCTTCGACGGGTCGGGCGTGAAATCCGGGACGCTCTCGCCGACGGACGACCGCACCAGCCCCGGCCGCAGGGCCAGCGCCTCGTCCACCGCCCGGCGGTAGTGGGCCACAACGTTCCGGATATAAGCGAGATCCTTGAGCCGACCTTCTATCTTGAATGAAGTGACGCCCGCATCCAGCAGATCGCCAATGCGTTGCGAAAGATTCATGTCGCGTACCGACAGCAGATGCTTCCCGGCAATCCAGGTCCGGCCCTTTCCGTCGGTGAGGTCCCACGTCAGGCGGCAGGGCTGGCTGCACGCCCCGCGATTGCCGCTGCGCGCGGACATCGACCGCGAGAGAAAACAGCGGCCGCTGTACCCCACGCAGACCGCCCCGTGGACGAAGCATTCGACCTCGGCCGCGGTGGCGGCGCAGATGGCCCGGATCTCCTCCAGCGTGAGGTTGCGTTCGAGAATCACCCGCGCAAACCCCGCCTCGCCCAAGAACCGCGCCCCCTCGGGCGTGCGGTTCGAAACCTGCGTCGAGGCGTGCAGCTCCACCGGAAGGTCCATCCGCCGCAGAGCCATGTCCTGCACGATCAGCGCATCGACGCCCGCGTCGATCAGGCTGCGGGCCTGCCGTTCGGCGGCCTCCAGTTCGTCGTCCCACACGAGCGTGTTGAGCGTGGCGTGGACCCGCACTCCGAAACGGTGGGCATACTCCACGACCCGGGCGATCTCCTCCGCGGAGTTCCCCGCGGCCTGCCGCGCGCCGAACCGCGCGCCGCCGATATAGACCGCATCGGCGCCGTAGTCTACGGCGGCCGCGGCCGCAGCGTAATCTTTGGCAGGAGCTAACAGTTCGACGAGTTTCATTTTTTTCTTTTTGCAAAAGTAACAAAAAGCGGTCAATATCGGGACGTCGCGGACGGAAAATCGCGGGAACCGCCGCCGGGACGGACATTATCAATTATCATTCAACAGCTTACGCCCCAAATGGTCAATATATAACAAATACACTTCTTTTTCACCGGACCGGAAATATCCCTGCGATGACAATATCCGACAAACAAAACAGTTGCAGCCGCAAAACGGCTGTCATTCTTCAAAATCATTAAAAATCAACCTTATACACACGCATAACACCGAAAAACAAACAATAAGAAAAGACTTTTACGACAATATTTTCAGGATTTCCAGAAAGCATTCGGGCAAATTTTCGTATATTGTGCCGCAAATAAACAAGTCCAAAAATTTCACACGATGCAATTTTCAGCAAATACGGTTCTCCGGAAACGGGATACCGTACCCATTCATTTTTTATTCCTAATCCAATTTTTATGAGAAGATGCTTTACGCTATTGACGGTTCTCGTCCTCTGCGCCTCAAGCGGCTGCGACGACAAGAACAAAGAGGAGGTCGCGGATGTGATCGTCCTCTCGCGAAGTAGTGTCGCGTTCGCCCAGAAAGGCGGAACGACCACCGTCGCGGTAGCCACGCCCTCCGACTGGAAGGTGAGCTGTCCGGACGATTGGGTGACGCTGGCCTCCGAAGAGGGCCTGCTGACCATCTCCGCGGCAAGCAATACGACCGACAATGTCCGCAACTCGAAAATCACCGTGGAAACGGCCGGCGACAAACAGGAAATCGCCGTTCACCAGGCATTCTCGTGGGAAACGGTCCTGCTGTCCACCACCGCTTCGGAGGAAATTTCGCTGGATTCCGAAGGTGAGAGCGTTCTCTTCACCGTGGTCTCCAACGGCCAGTGGAGCGTCACGAGCGACGCCGACTGGGTTTCGGTCGAAAGCGACCCGGTCAGCGGAACGGTACGCGTCGGCGCCCCGCGCAATCCCGACGCCCACCGCAATGCGACGCTCACCGTCCGGGCGACCAAAGGCTCCGCTACGGAATCCTGCAAAGTGACCGTTTCGCAAATCTCACGCGAGGAAAACCCCTACTACCAAATGCTGGGATATTACGGACTTCATGCGGAAAACTGGTATTACGGCCGTGAACCGATCGGCGTGAGCGGCACGGGTACGTTCTGCACCGTCGAAGAGAAAGAGTACCGCAAGAGTTTCTACATCAAGAACCTGTTCCTGACGGGCACGGTCGTGGAAGCCACCTACGACAAAAACACCCAAACCATGTCGATCGAACTGGGCAGGCTCTGCTACACCCGCGAGATCTCCCCGACGGTCTCCCGCTTCCACTACCTGTACTCGATCAACATGCAGGGCGGAGGTTTCCACAACGGCATGCTGACCGGCAGGCTGGGAGAGGGCTACAACGACGACGCGGACGAAACCCGCAAGGCGATCCTCCTGAACGGTTTCGAATCGCCGTACACCACGCTGGGCATCATCGGATACCAGGAGCAGCAGTGGCTGTCGTTCGGCGACCTCTACTACGCCACCGGCACGATGTACCTCGTGGACTGGGACATTCCGGCCGACAGCGGCACGGCTTCGACCTCCGTCACCCGGGCCGCCGACGGCATCGCACCCTCGGGCAGCACCTTTCCCGTATCGAAACATTAAACCGCAGCACACATGAAAAAATTATATGCACTGACAGCTTTACTGCTCGGCATGACGGGGTGCTCCGAAGAGACGATCACCTACACCAATCCCGTCCCGGGCGACGAACCGTCCGGCATTGCGGCCGAACTGGGCATCTCGTCGAAAAACACATGGTTCGCCGCTGAAGACGAACGCAACGCCTCGATCGGCTTCAAGAGCCTGGGCGGAGAGGTCGTCGTGGACATCCAGACCAACACGACGTGGAAATACGACGCCGTCAACGCCGGCTGGCTGACCATCGAGAAAGACGACGTCGCCGACCAGCTCGTCCTGAACTGCGAGGGCAACAAGGTCGAGGAGCAGCAGCAGGCTACGATCACCATTACCGCCGGCGACAAGACCGCGACCATCTCCGCCACGCAGAACGCGTACGGCACGCTCGAAATCGCCGCATCGAAAAACAACTTCCAGATTCCCGCCATCGGCGAACTGACCGCCGAATTCGAAGTGCAGTCGACCGACGAAGACTGGATCTTCGAAACCAAAGACTGCCCGTGGCTGCTTCTCGAACAGCAGGGCGACAAAGTCACGATGACGCTCGACCCCAACGAGGAGATCGAGGACCGCGAAACGACCTTCGTGCTGATTGCCGGCGAGGGGGGGGGTAATCCCGTCTCTGAAACGATCCGCGTCACGCAGGACCGCGCCGTCTACGTCAACGTTTCGCTAAAAACCATTCCCCTCTCGCCCACTCCCACCGAATCCGACAAAAAAGAGTTGGGAATCAGATCCAACTACGACTGGGAGTACACGCTTTCCGAAAATTCCGACTGGCTCTCCGCCACGAAAACCGAGCAGGGACTTACAATCACCGCAGAGACCAATTCGAGCGGATCGTCCCGCACCGCAACCATCACCGTATCGGCCGGCGACGGCAAACAGAACCAGACCGAACAGGTCGTCACCGTCTCCCAGACCGGTCTGGACCTCGACGCCTTCATCCTCGGAATCGACATCACCTCGTCGAGCCTGAAGACCTATCTGCCGTTCGACAAGGCCATCGACGCCACCATCGACTGGGGCGACGGCAGCATCGAGGAGAACGTCACCTCCGCCTACCCCTCGCACACCTACACCGACCCGGGCTACTACATCGTCTCGGTCAAGGGCAGCGTGACGTCGCTCAACTCCTACGACATCCCCGACTACGGACTGGGCAACCAGTTCAAGGAGGTTTACAACTGGGGCCGCACGGGGCTGACCTCGATGGCGCGCGCATTCCAGAACTGCCGCGAGCTGAAACGGATTCCCTCCGACAACACCGAAGCCTTCGCCAAGGTCACCACCTTCCACTATGCATTTGCCGACTGCCGCGTCCTCGAAGCCGTTCCCGACGGGCTGTTCGACCATGCAACCGAGGCGGAAACCTTCGCCTACTGCTTCCAGAACTGCAACATGGTCACCGAAGTGCCCGCCGACCTGCTTTACAACTGCACGAAGATCACCTCGGTAGGTTCGCTCTTCTCCGGCACGGCGATCACCCAGATCGACGAGGATTTCTTCTCTCGCAACACGGAGCTGACCGACTGTTCGATCATCTTCTCGAACGGCAAACTGAAGACGGTTCCCGAAAAACTCTTCGCCAACAACAAGAAGGTGACGACCTTCAACTCGCTGTTCGCCAACAGCGAGTCGTTCGAATCCGTCCCGGCCGGCCTGTTCGCCAACAACCCCGAGGTCGACTCGTTCCGCATGCTCTTCTCGGGAACAAGCCTGAAATCCGTCCCGGCCGGCTTGTTCGCCAACAACCACAAGGTCACCAATTTCCAGAGCGCATTCAGCAAAACGGCCATCCAGAGCGTTCCCGCCGACCTGTTCGCAGGCTGCGGCAAGGTGACGACCTTTATGAGCTGTTTCACCGGATGCAGCGAACTGCAAAGCGTCCCGGCCGAGCTGTTCAAAAGCAGCGGAGCCTTCACGACCGTGACGAAGACCGCCTTCAACAACATCTTCAAGGACTGCACCTCGCTGACCGAAGTGCCCGCAGGGCTGTTCGACGGCTTTACCCTGGTCACCGCCTTCAACGACGCCTTCAACGGCTGCGCGTCGCTCACGACGCTCCCCGCAGGGCTGTTCGCCACCAATACGGCGGTCACCTCGTTCACCAATGTCTTCAAAGGCTGCACCTCGCTCAAAAGCATCCCCGAAGGCGTCCTCGGCGGACTTTCCAAAGTCACCTCGTTCTCGGGCCTGTTCGCAGGCTGTACGGGGCTTGAAGAGATCGGCGCCAACATCATCTCCGGCTGCGCCGCCTGCAAGAATATCTCCTCGATGTTCAAGGACTGCGACAACCTGAAAACCGTTTCCGCGGAGGCTTTCGCCGGCGCACCCGCGATCACCAGCATCGGCAGCCTGTTCGAAAACTGCACGCTGCTCGAAAGCGTTCCGGAGGATATTTTCGCCGGGATGCCGAATCTGACGACTGCCACCAGCGTATTCGCGGCGTCGGGACTGAAAACGGTTCCCGCCGGTCTGTTCAGCCGCAATCCCTCCGTCACGACCTTCGGCAAGGTGTTCCAGAACTGCGCCGCACTGACGACGCTGCCCGACGGACTGTTCGCCGGCAACCCGAAAGTGACGACCTATTCCAACGCCCTGGAGAACTGCACGGCCCTCGAATCGGTCGGCCTCCTCTTCGGGAAGAGCACGGCCTCGGCCAAATGCGACCGCCTCTTCGCAGGGGCCACGGCGCTGAAGAGCGTGCCCGCCGGAATCTTCGACGGACTGACCGGGGCGACGGCCTTCAACAACACATTCTCCGAATGCTCCGCCCTGGAGACGATTCCGGCAGGGCTCTTCGCCAAGAACGTCAACGCGACCACCGTGGCCCAGTGCTTCCTGAACTGCACCCGCCTCACGATGGTTCCCTCGCGCCTGTTCGAAGCCAACACCAAGACGAAGACCCTGACGGAGATGTTCTCCGGCTGCTCGGGAATCGAAAGCATCGCGCCGGACGCCTTCACGGGACTGAACGGCACGTCGCTCAATTTCCAGAAGGCATTCCTCAACTGTACCTCACTCCGGGAGATCCCCGACGGGCTGCTGAAAACCACGCAGATTTCAACCTACACCAGCCTGTTCGCCGACTGCACGGGACTGGTCCGCGTCGGGTCGGAGGTGTTCAACTGCGCTTCGGCCACCATGTTCAATTCGGTCTTCGACGGTTGTACGTCGCTCGAAGAGGTCGGCAAGAACATGCTGGTCAGCCCCGTCAAACTGACCAGCGTCGCGAATCTCTTCCGCGATTGCGGGATGCTCAGGAGCGTTCCGGTGAGCCTGTTCGACGAAGCCGTGAAGCTCAAGACGCTGACTTCGACCTTCCAGGGCTGCGCGTCGCTCGAAGGCGAATCGCCCTACACGGTCGTCGACGGCGTGAAATACCACCTGTACGACCGCACGGCGGAGAATGCCGCCGCCTCGGGACTCACCGCGATCACCGCCGCCAAGAGCAGTTTCGCGGGATGTACGAAACTCTCGGACTACGACAAGATCCCCACCACATGGAAGGAATAGACGAACACAAAACGATCCCGAACATGAAAAATATGATAATATGCAGCATCGCAGTGCTGTCGGCCGCACTGCTGGCAGCCTGCACCGAAACCACCCGGATATGGCCGGAGGAGGGCGAAAGCAAGGCCTACGTGGAGGTGTCGAGCCAAAAAGTGATCTTCGACGCCGACGGAGGCAACGCCGTGATCACCGTGGCGACGAACGCCGACGGCTGGGACTACGCCGCCGAAGGCGACTGGTTCACCGTCGCCCGGCAGGACGGCAACGCCCTGCTGGTCGAGACCCTGATCAACGCCGGAGCCGAAACCCTGACGGGCAAACTCACGGTCAGCGCCGAGAAGAACGGGGAGACCGTTTCGCAGGAGGTCGCACTCGTACAGCGCGCCGAACGGAGCGTCAACCTGAGCGCCGAAGGCACGGCCAACTGCTACATCGCCCGGACCGGCGGCGTCTACAAATTCGACGCATCGGTCAAGGGCAACGGCGGCGGCGACGGAGTCAGCGACTACATCGCCAACTACGGACTCGCCATCGAGGACGGCGCCTTCGCCGAACTGCTCTGGGAATCGCGCCACGACGGCGACAAGACCATGTCGCGCGAAATCATCGACGGCGCGCCGATCTACCGGGGCGGCTACGTGACCTTCTCGACGGGGCGTTCGGAGGGCAACGCCGTGATCGCCGTGAAGGACATCAAAGGCAACATCGTCTGGAGCTGGCACATCTGGGTCTGCAACGACGAAATCACGGCGCACGACCACATCGACTCGGAAGGCAAAGTCGCCGCCGTGATCATGGACCGCAACCTCGGAGCGCTGAACAACACCCCGATGGACGTGGGCAACCGAGGCATGTTCTACGAGTGGGGCCGCAAGGACCCCTTCACGCCTTCGCGATCGCCCTACCACGCGAATACCGACGGCAACAACGTCCCGGCCTACAACGAACCGAACACCGCGATCGGCGACGGAACGGGAACATGGGTCTACAACGCGCAGGCCGCCGTGCTCGCCACGCCGCCGGCCAACATTCCCAATTCGATCCTGAACCCGATGACCTACCTGCAATCGCCGTACAACGGCCACGCCGACTGGTACTGCACGGGAACAGACCCGAAGGCCACGCATCCGGGGCTGTGGGGTCCCGAGAAGACCATTTTCGACCCCTGCCCTCCGGGCTACAAGGTCCCGGGACCCGATCTCTGGGGCATTCCCGCTGGAAACAACTCGATCACCAACGGCGGCGCCGCGGCGGATTACGACGAAACCGGCGTCAGCGTCAAATGGGACTGGAACGCCTACGAAGACTGCGGGCGCCGCTGGAAAAACACCGGCGACTACTACCCGATGGCCGGCAACATCTACTACACGGACTACATCTCGGTGAGCATCTGCAACTACACGGGCGGCATGGCATTCTACTGGACCGCCCAGGCGACTCCCGATGCGACGAAGTCATCGGCCTACTTCGTGAACTTCAACCCCAACTGGTGCAATTACAGACTCGGCGAGCACGACTGTTCCGCACAGATACGCTGCATCCGGGAATAACACTAAAAACTGATCGTCTATGAAATATCCATTCAAATCGCTTCTCCTGGCGGCAACCGTCCTCGCGGCGGCATCGTGCGCCAAGGACGACACGCAGAGCGGCGGCGAAGAGACCGCGGGTCCCGTCATCGTCAACGCCTCCCCGGCGGCCATCGGCGGCGAGATCATCCTCAAACTGAAGACCGAGGCCTCCGGCATCGTGGAAAAGAGCCGCGCGCAGGGCGTTTCGAAAGGCAGCGGCATCGACGAGATCGACCGCATCCTCAACACGGTGAACACCGTACGTTTCGAACGGCTCTTCCCGGACGGCGGGCGTTTCGAAGAACGCACCCGCAGGGAAGGCCTGCACCTCTGGTATTACGCCAAATACGACCCGTCGGTCCCGACGAGCGAGATGGCCAGCCTGCTCTCTTCGTGCAAGGACATCGAAATCATCGAATACTCGCTGGCCGCCGAAACTTCGGACCACCGCCGCGCGGCATCTCCCGCCGCCGGGGCGCAGAGCGTCACCCGCGCCATCGCAGACGAGGTGCGCAACGTCCCCTTCCCGTTCAACGAGAGCGAACGCTCGCAGCAGATGCAATGGCACTACAACAACACGGGAAACATCTTCGCGCAGACGAGCCAGCTGGGCGCCGACGCCAACGTATACGCCGCCTGGCAGCTCTCGACGGGCAATCCCGACGTGATCGTCGCCGTCGTGGACCAGGGCGTCAAGTACGACCACGAAGACCTGGCCGCCAACATGTGGGTCAACGAGGCCGAACTGAACGGCACGCCGGGCGTCGACGACGACGGCAACGGCTATGTGGACGACATTTACGGCTACAACTTCACCAAGGAGACCGGCGAACTGGATTTCTCGGCCGAACTGATGCACGGCACGCACGTCGCCGGCACGATCGCCGCCGTGAACAACAACGGCGTGGGCGTCTGCGGCATCGCAGGCGGCTCGGGCAGGGGCGACGGCGTGAAGATCATGTCGTGCGAGATTCTCGGCAAGTCGGAGTCCGGATCGTCGGGCGCCGGACTGGCCGGACAGATCCGCGCCATCAAGTACGCCGCCGACAACGGCGCCGTGATCTGTCAGAACAGCTGGGGATACACCGCCGGAACCATCTCCGTGACCGACTGGACACGCGGTTCCTACTCGGCGCTCTCGCGTGCCATGGAGTACTTCAACAAATATGCGGGACTGGACGAAAACGGCAACCAGACAGGCCCGATGGCCGGCGGCATCGTCCTCTTCGCCGCGGGCAACGACGCTTCGAGCGAGGTCTGCTATCCCGCCGCCGACGCCAACGCGATCAGCGTGGGCGCAACCGCGTTCACGGGCGCCCCGGCCTACTACACCAACTACGGCACATGGGTCCAGATCTCGGCCCCGGGCGGCGACCAGATGCTGAGCAACGCCTACGGCGGCGTTTACAGCACGAGCGTGGCCGCCGACGGCTCTTCGGGCTACGAAGGCAGCCAGGGGACCTCGATGGCCTGCCCCCACGTGTCGGGAGCCTGCGCGCTGGCCGTCAGCTATTACTACGGTGCTGAAAAACGCAAGGGCCTTACGGGCGAAATGCTCCGGCAGGCGCTGTTGAGCAGCACCCAGTCCGTCGACCGCTACTGCACCGGCAAATACCAGCAGTATCTGGGCAACATGGGCATCGGCAGCCTCGACACCTACAAGCTGCTGCGGAACATCGCCAAGATCGACGGCATCCCGGCGCAGCGGGTCGGCGTGGGCGACACCGTCAGCATCGACCTGAGCAACCACTTCACCGCCACCAATGTCCTGGGGTACACCGTTTCCGTTCCCGACCTCGTGAAGATCGAACTTCGGGGCGGAGTGATGAAGCTCACCGGCCTCAAGAAAGGCCGGACGACGATCATCGTCTCGGACGGCGCGGCCATTCGCAAACCGATCGAGGTAACCGTCGAATGACACATTCACTAACGCAAAAGAGAATCAAACCTATGAAAACCTTTTATAAATACGCGGCATTCGCGGCGGCGGCCCTCGCGGGACTGTGCGCCTGCTCGTCGGACGACGACGCGGCGGAGACCGGCTCCGGCCTGCAACCCGTCGCACAGCCGCAGATCATCGTCAGCGACCTGACGACCACCGGATTCACCCTCCGCTGGGAAGCCGTCGACGACGCAGGGTCCTACGTCTACACGTTCGACGGCGGGAGCGAAACCTCGACAACCGGCTGCCGGCTGGAATTCAACAGTCTGGAACGGCAGAAAGAGTATGTCGTGGCGGTCAAGGCCTGCCCCCGGGACCCGGCCGAATACACCGAATCCCCCTTCACCTACATCCACGTGCTGACCGACGATCTGGAGCAGCTTCCCCAGCCGAAGATCACGCTCGGCAGCGCCTATGCGTCGAAAACCGTCATCTCCTGGACCGAAGTGCCCGAAGCGGAACTCTATGAGTTCTCGGTCGACGGCGGGGAGGTGTCGACCACCCGAAACCGTACGGTCATCCTGTCGAAACTCGACAAGGGCCGCACCTACTCCTTCTCGGTGCGCGCCATGACGTCCGACGCCACGCGCTTCACCAACTCGGAAGCCGCACAGCTCTCGTTCGTCACCTCGGACGCCGACGTTCCGCCGCTGGTCATCGCCCCGACGACGATCATCTCCGACGCCGTGGCGTTCGACATCTACGCCTCCAGCGACGAAACCTACTATTATGAGATTCTCCCGGCCACGACCTTCGCCAAGTATTCGCCCGAAGAGCTGATGACCGCCTTCCAGACCTATATCGTCGAATACGCCAAAAAGCAGGGCATCAGCCTCCAGCTGGCCATGGCCTCGATGCTCAAGTCGGGAACCCAGAGCCTCCAGATGACGGGACTCACCCCCGAGTTGAGCTACGTGATCTTCGCCTTCGGCATGGACCTGCGGGGCAACATCACCTCGAACCTCTCCTCCACGCAGTTCAAGACCACGGCCGACGGCTACTCCGCCGGTCCGAACTACGGCGGCAGCGACTGGTTCACGCAGCGGTTCTACATCACCAACGCCTACCTCGCCCTGACGGGTTACGGCTGGACCAACTCCGTGTGGACCCACTGGAAGGGAGACGACGTGACGGACGTCCGTTACCGTACGCTGACGACCAAGCTCTTCAATCAGGTCTTCTCCGATCCCTACGACCAACAGGCCATCGCCGCATTCCTGAAAGACCCCAATTACGGAGTCCAGTTCAACCCCGAGCTGCTCTCGGCGACGGTAAACAGCGCCGACGGTTACAACGGACTTACGGAAGGAGTCAGCGCCGGCACGTCCTACACGCTGCTCACGCTGGCCACCTCGTCGAGCGGCGCCGAAACGGTCTGCGTCAACTCCGTCACCACGAAGACCAGCACGGCCGCAGCCGCGTGGTTCGCAGCCGCAGCCTCGACCAACGCCAACTACGGCCCGACGCACAACACCGTGGCCGGCGTCATGAAGGGCATCGACATCGCAACGGTGCGTTACGCGATTTTCAAACAGAGCGCCCTGGCGAACGTCAGCACGGACAACTATCCGGCCGTGATCGAAGAGTTCGGACACGACCTCAAGGAGGAGTACCTCCCCTACATCAACGGAAACGGCTTTGCCATCCTCTTCACCGGGGAGAGCGGCGTAACGCCCGAAACCACGTACGTCTTCATGGCGACGGCGACCAACACGGTCGGCGACAAAGTCACCAAATGGGGTTCGGCGACCACCAGCGCGGCTCCGGACGCCGCCCGGGCGAAGGCGCAGGCCGCAACCCGAACGGACGAACCGCTCCGGTCGCCCGCCGGGAAACCCATCGCCAACCCCGAGAAGTTCATCTACCCGATGGAGAGCGTCCAGCTGCCCGCCGGAGCGAAACCCGAAGGCGACCTCTGGACCATCATTCACAACACGCACAACATCAAATAAGAGTACATCTATGAACAAGATAGCAGCAATTCTCTGGTGCATCCTGTCGCTGGCATGGACGACGGCCTCCTGGGCGCAGAACGTCGCCGTCAGCGGCAAAGTCACCGGAGCCAACGGCGAAGCCATCATCGGCGCGAACGTTCTCGTGGAGGGCACTACGCAGGGCATCACGACGAACGTCGACGGAGACTACACCCTGACGAACGTCCCGGCCAACGCCACGCTCGTCGTCTCCTACCTGGGCTACAAGACCGAGAAAATCCCTGTCGGCAACAAGACCCGCATCGACGTCACGCTCCGGGAGGACACCGCCGAGATCGAAGGCGTGATGGTCGTGGCCTACGGTACGGCCAAGAAGGAGTCGTTCACCGGTTCGGCCGCCGTCGTCAAGGGCGGCGAACTCCAGAAGCGCGTCGTGGGCAACGTCACCAAATCGTTCGAAGGAACCGTAGCCGGCGTGCAGGTCGCCTCCGGCGGCGGCCAGCCGGGCGAAGCGGCATCGGTCATCATCCGCGGCATCGGGTCGGTGAACGCCTCGGCGACACCGCTATACGTGGTCGACGGCATCCCCTTCGACGGGTCGCTCAGCGCGATCAACCCCGCGGACATCGAGACGATGACCGTGCTCAAGGACGCATCGGCAGGTGCGCTCTACGGCGCCCGCGGAGCCAACGGCGTCATCGTCATCACGACCAAGAAGGGCAAGAAGGACAAAATCCGCATTTCGTACAAGGGCAACGTCGGAATCGCCTCGCGCGCCATCCCCCGCTACGACCTGGTCGACATGAAAGATTACGTCGAGATGAGCTACGAAGCGCTGCGCAACAGCGCCCAATACGGCACGGGCATGGATTTCGAGGGCGCGAGCCGCTACGCCGCCGCCAACCTCGGCCAGCAGATCGGCGGACTGAAGAATCCCGAATACTACAACCCGTACAAGAATTACACGTGGGAGACGCTGATCGACCAGTCGACGGGCAAGATCCGTTCGGATGCCAAAGCTGCATGGAACGAGAACTGGCTGGACGAAATCAGCGACAATTCGGCCATACGCACCGAACACATCGTCTCGGTGAACGGCGGTTCGGAACGCGCCAACTACGTCGCATCGCTGGGATACTACATGGAAGACGGCATTCTCCAGAACACCGACTTCTCCCGCTACACGGGCCGCGTGGGCGCCGATTCGCAGGCCAAGAGCTGGCTCAAGATCGGCATGAACGCCAACTTCGCCCACAGCGAATCGAGCTACCAGAGTTTCGAGGACGCAAGCACGTCGAACGTCTGGTACACGGCGCAGTTCATGGCCCCGGTCTATCCCGTCTACCTGAAGGACATGGCCGGCAACAACGTGCGCGACGCCGACGGGCGGCTGCAATACGAATACGGATCGGAGGATGACAACGGCTACGCCAACCGCCCCTCGGCCCAGGGCTTCAACTCGAAGGCCGAACTTTACAACAACAAGGCCTACTACACCCGCAACTCGCTTTCGGCGCGCAGCTACATCACCTTCGGGACGGTCAGGGAGGAGGCCCGGCTCTACGGACTGAAACTCACGATGAACTTCGGTACGGACTACACCGACTACCAGCGCACGCTGGTCTACGACAAGGAGCACGGCAACGCGGCCCAGCAGGGCGGACGCCTCAGCAAGACCAACACCCGCACGCTGAGCTACACGTTCAACCAGCTGCTGACCTACGACCGCACGTTCGGCGACCACTCCCTCAACCTGCTGGCCGGCCATGAGTACTACCGCTACAAGTACAACTACGCCCTCGGCGAAAAAACCGGCATCGTCGGCGGGATCGACGAGTTGGGACCCGCCGTGACGACCACCGACAACAACAGCTATTCGCACAACTACGGCGTGGAGTCCTACCTCGCGCGCATCAACTACGGCTTCAAGAGCCGTTACTACATCGACGCCAGCTGGCGAACGGACGGTTCGTCGCGCTTCCATCCCAGCGACCGCTGGGGCCATTTCTGGTCGGTGGGCGCCTCGTGGCGCATCTCCGAAGAGCAGTTCATGGAGAACACCCGCCAGTGGCTCGACAACCTCACGCTGAAGGTTTCATACGGCGTACAGGGCAACGACAACCTGGGAACCTATTACGCATGGCAGGGTCTCTACGACTACACGTGGCCCAACGCCACCGATGCGGGCGCCTTCGTCGACAAGCTCGAAAACAGGAAGGTGACCTGGGAGAAGAACGGCAACCTCAACGCCGGCATCGAAGCCACGATGTTCGGCGGCCGACTGGGCGTTTCGGTCGAGTACTACAACCGCAAAACGCGCGACATGCTGCTCAACAGTCCACTGCCGATCTCGACCGGATTCACGGGCTTCAACGACAACGTCGGCTCGCTGCGCAACCAGGGGCTCGAGGTCTCGCTGCGCGGAACGATCCTCGACAAGCGCGACTTCCGCTGGGACGCGACGCTGATGGGTTCGTTCAACCGCAACAAGGTGCTCTCGCTCACGGGCGGCCAGGATGTCATCACGTCGGGCATCCGCGTCATCGAGGTGGGGCGGCCGATCTACACCTTCTACCTGCCGAAAACGGCCGGCGTGGACCCCGCCACGGGCAAGCAGCTCTACTACGCCTACTGGACCCAGACGGTCAACGACGAGGGGACGCTGGTGAACACGCGCTGCGACGAGTACATCACCGACAACGTGGCGATGGCCACCTTGAGCAAATACTACCACGAAAGCCGCGAGCCGAAACTCTTCGGCAGCATCGGTTCGACGTTCACGATCCTGAAGAACATCGACGTCTCGTTCCTGACGACCTATTCGATCGGCGGATGGGTTTACGACGGACTCTACAACGGCTCGATGTACGTGCAGTACGCCGGCAACAACTGGCACAAAAACGCCAAACGCCGCTGGCAGAAGCCGGGCGACAAGACCGACGTGCCGATGCTCGAAGTGGGCGGCTCGTACGCCACGACCAGCAACTCGCTGATCGACGCCTCGTACTTCGCCATCAAGAACATCACCGTCGGCTACACGCTTCCCAAGCGCTGGCTCAAGAAGATCGACATCGAGTCGCTGCGCATCTACGCCACGCTGGACAACATCGCCATGTTCAACCACATGGACGGCATGGACCCGCAGTATAACTTCACGGGATCGGTGGCTTACAGCTACACCCCGTCGCGCGTGATCGCATTCGGTATCGACCTGAACTTTTAACCACGGGAGAAAACAACTATGAAAAAAGCAATATATCTTATCATCGCACTGATCGGCTTATCAGCCCCCTCGTGCAGCGACTCGATGCTCGATTTCTCCCCGACCGACTCGGGTTCGGGCAAGGAACTGCTCAAATCGGCATCCACGGCCATCACTTCGGTCAACGGCGTCTACCGCTCGATGTGGACGGCCGGATGGTCCACGACCGCAAACACCCACCAGAGCTTCGGCATCGCGGCCTACAACCTGGCGCTCGACTGCATGGCCGACGACCTGATCATGCAGTCGCAGGGCAACGGCTGGTTCTGGGGCGACCACTGCTACAACGTCAAGAGCAACTACACTTCGTCGGCCTTCCGGTCGTACGACGTCTGGTACGCCAACTACAAATGGATCGCCAATGTAAACTACATCATCGACGCCGAGCCGGAAATGGCCGGAACGGAGGCCGACGTGGCCTACGTCGCAGGACAGGCCTACGCCATCCGGGCGCTCTGCTACCTGAACCTGGCGACGTGGTTCTCCCGCGCCCCCTACAACTCCCTGACGGGCGCTTCGCGCTGGAACGAGCCCTGCGTACCGGTTTACACCACCGGCACGTCGATCGACACGGGCGGACAGCCCCGCGAATCGCTGCGCACGGTCTACGGCCGTATCGACCAGGACATCGACCGTGCCATCGAACTGCTCGAAAAGGCCAGGGAAACCACGCTGGCCGAGAATAACAAATCGCACATCAACCTCTACGTGGCCCTGGGCATCAAGTCGCGCGCCTGTCTGGCGGAAGGCGACTGGGACGGGGCATTCAAGGCGGCCAAGCGCGTGATCGACGAAGGCGGCTACGCCGTCGGCACGAAGAGCGACCTGACGGGCGGCATGAACTCGCTCGACAAGCAGAACGTCATGTGGGGCGCAGGCATTCAGGTGGCCGACCAGGCGGGCGGCTACGCCGGGTTCTTCACCCACATGGACAACAAGGAGGGCGCCTATGCCAAATCGGCGCCGAAGCTGATCAGCAAACAGCTCTACAACCGCATCAGCGCGACAGACATCCGCCGCGACTGGTGGGACCCCTCGGACAAGGAGTCGCCCTACGTCAGCAAAAAATTCTCGTTCGCCAACGTGGCCTCCTTCCTGGGCGACTACATCTACATGCGCGTCGAGGAGATGTACTTCACGGCCGCCGAAGCGGCCCTGCGGCTGGACGACCTCAAGAGCGCACGCGAACTGATGAACACCGTCATGGCCGAACGCGACCCGGGTTACAGCGCCAACAACCGCAGCGGCACGCTGCTCGGCGCGACGACCACGACCTGGACCGGATCGTTCCTCGAAAACATCCTCACCCACCGCCGCATCGAACTGTGGGGTGAGTACGGCCGGCTGTTCGACGTCCGCCGCCTGGGCCAGGGCATCGACCGCCGGACCGACGACGGCTTCTCCGAGGAGTGCATTTCGATGATGAACCGCCGGAACGTCAACATCACCAAAGCCGACACTTACGACTGGGTGCTGACCATTCCCAAAGCCGAACTGGATGCCAATCCGAACATCAACGAGGAGGACCAGAATCCCTAACGAGCCTTTGAACCGTTGAAAATCAAGTACACTATGAAAAACATATCGAAATATCTGGGTGCGGGACTGCTGCTCTTCACCGCGGCCTGCAGCCAGACGCAGGAGGGCGACCAATACACCCCCAACAAGGACGATGCGAAGGCCATCCACTTCATCCAGTCGTCCATCCAGAAGGAGTTTCCGCAGGACGCCGTGCAGGGCGTGATCAACGTCGAAATCGCGCGTCCGGGCAACAAAGGCGCCTACAAGGTCTATCTGGCGACCAAGGACGACGACTACGAGCTGTTCTCGGTTCCGGCCGAGGCGACCATTCCCGACGGCAGCCACTCCGTGACGGTTCCCGTCGAGGTCGACCTTTCGAACTTCGTCATGGGTTCGAACTACAAGACCACGCTCTACATCAGCAGCCGGGAGGCGCGTCCGGGCGACAACGCCGCGCAGGTGGCGCAGTACTCCGACAAGGTGACCCTTTCGGCCACCTACGAACTGGAGTGGGAGACGCTCTACCGCACCACCGGAGAGGGCGAAGAGATCCCCCAGCTGGCAACCTACCACTACAACGGGTACTATTCGGGCCGCGATTCGGGCCTGGAGGTCGAGAAAGCCGTGGGAGCCAATATCTTCCGGCTGAAGGACTGGGCCAGCGGCGTGACGTTCAAGTTCGTCCTCCACGACGACAACACCTGCACCGTGCCGGCGCAGTCGATCGGCTACTACAACTCGAACTACAACGAGTACGTCTACGTCGCCGACATGGCCGTTTACACCGGCAACGACTCGGCGTACGCCAGCTATCCCTGCACGTTCGACGGCGAGAGCACCTTCTCGTTCTACCTGATCTACTACGTGTCGTCGGGCTATTTCGCCCAGGGGACCGAGAAACTGATCTTCGACACCGACATCGACACCACGCCCGTCGTGGAGATCGCTTTCGAGGGCATCGAGACCACGAGCACCGGATTCAAGGCTCCGAAACTCCACTTCTCGCCCAACGAATACACGAAGTACTACAAGGCCGCGGTCGTCGCCGGAGACATCACCGCCGACGCCGAACGGCAGCAAGAGGTGCGCCGGCAGCTGATCGACGACAAACTGGAGGCCGTGACCCCCGTGGTGACGCTCCTCGCGGACGACGCCTCGGTCTGGAACGTTCCCTCGGGCAACTACACCGCCGTGGCGCTGGCCTACGACTCGATCGAGAACCCCTGCAAGCTCTACACGCAGCGGTTCACGAACGACCCGAACGACGAATATGCTCCCCGATCGCTCGAATTCGAGTTCTACGCTCCGGAGAACAACCTCAACTACTCGCCCTACAACACGCTCATCTGGCAGATGCAGACCGCGAATGTGGCGGCGATGAAATATCTCTGCGTCAAAACCGCCGTCGCCGACTACCTGTGCGAAGCGCTCGGCATGACACTGGAGGAGGTGACCGCATCCCGGGGCTACGACGTTCCCGAGGAGATGATCGCGCAGCTCAACTCCCCCGAAGGCCGCGGCACGTCGTTCAGCCCGCTCGACGAAGGCAGCACGTACACACTCGCCCTGCTGATGTACAACTCGTTCGGCGACACGGCTTTCGTTTCGAAGAGCGCGTCGACGTTCGGTTACTTCGCCAAGGATTTCGACCGGACGAAGACCCTGGAGGACTTCATCGGCGCATTCGGCGTCACGGCGACCGTCGACGTCGATTCGCAGTCGTCCGAAAAGACCTTCCGCATGGACATCGCGCGCATCAACGACCGCGACGTGCTCATCAGCGGCATGACCGACATGCGCGACTTCGCACCCCAGCTGAAAGGCTACTACGACAAGGAGCTGCACATGCTGATCGTCGAACCCCAGTACGCGGGGATGTACAACGGCGCCTATGCGACGCTCGGCTTCTCGAACGGACTGTCGATCTTCTGGGGCGACGCCGGAATGGCCGTCGGCTACATCGGCGACACGCTCTACTGGGCTTCAAGCCCCTACTCACCCGAAGAGGTCAACAGCTACATGTTCCTGCTCTTCAGCACGCCGCAGGCGTCGAGTTCGAGCTACCTGCGCCAGTACGCCGGTTCGAAAACCTACTCGTCCCTCAAGATGAAGCCCCTCCAGCAGGCGTCCGCACAGACCGCGGCCCGCGCCGCGGAATCGCGGACCGGAAGCATCGAGACCGGCGGACAGCGCTTCACGACCTACCTGACGGGCGAACGCGTCGCCGTTCCGGCGAAAGCCTCCGGAAACACGGCAGCGAAAGTCCCGGCCGAAGGCAAGCGTCTGCGCACGGACCTCGTGCTCCACACCCGCTGATCCGCAGCCCGCACAACCGAAAACCGGATTTCCGCTTTGGGCGGAAGTCCGGTTTTTTCATAAAATTCTTCTATAATCTGCTGAATAGCTTAAAATGAGCGATTTATAAGTGTTCAACCTCAATAGAGGTAATGATTTGGCAATAGTCACAACTTCTGCAATATGCATATGTTTGCTTTGCCTAACAACTCTTTACAGTTGCAAAAATACAAAATAAAAATGAAACCACACTATGTTGGTGCAAAAAAACAATAGTCATAAAACAAAGATTAACTTCGCCTTATGACTATTGTTGTCCACATTAAACTTATTTATCATTTAATTGGTTCCGCATGCACATAGTATTCACTGTTTATAGGGTCTTCCCCGTCAGTTTTAAGTATCAGTACCATGCGAGAATGTTTTGTACGCCAATATGCTTTAATATCAGCATCTTCGGGTAGTGCCTTAAACGTTTTACACAGCGAAGCCTTTTCTGTTTCTTTTATAGTACTATGTGCTTCATAGTACTGGTCCATAATCTTCAACAGACCTTCTCTTTCACGTTCAAGCACGCCTAACATATATTCCTTGTCGTTTTTGTCTTTTGCTCCTTTCAGTACAATACGTAACTCTGCATACGGTTTTGTAATGTCTTCTTTGTAGGCAGTAGGTGGAGTTAGGATAAACTCACGGCTCTTGTCCAGCAAGCAATATTCTGTTAGTTCGGGGTTCTTGGAATTATACCTTACGTTATCCCAATCGTAACCAAAGAATCCATCATTCACCAAATAGAGCCTCTTTCGGGCTTGATAGACAATACGGCCATCTTTATAGCCATTGGCATAGACAATAGTATTGTCATGAGGCGTGAAGAAGTATGTGCTCCACCAATAGGAAGTATTCAAACAGTTTGTCTTACGTTCCATGATTCCAAAGCTATCTGGCATATCACGACAATCACTCGTCCAAGTAATTGAATCGTAGTAGTTGTAATAGGCATTATCTGAAGAGTTGAAACCATATTCATCGGTAAGCTCAAATGTTACAAGGCAGAAGGTCTGAAACACAGGGTCTGTGTTGTCTTTGTCGTCTTCTGCATAGTATGCCTTAATCTTAAACTTGCAGTTGTCGGGAACAGAACGGTCAATATCCGTATCATACGTGTAACTTTTCTTCATCATTTCCAAATCGGTTTCGGTCATGCGTTTATATACAATCATGCCATATATAGACTTGTAACCATTGCTGCCATCACTCGTCGCTCCCAATTTTTGTATGGTGTACATTAAGGTCTTGCCATTCGACTCGTCAAGCTTAAGAATCTGCATGTATCTGCTGTCTGTTGTCTGCTTGTTGCTGCCAAACAGTATGAAGCCTTTGTCCATGTCATAAGTCCATGATACACGACTGAAACAAAAGGCTGGCAAGGCATCACTATAAAAATAACTAAAAGCTTGCTGTGATGTCTCAAACCAAAAGTGTGTAGGGCTGCCACCAAATCTGTCTTTCCAAAATTCCTCCTTGCTCAACTTTCCGTTTTCCTGTACCTCATAAGTGGCAATACTCTCCCAACCATAGCCCTTGACCTTACTCTGTATTTCTTCTGCTGCTATTGGCTTTCTCCCTTTTAGCACACAGCACCCCTCATCATTAACAGTATAGGTTTGGTTGAATAGATTCATATCCAACTTACATTGCTCAACACTCAATTCCTCAGACTTATCGCAACTGCCAAATACAACAGTGCAAGCTACGATGAGTGCTATTAACCAAAACTTCTTAGTCATAATAATCCAAATTTAAAGATTTTACATATAGACAGATTACGGATTTTCAGTGTTTCAAATTCTGCTGTCCAAGATAACTGAGTGCAAAAATACAAAAGTATCAACGTAATAGTGCATTTTTTTATTTTTTATAACACTCAAAACATACTTTTGTGCAAATAAAGGAAGAATAAACTACACCTGACAAATCTATTTACATATTTCTATGCACTGCCTACAGTTGGTACACTCACTTTCTGCAACCGTTGGGAGCAAAATTTCTTCGCCCTCATGGTGGAGCGAGGCGTTTTGGGGTTCCCAAAACATAACCTCGCTCCC
>ERZ773237.499-NODE-499-length-44065-cov-18.080141_pt1 | contig 44065 bp, 33 predicted proteins | sample MGYA00580990_ERZ773237 | MGnify/ENA primary metagenome ERZ773237 (study PRJEB29015, sample SAMEA2737749) | human gut metagenome | biome: human gut; feature: human-associated habitat; material: faeces | place: China | collected 2012 ...
TAAGTCCGGCGGTTTCCAGTTCATTCAGAGAACGCTTGACCGTCATGGGGCTGCGAGACAGGACTGTAAGACAGGATTTGATCCTTCTGTACTCGATAGATCTTTTTTTGATTTTTCTTTACTTGATCTATTAGTATTTAATTGTGCGGGATTTCCCTGTTCAGGTTCCTCCGGCAGGGAGAGCATGAGGGAGAGAAGACCCTTCTCTTTCAGCGAAAGCGACTTGTCCCGCAGGTGATGGTTGGACATCACCGTGTAATCGCGGGTTTTCTCAATGCGGAATACCGCCATATTGGATACCTCCTTCCCTCGGTTTTGAAAAGCGTTCGTTTCGGCGGGGTTGCGCCCCTGTATCGCCGCCCGGCCTCCCATGAGGGAAAGAATATGGGCGGCTTCATTTGCGCCGCCCACAGGCGAAAAATAAGGGGATTTACCACCCGTTTTCATACAGTTTTGCGTGCCCGCAGCAGGGCATAAAAAACGCCACAGGTTTGTGTTACCCATGGCGTTGCCCAGGCAGATGGCCGGTCTGTATTCAGTTATATGGTCACGGGGCGGAGGCCCCGATTGACGGGTGCTGTACCCATATCTCGGCATTTCGTGGCCTTTCAGCGTGTCAAGGCTCACTCAACAGTAGTAAAATCGTAGTAAATGAGGTGGTTTTGACCTGTCTGAAATGCCCGTGGATACAGTGTTTTCAAGGGATAATCAGGTTTCAGCTTGATTTTTAATCAAAAAGTGTAAACCTTCTCCGGCAAATGCCGCTTCCGATCCAGAATTTCGGGCATATCCTGACCGATTTCGTGGATGCAGTTCTTGTGGGCGATGAGCTTGCGCTTGACGTCCTCGCGCTTCAGCGGGCGGCGCAGCAGGGGGGTATCCGGCAGATAGAGCTGACCGGCTGCCGGATAGTTGCTGGCACGCCGGTAAGCGTCGATCTTCTGCGATCCTTGCTGATTCATACGCAGCTCTTCTTTACCTTCCCTTATTATTATGCAAACGGATTCTCTGTGGGATACGGCAGGCTCTTGGGCTGGTTGTAGGCAATGTCCGCAATGCCGAGGAACTTGAACACTTCAAACAGCGTCTTGCCATAGTGACCGAAGGCAACGGCACCGTGGTGCGGGTAGCGCTTCTGAATCAGGACATGGCGGTAGAAACGGCCCATCTCGGGAATGGCGAAGATGGCGATGCCGCCGAAAGACCGCGTTGCAACGGGTAAAATTTCACCCTGAGCGATGTAGGCGCGCAGCTGGCCTTCGCTGTCGCACTGCAAACGGTAGAACGTGATGTCGGACGGCGCAATGTCGCCTTCCAGCGTGCCGCGGGTGAAATCGGGGTCGCTGCCGGCGGGCTCCAGCAGGCGGTGCTGGATGAGCTGGTACTTGACGGCGCGGTCACTGCACATCTTGCAGGACGGCGTGTTGCCGCAGTGGAAGCCCATGAAGGTATCGGTCAGCTTGTAATTGAACTTGCCGGTGATGTCCTCATCATAAATGTACTTGGGCACACTGTTGTTGATGTCCAGCAGGGTGACGGTGTCGCCGGACGCGCACATACCGATGTACTCGGACAGGGCACCGTAAATATCGACCTCGCAGGCCACGGGGATGCCGCGGCTGGCAAGGCGGGAGTTGACGTAGCAAGGCTCAAACCCGAACTGCGACGGGAAAGCGGGCCAGCACTTATCAGCAAAAGCAACATATTTTTTGCTGCCCTTGTGGTTCTCGGCCCAGTCGAGCAGGGTCAGCTCAAACTGCGCCATGCGGGTCAGCAGGTCGGGGTAATAGTGCCCCTCGCCCATCTCGGCGGCCATGTCCTTGCAGATGTCCGCGATGCGCGGGTCGCCCGCATGCTCTTTGTAGGAAACGAGCAGGTCCAGCTCGGAGTTTTCCTCGATCTCAACACCCAGCTCATACAGGCCCTTGATGGGGGCATTGCAGGCGAAGAAGTCCTGCGGGCGCGGGCCGAAGGTGATGATTTTCAAATCACGCACGCCCAAAATGGTGCGGGCAATCGGCACAAACTCGGCAATCTTGTCGGCGATCTCCTCGGCGGTGCCGACTGGATACTCGGGGATATAGCCCTTGAGGTGGCGCATACCGAGGTTGTAGGAGCAGTTCAGCATACCGCAGTAGGCATCGCCGCGGCCGTTGATCATGTCGCCGTCACCCTCGGCTGCCGCTACGAACATGCAGGGGCCGTCAAAGTGCTTGGCAATCAGCGTTTCGGGCGTTTCGGGGCCGAAGTTGCCGAGGAATACGGTCAGCGCGTTGCAGCCTGCGGCGGTGACTTCGGCCACGGCTTTTTGCATGTCGTGCTCGTTCTCGACAGTGGTCTTGCACTCGTACAGGTCAGTGCCCTTGGCGGCGCAGGCGGCAGAGATGGCAGCGCGGCGCTTCTCGCTCAGGGCGATGGGAAAACAGTCACGGCTGACGGCAATGATGCCGAGCTTGACCTCGGGGATGTTGGATGATTTCATGGTTTTGCCTCCTATATATTTACACATTTTGCAATGGCGGGCGCCCCTACGGGGATGCCGTGGAACTTTCCTGTATCGTAGGGGAGCATTCTATATGCTCCCGCAAAGGCTGCTCCTAAATATGTACGTTTTCCCCCACCAATCCGACATACGCCCCGGCCTTGGCCTCGGCGCTGTCGGGATGAGCGAACAGCCACTTGTTGCGGGCCCACAGCTGCGGGTCATCGCCGCCGTCATTCTTGATGGCGGGCTTTGCGGTATTGGTGCCTTTGGGCAGAGCGACCAGCACGCGGAAGCCCTTGGCTGCGTCCACATGGCAGGGCGCGTAGTGCAGCGTCGTGGCGTAGACTTCCACCAGTGTGCCTGCCGGGACGCGGAACGCCTTGACCTTGGCGGTGTCCAGCTTGCCGCCCGCGATTTCCTCCTGTCTGGCAAGCAACAGCACAAAATCTTCGGTACCCAGATTGAACTCGCTGTCGCGGTGGTATTCCAGGCAGTTCAAATAGGTGTTGTGACCGTTGCACCAGCCCAGTTGGCAGGGCATGCCGCCGAAAAGATGCTCCGACACTTCGACGGCGGTGGGCAGTTCCTGCAGGGCTGCGTCCTCGGCCACATAATCCGTAGCTGCGGGCAGCGGGGTGTTTGCCAAGGCGGCCAAAATTTCCGCTTTGGCGGTATCCAGCCCGGTCACAACGCGGCCATAGGGCTTGAATTCCGGGTCGGTTACAGAAAAAATCTTCATTGCAGTGCCTCCATTTCCGCAAAGGATACTTTCAGTGCCGGGTACAGCTTGCGCCACACGGCGTAGCGCGCGTTGTATTTTTCGACGAGCGCGGCGTCCGGCTGGGTTGTGCTCTTGGCGTGGACGAGCGCCTTGGCGCAGGCCTGCACGCTTGGGTATGCCCCGCAGGCCACCGCCGCCAGCATCGCGCCGCCGTAGCCGGGGCCTTGCTCGGTCTGGGGCAGCGTCAGCGGGATGCCCAGCACGTTCGCCAAAATCTCCCGCCACAGCGGGCTTTTGGCACCGCCGCCGCAGAGCGTGCTGGCTTTAATCTTCACGCCTTGTGCCCGCGCAATCTCCACACAATCGCGAATCGCAAACGCCACACCTTCCAGCACCGCCTGGGTCAGCGCGGCACGCGGGGTGTCCATCCGCAGCCCGACGAACGCACCGCGCGAGGCAGGATCGTTGTGGGGGCTGCGTTCGCCCATCAGGTAGGGCAGGAAGTAGACGTCGTTCGCGCCCAGCTTGTCCGCCGTAATGGGTGTCTGCTCGGCAGCGTAGTCAGTGGTATGCAGCACTTCTTCGCTCCACCACTTGTTGCAGGACGCAGCCGAGAGGACGCAGCCCATCAAATGATACCCTCCGTCCGCGTGGGCGAAGCTGTGCAGGGCGTTCTGCTTGTCGACGCCGAACGTATCGCTGGTGATGAACACCGTGCCCGATGTGCCCAAGGAAATATTGCACTTACCGCCGCCCACCGCGCCGCAGCCGACAGCCGCAGCGGCGTTATCACCCGCGCCCGCGCAAACGACGACATCCGCAGGCAGGCCCAGCGTTTGGGCGGCTTCGGCAGTCAGTGTGCCGACGGGCTGCCAGCTCTCAAACAGCTTCGGCAGCTGGGATTCCTGCACGCCGCAGATGTCCAGCATTTCCTTGCTCCAGCATTTGTGCTCCACGTCCAACAGCAGCATGCCCGATGCGTCGGAATAGTCGGTGCAGTGGACGCCGGTCAGCTTATAGTTGATGTAATCCTTCGGCAGCATGATTTTTTCGATGCGGGCGAAGTTGTCCGGCTCGTTCTCCCGCATCCAAAGCAGTTTGGGTGCGGTGAAGCCTGCAAAGGCGATGTTTGCGGTGTAACGGCTCAGCTTGTCTTTGCCGATAACGCCGTTTAAGTAGTCGACCTGCCTTTGGGTGCGGCCATCGTTCCAAAGGATGCAGGGGCGGATAACCGCGTCATTTTTGTCCAGCACCACCAGCCCATGCATCTGGCCGCCCGCGCCGATGCCCTTGACCTGAGACGCATCAAACCCGTCCAGCAGCGCGGGGATGCCGTCGCAGACCGCCGCCCACCAATCGGCGGGGTCCTGCTCGCTCCAACCGGGATGCGGGAAGGCAATCGGGTATTCCCGGCTGACGATGTTGGCAATGCTGCCCGTTTCGTCCATCAGCAGCAGCTTCACCGCAGAGGTGCCGAGGTCGATCCCAATATAGTACATATCTTTGTCTCCCCCCTACGGAAGATTTATCCGTTGACGCCAAAAACTTTTGTATAGTCGGCCTTGAACTTCTCAATGCCGGCATCGGTCAGCGGATGGTGAAGCATCTGCTCGATGACCTTGTACGGCACCGTGGCAATGTCGGCACCGGCCAGGGCACAGTCGGTCACATGGATGGGATTGCGCACGCTGGCGGCGATGATTTGAGTCTCGATGTCCGGATAGTTCAGGAATATATCGTGGATAGTCTCGATCAGATCAATGCCCGGCTGGCCGATGTCATCGAGACGCCCCAAAAACGGGCTGACATACGTGGCGCCCGCGCGGGCTGCCAGCAGCGCCTGGTTGGCGCTGAAAATCAGTGTGCAGTTCGTGGGGATGCCCTCGCCGGACAGCACCTTGATGGCCTTTAACCCCTCGGCGGTCATGGGGATTTTGACAACCATGTGCTTCGGGTCCAGCGCGTAGATGGCGCGGCCCTCGGTGATCATGTCCTCGGCATCGGTTGTGGTCGCCTTGACCTCGCCGGAGATGGGGCCGTCCACGATGGTGGCAATCTCTTTCAACGTTTCGGCGTAGTCGCGGCCCTCTTTGGCAATCAGGCTGGGGTTTGTGGTGACACCGGCGATAATGCCCATGTCGTTGGCACGACGGATCTCGTCGACGTTGGCGGTATCAATGTAAAATTTCATACGGTAAAACCTCCTTATTTTTGGCCGTAATAGGCGTTGGGTCCGTGTTTTCTCATAAAATGCTTGTCCAAAACATGCTGTGGGGCAGGCTGTGCATCGGGGTCAATGGTCAGGGTCAAAATTGCCATCTTTGCGACTTCTTCCAGCACAACAGCGTGGTAGACAGCCTGTGCCGCGTCTTTGCCCCAGGTAAAGGGACCGTGGCTGGCACAGAGAACACCGGGTACATGCACCGGGTCAATGCCGCGGTTTTGGAACGTCTCGATGATGACCTTGCCGGTGTTCTTCTCGTAGTCCTCGTCGATCTCTCCAGGAGTCAGCTCCCGCGTGCAGGGGACAGGGCCGTAAAAATAGTCGGCGTGGGTCGTGCCAAAGGCGGGCAGGTCGCGCCGCGCCTGGGCAAAGGCCACAGCGTGGGTCGAGTGGGTGTGTACGATGCCGCCCAGCGCCGAGAACGCCTTGTACAGTTCCAGATGCGTTTTCGTGTCGCTGCTGGGCTTCAGCTCGCCCTCGATTTTGTTGCCGTTCAAATCCATGACAACGAGCATTTCCGGTGTAAGTTCGTCATATTCCACGCCGGACGGCTTGATGACAAACAGGCCCTTCTCGCGGTCAATGCCCGAGACATTTCCCCAGGTGTAGGTTACAAGTCCTCGGCGGGGCAATTCCATGTTGGCTTCATAAACCTGCTGCTTTAATGCTTCCAGCATAGGTTATCCTTTCTGTTTTAACGCTAAATCGTTCAAGAACAGCTGTTGTTCCGGACTTTCCGCCGCTGGCTGGCGTTGCCCGGCAGCCGGCGCATACAAGCCCTTATTTTACAACGGCGCGCTCGGCTTTCAGCGCGGTTTGGTATTGGGTCAAAAAGGCGGCAAACCCGGACTGCTCGGCAGGGTCGGGGAACAGGGTCGTGCTTTGGGCGTCGGCAAAAACGCAGCGGTTCAAATACGCGGCCAGCGCTTCGCCGTCGGCGCGGTGCAGACGATACGCAGCCAGCAGGGCCATGCCGTAGGAACCGCCCTCACCGGCTGTTTCCATGCAGGTCACAGGCGCACCCGCCGCCGCAGCCAGATACCGCTGGGCCACGCCCGGCGTTTTGAAGATGCCGCCGTGGCCGAGCAGGGTATTCACAGCCACATTTTCTTTGCGCAAAATTTCCAGCCCCATCGCCAACGTGGCAAAGGCAGAATAGATGTTGGCGCGCATAAAGTTGGCCAGCGTAAACGCACTGTCCGGGCGGCGCAGCAGCAGGGGGACGCCCGCGTCCAAGTGGGTGACGCTCTCACCGGAAATGTAGTTGACGGGCGTGATGCCGCCGCAGTCAGGCGCACCGTGCAGCGATTCGTTAAACAGGAGGGTAAACAACGCACCTTTGTCGATGTTTGCTCCGCACAGTGCCGCGCTCTCGGCCAGCAGATCGACCCAGGCGTTCAAATCGCTGGTGCAGTTGTTGCAGTGGACCATGGCGACCGCCGCGCCGTCGGGGGTCGTGACCATGTCGATTTCCGGGTAGACCTTGGACAGCGGCTTTTCCAGGACGACCATGGCAAAAATGCTGGTGCCTGCGCTGATATTGCCGGTGCGCGGGGCGACACTGTTTGTTGCCACCATGCCGGTGCCGGCGTCGCCCTCCGGTGGGCAGAACGGTATGCCGGGCTGCAGCGTGCCGGTGGGGTCGAGCCGCTTCGCCCCCTCGACGGTCAGCATACCGGCGTCCTCGCCTGCGGGCAAAACGGTAGGCAGCAGTTTGACAAGATCCACGGGGCAGCCTTGCTTGTCTGCCAGTGCGTTAAATTTTGCGAGCATTGCGGTATCATACCCGCCGGTGGTGCTGTCAATCGGGAACATGCCGCTGGCATCGCCTTCGCCCAGCACCTTGCGCCCGGTCAGCTGCCAGTGTACATAGCCTGCCAGCGTGGTGAAAAAGTCCAGCTGCGGCAGGTGTGGCTCGCGGTTCAGCATGGCTTGGTACAGGTGTGCTGCGCTCCACCGCTGCGGGATGTTGAACCCGAACGCCGAGGTCAACTCTTCTGCTGCCGCGCCGGTCATCGTGTTGCGCCATGTGCGGAACGGTACCAGCAGTTTGCCCGCAGCATCAAACGCCAGATACCCATGCATCATAGCCGAAACGCCAATGCACCCCACTGTGGTCAGCGGCTGGCCACACTTGGCCAGCACATCCGCAGCCAATGCCGCGTAGGCAGCCTGCACACCCTGCCAGACTTCCTCCAGCGGGTAGGTCCAGATGCCGTTTTCCAGCCGGTTCTCCCAGGTGAAATCGCCCTGGGCCACAGGCTTGCAGGTATCGCCCACAAGCACAGCTTTGATGCGGGTGGAACCCAACTCAATGCCGAGAGAACACTGCTTTAAGTCAATCATAGGGATCCTCCTTGACAAAATAAAGGATGGTCTTTATCATAAAACTATCTTAATGTTCGGAAAGGAACGCACCCATGGGAACCGTTTTCAATAAAAAGGAGCTTTTGGTCCTCTTGCAGGATTTTCACTGCCTTACGGGGCTGCGCTCCGCCGTTTTTGATTCGTATGGAATCGAAGTGCTTGCCTATCCGCCGGAACTGCCAGCTTATTGCCGCTTGATCCGCAGTGTGCCCGATGGCAAGACCGGCTGTTACCTGTGTGACCAGGCGGCTTGCCGCAAGGCAACGCGGCAAAAGCAGACGATCATCTACCCCTGCCATGCGGGGTTGATCGAAGTGATCACGCCGGTCCAGATCGATGGTGCTGTTGTGGGTTTTTTGCTGTTGAGCCACATTGTACAGGGGGCCGATGAGCAGAGCGAATGGAACTATGCGCAAAAATGCTGCTCGGCTTACGCAATTGATAAAACGGCACTGCAAAAAGCCTATAATGCCTTGCCGCGCACGCCCTATCCGGTGCTGAAATCAGCAGCGGATCTGCTGGCTTTGGCGGCGGCTGCATTGTATCAAAAGGGACTGACGCGGTTGGTAGCGGGCAGTGCGCAGGAAAAACTGAGCCGCTACCTGGCGAAACATCTGGATGAGACATTGACAAACGAAACGATCTGCCGTGATCTTTCGTTAAGCCGTACCGGGCTGTACTATCTTTCCCGGCAGCTCTATGGCTGCGGCATCAACGAGCAGATCACGCACCTGCGCATCCAAAAAGCGATGAAGCTTCTTTGCGATACGAATCTGTCCAATGCACAGATCTGCCAGCAGATCGGATTCCTAGATGACAATTACTTTTATCGTGTTTTCCGTAAACAAACCGGTCTGACACCACGCCAGTACCGTGATTCTATCTTAGCAGATACAGCAAAGACTGAGTAGAGACGATTGTTTTCAATACTGGATTATTGTTCAAACAATTCTGAGGAAAGCGGCAATATTGAATTGTGGCCGGTGACGTGCTATAATAAACCCACATACGGTAAGCCGGCACGGCGCAATTATGACCGCTGCCTTACGGAAAATTCGCAGCTGCGGAGTATAAACTGCTATGAAAAAATATAAGATCGCGGTGGCCGGGACCGGCTATGTGGGGCTTTCGATTGCCACGCTGCTTTCCCAGCACCATCATGTGACGGCGGTGGATATCCTGCCGGAAAAGGTCGTATTGATCAACGCGCGCAAATCGCCGATCCGGGATGACTACATCGAGAAATATCTGGCTGAGAAGGAGCTGGATCTGACCGCTACGCTGGACGCAAAGGCAGCTTACACCGATGCGGACTTTGTTGTCATCGCTGCACCCACCAACTACGACAGCCAGACCCAGCACTTTGACACCTCTGCAGTGGAGGCAGTCATCCGCCTTGTCACGGATGTCAATCCAAATGCCGTCATGGTCATCAAATCGACGATTCCCGTGGGCTACACGGTGTCGGTGCGGGAAAGGCTCGGCAGCCGGAACATCCTGTTCAGCCCGGAATTTCTGCGGGAGTCCAAGGCCCTGTATGACAACCTCTACCCGTCCCGCATCATCGTCGGCACCGACCCGGAGGATGCGCACCTTGTCGCAGCCGCCCACGAATTTGCGGCACTGCTGCAGGAGGGGGCCATCAAGGAGAACATTGATACCCTCTTCATGGGCTTTACCGAGGCCGAGGCCGTCAAGCTGTTCGCCAACACCTATCTGGCGCTGCGCGTTGCCTATTTCAATGAGCTGGATACCTACGCGGAGAGCAAGGGCCTGAACACGAAGCAGATCATTGACGGCGTATGTCTTGACCCGCGCATCGGCAGCCATTACAATAACCCCAGCTTCGGCTACGGCAGCTACTGCCTGCCCAAGGACACGAAGCAGCTGCTGGCAAACTACGCCGATGTGCCGGAAAATCTCATCGAGGCCATTGTGGAGTCCAACCGCACCCGCAAGGACTTCATCGCTGACCGCGTGCTGAAGCTGGCCGGGTACTACGGCTACGATCAGGAAAATGAGTTTGACGAAAGCCGCGAAAGGCCCGTCACGATCGGCGTCTACCGCCTGACGATGAAGAGCAACAGCGACAACTTCCGCCAAAGCTCGATTCAGGGTGTCATGAAGCGCATCAAGGCCAAGGGCGCACAGGTCATCATCTATGAGCCTACGCTGGAGGACGGCAAGACCTTCTTCGGTTCGGCAGTGGTCAACGATCTGGACAAATTCAAGCGGCAGAGTCAGGCCATTCTGGCCAACCGCTACGATGCCTGCCTCAACGATGTGCAGGACAAGGTCTACACAAGAGATCTATTCGGCAGAGACTGAAACGCCTTTCTGCCACTTTTTGACAGTGGAGTAAGGCTCTCCATGCCATTACCGCACAATATCCCTGTGACTTTTAAAGAGAGGAACGCCTGTTATATGAAATATGATTATCTGGTAGTCGGCTCCGGTCTGTACGGTGCCATCTTCGCCCATGAGGCCAAGGTCCACGGCAAATCCGCGCTGGTCGTGGATAAGCGCCCCAACATTGCGGGCAACATTTATACCGAGAACATCGAGGGTATTAACGTCCATAAGTATGGTGCGCACATCTTCCACACCAACAACAAAAAGGTCTGGAACTATATCACCCGGTTTGCCGAGTTCAACCGCTTTACGAACTCTCCCGTTGCCAACTATAAGGGTGAGCTGTATTCGCTGCCCTTCAACATGTATACCTTTAATAAAATGTGGGGCGTCGTCACACCGGAGGAGGCAGCCGCCAAGATCGAGGAGCAGCGCCGTGAGATCACCCACGAGCCGCAGAACCTTGAGGAGCAGGCCATCTCCCTTGTGGGCCGCGACATTTATGAAAAGCTCATCAAGGGCTACACCGAAAAGCAGTGGGGCCGCGACTGCAAGGACCTGCCTGCTTTTATCATCAAGCGCCTGCCTGTGCGGCTGACCTTTGACAACAACTATTTCAATGCGCTGTATCAGGGCATTCCCATCGGCGGCTACACCAAGGTGATTGCCAATCTTCTGGACGGCATCGAGGTGCGGCTGAACACCGATTACCTCGAAAACAAGGCCGCGCTGGACGCACTGGCTGACAAAATCGTCTACACCGGCCCGATTGACGCTTATTTTGACTACAAACTCGGCACGCTGGAGTACCGTTCCGTCCGGTTTGAGAATGAGCTGCTCGACAAGCCCAGTTTCCAGGGCAACGCCGCCGTCAACTATACGGACCGCGAGACGCCGTGGACCCGTATCATCGAGCACAAATGGTTCGAGTTCGGCAAGGACGAGAACGGCAACGACCTGCCCAAAACGATCATCAGCCGCGAGTATTCCTCTGAGTGGAAGCCCGGTGACGAGCCGTATTACCCCGTCAACGATGCTAAAAACGGCGCACTGTATGCCGAGTACAAGAAGCTGGCCGACGCCGAGCCGAAGGTCATCTTCGGCGGACGCCTGGGTGAGTATACGTATTACGACATGGATCAGGTTATCGCCGCCGTGCTGGACCGCTGCGAAAGCGAGCTGCACTAAAGTACCGCCAAACGAAATTTCAAAATGCAAAAGGCAGCAAAGCAGACCCCCAAAAGCTAAAATCGGGGTTTACTTTGCTGCCCTTTTTTATTTGCTCAATCCGCTGGCGCCGCTTGCCACGACGCCGCCGTCCATAAGAATGTCTGCTCCGGTCAGGAAGATGCCGTGCCGCACACCGAGCCGCAGCGAGGCGCTTCGGAGCGCAACCGCCGCTTGCGGCGGCTCTTGGCGCGGAGATCCGCCGGAGCGGTGCTTAAGCCGTTAGGCGGGAATTGTGCGGTATTGCCCTAAGGAGGGTACACGATGTTTCGTATTTTGATTGCCGAGGATGACCCCAGCACGGCGCGTCTGCTTGGCGCCATCGTAAAGCGAGCGGGCTATGAGCCGCTGATTGCTGCCGACGGTGTGCAGGCACTGGAAATGCTCGACCACAACCATATAGATCTGCTGCTCTGCGATGTGATGATGCCCCGGATGGATGGCTTTACCCTGACCAGGACCATCCGGGAAAGCGGCAGCATGCTGCCTATTTTAATGCTGACGGCCAAGGATATGCCGCAGGACAAGCACACGGGTTTTATCGTTGGCACTGATGATTATATGACAAAACCGCCGGACCGGCAGGAACTTGTGCTGCGCATCAAGGCTCTGCTGCGCCGCGCCCGCATCGTGGATGAGCACAGGATCACGATAGGGGATGTCGAGCTGGACTACGACACCCACACCGTGCGGCGCGGCCACGATGCGCAGGTGCTGCCGCCCAAGGAGTTCAACCTTCTATACAAGCTGCTGGCTTACCCGGAAAGGACCTTTACCCGGCTGGAGCTGCTGGATGAGATCTGGGGCATGGACAGCGAAAGTGACGACAAAACGGTAAATGTTCATATCAATCGGCTGCGCACCCGCTTTTACGATTGGCCGGAGTTTGAGATACAGACCATTCGCGGCATCGGCTACCGTGCTATAAAGAAGGTGTGATATGGCACAATTTGTAAACAAGCTGCGCGACTGCATACGCACCGTAAATTTGACGATGCTGCTGGTGCTGAACCTGTTTTGCATCGTTACGCTGAATCTGACCGTTGCGACGGTGCTGGTGGTATTGAAGGCTGACCACGGCTTTTTTATCCAAGACGGCAGCATCAGCATCGGCGGTGCGCTGGTTATTTTGTATGCCAGCTGTATTTTGATGGCCGTCAGCCTTGTGGTTGCGATTCGCCTTGTGTTAATAAAGCCTATCAAAAACATCATACAGGCGATGAACCGGCTGGCGGCGGGGGACTTCACCGTGCGCCTGCAGCCTGCTGCCCACGGGTATGAGCCCACTGAGATCCGGGAGTTCAAAGCAGCCTTCAACAAAGCGGCGGAGGAGCTTTCCGGCACGGAGCTGCTGCGCAAGGATTTTGTAAATAACTTTTCCCATGAGTTCAAGACGCCCATCGTCAGCATCAGCGGCTTTGCCGACCTGCTGCTGGACGAGGATGTCACCCCAGAGGAGCAGCGCGAGTACCTGCAAATCATCCGCGATGAGAGCAGGCGGCTGGCACAGCTTTCCGGCAGTGTGCTGCTCTTGAATCGTATCGAGGCACAGACCATTCTGGCCGACTGTACAGACTTTTCGCTGGATGAGCAGCTGCGCCAGTGCATCCTTGTGACCCGGCAAAAGTGGCGCGATAAGCCGCTGCAGTTTGAGGCCGAGCTGGCCCCCTGCACCTACCACGGCAGCGAAGCGCTGGTAAAGGAGATCTGGCTGAATCTGCTGGATAATGCCGCCAAGTTCAGCCCGGAGAACGGAACCATAAGCGTAACACTGCACTGCGAGCAGGGCAGACCGGTTGTGGCTGTCACTGACCGGGGCTGCGGTATGGACGCCGAGACCTGCTGCCATATCTTTGAGCAGTTCTATCAGGGGGACACCAGCCACAGGACGCAAGGCAACGGCTTGGGCCTTGCCATGGCACAAAAAATAGCCGCCCTGCACGGCGGCGCTGTCACTGTGGACAGCCGCCCCGGCAGCGGCAGCTGCTTTACGGTTGTTTTGAAATGAATATTGCCTAATGCCTGTTCAGATCAGCCCGCAGGACCACAGCACAATCCCGCCAAAAAAGCGCCGTCCCTTGCCAAAAGGGACAGCGCACGGTCTGGGCTGTACAGCAGCCCAACATATTTATTATACCATTTTTTGCCCGGAGCGGCAAGCTTGAAACTGCACAAATCTTTCGCTGCATCGTTGGCATATCTGCGAATAGACGAATCCCAAGGGGCTGTGGTATAGTATAGTCACAGAAAGAAAACAGCCGGAGATAAGGAGCAGACAACTCCAAGAGAAGTTGATCTTCCAAGGAGAAATGTCATAAGAAATCTCCAAAGAAAGCAAGACACCGGCGGTATTTCGTAAGGAAGGAGGCTCAAGTCCAATGGCAAACTTTAAAGATCCTATTCATCACCGGCGGGCCTGGGCCTGCTGAATGAAAAAGCGCCGCATCCGAAGCCGCAGGTCATAACCTGTACAAAGAATATTGAACGAGATGTCAGGCAGCTTACTTTTAAACAGCAGACTCAGGGGCCGTCATCAAAGACCCCCATGCAGCATATAGATTAGGATGAAAGAAGGCTGGTTATCATGACTGGTTCCACGCCACCCAACAGAGGGTATCTGAAATCTACCTGATCCATAAGGAGAAACTCCAATGTACTAAGTGTCAGAGGTTGATCCTCAATCTCAAAGCCTGAAATTCTGCAAAGGGAATGATTCCCCATGAAAATAGGAACCAACTCCGAAAAATAACGAATAAAGGTTATGAGGCTATGACTCCAATCATTTAGGTACTGCCGGGGCGAACGAAAAGTTCGCCCCGGTTTTGTTTGTGTCACGGTCTCCGGCTCATGTAGGGCAAGCTCAAGCGCCTCAAGGCAAACAAACTTGCATTTCCTACCGGATTTTGTTACTATTATTATATTTGCGATTATTAACAGGATTAAAGGAGATAAAACTGCATGAGCGTAAAAACAGTTTCATCGCAGGCTGATGCTGCCAACCCGCTTGGATATGAAAAAGAAGGCAAGCTGCTTGTCGGCTTTGCCATTCCCTGCATTATCTCGATGCTGGTGACGTCGCTGTACAACATTGTTGATCAGATCTTTATCGGGCAGGGTGTGGGTCTGCTGGGCAATGCTGCCACCAACATTGCGTTTCCTCTCTCGATTGCCTGCACAGCCATTGCGCTGCTGCTCGGTATCGGCAGTGCGACGAATTTCAGTCTCCAGCTGGGTGCAGGCAATGAAAAGCGTTCTGCTGAATATGCGGGCAACGGCCTGTGCCTGATGGCGCTGTTCGGCACTGTGCTGATGGCGGTCACGCTGCTTTTTCTGACGCCGATGCTGAAATTCTTCGGCGCTACGCCGGATGTTTTTCCCTACGCAGAGGCCTACACCCGTATCACAGCGCTGGGGTTTCCGTTCCTCATTATGAATACCGGCATGAGCAAGCTGATTCTGGCAGACGGCAGCCCGCGCTATTCCATGATGTCGATGCTCATCGGCGCACTTATCAATACGGTCCTTGATCCGCTGTTCATCTTCGGGCTGGATATGGGTATGACCGGCGCTGCGCTTGCCACGATCCTTGGGCAGATCGCCTCGTTCTGCATCAGTATGCGGTATCTCTTCCATTTTAAATCTGTACCCTTCTCATGGGGCTGCTTTACGATTGACGGTGACAGAACACGCAAGATCTTCAGCTACGGTGCATCTGCCTGCTTCAACCAGATCGCTATGGCTGTTGTCCAGATCGTTTTGAACAACACCCTTGCACACTACGGTGCACTGTCTATCTACGGCAGCGATATTCCTCTGGCCTGCGCGGGCATCATCTCAAAGGTCAACATGATCTTTATGTCCTTTGTCATCGGCATTTCGCAGGGCGTACAGCCGATCATCGGCTTCAATTACGGTGCTGCGCTCTACCGCCGCGTCAAAAAGAGCTATCTGCTGGCGCTGGCTGTGGCTACCGGGCTTTCTCTGGCAGCGTTTGCCTGCTTCCAGCTTTTCCCGCGGCAGATCATCAGTATTTTCGGCACCGGCAGCGAGATGTACTACCAGTTTTCGGAGCGGTACTTCCGCATTTATATGTTCCTGACGCTGATCAACGGCATCCAGCCGGTCACCTCCAACTTCTTCAACTCGATTGGCAAGGCACGCCTCGGCGTATTCATGTCCCTGACACGCCAGATTTTGTTCCTGCTGCCGCTCATCGTCATCTTCCCGCTCTTTATGGGCATTGACGGCGTCATGTACGCAGGCCCCATTGCGGACGGCGCTGCCGCCATTGTCTGCGGCCTTTTCACCGTGCGTGAGCTGCGGGAGCTGACCCGCCTGCAGCAAAAAACTGAAAAAACGAACTGAGGCACCTGCAAAGCGCCCCCGCATCACTGTGCGGGGGCGTTTTTCTGTCCCGTTACGGCTTTAGCGTATGGGCGATATGACGAAAAAATCTGTGCCCGATTGGCAAAAAGGTAGAAAGTGCAGGAAACCGCTTGAATCGCACCGGTTTCCGCACTACAATGGAAACTGGAAAGCTAAATCGAGTTTCCGCAGGAGGCAAGTGATGGACGAACACAACGAGCTGCGCACAAGACTGCGCGCAGTCGGAATGGAGCTGTTCCGCAGGGAAGGGCTGCGCTTTACGATGCAGCAGGCCGCTGCGATGATGCACATCAGCAAAAAGACGATCTACGCGGTCTACCCCTCCAAGGAAGCGCTGCTGCTGGATATGGTGGACGATGCGTTTACAAGGATCCACGCCCGCAAGCAGCGCATCCTTGACGGCCCCGGCACCCTGGCTGAAAAGCTGCGGGCGGTCATTATCGCCCTGCCGGAGGAGTACACCGCGCTGGATCTGCAGCAGATGGATCTTTTGGATGAAAAATATCCCAGAGTCGCAGCGCGCGTGCGGGAGCATCTGGAAACCGGCTGGGAGCCTACCTTGGCGCTGCTGGAACAGGCGATGGGGGAGGGCGTTATCCGTCGGGTATCCCTGCCGGTTCTGCAGCGGATGATCTCCGCTTCCATTGAGGATTTTCTTGCAGACCGCACGCTCGATGCGCAAGGCATATCCTACACGGATGCTTTGGATGAGATGATTTCCATTTTACTGGAGGGGTTGTTGGTACGATGAGATACAGTCTTTGCAATCACTGGGAATTTACAGAGCAATGGAGCGATGCCTTCTGTCGGGGTGAACCTGTTGACTGCCGTCCGGTGCGCCTGCCCCATACCTGCCGGGAACTGCCGCTCCACTACGCAGACCCCTCTGACTATGAGATGGTCTGCGGTTACCGCCGCGCACTGACCGTTCCCGATGCGCCCCGGGTATTCCTGCGCTTTGACGGGGCCGCCCATCAGGCGGAGATCTACCTGAACGGCCAGCTGGCCGGGCAGCATCAGGGCGGCTACACCGACTTCACCATCGAAATTACCGACCTTGTACACCGCGGCAAAGAAAATCTGCTGGCCGTGCGGCTGGATACGCGCGAGGATCCCAGCCTGCCGCCCTTCGGCTTTGTCATCGACTACCTGACCTACGGCGGTCTATACCGGGAGGTCTGGCTTGAAACCTCGCCGCAGAGCCGTGTGAGCGATCTTTTCGTGTACACACCGACGCTGACCGAGGCTGCCGTACAGCTGACCGTAGAAGCACCGGAAAAGGCCGCTGCGCTGCGCGTCCGGCTCTGCAACAGTGCGGGCGAGATGCTGGTGAGCCGCCAGCTGCCCCCGGCAGAATCGGCGGAATGCCGCCTTACGCTGCCTGATGCTGCACCGTGGGACACCGAGCATCCGAATCTCTACCGCTGCATAGCGGAACTGCTTGATACCGATGGGCAGGTACTGCACAGCCGGGAAACCTCCTTCGGTTTCCGGACGGCTGTGTTCCGGGCGGACGGCTTTTATCTGAACGGGAAAAAGACCTTTCTGCGCGGGCTGAACCGCCACCAAAGCTACCCCTACATTGGCTACGCCGCGCCGGAAAGCCTGCAGCGGCAGGACGCCCGCATCCTGAAAAACGAGCTGCACTGCAATGCGGTGCGAACGAGCCATTACCCGCAAAGCCAGTATTTCCTTGATGAATGTGACCGGCTGGGCCTGCTTGTATTTACCGAGCTGCCCGGCTGGCAGCACATCGGCGATGCGGCATGGAAGGAACGCGCCTGTGCCATGCTGCAGGAGATGCTGCTGCAAAACCGCAATCACCCCAGCATCATACTGTGGGGTGTGCGCATCAACGAGAGCGTAGACGATGACGAATTCTATACGCGCACCAATAAAATCGCCCACGCACTGGATCCGAGCCGGGCGACCTCAGGCGTGCGGTATCTGGAAAAGAGCCATCTCCTGGAAGATGTTTACGCCTACAACGATTTCTCCCACAACGGCTCAAACGCCGGGGCCAAGCGGAAAAAGGATGTAACGCCTGATTTGAGCAAGGCTCTGCTGATCTCAGAATGCAACGGCCACATGTACCCCACCAAGCCCTGTGACGATGCCCCGCACCGGCAGGAGCATGCCCTGCGCCATGCGCGGGTGTTGGACGCCGCCTACGCAGATGGAGAGCATGCGGGCTGCTTTGGCTGGTGTATGTTTGATTATGCCACCCACAAGGATTTCGGCTCCGGGGACCGCATCTGCTATCACGGCGTGCTGGACAGCTTCCGCAATCCCAAGCTGGCGGCGTCCGTCTACGCATCGCAGGGCGGGGAGGAGCCGGTGCTGACGGTCAGCTCCACGATGGACATCGGTGACTATCCTGCCGGGCAAATCGGCACGGTCTATGTGTTTACCAACGCCGAGCGGGTGGATCTTTACAAAAACGATGTGTTTGTGACGACCCTGCACAAAAGCGGCTGGACGGCGCTGCCGCACCCGCCGCTGGCCGTGGATGACACAATCGGTGTCCTGCTTGAAACGCAGGAGCATTTTGGCAAAGCCAAGGCCGATACGCTGCGCGACTGTCTGCTTGCAGCCGGGCGCTACGGCTTGGCCGGGCTGCCGCTGCGCTACAAGCTGAAGCTGGCGTGGTGCATGGTGCGCTATAAGATGAGCTTTGCGGACGGTGTGGCGCTATACGGCAAGTATGTCGGCAACTGGGGCGGCGCGGCTACGCATTGGCGGTTCGATGCCAAAAACGGGGATACCGTAGTAAAGAGCGTCACGCTCTGCCCCAGCCACCGGCTGCATCTTGAGGTAACGCCCTCCGCCACCGTCCTGCAGGAGGGTGACACCTACGATATGGCCGGAGTTCGGGTGCGGATCCTTGATGAAAACGGCAGCCCTGCCGTCTATGCACAGCTGCCGCTGACCTTTGCCGTGACCGGTGCCGCCGTGCTGGTCGGCCCTGCGGCGGCAACCGCCGAGGGCGGCATGGGCGGGGCTTATCTGCGCACAGTCGGGCAGACAGGTACAGCCGCGCTGACCGTCTCGGCCCCGCAGTGTGCGCCTGTCACCGTAGAATTTACCGTCACAAAGAAGGAGTGTGCAGTATGGAACTGACAACAAAGCAAAAAGCCGCCTTCGGCATCGGCGCAGTGGGCAAGGATATGGTCTACGCGCTGTCTGCCTCCTATGTCATGTACTATTATCAGGATGTGCTGGGCCTGCCTGCCACCTTTGTCGGCCTGATCCTGATGATCGCGCGTGTGTTTGACGCCTTCAACGATCCCTTTATGGGGGTGCTGGTGGCCAAGACCCGCACCCGCTGGGGACGGTTCCGTCCGTGGATCCTCAGCGGCACCGTTCTGAATGCGGTGGTTCTCTACGCGCTGTTTGCCGCGCCGGTGCTGGAGGGTGCCGACATGATGGTCTACTTCAGCGTCATCTACATCCTGTGGGGCGTCACCTACACGATGATGGACATTCCTTACTGGTCGATGATCCCCGCCGTGACCCGCACCCCTGCTGACCGAGAAAACCTGTCAGTCGTGGGCCGCACCTGTGCGGGCGTCGGCTCGGCGCTCATTGCGATGTTTACCATGCTGCTGGTTGGTGCTTTGGGCGGCGACAGCGAGCGCACCGGCTTCCGCTGGGTAGCACTGCTCGTGGCTGTCATCTTTGTGGTTACCGAGGCAATCTGCTGCGCCAGCGTCAAGGAGACCGGCAGCGCCGAGATAAAGACCGCCACCGTCGGCGAGATGTTCAAGGCGCTGTTCTCCAACGATCAGGCGCTTGTGGTCGTAGGCAGCATCGTTTTGATCAACTCGGCGCTGTATCTGACCTCCAACTTTATCATCTATTTCTTCAAGTACGATTTCGGCGGCACAGGCTGGAAGGCCAGCTACACGCTGTTCTCGACCATCGGCGGTGCGGCACAGATCCTCGGCATGATGGTCCTCTATCCGGTGCTCCGCAAAAAGCTCAGCAACACTGCCGTATTTACGGTAAGCCTGGGGTTGGCGCTGGGCGGCTATGCTGTGCTGCTCCTGCTCTGCCTGACGGGCTTTTCCGGCAGTCTGGCACTGCTCTGCGTGCCGGGCGTGGTGGTGTTTGCCTGCAACGGCATGCTCAGCGTACTGACGACCCTTTTCCTCTCCAACAGTGTGGACTACGGCCAGCTCAAGACCGGGCGCCGTGAGGAAAGCGTTATCTTCTCGATGCAGACCTTTGTTGTAAAGGCTGCGTCCGGCGTGGCGGTTTTTCTGACCGGCATCGGCCTGGACCTGATCGGGCTGTCCGGCAATGCCGAGGAGACAGGCCCCGTTGCTGCCCAGAGCGCCGGTACACTGCTCGGGCTGCGGCTCATGATGACCGTTCTGCCCATGGCCGTCCTTGCGGCGGCGCTTGTACTGTTCCGCCGCAGGTTCACCCTGACGGATGACCGCGCAGCCGAAATCAGCGTTGCGCTTCACAGGGAGGAAACTCAAAATGGCTGAGATGCAGTGGTATGCCGCAACAGACAGCGGCCGGTTTGACGGTACGGCAGCCATCACCCCGCGCAGCGGTGCCGTCTGCCTGAGGGCAGAGCTGCCCGCCGGAGTGCTGCAAAATGCGGTTGCTGCGCTTCCGTGGACGATGGCGCGCGAAGAAAAGCTTTTCATGAACGGCTACCAAACCTGGACCGCCTGCCCGGAGCTGGGCAAATGGGACCGGCAGCACGGTGTTGAGCGTGTCCCGAGATTTCTTTTGGAGAAATACAGCTTTGACCGTTACGGCGATTATCATTTTGTTCCTTACAGCGGCAAGAGGGGACAGAGCCACGGCTTCTCCTACTGCTATTTCCGGCGCGGAAAGACCTACCGCCTTTTGGCCAGCCTGGACGAGGCACCGGGCTATACGATTTTTTCCTATGACAGCCGCACCGCACAGCTGCGCATTGAACGCGACTGCGCCGGGGTACAGCATACCGGCGGCAGCTTTCCTGCGTTCTCCCTCTTTTTTGCCGAGGGCACCGAGGACGAGGTATTTGACGCATGGTTTGCGGCGCTGGGCTGCCGCCCCCGCACCACGCGCAGGCTGGCCGGGTATTCCAGCTGGTATAACCGCTACCAGAACATTGATGAGGCCTCGATCCAGGAAGACCTCAACGGCTGCAAAACGCTTTTCCGCGCAGGGGATCTCTTTCAGATCGACGATGGATGGGAGTGCAAGGTAGGAGACTGGCTGGAGCCTGACCCTGACAAATTCCCCAACGGGCTGCGCTCGCTGGCAGATGCAGCCCATGAAAGCGGCTTTCTGGCAGGACTGTGGCTGGCACCGTTCGTCTGCGAAAAGGAATCCCTGCTCTGCAAAGATCACCCGGACTGGCTGCTGCAGGCGGACGGTCAGCCCTGGTGCTGCGGCTGCAACTGGAGCAGCTTTTATGCGCTGGACATCGACCACCCGGAGGTACAGGCCTACCTCAAGCAGGTCTTTGACCGCGTCCTGCAGGATTGGGGCTTTGACCTTGTCAAGCTGGACTTTCTCTACGGCGCAGCACCGTTCGGCAACGCCCGGGAATCCCGCGCAGGACGGATGCAGCGCGCCATGGCACTGCTACGCTCATGGTGCGGCGACAAGCTGATCCTCGGCTGCGGTGTGCCGGTCATGCCTGCCTTTGGCATCGTTGACTACTGCCGCATTGGGTGTGATGTAGGGCTGGACTGGGATGATGTGTGGTATATGCGGCTTTTCCATCGCGAGCGGGTCTCCACAAGGCAGTCCATCGGCAACACGATTTTCCGCCGCCAGCTCAACGGGCGTGCTTACGGCAGCGACCCAGATGTATTCTTCCTGCGCGAGGAAAACTGCAAGCTGACCCTACAGCAAAAGCAGACCCTGGCCCGGGTCAATGCGCTGTTCAGCGGCATCCTGCTCACCTCCGATATGCCCAGTCGCTATACGGATGAGATGCGCCGCCAATACAACGCCCTGCGGGAATTGACCGACCACGCCGAAAATTGCACCGTGGATGCAGACGACGGTCTGACCGTACACTACACTCTGCACGGACAGCAGCAAGCGTTCAAAGTTTTCTGAGCGTTCAGCCTTCTGCAAGTTACCACAATTTTTTGCGGCGGATGATGGAATTGCAAACACATAAACGCCTCCCTACCCCTATTGACATTTGGGTGTCAGACTGCTATTATAAGACCGAAATATCGTAGAATTGTTGCCGGTGTGCCGTTTTGGCTGCAGGCAGCAATTTTACGGTCCAACGGTTAGCGTTCACTAACTCGCATAAACAAGCAACAATTAGCATACGTAAACCAAAAAGCCGGGGATTCCGGCTATGAAGCCATGACAATAGGAGGAGGGTAACCTTGACGGAAACTTTTTGGGGGATTCTGATCCCCTTTTTGGGTACATCGCTGGGCGCAGCATGCGTATTTTTTATGCGGCGCGCTCTGGGAGATCTGGTGCAGCGCTCACTTGCGGGCTTTGCCGCCGGTGTGATGGTGGCGGCATCGGTCTGGAGCCTGCTGATCCCGGCAATCGAACAGTCGGAGAAGTTGGGACGGTTCGCCTTTTTCCCGGCGTTTGCCGGATTTTGGTTCGGCGTGCTGTTTTTGCTTGCCCTGGATCATCTGATACCCCACCTGCATGTCGGCAGTGAGGAGGCTGAGGGGCCAAAAAGCAGGTTGGGCCGCACTACGATGATGGTGCTGGCAGTGACCCTGCACAACATCCCGGAGGGCATGGCAGTCGGTGTGATGTACGCCGGCTTTCTCGCAGGCAGCGCGCAGATCACCGCGGCGAGCGCGCTGGCCCTGTCCCTCGGCATAGCCATTCAGAATTTCCCGGAGGGCGCCATCATCTCGATGCCCCTGCGCGCCGAAGGGGAGAGCAAGGGCAGGGCCTTTGCAGGCGGTGTGCTTTCGGGCGTGGTTGAGCCAATCGGCGCAGTGGTGACGATTTTGGCCGCGCAGCTTGTGATACCGGCATTGCCTTACCTTTTGAGCTTTGCTGCGGGCGCGATGCTCTATGTCGTGGTGGAAGAGCTGATTCCCGAAATGTCACAGGGACGGCACTCTAACCTTGGCACAGTATTCTTTGCTGCCGGTTTCAGTGTGATGATGGTGCTGGATGTGGCACTGGGGTAACAGGAGCCTTACAACGCAGAAAATGCAAACAGCTTCACCCGGCCCGACACAAAGTCAGTCAGAAAAGGTCCAGCATGGTATCCAGATACAACTCCTCGCGGACAGCCAGCTGATATTCCGGCTTGGTCAGGTAGTGAAGCAAAAATTCAAGGATCAGCGCACTGCCAAGGCCGCGCCCCTCGATCTTGAATTGGGTGAAGCCCCTCGGCAGGTAGGTATCCCGGATGGCCTTGATGCCGATAAAGCCGGGGTTCGCCATCGCTCGGGAGAAGCGATACCCATCCGCTGCGCCGGGGGCGCTGCAGTGATGCTCCGGGCCGGGCAGACCCAGATTTTTGCGGCTGACGGCCTCATAGCAGGCTCTGCGTTCCGTGCATCCGAACCAGCAGCACTCATTGCAGAGAAACTCCACCTTGTCCTTCTGGGACTGGGGCAGCGCTGCAAGTCGGTCAAATGCTCGGTTCAGCCGGAAATCCGGCACGACATAGCGAAACTCGGGCCGTGCCAGCTCCCGCTGCAGATTGTTGAAGTCTGTCAGCACTTTTGTGGTTGAGGATACAAGATACAGCGATGGATAGTTCTTTTTCAGGTACTGCGTCAGCAGCTCAGCATGAACGATGGCGCCGTTTTGCGGGTCATTTTGTTCCTGAAACAGTCGGCAGAGCGCATTGCAGTCCGGGTCTGTGAGATGCTCCGGGCGCAGTAATGAATTGCTGAGTGTCAGCCGCGCCGAGATGCCGTATTCACGCGTCAACGCCAGCACCTCGCGTGGGGTGCGGTCACTGTACTCGACCCGTCCGCCCGCCCATAAGCAGTCAGACGGTGCGCCGTAGATCGAGCCGATGGCGCACCAGTCGTAAAAATACTCCCGGTGCGCACGATAAAGCGGCAAAAACAACGCATACAGGTCATAAAATTCAAACAGACCAGGCAGATGAAACAGGGCTGTGCCCTGGTGAGGTGTTTCCATAGCGGGGACCTTTCCTGGCCGCACAGGCGGCCCGATGGGATATATTTATTATACCAGCAATCCTGCCGGAATGCAAAGCGAAGCGCCGCGTCAGCCAAAACAACCGATGCAGCGCTTTTTATCGATTTATAGGTAATGGCCTTCGGCCTTATGTGCCAAATTCTGAAGGCCGTTGACGCAGCATAAACAGGTGTGGTACTGTATCCTCAATCGGCATTGGCCGAATGGAAGAAAAGAAAGATGCTTAATCATCATCTGACGAACGGCAAAGCAGTTTGACAATCTTCGGTAAAAAAGCGTGATGAACAACGATTTTGCAGAAATCGCCAAAAAATCCTTGCACTTTTTGTACACTCTGCTATAATAACAGCATCACAGAACACGAACGGGATAAAGGGGTCGCGTACTTGTAAAAGTACAGCGGCCCCTTTCCGTTACGTACAAAGGCGTGCAGCACATCACCGTGCTGTGCGCCTTTTGCTTTGTATGAATATCAGAAAGAGGGGTCACACAATGAAAAAGCGTAATCGAGTTCTGGCACTTACCGTAGCAGCTGCAATGTCCGCCAGTCTGCTGGCAGGCTGCGGCTCCAGCGCACAGCAGGGCGGGGCCGCATCAAGTGAAGCTGCTTCCACCGACACCGCCGCATCTGTGTCGGACGGCGGTGAGGATAACATCATTCGCGTCGGCGTTGTCTGTTCCATGATCGGCGGATCCGCTATCTATGGCGAGGTCGCACAGAACGCCGTCGACATGGCAGTCGAGGAGATCAACGCGGGTGATTCCGGCTACAAAATTGAAATCGTCAACGGCAGCAAGGTCGCAGACGATGCTAAGGACGCCAAGCAGGCCATGAACGCCTACAACAAGGTCATGGCCGACTCGCCGGAGGCCATCGTGGGCAGCTTCCTCTCGTCGGTCACACTGCCCATGGCAGAACAGGCCTCCAAGGACGGCATGCTGCTGCTGGCAACAGGTGCGACAAACGCCGATGTGACTTTAAAAGGCGATTCGATTTTCCGCAACTGCTTCATTGACCCGTACCATGGCAAGATGGCGGCACTGTTCGCAAAAGACAAGGACTTTGCCAAGGTGGCCGTCATCTATACGAAAGATGATGACTACTCCAACGGTCTGAAGGACGCCTTTGTTGAAAACTGCGAGGCTAAAAAACACACTGCTGAAATACTAAGGGGGATGTTGCAATGCCGTCCATTGATTTAAACTGCGACCTGGGCGAGAGCTTCGGCGCGTACACCATCGGCATGGATGCCGAAATTTTGCCCTATGTGACAAGCGCGAACATCGCCTGCGGGTTCCACGCGGGCGACCCGTCCGTGATGCAAAAGAGCGTTCTGCTGTGCAAAAAGTACGGCGTGCAGGTGGGTGCACACCCGGGACTGCCGGATTTGCAGGGCTTTGGCCGCCGCAGAATGGCAATTTCCCCCGCCGAAGCCGAGGCCGACGTGATGTACCAGATCGGTGCGCTGAAGGCATTCTGCGACGCGGCGGGCGTACCGCTGCACCACGTCAAACCCCACGGCGCGCTGTACAACATGGCCGCCAGGGATCCGGTGCTGGCGGCAGCCATCTGCCGCGCTGTGCAGGCTGCAGCTCCCGGTGCTGTGCTGCTGGCACTCTCCGGCAGCGAGATGGTCAAGGCCGCAAACGCCATCGGATTGCCCGTTGCCAGCGAGGTATTTGCAGACCGCGGCTACCAGGCCGACGGCAGCCTTGTGCCACGCGGCGCTCCCGGCGCAATGATCGAGAACGAGGATACCGCCATTGCGCAGGTCTTGCAGATGGCAGCGCAGGGTACCGTACAGGCCGACGACGGCAGCACCGTAACCCTGCAGGCCGATTCCGTCTGCATCCACGGCGACGGCCCCAAAGCCCTCGCCTTCGTGTAAAAAATCTCCGCCGCCCTCCTTGCCGCAGGGACAGCAGTTGCAGCATTTTGATCGTCGGCAGAAAGCAAGATGGGGAATGAACCTATCAGAAGAAGGTAAAGCAGCGCTAAGCGGCAGGATCTGTCCTGCGCCCCCACCGGGGCGCAGGAATTTTTTGTCAATAGAAATGCCGTTGTATCGTGTGATACAACGGTTGAATAATTTGAATGCAGCCTTTATGTGTTTAGGCAGCGGATCCCGCACGGAGGACGAGCCGACACCATAGCACGAAGGCTGTTTTCATTCCGGCAAACGTCCGTACAGTTCCATTTCACTGTGCAGCTTTTTGGCCAGCCGCGTGTTAAAGACACCGGGTTCGGCACGCCAGCACCAGTTGCCGCCCAGAGTGGACGGCGTGTTCATGCGGGATTCATGCCCAAGGCCCAGCAGATCCTGTGCCTGCACAACAGCCAGATCGGCAGCACTGGACCAGATGCCGCGCATCATGCCCCAGTGATAGCCCTCTTTCTTCGTCAGATTCAGGTAGCGCACGGCGCACGCCACGTCCTCAGGGGCGGCGGTTTCCATCCAGCCGTTCACAGGCTCGTTGTCGTGGGTGCCTACATAGGCAATGCAGTTCTTGGGGTAGCTGTGGGGGCGGTAATCACCGCCGTCACGGCTGTCAAAGGCAAACTCCAGCACTTTCATGCCGGGATAGCCGCATTGCTTCAGCAGGGCAGTGACATCTTCCGTCAGGAATCCCAAATCCTCGGCGATGATGCGCGGGCTGCCCAGCTTTTTCTTTATGGCAGCAAACAGCGCATAGCCGGGACCTTCGCGCCAGCGGCCGTTCCGGGCGGTTGCTTCCCCGTAGGGGATAGCATAATAGCCCGCAAATCCGCGGAAGTGGTCAATGCGAACCACATCATAGATGCTGCACATGTGTTTGATGCGCCGCACCCACCATGCGTAGCTGGTCTTGGCCATGGAGTCCCAGTCGAACAGCGGGTTGCCCCACAGCTGGCCTGTGGCGGAGAAGCCGTCCGGCGGGCAGCCTGCCACCTCGGTGGGCAGCAGGTTCTCGTCGAGCTGGAACTCCTGCGGGCAGCTCCACACATCGACGCTGTCCAGCGCCACATAGATGGGAAGGTCGCCGATGATGCGGATTTCCTGCCGGTTGGCGTAGTGCTTCAGCGCCTGCCACTGACTGTAGAACATAAACTGTACAGCCTGCCAGAACGCCACATCGTCGGCGTACTGCTGCCGGGCTGCTGCCAGGGCAGCGGGCTCACGGCGCCGCAGCGGTTCTTCCCATTCCAGCCAGCAGACTCCGTTGTGGGCGTCCTTCAGCGCCATGAACAGCGCGTAGTCGGGCAGCCAGAAGTCGTTTTCCTTCACAAAGCGGCGGTAGTCGGCACCGGGCTTTTCCAGCAGACGTTTGGCTGCACAGCGCAGCACTGCGTAGCGCTTTTCGTACATGACGCCGTAGTTGATGCAGTCGGGGGTGCATTCCCAGTCGATGGACGCATATTCCTCCGGCAGCAGCAGTCCCTGCTTTGCCAGATCGTCCAGATCGATAAAATACGGGTTGCCCGCAAAGGTCGAGAACGACTGATAGGGACTGTCACCGTAGCTGGTGGGGCAGACGGGCAGAATCTGCCAGTATGCCTGCCCGGACTTGACCAAAAAGTCCACAAAGCTGCGCGCGGCTGCACCCATAGTACCAATGCCATAAGGCGAGGGCAGACTTGAAATGGGCATCAGAATGCCGCTTGCTCTCATCAGAGAACCCCTCTTTCTTTTGATAGTAAGCAGCCGGGATGTCTTTCCTTCACAGTTCGCGCACGCTTTCTCCTTCGGTCAGATCGAAAGAGACGATCTCGTGCACGGCATTGCCAGGTTTTTGGATGTTGTGGAGCAGAATCCGCGCCGAACGCTGCGCCAATTGCCCCATATCCTGCCGGATGGTCGTCAGCCGGGGCACACTGTACTGTCCCAGCGCAATGCCGTCAAAACCTGTGACGGAAATATCCTGCGGCACACACAGCCCGTGATCCCGCAGCGCACGAATTGCGCCGAGCGCCATCAGGTCGGACATGGCAAACACTGCCGTAATGTCGGGGCTGTGCTTTAAGAGATACTCCATTGCCTCATACCCGCTGGAAAGCGAGAAACGTGCATACGCATACTGCTTTTTCATGTCAAACGGCAGACCAAGGCGCAGCATAGCACCCTGACAGCCGGCCAGACGGGCGAGACTGGGACGGGAAAGATTGGGCTTGCCGCCGATGATTCCGATGCGGCGGTGCCCCTTTTTGTACAGATATTCGATCATCGTGTCCGATGCAGCCATATCGTCTACGGACACACTGGACAAATTGCGGATGCGCAGGGATGCTGCGCTGTTCGTCAGCAACAGGCAGGGGATACCCAGTGCCTCCAACTCCGGCGTGAAGTATTCCGGATTTGAGCCGAGAAACAATATACCATGGGGTTTGCGCTCTGTGCAGATGCGCCGGGCCTGCGCAACCTCGTTGGCTTCCTCGTCAATATAGTAGACCGTCGCAACGTAGCCGCTTTCCTCGATGATCTGCTGCAGCGGTTCCAAAATGCCGGCAAACAGCATATTCTGGGTGCCTTTCACAATCAGTGCGATCCCATCGTTGGCCTGCTGCTTCAGATGCTTGGCGTTGGCGTTCGGTTCATAATTGTGGCGGTTTACGATTTCCAATATTTTTTCACGGGTTTCTGCACTGACGCCGGGGGCGTTATTTAAGGCTCGTGAGACGGTCCCGACCGCATAGCCGGACTCCCGCGCGATGTCTTTGATGGTCATTTGCCAATCCTCTTTCTTGAAGAAGTGTCAAATTTACCCCTTGACAGCACCGGCGACCACACCATCGATAATATATTTCTGGCAGATCAGGTACAGCACGATAACAGGCAGCACCGTAATCATGATGCAGGCCATCATGGGTGCCATCTCCACCTTGCCGTAGCTGCCGCGGAAATACTGGATCGCCATAGGAATCGTGCGGTAGGTCTTGATGTCCAGCACCAGCGTGGGCAGCAAATAGTCGTTCCAGACCCACATGGTTTCCAAAATGGCGGTAGAGATCATCGTCGGCTTCAAAATCGGGCAGACGACCTTGAAGAAAATCTGGATGGGATTGCAACCGTCGATCATAGCGGCTTCTTCAATAGCAATCGGCATGGATTTTACAAAGCCGGTGAACATGAACACCGCAAGTCCCGCGCCGAAGCCCAGATAGATGATGCAGATGTTGTAGGGGTTATTCAGCTTTAAGGTATCAGCGGTTTTTGCCAGTGTGAACATGACCATCTGGAAGGGAACAATCATGCTGAATACGCACAGATAGTACATACCTTTGGACAAGGTGTTCTGCACACGGGTGATATACCATGCGCACATGGAGCAGCACAGCAAAATCAGTGCCACAGACGAAACCGTGATAACAAAACTATACCAGAAAGAGGACAAAAAGTCCATTTCCTGAATGCCATAAATGTAGTTTTTCAGGCCGACGAAGGTCTCGGCGTTCGGCAGCTCAAAGGCGTGGCTCGTCGTGATGGCGCGCTCGGTCTTGAGGGAGTTCATCAAAATCATGAACACCGGGTACAGCCAGGCGATGCACAGGATCGTGAGCAGAACGGACAGTACCGCGTTGATGCGGCGGTCTTTTTTAGTAGCACCCATTATGCCTGCACCTCCTTAGAGCGGGTAAAATGCAGCTGGAGCAGCGAAATAACGACCACAAACAGGAAGAAAACGACGGCCTTGGCCTGACCGATGCCCTTCCACTGGGGTCCGGAGCGTGCGTAGAATGTGTCGTAGATGTTGTAGGCCAGCATCATGGACTGCTTTGCAGGCTCACCGGCTGTCAGCGAGAGGTTCTGGTCGAACAGCTTGAAGGAGTTCGTCAGCGTCAGGAAAGTGCAGATCGTCACGCTGGGCATGACCATCGGGATTTTGATTTTGAACAAAATCTGGCTGCTTGTTGCACCGTCAATGCGTGCGGCCTCCACCAGATCCACAGGCACATTCTGCAAACCGGCAATATAGATGATCATCATGTAGCCGATCTGCTGCCAGCACATCAGGATGATCAAACCCCAGAAGCCGTAGGTGGCATTCAGCGCAAGCAGCGACTTACCCCAGGAGGACAGCAGACCGTTGAGCAGGATCTGCCAGATATAGCCCAGCACGATGCCGCCGATCAGGTTCGGCAGGAAGAAGATGGTGCGGAAAGCGTTGGTGCCGTGCATACCGCGGGTGAGAAGCAGCGCGATGGCAAAGGCCAGCACGTTGATCAGCAGGGTGGACACGACGGTGAACGCCGCTGTGAACCAGAACGCATGGGTGAAGGTGTTATCCGACCAAATCATTGCGTAGTTGCTTAAGCCCACAAACTGCACATTTTTGACGGTGGTGAACTTGCAGAACGACAGCCCTGCACCCCAGATAAACGGCCAGACAAAGCCGATAATAAAGGCGATGAGGGTCGGCAGTACGAAAACAGGCCAATAACGTCGAATGGCTTTTTCCATAAGTATGCTCCCTTTGTTGTAATTTTTGTTTTCTGCAAAAGAAGCGGGGCGGGCGAAACCGCCCGCCCCGCTGACCGGTAATACTAGGTAAGGAGAAAAAGCTTTCAGAGTAGAGAAAATGATCTTATGTTATGCAGCAGCGTTCAGAGCAGCCTCAGATGCCCAGCCATCGACAAAGGCGGTGACAACAGCGTCCCAGCTGCCGGTACCGGCGGCATAAGCGGTCAGAGCGGACCCGACGCCGTTCTTCCAGTTCTCGGAAGGCATCGTGGAGAAGCACCAGGCCACAGGAGTCTTACCGGCGGCGGTCATTTCCTTATCGACCTTGACGAAGAGGTTGGGGGACTCGGCAGCATTCTTGAAGGGGATAACGAAGCCCATGTCATCAGCCATGGCCTTGGTGCCCTCGTCAGAGGAAACGCACCAGTACATGAAGTCGAGCGTTGCGTTGATGTCGTCCTCGCTGGCGTCCTTGTTGACGCACCAGTAGTTCTCAGTGCCGGTGCACAGGCCCTGGTTGGCTTCATCGCCGACGCCGATGTAGATGGGGATCATGGTCAGATCGTCATCGGTAAAGGGCTTGCCATCGCCGACGAGGTTGTTGTACTCCCAGGAACCGTTCTGGAAGAAGACTGCCTCATTGCCAAGGAATTCATTACGGCTGTCGTCACCGGTCTTGCCGGCCAGTTCGGCAGGGTCGCAGGTGGAGTTGTTGATGTACAGGTCAAAAATATCCTTGTAGTTGTCGAGATAGGTGCCCTTGATGGCGTCGGTGGTGTCGATGCCATCCTTCTGATACTCAAAGTAGATGGGCAGGTTAGCCAGATGGGTCTTGAAGCGCCAGTCGGAAGAGCCATCCATACCGGAAGAGGTGAAGGCGGCGAAGCCAAGCTCGTCCTTGCGGGCGGTAATGTCCTCAGCAACCTTCTTCAGGTCGGCAAAGCTCTTGATGTCGTCAACGGTGTAGCCGGCCTTTTCCAGCAGGGTCTTATTGGTGATCAGGCCGTAGCTCTCGATAACGTAACCGATGCCCAGCATCTGGTCGCCGTCTTTCAGGGCGTAGGAGTCGCTGGTCAAATCGCCTGCGATCTTGGTCCCGCTCAGGTCGTAGCAATAGTCCTTCCAGTTGGCCAGGCCGACAGGGCCGTTGACCTGGAACAGGGTGGGCGCATCGCTCTTGGCCATCTCGCTCATCAGGGTGGTCTCATACTGGCCGGAAGCGGCGGTCACGACGGTGACGGGAACACCAGTCTCCTCGGTGTACTTCTTGGCCAGATCCTGCCAGGCTTCGTCCTGCTCGGGCTTGAAGTTCAGGTAGTAGACCTTGCCGGCTGCATCAGTGGTCGCCTCGGTAGAAGCGGCAGTGGATTCAGCCTTGGATTCGGTGCTGGTAGTGGAAGCAGCCGTAGAGGAGCTGCCGCCGCAGCCTGCCAGCAGACCCGCAGCCATAGCAGCTGCCAGAGTCATCGAGAGTGTCTTTTTTGCGTTCATGTTTTTTCCTCCTTCTCAAGAAAAACAATGATTTGCAAGGGTGTTGATTTGTTTCGTCGGAAACGTTTCCGTTTCGGATTGATCTTATAATACACCTTTCCGGCGCAATAATCAATCGTTTTTTGCGATTTACTGCAAAATCGGCCTGATGCACAAATTTGCACCCCCTGTTTTTGTGGAAATGTTCCAAAAATAGTGACAAAATTAGCGGAAACGATTCCGTAGCCGCGAGACAATCTTTGAGAATTGCAGGAAAATCCCTCTATAAATTATTTTTCACCAAAATATTGACACAGCAATTATGTCATGTTATACTTTCTTCGATTTTGAAAGACGAATCGAGTTTGTAAGAGTTTTTCAAAGCAATTTACCTACGGACCGCCCATCGGGGGCTAAGGCCATACGGACAGCCGGGTCCACTGCCGATCGGCAACTTTGGTTGCCTTATTGATTGAGTTAAAAGCTCAAATTTTATAAGTTGGTTCCTTTACAACCATGAAATTGCACGTTTTGGTGTGCAGACTTGTGAAACGGTCAATAAAGAGTAGTAAAAGTGTAATTGCTATATAGACTCTGACACGCTCAGCCTTTTTGAATCATGCAGGACGCTCTCCCGGTGTGGTACCGGGGGTTTTCGGCCTGTGCAAAAATACGCTGGATTCAAACGCAAGTCTGCACGTATGTGCACGGCTTGCGTTTTTTATTTTGCAAGGGGACCGCGAACGGAGGTAAAAATGAACGGAGAAGCAAAGCGCACCCGGCTGGACCAGCGCCGCGCACCCATCCATGAAGCGCTGGAAAACTTCCGCCGTATGCGCGTCGTGCCCTTTGACGTGCCGGGCCACAAGCGCGGGCGCGGCAACCCGGAGCTGACCGCGTTTCTGGGCCAGCAGTGCGTCGGCGTGGACGTCAACAGTATGAAGCCGCTGGACAATCTCTGCCACCCGGTTTCGGTCATCCGCGAGGCCGAGGAGCTGGCCGCCGATGCGTTCGGCGCGGCACACGCCTTTTTAATGGTGGGCGGCACGACCAGCTCGGTACAAAGCATGGTGCTGACCGCCTGCAAGCGCGGGGATGAGATCATTCTACCGCGCAACGTGCACCGCAGCGTGCTGAACGCGCTGGTGCTCTGCGGTGCGGTGCCGGTCTACGTCAACCCGGAGGTGGACAACCGCCTCGGAATCAGTCTGGGCATGAAGCGGGAGCAGGTGGCCAAGGCCATTGCCGAGCACCCCAACGCCGTGGCCGTGCTGGTGAACAACCCCACCTACTACGGCATTTGCAGCGACCTGCGCGCCATTGTGCGGATGGCCCACGACGCCGGGATGCTCTGCCTGGCCGACGAAGCCCACGGCACACACTTCTATTTTGGCGGCGGGCTGCCCGTCTCTGCCATGGCGGCGGGCGCAGATATGGCCTCCGTCTCGATGCACAAGAGCGGCGGTAGCCTGACCCAGTCCAGTCTGCTGCTGACCGGCCCCAATGTCCACGCGGGCTATGTGCGGCAGATCATCAACCTGACCCAGACGACGTCCGGCAGTTACCTGCTCATGTCGAGCCTTGATATTTCCCGCCGCAATCTCGCATTGCGCGGGCGGCAGGTGTTCCATCAGGTGGCCGATATGGCCGAGTACGCCCGCGAGGAGATCAACGCCGTGGGCGGGTACTATGCCTTCGGCAAGGAGCTTTGCAACGGAAACTCCGTTTTTGACTTTGATACGACAAAACTCAGCGTCCACACGCTGGACATCGGTCTTGCGGGCATTGAGGTCTATGACATCCTGCGCGACGAGTACGACATTCAGATCGAGTTTGGCGACATCGGCAATATACTGGCTTATCTCTCCATCGGTGACCGCCCGCAGGAGGTCGAGCGCCTTGTCAGCGCACTGGCCGAAATCAAACGCCGCTACCACACCGACGGTGCGGGCCTGTTGAGCCAGGAGTACATTGACCCCGAGGTCGCCGCCAGCCCGCAGGAAGCGTTCTACGCCCCCAAGAAGAGCCTGCCCCTGCGCGAGACCGAGGGTATGGTGTGCAGCGAGTTCGTCATGTGCTACCCACCGGGCATCCCGATTCTGGCCCCGGGCGAGCGCATCACCGCTGAAATTTTAGACTATATCGAGTACGCCAAGGCCAAGGGCTGCAGCATGACCGGACCGGAAGATCCCGACATTCTGCGCCTGAACGTGCTGGCCTGACAGGGAGGTTTTACAATGGAAATGTGGTTTTCGGAGTTTCACACCCCCGATGTCAAGCACAGCATCCGGGTCAACCGCCAGCTTTACTCCAAGCAGAGCGACTATCAGCGCATCGACATTTTTGAAACACCGGAGTTTGGCCGTGTGCTGACGCTGGACGGCAACGTCATGCTGACCGAGCGCGACGAGTTCATCTACGACGAGATGATCACCCACGTGCCGATGTCGGTACACAAAAACGCCAAGGATATTCTCGTCATCGGTGCGGGCGACGGCGGCGTTGTGCGGGAGCTGACCCGCTATGACCGCGTGGAAAGCATTGACCTTGTGGAGATGGACCCGCAGGTCATTGAGGCCTGCCGCGCCTACCTGCCCGGCAACGCCTGCCGCATGGATGACCGCCGCGTACATATTTATTACGAAAATGCGCTGAAATTCATCCGTAAGTGTGAGGATGAGTACGACCTTATCATCGTGGATTCCTCCGACCCGTTCGGCCCGTCGGAGGGGCTGTTCACCCGCGAATTTTACGGCAGCTGCTTCAACGCCCTGCGCGCGGACGGCATCATGGTCAACCAGCAGGGCAGCCCGTTCTATGCCGAGGATGCCACCGCCATGCAGCGCAGCCACCAGCGCATTGCCAGCACCTTTCCCATCAGCAAGGTGTATCAGGCGCACATCCCGACCTTTGCGGCGGGGTACTGGCTGTTCGGCTTTGCCAGCAAAAAATATCATCCCATCAACGATATGGACGCCGATGCGTGGAATGCGCTGAACATGCGCACCCGCTATTATACCTCCCGGCTGCACGTCGGGGCGTTTTATCTGCCCGCTTTCCTTGAGGAAATGCTGCGGGAAGTGGAGGAACACTGATGCTGCACCGCAATGTAGAGAATTTCATCGGCTGCGACAGCAGCTACCGCACGGCCAGTATCGTTTTGTATGGTGCGCCGTTTGATTCCACCACAAGCTACCGCCCCGGTGCGCGCTTTGGCCCCGCGGCCATGCGCCACGAAAGCTACGGTCTGGAAACTTACAGTCCCTATCAGGACAAGGATCTGACCGATGGGAATGTGTTTGACAGCGGCGACCTGGAGCTGTGCTTTGGTTCCAGCGAGAGTGCCCTTGTGGACATCGAGTCCCGCGCAGCGGAAATTCTGCGCGACGGAAAGCTGCCGCTGCTGCTGGGCGGCGAGCACCTTGTCACGTTGGGCGCGGTGCGCGCGGCGATGCGCAAATATCCCGATTTGCATATCGTACATTTTGACGCCCACGCCGATCTGCGGGACGATTACCTCGGCGCGCAGCTGAGCCACGCCTGCGTGCTGCGCCGCTGCCATGATTTGGTCGGCGACGGGCGCATCCACCAGTTCTGTATCCGCAGCGGTGACCGGGAGGAATTTCAGTTCGCCGCGCGGCACACCGATATGCACAAGTTCGACTTTACCGGCCTGACCGAGCTAACCGGCTGGCTGTGCCAGACCGATGTGCCTGTCTATCTGACCATTGATTTGGACTGTCTCGACCCGTCGGCCTTCCCCGGCACGGGCACGCCCGAGGCGGGCGGCGTCAGCTTTTTGCAGCTGCTTGGGGCCATCCGCACCGTGACGAAAGCGAACATCATTGGCGCGGACGTGAACGAGCTGGCCCCCATGCTCGACCAGAGCGGCGTTTCCACGGCCACGGCCTGCAAGGTGCTGCGGGAATTGCTGCTGGCACTGGAAAAGTAAGCAGCCATCCCTGTAGGAAGCGGCGTCCTCGACGCCCCGCGGAGGGGTCAAGACCCTTCCCTACATTCTCAACCTTATCGGGGGAGAGGATGTAGGGGCGGATTCCATATCCGACCGGGAAAGCTGCCGCTGCCACAAACAGGCACGGGCGAACAATGTTCGCCCCTACAAAATACCCATACACATCATACAATAAAAAATACAAAGGAGTTCCATCATGAGCAAAGTTCTTGTTATCGGCTGCGGCGGCGTGGCAAGCGTCGCCATCTCCAAGTGCTGCCAGGTCAGCGACGTCTTTACCGAGCTGTGCATCGCCAGCCGCACCAAATCCAAGTGCGACGCGCTGGCCGCCAAGCTGGCCCCCACCACCCGGACCAAAATCACCACCGCGCAGGTCGATGCCGACGACGTCCAGCAGCTGTGCGACCTCATCAACAGCTACAAGCCTGACCTCGTCATGAATATCGCCCTGCCGTATCAGGATCTGACCATCATGGACGCCTGCCTGGCCTGCGGCGTAAACTATATGGACACTGCCAACTACGAGCCGGAAAACACCGACGACCCCGCGTGGCGTGCCATCTACGAGAAGCGCTGCAAGGAGGCCGGTTTCTCCGCTTACTTTGACTACAGCTGGCAGTGGGCGTACAAGAAAAAGTTTGAGGACGCCGGCCTGACTGCGTTGCTGGGCTGCGGCTTTGACCCGGGCGTGACCCAGGCCTACTGCGCCTACGCCGCCAAGCATGAGTTCGACACCATCGACACCATCGACATCCTCGACTGCAACGGCGGCGATCACGGCTATGCGTTCGCCACCAACTTCAACCCCGAGATCAACCTGCGCGAGGTCTCCGCCCCCGGCAGCTATATGGAGAACGGCAAGTGGGTCGAGATCCCGCCCATGAGCATCAAGCGCGAGTACAACTTTGACCAGGTCGGTCAGAAGGATATGTACCTGCTGCATCATGAGGAAATTGAGTCTCTTGGCAAGAACCTGCCCGATGTCAAACGCATCCGCTTCTTCATGACCTTCGGACAGAGCTACCTTGACCATATGCGCTGCCTGGAGGATGTGGGCATGCTCTCCACCACGCCCATCAATTACAACGGTCAGGAGATCGTGCCCATCCAGTTCCTGAAAGCGCTGCTGCCCGACCCCGCCAGCCTCGGTCCCCGCACCAAGGGCAAGACGAACATCGGCTGCATCTTCACCGGCAAAAAGGACGGCAAGGACAAGACCTACTACATTTATAATGTGTGCGACCATCAGGAGTGCTACCGCGAGGTCGGCAGTCAGGCCATCAGCTACACCACCGGTGTGCCCGCGATGTGCGGTGCGCTGATGATGCTGACCGGCGAGTGGACCAAGCCCGGCGTCTACACGGTGGAGGAGTTCAACCCCGACCCGTTCCTCGACGCGCTGGACAAGTACGGCCTGCCCCGCAGCGAGAACCATGACCCGGTTCTCGTGGACTGATGGCGCAGCGCGACGCACGGCCGCCGTTTGCGGCCATCGACGGCGCAGTGCCGCCGGAATTTTCCGCCCTGCCCACGCCCTGCTACCTGCTGGATGAAACTGCCCTGACCCGCAACGCGGAGATTCTGGGCGGGCTGGCCCGTCGTACCGGGTGCAAGGTGCTGCTGGCGCAAAAGGCGTTCAGCAACTACGATTTGTACCCGCTGCTGGCGCCGCACCTCGCGGGCACCGAGGCCAGCGGCCTGTTTGAGGCGCGGCTCGGCGCGGAGGAAATGCCCGGCAAAGAAGTGCACGTTTTCTGCGCGGCCTACCGCGCAGATGAAATGGACGAGCTGCTGCGGTACGCTGACCATATCGTCTTCAACTCGCCCGCGCAGCTGGCAAAATTTGGCCCCGCGGCCAAGGCGGCGGGCAAAAGTGTGGGACTGCGCATCAATCCCGAGTGCTCGACCCAGGACGGCCACGCGATTTACGACCCCTGCGCCCCCGGCAGCCGTTTGGGCACGACCCGCGCCCAGTGGGACGCGGCAGCGGCAGAAAATTCTGCCCTGCCCGGGCTGTTGGACGGCCTGCACTTTCACACTTTATGTGAGCAGGACGCCGATGCGCTGGCCGTGACGCTGGACGCAGTGGCAGAGAAATTCGGCGATTTGCTGCCAAAAATGAAGTGGCTGAACTTCGGAGGCGGGCATCACATCACCCGCCCCGGCTACGACATGGCCACTTTGGAAAAATGTATCCGCCGCGCCCGGAATGACTGGGGCGTGACGGTTTATCTGGAACCCGGCGAGGCCTGCGCCCTGAACGCAGGGTATCTCTTGACCCGCGTGCTGGACGTGGTGCAAAACGGCGATACGACGGTTGCCATCTTGGATGCCAGCGCCGCCTGCCATACACCGGACGTGATCGAGATGCCCTACCGCCCGCCGCTGCTGGGGGCAGGGGAACCCGGCGAAAAGCCCTGCACTGTGCGGTTGGCCGGGCCGACCTGCCTTGCGGGGGATGTCATCGGTGATTACAGCTTTGACGCTGTGCCTGCCGTTGGAGATCTGCTGGTGTTCGGCGATATGGCTATTTACACCACCTGCAAGAACAATACCTTCAACGGTATGCCCCTGCCCGGTATTTACGCCCGCAAGTCCGACGGCACTACGCGGAAAATCGTGACGTTCGGATATACAGATTTCAAATGTCGGCTGGGAAAATAAGCTGCGATAAATGCAAAGCGCCCACCGGCAGGCCGTTGCTGCGCCGTATTATCTCGCATTTTCGCATATTTTGCCACAAAAGAAGCTGCTCACTCCGTAGGGAATGAACAGCTTCTCACTTTTAAGCCTGCTACCAGGGCTTTTCTTTCATTATGGGTCATCCGGCACTGGCATTGGCTGACAGGCGGGGCTATGCAGCGGTCACTTTTTTTGCTTCACTTGGATGGGGGACAGGGGGCATTTTCGTGAACAGCGCTTTCAGCGCCAGCGGCGTGGCGACGCTGGAAACCACGATCAAAAGAATGACCGCCGTAAAATAAACAGGCTCGACAACGCCGACCTCAAGGCCCTTCTGAGCCACGATCAAGGCGACCTCGCCGCGGGTCATCATGCCGACACCGACTTTAAGAGAGTCTCCCCAGTTGAAACGGCAGACTCTGGCCGCCAGTCCACAGCCGATGATTTTTGCCAGCAGGGCAACGAGAACGAAGCAAACACTGAACAGCAGAATCTCCGGCGTCAGTCCGCTGATGTCGGTCTTTAAACCGATGCTGACAAAGAAAATCGGCGCAAAAATCACATAGTTGCTGATGTCGACCCGGCGCTCTACATAAGCGGCGTCGTGCAGCGTACAGAGAACGATACCGGCAATGTAAGCGCCGGTAATATCCGCAATGCCAAAGTATTTCTCGGCAATATAGGCCATTGCAAAGCAGAATGCAAGGCTGGCAATCGTTATGCGCTGCGTATGGGGATTGCGGGAATCCAGCCACTTCATGGCGCAGTGGAACACATAGCCGATACCAACGGCAACCAGAAAGAACAGCGCGGTCTGGACCAGCACGCCGCCGATACCGGTGCCCTCACCGGAGCTGGCACCCAGCACACAGGTCAGCACGATAATGCCGATGACATCATCAATGACGGCAGCGCTGACAATGGTAGTGCCAAGGAAGCTCTTTAAGTGGCCCAACTCCTGCAGCGTTGCCACCGTGATGGACACGCTGGTTGCGGTCATAATCGTGCCGATAAACAATGCGCGGAAGAATTCCGGGCTGCCGATTGCCGAAAAGCCGTAGAATGCGCTGTAGAGCAGCGTACCGCCAATCAACGGTACAAGCACACCGATGCAGGCAATCAGCGTGGCAATAGGCCCGGCCCGCATCAGTTCTTTCAGGTTGGTGCCAAGTCCTGTGGAAAACATCAGCAGCACAACACCGATTTCAGCAAAAACGGAGATCGTGTCGTTGATCTGCACCAGATTGAGCAGACAGGGCCCAATCAGCAGACCGGCGAGAATTTCACCGACCACCTGCGGGGCCTTGCACTTGCGGGCAGCCAGGCCAAAAAACTTGGCGCTCAGAATAATAATTGCCAAATCACGGAAGATGGAATACATACATGTCATCTCTCTCAATTTACTTTAATCCACCTTTGTTATAGCACTTCTGTCAGATTTTTTCAATAGCCGAAACTGCCTTTTGGAGTTATCGCCGGATATTGTATAAATGTGGGTAAACTGTAAGCCAAAAACAAGGCAAAGCACTTGCAATAATGTCCGTAGTATGATAAAATTCCAATTTGGAAAAGTTATAATATGGTTTACTTCATGGATTACTGCGTCCGACAGGGTTCGGCGGCAAGCGGTATACAACCTATATAATAAGGAAGAGAAGCGCATGTTCCATTTTTCAAACAGGCATCACCACACAGGAAAAACGTCAATGGGCAGGGCAAAAGTGTATGGTCTGCTTATGGCTTTGGCTATGCTTTTTATGGCAGGTCTGTGCGCCTGTTCCGCACAGCCGCACTCTGCGGCAGAGACTGCGCCGCAGACGATTGTGGTCGGCATTGATGTGTTTGATCCTTACAGCTATCTGGACAGGAACGGGCAGTTTGCCGGCATCGACGTGGAACTGGCGACGGAAGCGTTTTCACGACTTGGCTATATGCCGGAATTCCGGATGATTTCATGGCCGGACAAAAACAACCTTCTCAGCGACGGAACGATCGACTGTATCTGGTCATGCTTCAGCATGAACGGGCGGGAAACCGAGTACCAATGGGCCGGTCCGTATATGTACAGCCGTCAGGTCGTGGCTGTTCGTGCGGGCAGCGATATCCAGTCGCTGTCCGATCTGGCCGGTAAGCGCATCGGCGTACAGGCAACCACAAAGGCGGAGTCGCTGTTTCTCGGCGAAATTTCCTCTTTTCTGCCCGAAGTCAAGCAAGTCAACAGCTTTGAGACGACAGAGGATATGTTTTCGGCACTGCGCAAAGGCTATGTAGATGCCGTCGCGGGCCATGAAGCACTGGTAGCCAAGTGGACAAATCTGGATGGAAGCAGTTACCGTGTGCTGGCAGAGAGTCCTTACAGTTCCGAACTTGGCGTTGCCTTCGCAAAGGACACCCATGAGGATTTGGCTGTGCAGCTGACCCAAACTCTGGAAGATATGAAGCAGGACGGAACGATTGGCCGCGTTGCAGAAAAATTCGGACTTGATGCAGAGAAAACTGTGTGGGGGGAACAGGGAAAATGAATGAGAAAAAGCAGTCCGGCAAAAAAAGACTGTTTTTGCTTGTGTTAGTTGCGTTCGGCATTGTACTTTGGATCACATTCACGAATCTGAACCGAATTGCACTGCGTCATACATTGGATGAAACGATTGGTTTTGTAAAGATCCGCTTAGAGCAGTACGAGACTGATGCGGCCAACGACCGCGTGAAAAGCCTTGTCCGCCTGCTGGATAAAACTGTAAGCCTTGGCAACGAAATGACGCTGAAGGATGGTTTCGGCACGCAGGACCTGGACGCTTTTGCAGAGGAACAGCGTCTGACCGGTGCGCTTGTACTAGATGAAAACCTGAATGTTGTCATGCAGACCACAAAGGGCGGCAACGCCATGCCGCTGTGGGAGAAGCTGATCGACAGCCCCTATGTACACAATATCGTTGACTATCCAAAAAAGACATACTCGACCCGTCTGGAAGAAAATGGGATACTCTATGATTTTGCCGCGGTGGCACGCGCGGATGCACCAGGCATCCTGATTACCTATATACAGAAGGATAATGAGGATACTGGGGATTTGACGGTGGATTCCCTGTTGAGAGATTTTCCGTTGGAGCTTAGCGGCATCGCTACGATCACGGAGAACGGCAGGGTCATCAGCAGCAACAGCAGCAAACAGGTAAACAAGGCAATAGAGGAATGTCAGGAATTATATAACGGAACCTTCGGTGCTGCGGAGGATGGCATTGTGCGCCTGAACAGCCATCAGGGCGTCTGGTACGGCAGCCTGGAAAATACCGAGAACTATACGCTCTTTGTGTTTTTCCCGGCATCTCAGGTGTTCATGACGCGCAACATTGTCTGTGCATCCTATCTGGCCATAGCCGTAATGGTCTTTTTAATGGCACTGCTGTGGCAGACCAAAATGGAAAAAGACGCGCTGCGGCAGCACCAGAAACGTACCGGAATCATCACAGCGCTTGGCACGGCGTATACGTCCATTTCACTGATGGACTTGAAGAAAAACACCGTTGAAATCCTCAAGAACGCGTCCGATACGGTCGAGAAGCAGAAGCACTTTGCACTGAAACGATCCGTACAGCAGGAGCAAATCGAGAAAATTATCGCGGAGCCATACCGTGAGGAGTATCTCGCCTTTGCGGACATGACGACAGTGGCCGAACGTCTGAAGGGTCACACCTCTTTGGCTCTTGCGTCTCAGACTGTCGACAGGAAATGGATCCTTACGCTGATCACACCGCAGCGAAAAGACGCGGACGGCAACGTAACAGCCGTATTGGTTGCTACCCGCGACGCTACCGAGGAAAAGCGGCGGGAGCAAAAGCAGGAAGATGCCCTGCGCAATGCACTGGCGGCGGCGGAACACGCCAATAAGGCCAAGACGGTATTCCTGAACAGTATGTCGCACGATATTCGCACCCCGATGAATGCCATTATCGGGTTTACGGCCCTTGCCACGGCGCATATTGATAACATTGACCTTGTCAAAGAGTATCTGAAGAAAATCAGCGTATCGGGCCAGCATCTGCTCAGTCTGATCAACGATATTCTGGATATGAGCCGTATCGAAAGCGGCACGGTCAAACTGGACAACACAGAAGTCCACCTGCCCGATGTGCTGCACGACCTGCGCACGATCATTCAAGGCAATATCAGCGCCAAGCAGCTTGGCCTTTATATCGACACGCAGGATGTGCACCACGAGGATATTATCACCGATAAGCTGCGCCTGAATCAGGTTCTGCTCAACATCGTGGGCAACGCTGTCAAGTTTACACCGGCGGGCGGTACCATCAATATCCGCGTTGAAGAAAAGCCGTCTGCCCGCCGTGGGTATGCGACCTTTGTTTTCAGCGTGAAAGATAACGGTATCGGTATGTCGAAGGACTTCCAGGCGCACGTTTTTGACTCTTTTTCACGGGAACAGACTGCGACAAGAAGCGGCATTCAGGGTACGGGACTTGGCATGGCCATCTCGAAAAACATCGTAGATATGATGGGCGGAACCATCGCCGTCAAGAGCGAGCAGGGAAAGGGCAGCGAGTTTACGGTCACCCTGGACTGCAAGGTTTGTACGGAATCGGTGAAATATCCGCCGATTCCGGGCCTGAAAGGTGCCCGTGCACTGGTTGTGGATGATGATGCACAGACCTGCATGAGCGTAAGCAAAATGCTGCGGGAAATTGAGATGGAAGCCGACTGGACGACCTCCGGCAAGGAAGCTATCCTGCGCGCGAGGGAGGCGCACAATCAGGGTGCGGAGTTCAAGGTTTACATTATTGACTGGCTGATGCCGGATATGAACGGCATTGAGACGGTGCGCAGGATCCGCAAAGTAATCGAACCCGGCACGCCGATCATCATATTGACAGCCTACGATTGGGCCGGCATTGAGGACGAGGCCCGGCAGGCTGGTGTCACGGCGTTTGTTTCCAAACCGCTGTTTATGTCGGAACTGCGCGATGCACTGACACACAAAGTGGTGTCGGGCAGGCAGCCCCTTCTGCCCAAGCACGGCGACTATACGGGCAAAAAGGTGCTGTTGGTCGAGGATAACGAACTGAACCGCGAGATTGCAACGGCCATTCTGGAGGAAGCCGGACTGAAAGTGGACGCCGTTGAGGACGGCACGGATGCCGTGGCCAGAATGAACGAGGCTGCGGAGGATGAGTATGATCTGATCCTGATGGATATTCAGATGCCCAAAATGGACGGATACACCGCCACCCGGGAGATCCGTACATTGAGCAGCAATAAAAAGGCAAACATTCCCATTGTGGCCATGACAGCCAACGCTTTTGAGGAAGACCGCCAAAAAGCATTCAAAGCAGGGATGAATGCACATATTGCAAAACCGATTGATGTGAACATCCTGATGGGAACACTGGATAAAGTTTTTAAACAGAATTCGTGATCGCGTTTAAATAGCGTACAAAGGATCTGTACGGCAAAGTAAAAAGCATATACAGCTGCGTTTATGGCGAGCGGCCTCTCGGCGGTTCGCAACGCGATGCTGTATATGCTTTTTTCATTGGTTTCTTAGGGCAATACCGCATAATTCTAAGTGCCGATACGGCGAGCGAGGTGCGGCAGC
>ERZ773237.516-NODE-516-length-43020-cov-133.433283_pt1 | contig 43020 bp, 30 predicted proteins | sample MGYA00580990_ERZ773237 | MGnify/ENA primary metagenome ERZ773237 (study PRJEB29015, sample SAMEA2737749) | human gut metagenome | biome: human gut; feature: human-associated habitat; material: faeces | place: China | collected 2012 ...
TTGACAGGCATTACGAAGACATTTGTCCCTTTTTATTCGTCTTTTCCAGAGATTTATTGTATATTTGCAATGTGGTTGCACGCACAGGCATGATGCCGTTCTGCAGCGCAACAGGCTACAGCGCAGATGCGTCAGCCGCCACAATAAAAGCAAAACAATTAAACACTGCGAGATATGAATATTGGAGACAAGGCGCCCGAAATACTCGGGCACGACGAAAACGGAAACGAGATAAGGCTCAGCGACTTCAAAGGCCGCAAGCTGGTGCTATATTTCTATCCTAAAGACCTTACGTCGGGATGCACCACCGAGGCGTGCAACCTGCGCGACAACTACACAAGGCTGAAGGAACTCGGCTACGAGGTGATTGGCGCAAGCGTGGACGACGGCAAGCAGCATCTTAAGTTCATAGCAAAGAACGAACTGCCGTTCCACCTCATTGCCGACACAGAGAAGACTCTCGTCGAGCAGTTTGGCGTGTGGGGCGAGAAGAAGATGTACGGCCGCACCTATATGGGCACCTTCCGCACCACCTTTATCATTGACGAGAACGGAGTGATTGAGCGCATAATCTCGCCAAAGGAGATCAAGGTGAAGAACCACGCCGAACAGATTATCGGAGAACAGAAATAACATAAAAGATAACAGCCGCCACAACGCCCCCGCTACAGCAAGGGGGCGCAAGCGGCAAAACCCTATTAACCCTAAACATAAAACTCATGATTAACCGACAACTTCTGCACCCGGAGAGCATCGTCGTAATCGGCGGCTCAAACAACGTTCACAAACCCGGAGGCGCCATCGTGCGCAACATTATCAACGGAGGCTACAAGGGCGTTCTGCGCATTGTCAACCCGAAAGAAGACGAAGTGCAAGGCGTAAAGGCATTTCACGACATAAGCGAACTGCCGCCCACCGACCTGGCCATACTCGTAATACCATCGCACATGTGCCCCGAAACAGTAGACCGCCTGGCTGAAGACAAAGGCGTAAAGGCCTTCATAATAATATCTGCAGGCTTCGGCGAGGAGACAAAGGAGGGAGCAAAGCTCGAACAACACATACTCGACACCTGCGAACGCCACGGAGCAGCACTCATAGGACCTAACTGTATCGGTCTGCTCAACTCATGGCATCACAGCGTGTTCACCAAACCAATACCTACACTGCACGAAAAAGGCGTCGACTTCATCAGCGGTTCGGGCGCAACGGCAGTGTTTATCCTCGAGTCGGCCGTAACAAAGGGCCTGCCGTTCAACTCTGTATGGAGCATCGGCAACGGCAAGCAGATCGGCATCGAGGACGTGCTGCAATACATGGACGAGAACTTCGACCCGGAGAAAGACTCACACGTCAAGCTGCTCTACATCGAGAACGTGAGCAATCCTGACAAGCTTCTCTTCCACGCCTCATCGCTCATACGCAAGGGATGCCGCATAGCAGCCATCAAGGCCGGCAGCAGCGAGAGCGGAAGCCGTGCCGCATCATCGCACACAGGAGCCATTGCCAGCAGCGACTCAGCCGTAGAGGCACTGTTCCGCAAGGCGGGCATCGTGCGCTGTTTCTCAAGAGAGGAACTCACAACCGTGGGCTGTATCTTCACACTTCCGCCGCTCACAGGCCGCAACTTTGCCATCGTAACCCACGCAGGAGGCCCAGGCGTGATGCTTACCGACGCGCTGTCTAAAGGCGGACTCAACGTTCCGAAGATTGAAGGTCCCGACGCCGACGAGCTGAAGAGCCTGCTCTTCCCCGGAGCATCAGTGGCTAACCCCATAGACATCCTTGCAACCGGAACACCCGAGCATCTGGGCATAGCCATCGACTACTGCGAAAACAAGTTTAAGGACATCGACGCCATATTCGTAATCTTCGGCACACCGGGCCTCGTTCAGCTGTATGAGGCTTACGACGTGCTGCACAAGAAGATTCTGGAGTGCAAGAAGCCTATATTCCCCATCCTGCCTTGTCTGCACACAGCAGGACCGGAAGTGGCAGAGTTCCTGAAGAAGGGACACGTAAACTTCAGCGACGAGGTTACGCTCGCAACAGCCCTCACGCAGATTATGAAGACGCCAAAGCCGGCATCGCCCGAGATAGAACTCTTCGGCGTTGACATTCCGAGGATAAGAGAGATTATAGCAGGCATCAAGGAAGACGGATACATCGCCCCCGAACTGGTGCATCAGATATTCGAGTGCGCAGGCATCCCTATGGTGCCCGAAATGGTGAGCGACTCTAAAGGCGAGCTTACTGCATTTGCCGACAAGGTTGGCTATCCGGTAGTGGCAAAGGTCGTAGGCCCTGTACACAAGAGCGACGTGGGCGGCGTTGCGCTCAACATAATGAGTGCGGAACATCTCGAAATGGAGTTCGACCGCATGATGAAGATTGAAGGCGCAAAGGCCATCATGGTGCAGAAGATGATCAAAGGCAAGGAGCTGTTTATCGGAGCCAAATACGAACCGCGCTTCGGCCACATCGTATTGTGCGGACTCGGCGGCATCTTCGTCGAGGTGCTGAAGGACGTTTCAAGCGGACTTGCTCCTCTGTCTTACGACGAGGCCTACTCAATGATACGCTCTCTGCGCGCATACAAGATAATAAAGGGTACGCGCGGACAGAAGGGTCTCAACGAGCAGAAGTATGCCGAAATTATCGTGCGCCTGTCAACACTCCTGAGGTTTACCACCGAAATAAAGGAGCTCGACATCAACCCGCTGCTGGCCGACGAAGACAACGTTACGGCAGTAGACGCCAGAATACGTATTGAAAAATAACAATAACAAACCATCGGGCGGCGTCGGCAGATGCCGCCCGACGTTCATTAAATGCCCCTGGCATAAAACTTATATTTAAAGGAAATGAAGATACTCGTAATAGAAGACAACGCCGACCTGAGAGACATCATTGTGCGCTCGCTCGAAAAAGAGCGCTACGTGGTGGAGACTGCCCCCGACTACGCTACGGCTCACACCAAGCTGTTTATTTATGAATACGACTGCATACTGCTGGACATTATGCTGCCCGACGGCAACGGCCTTAACCTGATGAGAGAACTGGCAGAACGCGGCAAGCGCAAGAACGTCATCATTATATCGGCAAAGGATTCTATCGACGACAAGGTGGCCGGACTCGAACTCGGCGCCGACGACTATCTGGCTAAGCCCTTCCATCTGGCTGAGCTGCACGCACGCATCAGGAGCGTGATGAGACGGCACACACAGAACGGCGAGAACAACATAAAGTTCGGCAACGTGACCATCCATCCCGACACGTTCAAGGTGGAGGTGAACGGACAGGACATCGATCTCGGACGAAAGGAATATGAGATTCTTCACTATCTTGTCAACCGGGCAAACCGCCTGATAGAGAAGCAGACGCTGGCCGAAGGCGTGTGGGGCGACGACATCGACCAGGCCGACAACTTCGACTTCATATATGCACAGATTAAAAACCTGCGCAAAAAGCTGAAGACGGCTGGCGCCGACATCGAGATAAAGACTATATACGGTTTCGGATATAAGCTCATTAAGGTATGAAGCTGCAGAACGTCCTAACCTTCAGACTGTCGGTGCTAAAGGCCATAGGCATTGCCCTGTGGGCCGTAGGCTTCTATTTTGCGATAATAAAAGAAATCAACAACAAGACCGACGACAGCCTGACGAGCTATGCCGAAGCGCTCATTACCGACTATCTGGCAGGAGTGCCCCTGCCAGACACCCACAACGGCGCAGGCAACAACTACTATATACACACCGTGTCGGACGAGTATGCCGAGAGCCACTCGCACATAAGATACCGCGACATGGAGACGTATGTGCCCAACGACAACAAGTTTGAACAGACAAGGGCCGTAACGTATATCTTCAAGTCGAACGACGACAAGTATCATGAGCTTACGGTGTTCACGCCAACGATAGACAAACAGAACCTGAAGAACTCGATATTCATCTGGCTTGTGGTGCTGTATTTCGGTCTGCTCACGGGCATGATAATCGTCAACCTGTGGACCATCAGGCACAGCATGAAACCGCTGAAAAGGCTCTTCGGGTGGCTCGACACGTATAAGCTCGGCAAGAACATAAAGCCGCTGGAGAACGACACGAGGATAACCGAATTCAGAAAGCTCAACGAAACGGTGATGAGGAGCATTGAGCGAAACGAGAAGCAATATGAACAGCAGAAGCTCTTCATAGCCAACGCGTCGCACGAGATGCAGACGCCGCTGGCCGTATGCCGCAACAGGCTCGAGATGCTGCTCGACGAAGAAGGACTTACGGAGAACCAGATGGCGGAGATAATAAAGACGCTGCACACACTGAAAGAACTGACGGAGACCAACCGCTCGCTGCTGCTTCTGTGCAAAATAGACAACGGACAGTTTGCCGCTCACGGACCTGTAAGCCTTAAGGAGGTTACGGCGCATGCCGTAAACAATCTGAAACCGGTATACTCGCGCATGAAGATAACCGTCAGCAACATGTGCGAAGAGGCTCCCGTGGCAGACATGGACGAGCAGCTGGCCAACGTGCTGATGACCAACCTCGTGAAGAATGCCTTTGTGCATAACATAGAAGGGGGCGAGATAAACATCACGTCGGACAGCTCACACATAAGAATAGAGAACACCGGACAGCCCGAGCGGCTTGACAGCGACAAGATATTTGAACGCTTCTATCATTCTGCCGGCAAGAAATCGTCAACCGGACTGGGACTTGCCATCGTAAAGGCCATCTGCTCGCAGTACGGCATGGAGATAACCTACAGCTTCAGCAACGGAAAACATGCGTTCGAAATAAGGAAAAGCAAAAATTAGTTAAAAACCTGATTCCGAACCGTTTTTTCAGATTCTTTTCAGAAACCCCTTGCATCTTTGCATCAAACAAAAGAACAAACAATGATTACAAACCCTAAAAAAAAGAAGATTATGAAAAGAATTATCCAGACATGTGTAGTTGCATTAGTTTGCATGATAGCGTTCCAGGTTAAAGCTGTTGCCGACAACGACAAGCCAATAGCAGTAAGTCAGCTTCCGGCTGTTTCGCAGCAGGTGATAAAGAGTCACTTTGCAGGCAAGAAGGTGGCTATGGCAAAGCAGGAGACAGGACTGTTAGACAAGAACTACGAGGTGGTGTTCACAAGCGGCGAGAAGGTGGAGTTTGACAAGAAAGGCAACTGGAAAGAGATTGACTGCAAGCTCTCAGCCGTGCCGGCAAAGCTCATCCCCGCAAAAATAGCAAGCTACCTGAAATCCAACTATCCGGGAGTAAAGGTGCTGAAGCTTGAAAAGGGCAACAACGAATATGAGGTTAATCTGGCCAACGGCATGGAGATAACCTTCAACAAGAACTTCGTTGTCATAGACATCGACTAAATAAAACTGACATGACAATAAAGCATCTGATGCCTGCAATGACAAAACCAGCGCTATAGCAGCCCAAAGGCGTCAGAACTGCAAAAAGCTGACAGACAGAGCCACAGCAACAACGCAAGGCACATGTCTGCCAGCTTTGCCCCAAGTAAGCCATAAGGCTGCGCCGGGCAAGCCCGCAGACGTATGCCGACTGATATATTACACTTTGTGTATTTGCCGCAGTCTGTTTGACCATTTTGCGTTGACGTAGCCAGCTACGCCTGCGTCAAAACGGACAAACAGACATATGACATAAAACGGAAAGGCAACAAAACAGCAGACGGCAATGCGGCAAACGGGCAGAGGCAACCCTCCGGGACAAGCCGGATAATCTCTATATGACAGACAGTAACTTAACAAAACCCGCAGAATACATTATGAAAGATTACATCAAAAAAGCTGCAATGATGATAACATTGCTCCTGGCCGTAACACTAAATGCCGCGGCCGGCAACGAGAAACCTATCAGTGTAAGCCAGATGCCGCATAATGCACAGCAGCTGCTCAGCAGGCACTTCAGCAACAAGAAGGTGGCCTTGGCGAAAGTGGAATCGGGATTCTTCTCAAAAGAATATACCGTTATCTTCACCAACGGTGAGAAAATAGAGTTTGACAGCAACGGCAACTGGACCGAAATAAGCTGCAAGCGCTCGGCCGTGCCGGCAAGCATAGTTCCGCCGCAAATAAGTTCGTATGTCAAGAAGAACTATCCGGGGTGCATAATAATTAAGATTGAAAGAGACGACAAAGAATACGAAATAGACCTGTCGAACCGCATAGAGATAACGTTCAACAAGAAATTCCAGGTCATAGACATTGAATGATAAACCTATATTCTATAAAAGCAAACAGCAACAGGCACCATGGCCGACGCATGACATACTGAAAACGATATATCTACAATCTAGATAATAATGCAAGAGCACACCTCCCGACTTTATGTGAGGCGTGCTCTTGCCGTATAATTCCTGACCGTTCATCCGGACAGATGCGGCATATTACCCTCCAAAAGACGGCCTTTTGCATTGCAATATGCCGTCTTTCACACGGCAAAAGGGCACCTTTCATAATGCAAAAGACGACATTAGGGCATGCAATACGAATATACATCGGCACACTGTAGGCAGAAAATATTTTCTTAAAAAACTCATCACTCGTCACATTCCTGCGTAACATTCTGGATATCAACAGGATATACTGTGATGAGTTGACCTTTCAACTCGTCACGCCACGCCCTGACATTATTGTGTGATGAGTTGATTTCTCAACTCATCACGCTTCAAATCATTGACAGCCAGCGCATTATATGCGAATGTGATGAGTGATGAGTTTTTAAAGAAAATAGTTTTACTTCATCAGTAACGCCAGTCACCATGCTGCTCATTTCACCCTGACGACAATCCTACGGTATGACGTCAGAGCCGGACTGCCGTTGTCTGTAACTTCCTGAATGAGGTGTATCGTAGCCTTTGACACTGATTCCGGTATTGACAAAGACGGACGCGCCGTGGCAGCATCGCTCACTTCAATACGCTGACCGCAGTCGGTAGCGTCATCATAGACATAAAGCCTGTAGCTTATCTCGTTGCCGTCAGGATCATAAGAGCCCGAAAAGTCGAACTGCAGCCGGTCGCCGGGCTTAGCGTCAACATATCTCACAGCCTTGGTGTCAGTCTTCTCGTCACTGAAACGTACTACAGGATGATGGTTGGCATCATTATAGTCAGCACTAACGCTCCATTTTACACGTGCCGCAAAATCGTTCAGTATGGCTGTCTTCCATCGGGCAATGGCCTCACTGCCCTCGCCCGAATTGGTGAACATATAGTAAGGATCATACTGTTTCTCGTCAAGATTATTCTTCTCAACCCAGTCCATACCTCTTACACCTGCCACCTTTTCCGTGCCGAAGCGTCCGCCCCAGCCGCCGTATTCAGGCTCCGACGGCACATTCAGCCCGTTGTCAACAAGATACATGAAGGCAGGGCTGTCGCCCTCTGTGGCCCACATCCTGTCAGGATAAGCAGCGCCGAGAGGTCCATACTTCTGCACATTGTCGTCTACCCAACTGTCTGACGGCGCCCAGCCGTACACGGCAGTATTGCGAAGATAGACGATGTCGGGAAAGGTTCTGGCTATCCATGCTCCGGCATCACACTGCCCAAGCACGTCATAGATGCGCAGCTTCGACACAAATTTGGCCACATCTGCCGCACTCCTTGTGTGCTTCACCTTCCACAACGCCTGAGCCACCGTGTTCATGCCTCCCCATGCGTTAACCCATACCGGACGGGGATCTTTGCTGTCAACGGCACGTATTATGAGTTCTGAGCCCGGAGTGTCGTGTCCCTCACCTACGTCGGCCATGCCCACTCCAGCCTGGCCGGCAACGGCTACAGAGCGCAGACTGGCGGCTGAAGGATAGCCCTTGTCGTGAACAATAAGATTAGGATAAGACTTTTCGTATGAATCTATAATCTTATTCAGCACGGGCAAGCCCAGAGGCGTCTTCACAAATGCCACGTTACATATAAGTCCCTCGATGTCAACATCATCAGACATGAGCAAGAGATGCACCATAGACTGCTCGTCGTCGGGATCGGTTCCGCCGATGTCGGTAGTAACGATTAGCCTGTGCTTCTCCGCAAACAAGCACGAAGGGGCGGCAAGCATGAATGAAGATGATAAAAGAATAAATAATAATCTGAATAAGGAATTGCGTTTAATCATGGATAATAAAATTGATGATAAAAAAATCTTTATATGTTATTGACGTTATATGCAAATACGGCAAAAGGCAAGTGCAATGACAGATAAGAAACCTGTGCTTTTTAAGCAGACTTTGCCGAGCCGTTTCATATCTTTTTCAAAGATACAAAAAAATTATCATATCCATACGAAAACAATCAAGCCAGTAATTCTGTTTCACAAAAAATAACCTTTCTGCACATCGCCCCGAAATCAGGACAAGGCACAAAAAGGATAAAAATGCAGTAGGCAGATTGCCTGACGACCGGACACGGCATGAGCCTGACACAGGCTATTCTATAAGTTCGATGCTTACTCCGTTGAACTCCTTGACAAAATCGAGAATACGGGTGCGGTAATTTCTGCGGCGCAGCTTCATCTCGAGCGTAACCTCATATTGCCGTTCTCCGTCAACCACAATCTGCTTCATCCCGTAGTTGTCAAAGTCAACGCCATCAGCCTGCAGCTCGCTGAGCAGCTGACGCACTGTGTCATGGCTACGTGTGGAAAACGTTACGGCTATCTTTTTCATTCCGAAACGGTTAACCACAAAGGAGAATACCTCAAGACAGCACAGCACAAGCACCGTGCTGCCTATAGCGAGGGCATAAAGCCCGGTGGCAGCAGTCATGCCTATGGCAGCAGTAGCCCATAGCCCAGCAGCCGTGGTAAGCCCTTTCACCACATGTTTCTGAAAGATTATGGTGCCGGCCCCAATAAATCCGATACCCGTAACCACCTGCGCCGCAATACGCGACGGGTCGAAAGAGGCAAACGAGCTGTAGATTTTCAGCGACTCGTCGAAGCCATACTGCGAAAGGATGGTGAAAAGAGCCGACCCCATCGCCACAAGAAAATGTGTACGCGTACCGGCTTCCTTAGCCCGCAGCTCTCGCTCAAGGCCGACAGCAGCGCCCAGCACACCGGCAATGGCTATGCGCAAGATGAATTCGGTAGTAGTAAACATAAGCATATAACTATTTTATGCAAACATACACATTTTTTCCGAAAATCCAATGTCCGGCCGCCGCTTTTTCAGATTACTGACGGTAACAGTCTCCCTGTCCTACTTGCCTGACGACATCTGCCTGCGGAGCAGACGGCCGACAACGCTCCAGTAAGGCATCCTTTTCAGCGTATCCCTAACGGGCTGAATGTCCCATACAAGGAAGATGAGCAACACAACTGTGGCTATGATGCACGTTACGCCGAACAGCTGTTTCAGACTGACGAGCATCACCTGCGTGGCATCGTACGGCATGGCGCGCGCAAAGTTTTCTGCTATGTGATGCCTGAGCGAAAAGCTGTATATGCCCGAGCATATAGTGTCAACCACGCCGTTGCGGATGAAGCCCACCATGGTTAGCCCCATGAAAAAATGCTGAAACGGCATCAATTCTTCGAGATATATTGTAAGGGCCGTGAAGAAGATAGCCACACCGAAGGTACGGCAGAATATGGGAATGAATAAACTCTCTATGTCTAATCCTGGCGTAACCATGAGATACATCTGCACTTCATAGGCCAACAGGGCCATGAGTCCTACGGTGAGCAGGCGCGTAAACTTCTGCCTGAGCACCTTTATCCAGAACATCACGAACATGCAGCCGCATATTGTGCCTGCCCATTCTACGAGATAGAACACGGAAGTGGACATGGCGCCGAAATGGAGCACGCCCGACGTAAACGTGTTCTGCAATATCTTAGGGGTTGAGTTGATAAGCTCAACCAGCGCAAACACAGCAAGCAGGGGCAGCAGACGCTTATAGAGCCATGCCTCGGGGGCTATATAGGGATGGCGGATGTGGCGCATGCGCTGCAACGCAAAGTAGAACGTCACGGGCACCATGAACGTAACCACACGGAACGGACGTCCGTCCCACCAGTTGTAATACTCGCCGTAATTGAACAGGAACACTACTTCAATCAACAAAGCCGACCAGAGCACGCAGCCCAGCCAGTCGAGACTTATCAGCGGCAACGGCTTCATGAAGCGGAAATCATGGGTGAGCACATACACCATCAGCGCAATAAAGAGCATTGCGCCCGTCATAGCCCAGTGCATGGCATACCAGCTCTGGAATATATATGTAAGGTGGACGGTTATCCAGGGCGACAGACTCATATTGCCCACCACAATGCAGTAAAGCAACGGGAAGAATATGGTGAAGTCGCGCTTTGATGTCATCCACAGCTGCACGTTAGACAGACACTCGAACGTTCCGCAGAGCTTGAAAAATCCGGCCACATAAGAGAGAAGGCACAGCACGGGCACCGACTCGGTGTACATGCACAGCCAGTTGCATGCGGCAATGGCAAGAGCAGCCGTGATGAGCAGCTGGCGGTTGGTGAACCTGAACTTAAAGCGGAAAAGGAACGGGAAAGGCATGTTAACGCCTATAACGCCGCACAGCACAATCATCGTAACATCCTCGCGCATGATGCACATATCGCCCATTACGTGAGGCATAGCTCCGGCATACATGCCTCCTGCCAACTGAAAAAAGAAGGCGAAGAAGACATATATCCACGGCTGTATTTTCTTTGGCACGAAGCCGTTCATCATCGGCATCGTGAACGGTCCTGTAGGAATCGGCGGCATATTACTTATACATTACCAACGTTTCAACATTCAGTCCGGCACGGAGTTTCTTCAGGTCGGCCTCGCTGTTCTTTCCCACAATGGCTATACGCACCGGCACACGCTGCTCAACCTTCACGAAGTTGCCCGTGGCATTGTCGGCAGGAACCATAGAATAAGCCGAGCCCGTGGCAGGACTGAGCGACTCAACCACACCTTTATATGTAACGCCCGGAATGGCATCGACAGTAAACTCAACGGCATCGCCTACAGAGATGTTCTTCAGCTGTGTTTCGCGATAGTTGGCAATAACCCACACCTGATCGTCGTCCACAATACGTGCGAGCATCTGTCCGGGCTGAACGAGCTGACCAACATGAATGTCCTTTCGGCCCATCACTCCGTCGCTTGTAGCCACGATAACCGTATAAGAAAGGTTAAGACGGGCAAGATTTACGGCAGCCTCGGCCACGCTTACGCCTGCCGTGTTCTGACTCAGGCGGTGAGCCTGCTCGTTCTTTACGAGCGATGTAGAGCGGCGGCTTGCGCTTGCCTGCTCGTAACGTGCCTTCGCCGCCTTATATCTTGTCAGCGCGTTGTCATACTGCTGACGGGTAACAGCGTCTTTCTTCAGCAGCGAGGCATAGCGTTCATAGTCGCGGCGGGCGTTGTCCATGTCTGCCTTTGCCTCCTCTATGCCTGCAGAAGCCACTCTTACGTTGCTCGTCGTAGTGTTCATTCCGGCTGATATGGCAGAAGAGCCCGAACGTGAGCCGCGATAGCTGGCCTCAGCCTGAGCAAGCTGAAGACGATATTCGGCATCTTCGATGATAACGAGCGTGTCGCCCTTCTTCACGTGCTGATATTCCTCAAAGCGTATCTCCTTGATAAATCCCTGCACACGGGTGTTTATCGGTGTTATGTGGCGTTGCACCTGGGCATCGTCAGTATATTCTGTGTTTGCCGGATGGGCAAAGCGGGTTACGACATACGTTATTGCTCCGATGAGCAACAGTACGATTACTACATTGTATATTCTTTTTATAAGTTTCTTGTTGTTCATATCTTATGTCTGTTATTCGTAATTTCTGTCCGTAGCCGTACCTGTATCGGTTCAGGCAGTGCGGCCGGTATTGTTTTTATGTATTTACACAGGTGCCTTATCAGATTTCGCCTGCAATATACTTCATTTTATAGTATGCGTAAATGGTGCCTATGCGTGCGTCAACCTCCTGAAGTTCGGCGTTAAGCTTTATGTTAGATGCATCGACCATATCAGTTATCAGTGCCATCTGACTCATGTAGCGGTCGCTGATCACCTGATAGTTCTGAGCGGCAAGTTCTACGCTCTTCTGCTGTGTGCGCAGTTCGACAAACGACTGGCGATAGAGCGTGTATGCCTGCTGCATCTGGTTGTCTACACTCTCTGCCGTAACGGCATGGTTCTCGTTGCTCTGCACAATCTGCGCCTTAGCCTTGCGCACCGCCTTGTTGCCCTTGAACAGCGAACTGAGCGAATATTTTATGCCGATACCGACATACCAGATGTTAAAGTTGTTGTCAATAGGCGGCAAGTCGTAAGTGAACGGACCGCTGAAATTGTCAGTAGCAAACACCACAACCTTAGGCATAAGGTCGCTCTTTGCCATGCGCAGCTGCTGCTGGGCCATATCTACACCGAGTTTCGACTGACGCAACAACGGCGACGAAACTGATGCCCGGCTCTGCCAGTCGGCCTCGTTGCCATTGTCTGATGCGGTTTTAAGTTCTGCTGTGTCGGGCATGATTACAACATCAGAAGTAAGTCCGAGGGTGTTACAGAGCTGATGGTTGAGTACGCTGCGCTGATCCTGAAGCTTACGCAGTCCGAGTTTGAGCGACTCCATCTGCAGTTCATATCGTGTAACGTCGTTGCGCAGCGCTATGCCCTCTTCGTGTTTTGCCTTTATATCGGCAATAAGTTTTTCGGTAAGCGCAATGTTGCTGTTATAAACCTTCATTCCGTTAGACAGCTTAACCAAGTCGAGATACTGGCCTAGAGCCATGAAGCGCTGCTGACTGCGACTGAGGGCAACGCCTGTTTCTGCCTGCTCTTTCTGAAGTTCGGCAAGGCGTATGCCCGTGTTGATGGCTCCTCCGGCATAAACCACCTGCTGAGCTTCGAGCGCAAAACTGTTGCCGAAGTGTGGCTGGGTGATGCCTTTGGCATTGCTGAAATCGCGGTCGGTCATAAGCACGTTGCCGTTATAACTAACAGACAACGAAGCGTTAACATCAGGCAGACGCCGGCTCTTTGCCTCCGAAATGGCATGATGTGCCACGGCGACTTCCGACTTTTGGGCACGCAACTGTCTGCTGCCCGTCTCAACAAGAGAAAACAACTCGCTCACCGTCATTGTGCGCTGCGTCTGCGACAATGCATCTGTTGACTGAAGAAGCAGTGCGCCGGACAATACGGCATAAACAAATTTACATCTAATCATCACTTTTATATTTTCACTATATTTTCCATTAATCCAGAGAAATTGTCTGAAACCGGGTGCAAAGGTAAGACTATTTAACAATTAAATGATTTTATTTTTTTCGCGAGAAATGGGACTTTTCGGAACAAATATGGTGTTTTATCACTCAATATAGCGATATTTGCAGCACAAAACGGAGATATGCATATTTCAGACATAAGTAAAAGCAACATACGACAAGCCCATGAAATTTGAAACATTCGCATCAGACAAGGCGCAACTCTGCACTACATCGCTGAAAGAACTTGAAGCAGAATCGAACGTCATCGACTATGGTGCAATAATATTATGTAAAGGCGGCACAGCAACAATGCGCATCGACTTTAAAGACTGGCATCTGAAAAAGGATGCCGTAATAACACTATTCCCGAACGACATGGTGATGCTGCACAATGTTTCGGACGACTTTGAGGTGGAAATGCTGCGCTACGACAAGACGATGCTGAGGGAGGCGAGCCTGCAACTGGAGCAAACAGTGTACTCGCTGCTGCGCAAGGACAGATGCCGCACAGACAAACAGGTGGTTACGCTGATAATTGAAAACATGTTCAGCCTGCTCAGACTGTATTTCATACAGAAGGACTGTACATGTCTCGACCAACTTGTGCTCTACCAGCTCAAGGCCTTCTTTCTCGGTTTCTACGACTGGATGGTGCGCAACAGGCACGAGGAGCCTGAAGGCTACGGCTCAAGACGCACCAACGAACTGTTCAACATGTTCATGGAAGACCTCGAACAATATTACATGAAGTCGCACGACGTAGCTTTCTATGCCGGCAAACTTAACATTACGCCGAAATATCTTAACACCATTGTAAGAAATATGACCGGACACACTACAAAAAATATTATAGACCAATATGTAACTCTGCAGATAAAACTGCAGCTGCGTAACAGTGAGAAAAGCGTCAAGCAGCTTTCATGGGACTTCAACTTCAGCGACGAGTCGTTCTTCTGTCGCTACTTTAAATTGCACACCGGCCTTACGCCACAGCAATTCAGAAAAAATATCAAGCAACAATGACGCCTGACAGGCCTTACATTTTTGTTAAACTGCGACGCTTGTTTGAAGCATAGTTGGCACATATTTCCGATTAAGCGTATGCATATTATCATCCGTTGACGCATAACAAAAACAATATGCCAAAAGCATGCATTCAGAGGCGGCTGACCGCACTTATTTTTTTATCAGATTTAATGCAAAAACCCTCTATCATTTAGTCAATATTTCTTTGCGACTTTGCAAAATTAAACTATCTTTGCAAAAAAATAAATAACAGACATGCGGCATACCACATAGTCTAAACTCTTACGCACGCAAAGACTTGCGCCAAGACATTATGAAAAATATGTGAAAGCCATGAAAACAATCATTGATATGAACAAGATAACTAACATTATCGCTCAAACGAACTGGAAGCAGCAAGGCAAAGACATCTTTTTTCTCTTTGTCGGAGTACTGATGTATGCTACAGGCTACACAGCATTCATATTACCTGAAAAAGTTGTGCAGGGAGCCGTTGCCGGTATTTCAGCACTCATTTACTACACAACGAGTTTTCCTCCCAGTATCTCCATCTGGGTGCTCAATGCCATGATGATCATCATAGCAATCAAGGCTCTTACCCCACAGTTCGTAATAAGGACGGTGATAGGCGTCACGATGCTGTCGCTCTGTGTGGGCTTCCTTCAGCCTTTCTTCACCGCTCACCCGATTATAACTCCCGGAGAAGACAAATTCATGCATGTCCTCATTGCAGCACTGCTCTGCGGAACAGGACTTGGCATCGTGTTTACACACAACGGTTCTACAGGCGGAACAGACATACTGATGGCGGTGTTTAACAAATATTTCAACATCAGTTTCGGCCGCGCCATGCAGTTCATAGATTTCACAATCATAAGCTCATCTTACTTTGTATTCCACAGCGTGGAAACGATCATCTACGGTATCGTGTTCACATTAGTGGTAAGTTTCATGCTCGACTTCGTGGTAAACGGTTCAAAGCAAACTGTGCAGCTGCTGATAATATCTAAAGAATATCAGGAAATCGCCAATAATGTGTCAGGAGGCATGCATCGTGGCGTAACAGTCGTTGAGGGTAAGGGCTGGTATACAAAGAACGATGTCAAGCTGCTGATAATCCTCGCGCATAAATACGAGCTTCAGGACTTGATGATTATCATCAAACAGATCGACCCTAACGCGATGGTTTCACAGACGTTCTGTCACGGTGTGTTCGGGGCAGGCTTCGAAAAGATAAAATAGTCTACATATAATTCTGAAAGTATTAAATACACACATATTCGTGATATAACACTTTCATGTACAGCAACAGGTCATTTTCTGCCGCTGTACATGAAAGTGATAGTTTTTTTAATTTTTAACCATAATTATTATGAATGATATCAAAAAAAAGGGCAAGGCCGAAGTAAAGAATTCTTTTTATAAAGATCTTTTTTTTCCTTACATTTGGAATATTACTTTATTCATTCGGATATACGGCCTTTATCCTTCCCGAACAGGTTGTGATGGGAGGCGTTTCCGGTATATCGGCGCTGCTGTTCTATGCCTTCGGATTTCCTCCCGGTATTTCGATCTGGGTGCTTAACGTGACTATGCTTATCATTGCCTGCAAGGCACTCACCAAGCAGTTTATCATCAGAACCATCATCGGCGTGTCAATCATGTCGGTATTTGTGGGCATACTTCAGCCCCTGTTCCAGGCATATCCCATAATCACGGCCGGCGAAGACAAGTTTATGCATGTTATTCTCGGAGGTGCAATGGCCGGCGGAGGCCTCGGTCTGGTGTTCTCGCATAACGGCTCTACCGGAGGAACCGATATATTGATAGCCCTGCTGAACAAATACTTCAGCCTGAGCTTCGGACGTGCCATGCAGTTTATCGACATTACGATTATCAGCTCGTCTTATCTGCTGTTCCACAGCACCGAGACAATCGTCTACGGTATCGCCTTCACTCTGATTGCAAGTTATGTCTGCGACTACGTTGTCAACGGTTCACGCCAGACTGTGCAGTTTATCATCATATCAAAGGATTATGAAAAGATTGCAGACCAGATCAACCAAAGCGCCCACAGAGGTGTTACCGTTGTTGAGGGCAAAGGCTGGTATTCAAAGAAGGAAGTGGACATACTTATCGTTCTGGCAAGAAAATATGAGTCTCAGGAAATATTCCACTACATTAAGAATATCGACCCCCATGCCATGGTTTCACAGACATTCTGCCACGGCGTGTTCGGCGAAGGCTTCGACAAGATGAAATAATGCCCGCGGCCACATGGCCCAAGCATAGCCGGCAAAGAAAAAATAATAGCCGGACAAAAGAAACGAACGAAGTTAACGGACAACAGTTTTTATATCTCCTACATGGCGATTTGTCCGTTAACTTCGTTTTATTACAGTGCCAGATGCCTTTCGCAGAACGCATCAACAGACACGACTACATTTTTAAAACTTCTGTATTATTTATATGAAATACATTCTACACACATTTCAGCGAATAGCATTCATCCTTATTTGCATCTTCCAGATAACGGCCATGCATGCCGAATCAGAGAAGTTCACGGTGCGCGGACGCATCGTAGACAGACTGTCGCGCGAGCCTGTCATAGGCGCAAGCGTATCGGTGCAGGGTCTGCAGGGCGTTGGAGCAGCCACCGACACCACCGGAGTGTTCGTCATAAGCGGCGTCACCCCCGGCATCTGCCGGCTCTACGTTACGTGCATAGGCTACAAGAGCGTGCTGTCTGCCGAATATTTCGTGTCGGCAAAGATGCCTACGATAGAGATTGAACTCGACGAAGACTCAAAGCATCTCAACGAAGTTACGGTTAGCGTGCCCGTGATAAGGCGCGTAAAGCCAAGTCCGGTGAGCATGCAGATAATAGGACTCGGCGAGATAGAGAAAAGTCCGGGCGGCAACCGCGACATCTCGCGCATTGTGAGGTCGGTGCCGGGCGTGTCGTTCTCTCCTATCGGCTATCGCAACGACCTTATCGTAAGGGGCGGCTCGCCGTCGGAAAACCGCTTCTTCATGGACGGCATAGAGATACCTAACATCAACCACTTTGCCACTCAGGGTGCGTCGGGCGGCCCGGTGAGCATACTAAACGCCGACCTTATACGCGAGGTGCAGTTCTATACAGGCGCATTTCCGGCTGACCGCGGCGGCGCATTAAGCTCGGTGATGGATATCAGTCTGCTCGACGGCAACACCGACGAAAACTCTTTCAAGGCCACTCTCGGAGCATCAGAAGTGTCGCTCAGCGGCATGGGCCACTTCGGCAGCAACACAACATATCTGTTCTCTGTGCGCCAGTCGTATCTGCAACTGCTATTCAAGATGATTGGCCTGCCCTTCCTGCCAAACTACATAGACGGACAGTTTAAGATAAAGACCAAATTGGGAAAGAAAGACGAAATAACTTTCCTCGGGCTTACGGGCATCGACAACATGAAACTAAATACTGACCAAGAAGGAGAGGACGCCGAATACATGCTGAGCTACCTGCCCCGCATAACGCAGCAGACGTTTACGCTCGGAGCATCTTATAAACATTATGCCGGAAAGAACGTAACAACGGTTTCGCTCGGCTATAACTATCTGGGCAACCAAAATCTTAAATACCGCAACAACGACGATTCGGCTCCCGAAAACCTTACGCTCGACCTCAGTTCGCGCGAACAGAAGCTGTCGCTGAGAGCTGAAAACCGCACATACAACGACCGCTGGACATGGCGCGAGGGCGTTGAAGCATGGTATGCCTTCTACAACGACCACACATACCAAAGAGTTTATCACAACGAAAGCTCAATATCGCAATACTCAACCGACATCAGCTTTGCAGGATGGGCAGCCTACGGCTCGGCGCGCTATACGAGTGAAAACGGAAGACTTACGGCCAACATGGGCCTGCGCCTCGACGGATGCTCTTATTCAGACCTGACAGCGCGCTTCTGGGAGCACATCTCGCCCACCTTATCATTGTCTTACAAGTTTCTGCCGTCGTGGGCCGTCAACATCGGCACCGGAATGTATCATCAGCTGCCGCCATACACAGCCCTGGGATATAAGGACGAAAACGGTCAACTGGCCAACAAGTCGCTCGAATATATGCGCGTAAAGAACGCTGCGCTGGGCGTTGAATGGACATCGGGCAAGCAGATAACAGTGAGTCTGGAAGGTTTCTACAAACATTACACTGACATTCCGCTCTCCGTTGCCGACAACATTCCGCTCTCATGCAAGGGCAACGACTATGGCGTTGTGGGCAACGAGCTGCTCGTTTCGTCGGCCAAGGGCAGGGCTTACGGCCTCGAAGCCACCATGCGCTGGCAGATACCGGGCAAACTGGTGTCTATGGCGTCGTTCACATTATTCAAGAGTCAATACAAGAACAACTCTGACGCCGGATACATCAACTCGGCATGGGACAACCGCTTCATAGCCAACGTGAGCGCCACCTACGAGCTGCCGCGCAACTGGAGCATAGGAGCCAAGCTGAGTGCGATAGGCGGCAGTCCGTATACGCCGTATGACGTTGACAAGTCGTCGCTCGTGGAGGCATGGGACGCACAGGGACGACCGTATTACGACTATTCGAAGTTTAACACCGAACGTCTTGACGCCTTTGCCCAACTTGACATCCGCGTAGACAAAAACTATTATTTCAAAGGCTGGATGCTCGGCTTTTATCTCGACATACAGAACATAACAAAGAGCGTTCTGAGCCAGCCCGACGTGCTGATGAGCACTGGCGTCATTGAAAATCCTGACGCTCCGGCAGCCGAACAGCGCTACAAGATGAAGTATATCAGTCAGGACAGCGGCACGCTGCTGCCCAGCATCGGCGTAACAGTGCGCTTCTGACATATACAGAAACATACATTCACGCAGAAGTTATCAACAGTTTCGACATTGTCTGTTGATAACTTCTGCGTTTTTATTTATCCAAAACCAATCACATCTGTACGCACGAACAAGCAGAAAGCGCACATGCAACATCAACCAATATGAAAGCATATTCACAAAAAGCCGCATCATTATGTCACTTTAGTTTTGTCTTGATTTTCTGATGAAATAGAAAAATCAGACAGGCCATGCGCCATATGATGATAAAGAATATTTACATCCGGACATAAAAGGTAAGCTTTTATAAAACAACTCGGCAACTTTTTACCTGGAAATGGGCAGCTTTCAGCATGAAAACCAACCTGTTTTTTTATTGAAATAAAGGCTTTTTTGTCCCATTTAGGACAAAAAACATTGCACATATACGGCACAAGCTGCATAACAACATGTAACACACCGACTTACGTTTGCACACGTTTCCGGGGCATTTTTACGGCCAAATGATTTAAATTTTCAAATATCCCAGTATGAGAGCCTCAACAGAAATCAAAGTGTAAGGCCATAGCATCAAAGGGCGACAATATGCCAAACAGAACGAAGCCGGCATTATATATTAATTATGTATACAGCAACAGAGAATCAACCAGACTGAAAATTTGTCACACAAACAAGACAAAATGACAGAGCTCGACTGCGGGCATGTATTTTGATTCTCTGATAGCAGACAATCGTAAAAAGATTGTATTCAGGAATAACAAATAAGAAAAAGAAAAGAAAGGAGACTATTATATGACATTCGACAAATTCACAATCAAAGCGCAAGAGGCTGTTCAGGAGGCAGTTAACATCGCACAACGCTCAGGACAGCAGTCGATTGAGCCGGTCCACCTGCTCAAGGGCCTTATGAACAAGGCTAAAGACGTTACCAACTTCCTGTTTCAGAAGCTCGGTGTAAACGCCATGCAGGTTGAGACAGTGGTTGACCGTGAGATTAGCCGCTTGCCACGGGTTCAGGGCGGACAGCCTTATCTCAGCAACGAGAGCAACAGCGTGCTTCAGAAAGCCGTAGACATATCGCAGAAAATGGGCGACGAGTTCGTCAGCGTTGAACCTGTAATGCTGGCATTGCTCGATGTAAACTCTACGGCAAGCCGCATAATGAAGGATGCAGGATGCACCGAGAAGGAGATGCGCGCAGCCATAAACGAGCTGAGGCAGGGACAGAAGGTGCAGTCGCAGTCGGCTGACGAAAACTATCAGAGCCTGGAGAAATATGCCAAGAACCTGGTTGAGGAGGCACGTCAGGGCAAACTCGACCCTGTAATTGGCCGTGACGATGAAATTCGTCGTGTACTTCAGATTCTGTCACGCCGTACAAAGAACAACCCTATACTGATAGGTGAGCCGGGAACCGGTAAGACAGCCATCGTTGAAGGACTGGCTGAGCGTATAGTCCGCGGCGACGTGCCTGAGAACCTGAAAGACAAGCAGCTCTACTCGCTCGACATGGGTGCGCTGGTTGCCGGAGCTAAATATAAAGGAGAGTTTGAGGAGCGTCTGAAGAGCGTCGTCAAAGAGGTTACCAACAGCAACGGCCGTATCATCCTGTTCATAGATGAGATCCACACGCTGGTTGGTGCCGGAGGAGGCGAAGGCGCAATGGATGCAGCCAACATTCTGAAGCCTGCGCTTGCGCGTGGCGAGCTGCGCAGCATAGGTGCAACGACACTTAACGAATATCAGAAGTATTTTGAGAAGGACAAGGCTCTTGAAAGGAGATTCCAGACCGTCATGGTTGACGAGCCTGACGAGCTTAGCGCAATAAGCATACTGCGTGGTCTGAAGGAGCGCTACGAAAACCACCACAAGGTGCGTATTCAGGATGATGCCTGCATAGCAGCCGTAAAACTGTCGGAGCGTTACATCAGCGACCGTTTCTTGCCTGATAAGGCAATCGACCTTATGGACGAGGCTGCAGCTAAGCTGAGAATGGAGCGCGACTCTGTGCCTGAGGAACTCGACGAGATTACGCGTAAGCTGAAACAGCTCGAGATTGAGCGCGAGGCCATCAAACGTGAGAACGACCAGCCGAAGATTGAACAGCTCGACAAAGAGATTGCCGAACTGAAAGACCAGGAAAAGGTGTTCCGTGCCAAATGGGAAGGCGAGAAGGCTCTCGTCAACAAGATTCAGCAGGACAAGCAGCAGATAGAGCAGCTGAAGTTTGAGGCTGAGCGCGCCGAGCGTGAAGGCAACTATGAGCGTGTGGCCGAGATACGCTACAGCAGCCTGAAACAGCTTGAAGACGACATCAAGAACATTCAGGATCAGCTGCGCAACACGCAGGGCGGCGAGGCAATGGTGCGCGAGGAAGTTACTGCCGACGATATTGCTGAGGTGGTAAGCCGCTGGACGGGAATACCCGTAACACGAATGATGCAGAGCGAGCGCGAGAAGCTGCTGCACCTTGAGGAGGAACTGCACAAACGTGTTATAGGCCAGGAAGAGGCAATAACGGCAGTGAGCGACGCCGTAAGACGCAGCCGCGCCGGACTGCAAGACCCGAAGCGCCCTATCGCTTCGTTCATATTCCTCGGCACGACCGGTGTAGGTAAGACCGAGCTTGCAAAGGCCCTGGCCGAATACCTGTTCAACGACGAGACCATGATGACGCGAATAGACATGAGCGAATATCAGGAAAAGTTCAGCGTCAGCCGTCTTATCGGAGCGCCTCCGGGATACGTTGGTTACGACGAGGGCGGACAGCTCACCGAAGCCGTAAGGCGCAAACCTTATTCGGTTGTGCTCTTCGACGAGATTGAGAAGGCCCACCCGGATGTGTTCAACATCCTGCTTCAGGTGCTCGACGACGGCCGTCTGACCGACAACAAGGGACGTACCGTAAACTTCAAGAACACTATCATCATCATGACTTCTAACCTTGGAAGCCAGCTGATACGTGAAGACTTGGAGAAGCACGGCGGAAAACTCGACAGCCATGAGCAGTCGATGCTCAACAACCAGCTGATGACGCTGCTGAAGAAGACCATACGTCCTGAGTTCCTAAACCGTATTGACGACACGATAATGTTCCTGCCGCTGACGAAGGAGCAGATTGCCGGAGTGGTTAAGTTGCAGATGGACTCTGTAAGGAAGATGCTTGAACCGCAGGGCTTCACTCTCGAATACACCGACGCAGCCATCAACTGGCTTGCCGACGCAGGCTTCGACCCTGAGTTCGGTGCCCGTCCTGTAAAGAGAGCCATACAGGAATATGTGCTCAACGACCTCTCAAAGAAACTTCTTGCTGAGGAGGTTAGCCGCGAGAAGCCGATAATAATCGACGCCAACGGCGCAGGACTGGTGTTCAGAAACTAAGGATAAATATGCATAATCGAACATTTCTTAAAAGAAGGGACGGATAAGTAATTTTATCCGCCCCTTTTCTTTTATAATTATCAACATAACTATCAATAACGCAGGAAGGCACCCCAGGTGCGACAAGCATTCAAGTTATTATGAAAGCGGCAATACCTTTACGTGGACGTACCCGGGGTAGGTTCCTACATTTTTATCAATGTTACACATTGATTAAAGGCATCTATTTTTGCGCCAAAAAGCAAAAAACAGAAACATTAGCTCCATGCAATGCAACACATTGAAACAGAATAAAGACATTAACGGCAATAATGTAAAATTAAATTTGTAACTTTGCAGAAACGTAACATCAGCAGTGCCTTAAATAACATTTAAGCCACTCTGATGAGAAATACAATTAAATAATATGCCTGACAAAACATAGGGAAACAAAACGGAAAAAGACAAATACCATGAAAAAACTATTTATATCGCTGACCATAATGCTTGCCGCCACACTGGCCTATGCACAAGAGACGTTCAAGAATCCCGTGGTGTGGGCGGATATGCCCGACCCTGACGTGATACGCACCGGCGACGACTTCTGGCTCGTAACAACCACAATGCATCTCATGCCGGGCGCACCGATAATGCACTCTAAGGATTTGGTAAACTGGGAGACGGTGAGCTATCTCTTCGACAGACTCGACGAAACACCAAAATATAATATGCAAGGCGGAACTGTTTACGGACGCGGACAATGGGCCACGTCGATAAGATACCACAACGGCACATTCTATGCCCTGTTCTCGCCCAACGACGAGCCGTTCCGCTCGTTTGTCTACACAACGAAAGACCCGCGCAAGGGATGGACGCTGCACTCTCGCCTGCCCCACTTTCACGACGCATCGCTGTTCTTCGACGATGACGGGCGCGTGTATGTGTTCAGCGGAACAGGCAAACTGACCGAACTCAACGCCGACCTTACGGCCAAGAAGGAGGGCGGCGTGGACATCACGCTCAACGTGCGCGACGAAGAGGAGAACAATCTGCTCGAAGGCAGTCGCGTGATAAAGCACGACGGACGCTATTATCTGCTCATGATTTCATGGCCGAAGGACAAGCCGCGCCGACAGCTGTGCTACCGTGCCGACAAGATAACCGGACCTTATAAGAAGAAGGTGATACTTGAAGACAACTTTGCCGGCTTCCCCTATGCCGGACAGGGCACCATCGTTGACGACGGACACGGCAACTGGTATGGCTTCATCTTTCAGGACCGCGGAGCCGTAGGCCGTGTGCCGCTGCTCATGCCGTGCCGCTGGACCGACGGATGGCCTATGCTCGGCAACGTGAACGGCAAAGTGCCTTTCGTGATGAACAAGCCTGTGCAGGACTTTAAAGACATAGACATGGTGGTGAGCGACGACTTCAACGGCGACACGCTCGACCTGAAGCACTGGCAATGGAACCATAATCCGGCCAATGATTTTTGGAAGTTATCCGACGGACGCCTGCGTTTGACCACATGTAGAGTGGTCGACAATCTGTATATGGCACCCAACACGCTGACCCAGCGCATGGAAGGGCCTAAATGCAGCGCATATATAGAGATTGACTTCAGCGGCATGAGAGACGGCGACCGCGCCGGACTTGCCGCATTCAACGGCCACTCGGGCATAATGGCAATAGAGAAGGACAACAGCAAGACATGGCTGACCGTAACGCAGACTCAGGTGAACCTTACAGAGAAGGAACATCTCGTGAGCAGTGTTGACACGCAGGAGAAGGCACGCATAAGCATAACAGGCAACAGGATTTTCTTGCGCATCGACGGCGACTTCAACCTCGGACGCGACATAGCCACATTCTATTACAGCACCGACGGAAAGAAATGGACGGCTATAGGCGGAGAATTTAAGATGAAATTCGACTACCGCCGCCTGTTCATGGGCACAAGATATGCCCTGTTTAACTATGCCACGAAACAGCCGGGAGGACACGTAGACATAGAAAAATTTGTATATAAGAAAGAAGAAAAATAAGACATAAGCCCATAATGACAACAAGGATTGCCATAATAGGCGGCGGTGCGGCGGGATGCTTTGCCGCAATATGCCTGAAAGAGCGCATGCCCGAAGCATGCGTAACCGTATATGAGAGCGGAAACAAGCTGCTGGCAAAGGTGGCCGTAACGGGCGGCGGACGCTGCAACCTGACCAACTCGTTCAGGGATGTGAGGAGCATCGAAGCTGTTTATCCGCGCGGATCACGACTGATGAAGCGCCTGCTGCGCGAGTTTAGTAATGTTGACGCCTTTAAATGGTTTGAGAGCAATGGGGTAAGACTCGTAACACAAGACGACCAGTGCGTGTTTCCTGTATCACAGGACGCCATGGAAATTGTCGGCACACTAACACGGCTGATGCACCATAGAGGCGTAAAGATAAAAACACGGCACAGGGTAAGCAAGATTGAACACATCTCCGAGAATGAAATAAACAACAATGACGGCTGCCGTTTCAGCATAAGTTTCAGCGGCAGCGACGCACCGGAAGAACATGCCGACATAGTGTTGGTAACAACAGGAGGAAGCCCGAAGACAAGCGGACTTGATTTTCTGCGGGGCCTCAACCTCGACATCGTGCAGCCTGTACCGTCGCTGTTCAGCGTATGTCTGCCGAAAAACAATGTCACCAAACTGATGGGCACCGTCGTAAACGACGTTACCTCAGGCCTCACTGGCACCAAACTGAGAGCCACCGGACCGCTGCTGATTACCCATTGGGGCATGAGCGGACCTGCTATTCTGCGCCTTTCGTCATACGCCGCACGCATTCTGCATGATGCCGAATACAAGGCGGAGCTGTGGATAAACTGGTTTGGCGACATGAATGAGCCGGAGGTGGCTGACATGATAAGCGAGATGGCTGCAGAAAATAAGCAGAAACAGATTTCGAACATATACCCTGCACACTTAAACAGCCGCCTTTGGGAGCATCTGCTGACACAGAGCGGACTAAAACCAGAAATGAGATGGGCCGAACTGGGCAGCAAGGGCCGCAACCGCCTTGTGGCCACACTGACAAACGACAGATACAGAATAGACGGCAAGAACAAGTTTAAGGAAGAGTTTGTTACCTGCGGCGGCGTTGCCCTGGGCAACATCAGCGCAAAGACTCTTGAATGCAAAAGCCACGAAGGACTATATTTTGCAGGCGAAGTGCTCGACGTTGACGCCGTAACAGGAGGCTTCAACCTTCAGGCGGCATGGACAATGGGATATGTTGCGGCAAAGTCTGTTGCAGAAAAATACGGGACACTATAGTTTCAGTCAGACAAATGCAGGCTGGATAAAAAAACAAAATAAAGGAACACCAGGCGCCTGGTGTTCCTTTATTATTATGATACTTTTCTAATTAAAGCACCTTCTTGTACAGTTCAACGATCTGCTCCTCCGTAACGTCACGCGGGTTACCCGGAGTACATACGTCGGCAATGGCCTGAGCGGCGAGGGCGGGAATGTCGCTCTCCTTAATGCCAAGGTCAGACAGATGCTGAGGTATGCCCACACGGATGGCCAATGCCTTGACAGCATCGCATGCAGCCTGTGCTGCCTCCTCGGCAGTCATGCCCGTAGTGTCAACACCCATTGTACGTGCAATGACACCATATTTCTCTATGCAGCAAGGCATGTTGAACTCCATGATTGTGGGCAGAAGCAGTGCGTTGGCAACTCCGTGGGGAACATCAAAGAGCGAGCCCATCGGGTGAGCCATGCCGTGAACAAGGCCAAGACCTACGTTAGAGAATGCCTGAGCGGCGATATACTGAGCCAGAGCCATGCCCTCACGTCCTACAGGATTCTGCGGTTCCTCAACGGCTATAGGCAGATTCTCTGCTATCATCTTTATGGCCTGCAGCTCATACATGTCAGACATAACCCATGCGCCCTTTGTGATATATCCCTCAATGGCATGTGTCAGAGCATCCATACCCGTTGCTGCGGTAAGTCCCTTCGGCAGAGAATACATCAGTTCGGGGTCAACAATGGCAACGGCAGGAATGTCGTTGGGGTCTACACAGACCATCTTTTTCTGATTTTCTTCGTCAATAATAACATAGTTGATGGTAACCTCGGCACCTGTACCTGCTGTTGTAGGCAGCGCTATGATTGGCACCGACTTGTTCTTTGTAGATGCACATCCCTCGAGCGAAACAACATCGGCAAACTCAGGATTGGCAACAACGATGCCTATACCCTTGGCAGTGTCCATAGACGAGCCTCCGCCGATGGCGATGATGCAGTCGGCACCAGACACCTTGAATGCGTCAACGCCCTGCTTAACGTTAGTAACCGTAGGGTTGGGCTTTATCTCGCTGTATATGTCGTATGCAAATCCGGCCTCATCAAGAACGTCGGTAACCATCTTTGCTGTACCAACTTTCAACAGTCCTTTATCTGTTGCAACTAATGCCTTGTGAAGATTAAGACGCGCCAATACTTCCGGCAACTGCTTGCGTGCACCGGCTCCGAAGTAAGAAACTTCGTTGAGAATAAATCTGTTAATCATGTTTTTTAATAAAAAGAATATTGGTTAGTAATTAATAATCTCATTTGCAAAGTTATGAAATTTATTTTATTATTGCGTGTGATAATACATTTATAACTTTACATGGGTAATTTTCACAACCTTTCACAAGACTAAGATTATAAAATTTCTTGCCACTTATTATTAAGGTTGCCGAATGTCAAAACAGTCTAAGAACATAACTTCCTTAGACTTTGATATTTTTTTAAGACAACAATCACAACGTATTATCCAGACGGCGCCATTACGCCTCTGGATATGAAAAGAAAACAAATACTATCAGCAAGCCATAAACGTCTACAAATACAATGACACCCAACCATTCAATTATTTCAATAATTTTCTCTCGCCATTATCACCACTTTCCAATATACTCATCTGATGAATGGCTATTTGGTTAAGTTTTATAAGCCGTTCACTTTGAGAAATGCCTTGTTCTATAAACACAGCATTCAGGTTCTCCATATTAGACAGGCAGATAAGCTCATTGACGGTAGCATAATCACGAATATTACCATTCAAATCAGGATTGGCTTCTCTCCATTGTTTTGCCGTAATTCCAAACATAGCCACATTCAATACGTCTGCCTCGTTTGCGTAAATAACATTTGCTTGTTTCTGAGTAACTTCATTTGGAATAAGATTATGCTTGATAGCATCTGTATGTATACGGTAATTGATTTTTGACAGTTCACGTTTAGCCGACCAGCCCAACTGACGAAGTTCGTCGGTCTTCAGACGCTGAAACTCTTCAATCAAATATAACTTGAATGTAACACTTATAGCAGAGCCAAACTCAAAAGCAATATCTTTATGCGCATACGTACCACCATAACGTCCCTTTTTAACAAAAATACCGATGGCATCGGTACGTTCTATCCATTCAGAAGCACTAAGAACAAAAGACGGCAGACCTGCATTTCGCCTAAAGTGGTCAAATTCGACCACTTTAAAATTTGGGTTATGGATAATTTCCCACGTTCCAAGAAATTCTATTGTATAACGATTTCTTATCCAATTCTTAATGACATCAGCCGACCTGCTGTCGCCTTCTTTTGCTGAAGCCATGTCTGTAAGGGATATGTAATCTTGGTCTTCCCTGTGAAAAACATTTATTTGTGTGTTTTGAACCGTTATTTTTACCATTATAATCAATGTTTTTGAGTTTCCTCACAAAGATAACGATAATTTATGAAAACATAGCAGCCGGAACAATTTTTCAATATCATTCTTTGATTACTATGATTGCATTCTGTGAACATGTTTCTACCTTATAAGCTGTAATTAACCACTTGAAAACATAAAAAATGCCTGCCTCGGACAATGTCTGGGCAGGCACAGAGAGCCGCACGGCGGCGGATTTAATAACTCTTATTTAGTAACGATGATGCCTCCTAAAGGCTGCATGGTAACTTTGAGCATGCCTTTAGAGTCAACCTTCACGGTTTTAAGCGCAGACGAAGCTATGGCCTCGCCCTTTTTCTTCTTGTTGTCGGCATAAAGTTTCACCTTCTGCCCGGCAAACATGGGCAGACAGACGGTCAAGGTCATCGGCTTGCCGGTGCCGTTGAGTCCGCCTACATACCAGTCGTTGCCGTGGCGGCGGGCCATAACAACATATTTTGTCGGATATCCGTCGATAAAGCGTGTCTCGTCCCATGCAGCAGGCACGGTCTTCAGAAAGTCTTTCTCAAACTGCGGCAGACTGCCGATATTGTCGGGCTGAACGGCTATACACTGCACGCTGGCCTGATTGGTTATGGCCGTAGCCATCTCAAACACGTCGGTCGTGCGGCGATAGTTGCCGCTGTCGGTGCCGCGCCCCATGCGTTGCTTCATTATCACTCCGCCCCAGTCCATGCTTCCAATGGCGTTGCGCGAGAAGGGGTGCATGGTGAGCTCGAAGCCTTCGAGGTCGCAGTGTCTCTGCGAGAAATATACATTCTCTGATGCGAGCACGGCCTCGCTGCCCACATAATTGGGATACATGCGCTCCCAACCGCGCGGAATGGTGCATCCGTGGAATATCACCTGCAGCCCGTAGCGGTTGGCATCGCTCAGTATGTCTTCATAAAGACGCATCGTCTCCTGCTTGTCGCCGCCGAAGAAGTCTACCTTTATGCCTTTCACGCCGATGCTCTTCAGCCATTTCATCTCGCGCTCGCGGGCCACGGCCGTATTCATACAGTGGCGCGGCGACTGCGGAGCGTCGTTGGCAAAGCCGTTGGAGTTATACCAAAGCAGCAGACTAACGCCCTTTGACTGCGCGTAGCGGCTCAGCTCAGCCATGCGGTCGCGTCCTATGTTTACGTCCCATGCGGCATCAACAAGCGTATACTCGTAGCCCATTTCGGCGGCAAGATCGATGAAAGCCACCTGGTCGTCGTAGTTGATCGAGTTATCCTGCCACAGCAGCCAGCTCCATGTGTAGCGGCCGGGCTTATAGTCGGTTGAAGCCTCATACTTCGGTTCAACCACATCAAAGGACACCGTTGTCTCAACAATAGGCTTCAGCGTCCTGCCAACGGTAACGGTGCGCCACGGCGTTGAGCCAGACACGGGAATGGCGGCAAACTCGCTCCCGAATCCGTTGTTCTCGCCCTTGTCGGAAAAAGCCACCGTGTAGCCACGGCCCTCAGCATAGTCGCTGAGATGTGAGCCGTAGTAGCCGGCGTCAACACCGGTCTCGCTCACCAGCGCCCATCCGTCGTTGCCAATGCGGAACAGGCACGGAAAGGTGTATCCACGGCCAAAAGCCGACTTCACGTTCATTGGTGCGTCTGCCGTATAGTCTTCCTCATAGCTCGGCTTTGTGCGCATCCATCCGGTCATGGGACCTATCTGCGGACACAGAAACGTGGTGGTGTTTTCGGGGAAATTAAAGCTGCTCGCCTCACTGTATACCACGGCGCAGCGGCAGTCGCTGCCCTCTATAGGCAACAGGGTGTAGCGATATGCAAGGTCGTTGTCCGACACACAGAACGTAACCTTTATCTTCTTGCCGTCTTCTTTTCTGAAAACCACGTCGAGCCTGTTGGCCACATAATGCACAGACGATGTCTTTGTCCTCGTTATATCATACTTCTTGTCTATCTTGCTTTCTTCAGAATCTACGATTGTCAGCCCCGAAGTGAAGTCGGCAACATCAGTTTTCAGTCCGAGGGCCGACCTGCCGAGCATGGCCGTACCGTCGTAATTCACCTCATACTCAGGCTTTCCGCCGTCATCAGATATGCTGACAACGAGTTTGCCGTCGGGCGACTTCACATCCACCTTGGCTGCATCTGCGCCCAAGGAAGCCAATAAGACGAATGATAAAATAAACAGGTTTTTCATTTTTCTCTATATTTTTTATTCTCAGTTTCAATCATATTAAGCCACATTCAGCTTCACCCCTGCCCCTATGTCCTCAGCAGCAAGTCTATAACACAAGGCCAGAGGGTCTGCTGCCACGCTGCACTACAGAAGCGGAACGGCAGACAATACACCACAAAATTACAAAAATATTTGCAAACGCGACAACACGTAATCGACATAATTTATACAGATAAAAAACATTGCCTCGCTGCCGAAAACCCCGGCTGTGTCTACCCCATGCAGCACCCGCCATCTCCCTGTCTGCAAAAGGTGGCAAATCAGCGTCTGAAAGCATACCTTTTGCATGCCCAAAGGCCACATATCGCAACGTAAAAGGCATGCTTTTGCAGAGGCATAAAAACATAGTCAGAATATGACTATCAAACCGCATGCGTCTTAATTCAGCACGCACGCAGACGCTGTCAACCGGCAACAGGAAACAACAATGAGGAAAAAGCTTAATAACTATTTTGGATAAAAAGATTTCGCAACAGACTCATCACTCATCACATCGGCATATAAGACACTGTATGTCAACACCTTATGGTGTGACGAGTTGCATTTTCAACTCGTCACAGCCTGCCATTACGGGCTGATTTTGGCGTAAATTATACTTGAATTATATGAAAAACCGGCCGAAAAACATGTTGCATGATGAGCCGTGATGAGTTGAAAATGCAACTCATCACACTATAAAAAGCTGACAGTCAGGATATTAACATCACTTGTGACGAGTGATGAGTTTTTACAAAAAAACTTTTATCGCCATAGCGTCAAGACAGACCGCAATGAATGTCGCACGGCTATACTGAAACGGAAAAAATCACAAAGGGGCATAAACGAAAAAAATGCCCCGATACCACATCGGAGCAAATTCTTTCTGTTTGAATGTCTTAGTCTTTAGTATTAATGTAGCATGTAATTCTGAAAATCTTTATTATCGTGAGCAAAGGTAGGCAAAAAAATTGACACAAATCAAAAATATATGTAGTTTAGTCAAAAAAACTACGTAAACGTTTACGGAATATGATTATATTTTATAACTTTTTAGACGAAAATAAAAACAATTTGTCAGCACCGCTAAACAGCCCGTAACGTTAAGCAAGAGTTAAGAGTTTCGTTTTATTTTGTATTTCAACATAAAAAATGTAACTTTGTATTTATTATGTATCAAAGATTGAAATCAACTGATGAAAGAATTTGTAATCTCTGAAGTAAAAGCCGAAACGGCCATACTGGTAGGACTGATAACCCAGGAACAGAACGAAGCCAAGACAAAAGAGTATCTCGACGAACTGGAGTTTCTGGCAGATACTGCAGGCGCCGTAACCGTAAAGCGGTTTACGCAGAAAGTGGGCGGCCCTAACCAGACCACATATGTAGGCAAAGGAAAACTTGAAGAAATAAAACAATATATAAAGGATGAGGAAGACGCCGAACGCGAAATCGGAATGGTGATATTCGACGATGAGCTGTCGGCCAAGCAGATACGCAACATCGAAAACGAACTTAAGGTGAAGATTCTTGACCGCACTTCGCTCATTCTCGACATATTTGCCATGCGCGCACAGACAGCCAACGCCAAGACGCAGGTGGAGCTGGCACAATACAGATACATGCTGCCGCGACTGCAGCGACTGTGGACTCACCTTGAGCGCCAGGGAGGCGGAAGCGGCTCGGGCGGCGGAAAAGGTTCTGTGGGACTGCGCGGACCGGGTGAGACTCAGCTCGAGATGGACCGCCGAATAATCCTTCAGCGCATGTCGCTGCTGAAGCAGAGGCTGGCCGAAATAGACAAACAGAAGACCACACAGCGCAAGAACAGGGGCAGGCTTATACGCGTGGCTCTCGTGGGATATACCAACGTGGGCAAGTCGACCACGATGAACCTTCTGGCCAAGAGCGACGTGTTTGCCGAGAACAAGCTGTTCGCAACGCTCGACACCACGGTGCGCAAGGTGGTCATTGAGAATCTGCCGTTCCTGCTCGCCGACACAGTGGGATTCATACGCAAGCTGCCCACCGACCTTGTAGACTCGTTCAAGAGCACGCTCGACGAGGTGCGCGAGGCCGACCTGCTGCTGCATGTGGTAGACATATCTCACCCCGACTTTGAAGAGCAGATAAAGGTTGTAGACAACACGCTGAAGGATCTCGGATGCGCCGACAAGCCGTCGATGATAATCTTCAACAAGATAGACTCATACACATGGGTGGAGAAAGACCCAGACGACCTCACTCCGGCAACGAAGGAGAACGTTACGCTCGACGAACTGAAGAAGACGTGGATGGCAAAACTTAACGACAGCTGTCTGTTTATCTCGGCAAAGAACAAGACTAACATTGACGAGCTGAGAGAGACGCTATATAATAAGGTGCGCGAACTGCACGTGCAGAAGTATCCTTACAACGACTTCCTTTATCCGACAGAATAAAAACTTAATGCTATGGACGAATACAGACTGCTGACCAACGAGGAGATAAGTATCCTCGAAGACAACGGATGCATGGCTGAAGACTGGACAAGCATAAATGTTGCGGCCGACTTCAAGCCTACTTACATAAAGAATGTCAACTTCTATGGCGACGTGTTTCTGGGTGTGTTCGAGAAGAACATAGAGGTGTCCAACGACTTTATCAGACACTCGGGCATAAGAAACGCCACACTGCGCAACGTGAGCATTGGCGACAACTGCCTGATAGAGAACATTGGCAACTATATAAACAACTACGCCATAGGCGAAGAATGCTGCATCTGCAACGTGTGCACCATGGAGACAACGGCCGAAGCCACCTACGGCGAAGGCAACACCATATCCGTGCTTAACGAGGCCGGCAACGGCAACGTCATACTGTTCAGCGGACTGACGAGCAACCTGGCGGCGCTGATGATACGCAACGCGGCCGACAAGGAGTTTACGGCGGCAATAAGGGGCATCGTGAAAGACGACATAGAACGCAGGGCGAGAGAGAAAAGCACTGTGGGCAACAACGTGAAAATAGTGAACACGGCCGAGATAACCAACACGCACATCAGCGACAACTGCGAGATTAACGGGGCAAGCCGCATAAGCGACTGCACCCTGGCATCGGGTCTCGAGGACAACGTGTTCATTGGTTCGGGCGTTATATGCGAAAACTCTATCGTCACCGACGGCTCTGCCGTACTCAACGGCGCCAACATAACCAACTGCTTTGTGGGCGAGGCATGCCAGATAACAAACGGATTTACAGCCGAAAGCAGCCTGTTTTTCGCCAACTGCTACATGAGCAACGGCGAGGCGTGCGCCGCCTTCTGCGGCCCGTTCTCGGCAAGTCATCACAAGAGCACGCTGCTCATAGGCTGCATGCTCTCGTTCTATAATGCAGGCTCTGCAACCAACTTCAGCAACCATGCCTACAAGATGGGACCTATACACTACGGATGCCTTGAACGCGGAACAAAGACGGCAAGCGGCTCTCATCTGCTGCTGCCGGCCAACATTGGCGCCTTCTCGGTGTGCCTGGGCAAGATAACCAACCATCCCGACACGAGGAACCTGCCGTTCTCGTATATCATATCAGACGGAAGGGAGACCTTCGTCGTGCCAGGAATAAACATCACCACCGTAGGCCTATACCGCGACATACGCAAGTGGCCGCGGCGCGACGTGAGAATACAGAGCAGCCGCAAGAGCCTGATAAACCACGACTGGCTGAGTCCGCTGACCATAAACGAGATTATCGCGGGCAAGAATACTCTTGAACAGATGCGTGAGTCTCAGGGTGAAGACACGGCCTTCTACACCTGCAGAGGATGCAAGATAAGCCGCAACTCGCTCGAACGCGGCATCCGGCTCTACGACATGGCAATAAAGCTGTTTGTCGGCGACGTCGCAGCGGGATACGACCTTACGGCAGAAGGACGCGACTGCGGCACGGGCGAATGGGGCGACCTGGCAGGCATGCTGCTGCCAGAACAGGAAGAGCGCAACATAGTGAACGCCATAAGCAACGGCTATCTGCGCAGCACTGCCGACATAGACATGTTCATGAAAAACGTAAACGAGCGCTACGGCGAATATATCATAACATTCACACGCAACATCATTGCATCACAACTCGGCACCGACGACCTGACCGAAAGCGGCATAGAGCAGATTATACAGCAAGGAAGGGCTGCCAAGGAGGCATGGATAAGCGAGATACGCAAAGACGCCGAAAAGGAATACAGCATGGGCGACGTGGAGCATGCCGTGCTCGAAAAGTTTATCACACAGCTTGAGGAAGAATAACGGAGAAGGCGCAGACAATAACGGAAGAAAAAATCTAATAAAGGAAAAACTGAATTATAACAACAGCAATGAAAAATTTTAAGGTATTCATTTATGTATTTCTTCTCATGTGCGGACTATCGGCCGCAGCCAAGGAATACAAGTATCAAACCGTCAAGGGCGATTTGATGAACACAAGGATTTACACCCTCGACAATGGTCTGACGGTGTATCTGTCAGTAAACAACGAGAAGCCGCGTATACAGACGTATATCGCCGTGCGTACCGGAAGCCGCAACGACCCGCCGGAGACGACAGGTCTGGCCCACTATCTTGAGCACATCATGTTCAAGGGTACACGCAACTTCGGTACCATCGACGCTGCTAAAGAGGCCGTGCTGCTCGACTCTATACAGAACCGCTTTGAGGTTTACCGCACTCTGAAAGACTCTCTTCAGCGCCGTGCCTACTATCAGCAGATTGACAGTCTGTCGCAGCTTGCAGCCAAATACTTCATCCCCAACGAGTATGACAAGCTGATGTCGTCTATCGGTGCTGAGGGAACCAACGCCTATACGAGCAACGACGTTACATGCTACGTTGAGGACATACCTGCCAACGAGCTTGAAAACTGGGCAAAGATAGAGTCTGACCGTTTCCAGAACATGGTTATACGCGGATTCCACACTGAGCTTGAAGCCGTATACGAGGAATACAACATCAGCCTCGGAAACGACAACCGCAAGCTGTTTGCAGCCTTAAACGCCATGCTCTTCCCCGGACATCCCTACGGCACACAGACCACTATCGGTACACAGGAGCACCTGAAGAATCCGTCGATAGTAAACATCAAGAATTACTTCAGCCGCTATTATGTGCCAAACAACACGGCTATCTGCATGGCCGGCGACTTCGATCCGGACAAGGCCATAGCCATAATAGACAAATATTTCGGCACATGGAAGCCCAATCCTAATCTCTCACAGCCCGAATATGCGCCTATACCTGAACGCACTGCACCGGCCGACACAACCGTAGTAGGCCAAGAGTCTGAGCGCATATACATGGCATGGAGATTCGACAAGGCTGCATCTTTCCAGAACGACACACTCGACGTTATCTGCGACATGATGTCTAACGGCAAGGCCGGACTGATGGACCTCGACCTCGACCAGCAGATGAAATGGCTCGGCGGCGGTGCTTTCACTTATCCGCTGGCTGAATATTCAGGATTCGTAATGGCCGGATTCCCCAAGGAGGGTCAGTCGCTCGACGACGTCAAGGGTCTGCTCCTGGGTGAGATTGAGAAGATAAAGAAGGGCGAGTTCAGCGAGAACCTGCTGAAGGCCGTCATCAACAACAAGAAACTGCAGTTCTACAACACTCTTGAAAGCAACGAGGGACGTGCCAATATGTATGTAGACGCCTTCATCAACCGCCAGAAATGGAGCGACGTGGTAGGCAGACTCGACAGAATTTCAAAAATAACAAAACAGCAGATTGTAGACTTTGCAAACAAATACTTCAAAGATAATTACATCGCCGTTTACAAACGTATAGGCGAAGACACATCTATCAAGAAGATCGACAAGCCGCATATCACCGCGATACCTACCAACCGCGACCTGCAGAGTGCATTTGTTACAGAAATCGTAAACTCTAAGACAGAGCCCATACAGCCTAAATTTGTTGACTTCAACAAGGATCTTACAAAGGGCGAGACTAAGAAAGGCCTGCCAGTGCTCTACGTAAAGAACACCGAGAATGGCCGCTTCATGCTGAACTATTACTACAAATTCGGCGAGACAAGCAACAAGTGGCTGCCCTACGCTACAGAATACTTCAACTATCTCGGCACAGACAAGATGACTGCCGAGCAGCTGAAACAGAAGTTCTACGAGCTAGCTTGCTCTTACAGCATCAACGTAGGCTCAAGAACCCTGCAGGTAAGCATCAGCGGTCTGGCAGAGAATATGACCGAAGCCATGACACTCATGGAAGACTTCATTGCCAACGCGAAGGTTGACAAGGAGGCTTATGACAAATATGTAGGCATTGTTGAAAAGTCGCGCGCCGACAACAAACTCGACCAGAGAGTGAACTTCAACAGACTGCAGCAGTACGGAATGTACGGTCCTTACAATGGTGCACGCAACATGCCGTCGTCAACAGAACTGAAGGAGATAGATCCGCAGAAACTTGTAGACATGATAAAAGACCTGAAGAACTACAAGCACAGCGTTCTGTACTATGGCCCGATGGACCTGAAGACTCTTACTGCCACAATCAACAAGAAGCACAAGACAGCCAAGAAGCTTGCCGACGTGCCGCAGAACAAGCCTTATAAGCTGCAGCAGACTGCTCAGAACGAAGTGCTCATCGCTCCTTATGACGCAAAGAACATATACATGATTCAGTATCACAATGAGGGCAATACATGGAACGCAGAGCAGGAGCCGATAGCAGCACTGTTCAACGAATATTACGGAGGAGGCATGAACACCGTTGTGTTCCAGGAACTGCGCGAGGCACGCGGCCTTGCATACAGCGCTTTCGCAATGTACGGCACACCAAGCTACAAGGACGACACTGAATTTGCCTATACATACATCATCTCACAGAACGACAAGATGATGGACTGCATCAACACGTTCAACAGCATCTTGGACACCATGCCGCAGTCAGAAAAGGCATTTGAGCTGTCAAAACAGGCACTGATGAAGCGTCTTGCCACATCACGCACAACCAAGACCGGTATTCTCAACGCATACATCAACGCAGAAAACCTCGGCATCGACTACGACATCAACAAGAAGATTTATGAGGCTGTGCCCTCACTGACACTTGAGGATGTTGCTAAGTTTGAAAAAGAGAACATGGCAAACAAGCCTTACCGCTACATGATTCTCGGCGATGAGAAACAGCTCGACATGAAGGCTCTTGAGAAGATTGGTCCTGTTAAGAGACTTACAACTGAAGAAATCTTCGGATATTAATACACAACGCCGCCCGGGACACACGTTCCGGGCGGTTTTGTATCATAACCAGACAGACTGTAAGATTACTTATTTGCATAAATCAAGAGCAACCGTCAACAGGCGGCTCATATACCGACAAAAGGGCTCATAACGTTACGCCCAAGACAGCAAAATTATATACATGATAAACAAACTTAGGATTAACAAAATGGGGCGCGCTGCATAAACACAGTGCGCCCCATTGTTTTATCCGTAATATAAACATCACTTCTGCTCCCCGCCTTTAAGCAGTATGTAGCCAAGCACTCCGCCAAGTATAGAGGCGGCAAATATTCCGAGCTTTGCCTGAATGAGGAAAGTTTCGTCTACAAAGGCGAGAGTAGATATGAACATAGACATCGTGAAGCCTATCGAGGCAAGGAAGCCCACGCCCACAAGGCGGCGCATGGTCATCGTGTCTGACGCCTTTGCTATCTTAAGACGCGTAAGCAGAACCGTTGACAGCACAATGCCCACTGGCTTGCCTATCAGCAGACCGAGCATTACGCCCAGCGCAACGTTGTTGGCCATAACGGCGTCGAAGCTTATGCCCTCGAAAGATATGCCGGCGTTGGCAAGTGCGAATATCGGCATTATGACAAACGACACGAGCGGATGCATAGAATGCTCAAGACGCTGAAGCGGCGGAATGGCGTCGCGCGAGTCGCTCATCATGCGGTCTATTATCTCCACCTGCTCATGCTCGAGCGTAGACACATCGTTAGGCTTTGCCTCTCTGAACCGGTTGATAAGCTTTGAGGCGCGCGCCAGATACACAGGCTCTGATATGCGTGCGTCGGCCGGTATCATAAATGCCGCCAGCACAGCAGCGATAGTGGCATGTATGCCCGACATGAGGAAGGCTATCCACACGCCGCCGATGCCCAGCACGCCATAGAATATAACGTTCTTAACGCCCAGCTTGTTGGCAATGAACATGGCGAGAAGGAACACCACGCCGACGGCTATGCTCGCGAACGAAATCTCAGAAGTATAAAACAGCGCTATGACAAGCACCGCCCCGAGGTCGTCGACAATGGCCAGTGTAGTAAGGAAAACCTTGATAGACAACGGCACCCTGCTGCCAAGCACATAAAGAATGGCCAACGAGAAGGCTATGTCCGTAGCCATCGGTATGCCCCACCCGCTCGCCGTGTCGCCTCCGGCATTAAGAGAGAAATATATAAGGGCAGGCACTATCATGCCGAACACGGCCGCACCGATTGGCAATATGGTGTTGCGCACGTCGGCAAGTTCGCCGCCAATAAACTCGCGTTTAAGTTCCAGACCTACCACAAAGAAGAACATGGACATCAGTCCGTCGTTAATCCAGTGGTGAAGACTGTAATAAAGATAGTTGTCGCCGTTGAACACAAAGCCGAGCTTATGTTCAAAGAAATGAAAATAGCTGTTGCTCCAAGGAGAGTTTGCCAGCACAAGGGCAATAACAATACTGATGCCGAGCACTATTCCGCCCGACTTTTCCTGATTGATGAAATGCTGTAAAGGCATTATCAGTCTGTGGTTAATTGTGTCTTGATATTGACTCATCATAACTAAAAAATGTTTATCTCTTCACGCTGCCGCGGCTATACGCTGCAGAACGCAAAAGAGGCTGTTATCCATGCGGGCAAAGTTACGGAAAAACATTGAAAAAATTTCCATAATAATAGAATGATTATTATTTTTTTGTAAATTTGCATCGGATTGAGAAAACTCTATCCAAGACATGTTAAAAAGAAGAAGCGTTATGCTTATCTTGTACTTGAAAACGTAGGAAATTTTCAAATTAGATGCAAGGATAGCATAGTGGTTCTCACGCTATAGCGTGGGCTGCTATTGTTACACCCGTATCCGAGGTTTCCTACGACCTTCAAGTAAGAGTGTGGCATACAGTTCACGCTTTTAGTTGGATAATATGTGAAACTTATAAACAAATGGAACAGATTAAGAAACTTCTATTTATTTTCGTGTTGATACTAGTCTCATCAGCACAAGAATTATCTGCACAGATATCTCCTACTAATGTGCAAGAATTGATGTCGTATTTTGAAAGCCATATCCAAAGCCTTGATCCAATAGAAGGTGTATATGATGTAAACATTGAGCAGTGGGGCGAAAATGCTTACCAAGAGTTTCCATCAGAAACAACAAACCTAACAATGTTAGTATACAAAAATGTGAACGGAGAATTTAAGGTTTTTAAAAATGACCAAGTAACAATAAAAAAGATAGGAAACACACCCGTATATAACTATAATCTATTTTGGAAAGGAAGTAATGTTACAGATTCGAAACGTTTTGTTCTAAAAGAAAGTACTTTTTTTGATGTCAAATACTCTATCCCAGACAGACAACTACGCTATGATATGGGACGTAATTATCAAGCAGGTTTTAAAGTACATTTTAAATGTTCATTTATAAAAACTTATCCTACTGTTGATATGTATGTAAATGACATTGAAGATGAAAATATTAAAAATCCTAAAGAGTGGTCTGGAACTGGATTTGCTTTAAACAATGGATATGTTGTAACGAACTATCATGTAATTGAAAATGCCAAATCAATATCCATTAAAGGAATAAAAGGAGACTTCACTCCTAAATATAATGCAATCATTATTGCTACTGATAAATACAATGACCTTGCATTATTACAGATTTCTGACAATAATTTTAAAGGTTTTGGTTCAATTCCCTATAATGTTAAAACATCTGTTTCTGATGTTGGCGAGGATGTCTTTGTTTTAGGTTATCCTTTGACTAGTACAATGGGAGATGAGATTAAATTAACAACAGGCGTCATAAGCTCAAAAACAGGATTTCAAGGTGATGTCTCCTTATATCAGATTTCAGCTCCTATTCAACCAGGCAATAGCGGTGGTCCTTTGTTTGACAACAAGGGAAATCTTATTGGTATTGTGAACGCCAAACACAAGGATGCAGAAAATGTAGGATATGCAATTAAAACGTCATATTTAAAAAATCTAATTGAAAGTTCAATATCTAATTCGATATTACCCAATAATAATCAAATAGCAGGACAACCATTAACTGGGAAAGTAAAAAATCTAAAGAATTATGTTTTTATGATTATATGTTCAAAATGATATATACGCAAATTTTTACTATAGGATTATTGCAATAGTTTATGTCCAACTCAACCAATAAGTTATTCAACAATCATACTTCTGATAATATTTTTCAGGAGTTTGAACAGAGATTTAGGTCTATATTATATCAGAAATACACTCATTTAAGTGCGTTGTGCATAGATTGTTACACCGTTTCTCAATACAAACTACAGGAAAATGTTCCTCTAATCGAAGGGCTAAGCAACGACACATTTGCATATTCTATTGATGTCAAATCTGATGGAGTTCAGCGTGCTGTATTTGTAGCAATTATTCTCTCTCCTGAACTATATGAGTTGTTTAATTTCACTGAGATGGAAAAGATGGCAGCAATTGCCCATGAAGTAGGTCACATAATTCATTATTTTAATGAAGCTTTAAGCACAGCTGGTACTATGATGATTGAAATAAAGGCTGATGAGGTTGCAGCCCAATTAGGTCTAGCAGAACCCTTAAAGTCTGTCCTTCATAAATTAAAATCATCAAAACAATATTCAAAAGAGCAATGCCAATTAATGGATTTAAGAATACAGATGTTGAATTATTACAATGTTTCTTGATTCACTTAAAATTCAATTTTAATCTCCGATTTTAAAGAAATAGTATTACCTTTGCATCAGAAAGAGTTATTTGAATGCAATTCATGACAGAACACTGCAAATGGCACAGTTGCCAAATCATTACCTCAAAATCGGGTAATTCTCCCAAAGCCCTTATTATAAGGAATCTTGATTTTGGCAATATGCTCAATTCGTCCATGATGTTTGCAATGGACTTGAGCAGGATCGGAGAAAATAAGACTGCTGCAAAAATGTTATCTTCAACTCTTGACTCAATACGCACTCATCTTGACAGCACAACCATTGCTGGTGTTCAGCAATTTATCAATCAATACAAAGCATTATCTAAATACGATCCATATAAAATCACATTTAAAAATTCGTCAGGAACTATTCCATTTAAGATTGTTCCTGTTGGCCCGGAAAAGAACAATTCAGTATTAATACATCTAAAAGACAGTTATATTAATGGAGTTGAAGCTGATATTACTTTTGACACAGGAGCAGGAGTAAATATTATTTCAGAATCATTAGCCCTTAAATATAATTTAATTCCACTTGAAGCATCAAGCACAGTTGGCGGAGTAGGCATACAAAATGGGAAATACGCAATAGCAAAGGAATTAAAAATTGGGGATCTGATTGTTACTGATGTTCCTTTTTATGTCATAGATATAACAACCAATAACGAAGAAGCAGACAAATATATAGATTGTTTCAATATTGTTGTCGGCAGCGAACTGATGTTACAACTAAAAGACCTAACAATTGATTTTGTTAATCATAAAATTACAGTTCCAGCAGTCGCTCCCAAGCGAAGCCAAGTGTCTCCAAATATGTGTTTTTCATCCAACATGAATTTGTTGAGCAAGGGTATCGTACAAAGTAATAAAATGTTAATGAATATTGATACCGGTGATGCTTCATATGGTTCGTTAGACAAAAGATTCTTTGAGAATAACAAAGAATACATCACTACTCATTGTAAATTAGATACTATCAGAGGTGCAGGAATTGGAGGTGTACACATATCGAAGTGTTACCGAATACAAAACATAGAACTCGAATTAGGAAATAGTAAATTATCTGTACCTGAAATGGTTGTTTTATTGGAAAATAATACAGGTGGTGTATTATATTCTTATCAATGTAATTTGGGGCTAAAATCATTGATGCTTTTTAGAAAAGTACGATTCAATTTGGTTGATTTTGTATTAACGACATTTGAATAAGAGCAAATTTTGCAAACAAGAAAAGATTTCAAAATATAGAAACAATATATTATGCAGACGAAAGAATATTATTATCATCTTCTTTTCGTCTGCATTTCTTTTTTACCTTTGTAGCATCAAGAGTTATCCATTGAAGCATAATAATTAAGAACTCAAAAATAGGAACAGTAGATCTTTCGTTATCCTAAATTCAAATAATCCTACCAATCGAGCTATTCTAAGCAAGTTATCTTTTCTTGCAAAAGTTACGGAAAGACATTGGAAAATCGACACAAAACAAAAATTACTTGGTAATTTACCATTTATTTGAATCCTTTCTGTATCTTTGCACTATAGAAGTTACGAAAAGAGTGTAATTTATTGGAAATGAGCG
>ERZ773237.528-NODE-528-length-42198-cov-8.963790_pt1 | contig 42198 bp, 78 predicted proteins | sample MGYA00580990_ERZ773237 | MGnify/ENA primary metagenome ERZ773237 (study PRJEB29015, sample SAMEA2737749) | human gut metagenome | biome: human gut; feature: human-associated habitat; material: faeces | place: China | collected 2012 ...
GGCGATGACGACGGCCCCTGGCATTGGTGGCCAGAGCAGCCGCAGAAGAGCGGCCTGTACTGGTGCATCACGGGCCCTATGTCCCAAGGTGGGAGTCTCTACTGGTGGAGTGCTGAGAAGGAGAGATGGGAGCACGCGGCCATGGCCTTCCCGCTATCGCCGACCGTGACGATCTGGATGCGATGCCCGCAGCTCCCTGAGAGTATGGACTGGGAAAGGCAGGAGGACCCAAATGGCGAAGAATAAGAAAACACACCACCGCCCCGGACCGGGTAAGCCCCGGGGCGCGACCTATGCCCAGGTGCTGGCCCACAAGGCGGCCGTCCGGAAGGGGCTGGAGCAGGCCGCCCGGGACGCCACGGTGCAGGTACAGGCGGATACCCATACCCAGCGGGCCATGTGGCTGATGGTGTGCTCCATCGCCGACGCCTACGGCTTCGGCCCCAAGCAACTGCAAAAGTTTTTCACCGCGCTCCAGGACAACACGGACGAGCTGGAGCGGATGCGGACAGACGTGGACGAGGAATATGCCTTTGAAAAGCTCCGCCAGAAGGCGCAGGCGGTCACCGGCATGGAGGTGCATTACCTCTACGAGCAGGAGGCTCTGCTGGCTGAGATGCAGGCGGCCAAGGAGGGGGTGTCAGCCCATGAGTAAGCGGATAATCCAAACCACACCCAGCGGCGAATGGATGCCGCTGCCAAAAATGCCGGTGGCGTGAGGCCGGGAGCCTATGTCGTTGGACGGTTATGGGCCGGAGACGATAGCCTAGGCCACCGGATACAGCATATCGACCACCGCGATGTACATGAAAGAATTTTTTAAGGCTGGACCATGTGAACGATGCTCATCCAAGAGCATTTGTGATGCGACCGGCGGGACGTGCAGAAGAAAAGAGCGGTGGAAAACTTGCAAGGAGGAACCGAACGGTGGACGATAAGACGCGCGCCCTGCTGGGTGATCACGAGGCGACGAAACTGGCGCATCTCTCCCTCTTCTCCGGCATCGGGGGACTTGACCTTGCCGCCGAGTGGGCCGGATTTACCACCGTCGGACAGTGCGAGTGGGCGGACTACCCGACAAAGGTTCTGGAAAAACACTGGCCGGACGTGCCGCGCTGGCGGGATATTCGTACATTGACGGGAGAAAGTTTTTATGAAAAGACAGGACTACGAACAGTTGACGTTATTTCGGGCGGATTCCCCTGCCAGCCACACAGCGTTATCGGGAAACGGCTTGCAGAAAATGATGAACGGCACTTATGGCCAGAGTTCCTGCGAGTTATTGACGAATTGCGGCCGAGATATGTTGTTGGCGAAAATGTTAATGGCATCTTATCTACAATACATGAGTCCATTTGCACCGATTTGGAAAAAGAAGGATACGAAGTCTGGACGTTCAGTATTCCGGCTTGTGCTGTCGGAGCGCACCATGAAAGATACAGGGTTTGTATTCTTGGCATCTCCAAGGGCAAGTCAGGACTTCAAGCCGATCCGCAGGCAGACACCACAGGAGCACAGCGGAAAACACGGATAAACGCTGAGTGCCAGCCTTGGAATTATCTTCCCGGAACGTATTGGGCAGTACATCACCCCCCAGTTTGCGGAATGGATGATGGGATTCCCGATTGGATGGGGGGATATCCGCAGTACAAACAGTGGATGCAGTGTTACGGAAACGCCGTAGTCCCCCAACAGTTTTACCCGATCTTCCAGGCCATAGCGGACATAGAGAGGGGAATTATACATGGATGATATCAAATTAGCCCTGCTTGAGAATAAAGAGGCGGCCAAGCGGCTGACGGATGCGGGGGTGCTACTGCCATGCCCGGGTTGCAGGGGTGAAGACACAAAGCACAGGGCTGTAATGGCATGCGTAATGATTGAATGCCTGTGTGGGTTTATGGCGGCGGGCTACGACTTGGAAGAAGCACGGCAGATATGGAACACCCGCGCGCCGATTCTGAGCGCGGAGGAGATGCTGGAGGGGATGGAATGAACACGCTGATTTTGTACGCTATGGGGATTGCATCGCTGGTAGTCATTATTGCCGGGGCATTTACCGTGGTGGTCATGATTGTGTACTATATCCAAGTCATGTGGTCAAAGATTTCTGCCTGCGCAAAGAACACAATGGAGTATTTGCAAAACAAGCAAGATTTTGAGGTTTACAAAGCCGACGTGCTCCACTGGGATATGGTAAAGCGAGAGAAGGCGCTGAGGTGCCGGGAGTGCGCATATCGGAAAAAGTACATGGACGAGGAGGCCCAGCCATGACGCGGGAAGAAGCGATTAAGTGCCTGAAAACTATACAGCGGAGGACTCCGGAATGGGATGACCGGGAAGATGGGCTGTCTTATTGGGATGCTATTGATATGGCCCTCTCCGCCCTCCGCCCCGTCAGCCGGGAGAGAGTGGAGAAAGCTGAATGGATATGGAGCACAGGGGACGTGTATATCTGCTCATCCTGTGGCGAGAAAACACATGTAGACGAGTGTATGGGAACTCCGATATATAACTTTTGCCCATTTTGCATGGCTCCCATGACGGACGAGGCCGTGGACATGGTGCTGAAGAGATAGGAGGTGCCGAAAGATGACCAGACCTGAATTTATTGCCCTGATTGGTCAGGATATCGTGGTAGATTATCCATTTGGTCGAGAACTCCAGCGGTGGAGCATGAAAAACTTTTATATCGACGGAAATGGCGAAGTCAAACATAATCGTCTCACGCTTATTATGGATGCTTTTATTGCCAACGCAAGAAATCCCCACAAAGGGAAGCCCACGCATGGTTAAGGAGGCGCTGAAAGATGGCAAGGGCGATTGATGCAGACCGACTGAAACAGGCCATAGACCATGATTATTATGAGCATTACACCAAATATCACGATAGCGACCAAACAGCCCTGATTGATATGGTGATGGACGATATTGACGAGATGCCCACCCTCACCCCGCCGAACGAGGCGCTGACGCTGGAGGAACTGCGGGAGATGGACGGTGTAAATGCGCTATGGGTACACAATCTTGCATGGGGATTACACAAGCCCCGTTTCATGCTGGTCCACAGTGTTTCGGAAGATTGGTGGACGTGCTGTGATTTTGATGGATTTGAAACCTTCTGTGCGGATGACTATGGGGAAAGATATTTATTATACCGCCGCCCGCCGGAGGTATCGCCATGAGACACCAATACACCCGCGCAGAGCTGGAATCCATCACCCAGGAGACCGCAATCTACATTGAGGGAGCAGGGATAGCCCAGCTCCAATGGGGCGGTTTAGAGATTGCAGAGGGGGTAAAGGACGGGTACCTGTACTGCAAGCACATCAAGCCGTTTGCGATGGATCTGTACGACAAATACTGGACGGCCTTTGATGGGCCGCCGGAGGGAGAGGAGGACGCATGAAGCACAATTGGGAAAGAGATGAAAATGGCAATATCAATGAATGGGCCTGGGAGGCTGGATTCCATAATGGCGTATTTTGCGTAGATTGCGGCAAAAGCGTTTGCGTACACTGTAACCCAGACTATATGGAGCTTGACGATTGTACAGGCCCTCAAAAATCAAAGGTCATCACCAACGCGGACCGTATCCGGGCCATGAGCGACGAGGAGCTTCTGGATTTTATGAAGAAATCTGTGGCAAACGCCTATATGTGCAAAATTATGAGGACAGAACCCATGTTTTTGACATTGGAGTGGCTCCAGCAGCCAGCGGAGGAGGCCGCCAATGAAGTTTCGGAACCCTGAGACGGGGGAAGTGGTGACAGACGAGCAAGCACACGGGCAATTTTGTAGGGGTAGAAATTGCTGTGAATGTCCGATGAACCAAACCCAAGAAAATTGCATTGGGTTTAGAAGGTCCCGCCCACACGAAGCCGCCCGCCTGATGGGGGTCGAGGTGGTGGAGGATGATACATTAACTTTGGGAAAAGCCATCGAAAAGTACCTGAAAATCAAGGAGGAGGACAACAAGTGAATAAACCAAGAATTGCGCAGGTGCTGGGTGTTGAGGTAGACGAAGAATTTACATACGATTTCGGCGCAAATCAGGTAAATAGAGGCACCTTCAAAATTGGAGCAGACGGGAAGCGATATTATAAGACGGGAGATCTCTGGAGCCCTTGCTACAATGAGGATGATTTGGCTGTAATTATTAACCACCCCGACCGCATCATCCGAAAGCACCGCTGGACGGAGCAGGAGGTGGAGAGGGCGAAGGCTATCAAAGTGCTATATCCAGTTGTTAAAACATTGGCATACGTTGATATAGTGGGACAGACATTTTACATGTATGATGACGAAGACAACTATAAGGGCAGTCTTGATAACCTTGATGAAACGTTTCCTACGCTGAGGAGCATAAGGCGGGCCACATTGGACGAGATCATCGGAGGTGCCCAATGAAATCCCCTGAGTGTGTATGCAAAACGTCAGAAGAGTACATTCGTGTTGCGTTAGCTCTAGAAACTCTTGCTTACCATGACAAAAACTACTTAGACAGTACATTCGCAAAGAGCAATGCTGCTATCAGTGAAGAGATACAGGCTTGCTTGCAGAAGGCTTTAACGATGATGGAGGAAAAACAATGAGAGAAATCCTTTTCAAAGCCAAGCGGCTGGATAATGGAGAGGTGCTATATGCGGACACATGGGTATAAAGGAACAGATGTATATCGCCTGTGGGGGCAGATTGTAACAAGATGTGAAAACCCAAACGCCAAAAGTTACAGATGGTATGGGGCGCGTGGGATTACTATGGATGATACATGGAGAAGCGATCCAAAATCTTTTTGCGACTGGGCGATTGCGCATGGTTATAAAGCAGGGTTAGAGATAGACAGAATTGACGTGGACGGGAATTATACGCCCAATAACTGCCAGTTTGTTACGCATAAAGAAAACTGCGCCCCTAATAAGCGAAGGTTGAGGGCAACAAATAAAACAGGAGAACGGAATATTTGCTTCTCGAAACATGGGAAATTTGAAGCCTATGCTTACATAAATGGAAAGCAAAAATATATCGGTGCTTATCGTACTCTTGCAGACGCAGTAAAGGCAAGGGATATTGCGGAGGGCTCCATCCACGACGGGGAGGGCGGACAGTGTGAGTGAGTGGATTAGCGTCAAGGACAGGCTGCCGGAAAGTCAAGCGGATGTCCTTGTGGTGGCGTTTTGGCATGAACGCTGGCAGACCATGATGGGCTGGCATAGTGACATGGGAAAGAAGTGGCGTGTCATTACACCACACGGAGAAAGAGAGCCGGGCGGTGTCACCCACTGGATGCCCCTCCCAGACCCGCCGAAGGAGGGATAGCCCTTGAACGAGTTCCCGGAGAGGCTGCGACGGTTAAGAGAAGAGAAAAGACCAGTCAAAAGCATGGTGACGGTTTCGGAGTTATGCGGGCTACCGAGTGGTGCGGTAAGAAAGTATGAGCGTGGGGAGGCGCGTCCTAATATGACAGCCTTGATTGCATTGGCCGACTACTATGAGGTAAGTTTGGACTACTTAACAGGGCGAACAAATTTCAGGTAAAATTTTTTAAATTGTCCTTTTTTGGACAGCAAAGAAAGAATCTTACTTTAAAATGGGAGTGTGGGAGCGTATACCCCTGCGCTCCCATTCTCTTTCATTCCCCTTCCTCCTTCACGCGGATGGGGTGGCGTCGGTGCATCTGCCGCCACCCCCTCTGTGTGCAATATGCCGCCGGTCGAACACCACCCCACTATTCGGGGCATGAGGGGTCGCACCCTTCGGGCGGCGAATGACGGTGGAAAGACACTACACCAGACTGCCGGAGCGTCTAGGCGCTGGGAAGAGTAAGACGCGAGCCGCCTGTCATGGAGGCGGAAGCGGTGGCAGCTATGACCTGCCCCGGTGTGCCGACACATAGAAAGCGGCTGCGCCCGGCGGAGCGTGTAGAGACGGAATCCGCCGATATGCAGGAGCCAGAAGCAGGGTGATCTCCAGGCTGTGCAACTCAGTCCGCCTGCTATATTGGGTCGCTCCCATCCGTGGAAGCCGGACGCTTGTGTAGGGCGATAGCTACCAGCGCTATCCCGCTGAAAACTACCCTGCGAGTGGCTAATCATGATGTCGCCACCAAGGCTAGGGCGTGACAATCTAAGCGGGAAGCGCACATATACCGAGTGCAGTAGCAGAAGCGGAAGCGGCGGCCCATTACGTCGCGGACGTGTGGCGGCTCAATGCCGCCTCTCGGCTCCAAACGCAGAGGGAAAGCAAAAGAGGCACTGCGCGATTAAATTAAATGCCAATGGGCGGCTGGACAACCTACTGTCCGCCATATGCCGCTCCTCGCCGCTTGAGGCGGGCGGTGGCACCACAAGCGCACGAGCTGGAGAGGGCAAAAAAGCCGCCCCCGGAGGGGCGGCAGGATTAGCTCAGAATTTCTTTCAGTTTGTCCAAATTCCCGGCATTGGGGCTGACCTTGCCGCTCTCCCAGCGGGATATCACGGCCTGGTTAACGTCCATCGCATCCGCAAGCTGGGCTTGAGTCAAGCCTTTGGCCTTTCTGGCGGCGGAAATATCAAACTCGACAGACGCAAGGGGGCGCTTGCCTTTACCGGCAAAATAGCCTAACTGCCAAGCCCCCTGCATTTCAAGGGGCTGGAACTTTTCAGACCCTCCCTCCACGGGCGGGTCAATGCTGGTGATCTCGCAAAGCGCCTCAGCAACCTGCCGGTCGAGATCCCTCTTTAGGAGGCCAAGCCTGTGAGCATCAGAAATGACTCTGGCGAGTGCTGTATACGGGCGCTGAGCGGCAAGGGTGAGATCCCCTCCGATCTCCTGCGGATATGCCGCCGCGTTGAGCCGACCGAACACCCAGCCGAACACGTATGCTTCTCTGTTTGTCATAACAATCCTCCTATCAAAGCCCCAAAAGCTCCGCAAGATTTTTCTGATTCTGCTCACACTTGGCCTTGTACTCGTCGCTCTGATGCCATTCGGCGGACTTGCGGCACATGACATCATCTAGGTCGGCAAACAACTGGGCAATGGAGGAACCATGGTTCTCCATCGGGGGGGAGAGGTAGCACAGGGTTTCGCGGACGGCATACAGTTGGTCAAGGGTCATACGCTCAAAACGCTCTTTCATCATGGCATGGTCCTCCTTTTCGTTCAGGCGGCCACGAAGCTGCCGGTCATGTTGTCCACATAGCCGATACGCTCGGTGCGCTTACGGTTCCAGGCGTTGGTGTAGACAGCAACCTCAACATAAGTGCGGTTATGGCCGCTCTTGGCCCAGTCATTGATGTGGATCTTGGTGTTCCAGGTGATATTTTCGGCGACGGCTTCAGCGGCCTTGATGGCCTTGGCGAGCGCCCAGGCGGCTTTGAGAGCGATGGACATGGACACGTTAGCGCTGCGGCGGATGCTCCAGGCGTTGATCATGATCTCGTGCTTGTTGTACATAACTCATTACCTCCTGGGATCGCTCCCTCTTGATGATTTAATTATATCATAAAATATGATATTGTCAATACATATTTTGAAAAATATTTGCCGCCCCGCAGTTGCAGGAGACGGGGGTGGCCCCAACGAGAGGAAACGCATGGCGGGAGATTCCCCCGCCGCCTCTCAAACAAAAGATCAGGGCTAGGCCGACGGGCCGAAAAGGGAGGTGCCACCTTACTCCCCTGCCCTGAGTCAACATAAAGGTGGGAAGCAAAATAGAAAGGGTGGTATCTACATGAACGAACTAATCAAAGTTGACTTTAGCGGCGAAAAGCCAGCAGTATCAGCGCGGGAACTCCACGAGTTTCTAGAGGTAGAAACACCGTACCACAAGTGGTTTCCCCGTATGTGCGAATATGGATTCGCTGAAAACGAGGATTACGCAGTCACGGACATTTTTGTCCATAACCCCGCTGGCGGCCCTCAGAGCATGAAAGATGCCGCCGTCTCTATCGATATGGCCAAGGAGATCTGCATGCTCCAGCGGAACGAGAAGGGGAAGATTGCCCGGAAGTATTTCCTCCAATTGGAGAAGGATTGGAATAGCCCCGAAAAGGTAATGGCCCGTGCGCTCCAGATAGCAGATCGAAAGATTAAGATGCTGGAGGCGGAGAAGGAGGCTAACCGGCCGAAGGTGCTGTTTGCGGATTCTGTGGCTGCCTCCAATACATCCATACTGGTTGGAGAGCTGGCAAAGCTCCTCAAGCAGAATGGGGTGGACACTGGGCAGAACCGTCTCTTTGACTGGATGCGGAACAACGGATATCTGATCCGCAGAGAGGGCACGGATTACAACATGCCCACACAGCGCTCAATGGAATTGGGCCTGTTTGAAATCAAGGAAACCAGCATCACACATGCAGATGGGCATGTTACGGTGAACAAGACCCCGAAGGTGACGGGGAAAGGACAGCAGTTTTTTATCAACATGTTTCTTGGTTGACAACCCACACGGGTGTATCGCTTAACAGGCTGTGACGGCTGGCCGGATCCGAGCCAGTGCTCGACAGTAGGCGGCGAAAAGCATTTAAAAGCATTTAAAAGCATTTCAAAAGCAAAACGGAAGCAAGGGAGAGAGAAAGAAAAGGTCCCCCTCTTGATGGCCCCCTTTATCCCCCCTCTCCCTTCCCCCCGATCCCCCTATCTCTTACCCCCCTATAATCCCCCCTTAATCTCCCCCGAAAAGAAAGAGAGAGGGCGCGCTCTGTCGGTGGCGGTGGGGGGGGGATTTGAAGACTCTACTTAGGCGAGAGGTGGTGACATGGCTGCACGGCTGACGGACAGACAAAAAAAGAAAATTGTGGCTGATTATCTGGAGACCGAGAGCTATAACGCCACGGCGAAAATCAATGGGGTTTCCAAAGATACCGTTAAGCGTGTTGTGTTAGGTTGCGAAGGATTCGCCCAAAAGGCGCAACAAAAAAAGAAGCAGAACACGCTGGATATGTTGGCCTTCATGGAGACCCGCAAAGAGAAGATGCAGGAAGCGATCGACCTGCACCTAATGGCGCTGACAGACCCAGAAAAGATAAGCGATGCCGGGTTGTCTCAAATCGCCACTTCTTTCGGGATTATCGTTGACAAGGCCACAAAGAACACAGCCAGCGGGAACGACAGTTTGAATAAACTGGACGGGCTGTTGAAGGAGTTCAGAGATGCTGTTAAGTCCGAAACAAACTGAATTTGTCCGAGAGGGGCATCACCGCTGGAACTTTAAGGGAGGGGCTACCCGATCGGGGAAAACATACCTTGATTTTCGGTGGATTATCCCAATCCGCATCCGGGAGCGTGTCGGCAAGGACGGGCTGACGGTCATTCTTGGCGTCACAAAGTCCACCATTGAGCGGAATGTGCTTGAGCCTATGCGAACGATCTATGGTGATGCTCTTGTTGGCACGATCTCCAGCGACAATACGGCGTGGATATTTGGGGGAAAGTGCTACTGCCTTGGAGCTGAAAAGGTTTCCCAGGTCTCGAAAATCCGCGGCGCGTCCATCAAATACTGCTACGGCGACGAGGTGGCAGACTGGAGTCAGGAAGTCTTTGAACTGCTGAAAAGCCGCCTGGATAAAGCGTATTCGTGCTTTGACGGAACGTACAATCCACAGGGTCCGAATCACTGGCTGAAAGTATTCCTGGACAGCAAGGCGGACATTTTCAGCCAGACATACACCATCGATGACAATCCATTTCTCCCAGAGGCTTTTGTGGAAAACCTAAAGCGGGAGTATGGCGGCACTGTTTTCTATGACCGTTATATTTTGGGACAGTGGGCGTTGGCCGAGGGCCTGATTTACCCCATGTTCGGGGAGAGCAACATCGTGGATGAGGTTCCGGAGAGCGGCGAGTATTACATCTCCTGCGACTACGGCACGTTGAACCCCTTTTCGGCTGGGCTGTGGTGCTGGGACGGGAAGAAAGCCGTCAGAATCCGGGAGTATTACTATTCCGGGCGGAAGGAGCAAGCCAGCAAGACAGATGAGGAATACTACACGGAATTGGAGAAGCTGGCTGGGGATTTTCCGGTGCGATCCGTAGTAGTTGACCCGTCGGCAGCTTCGTTTATCGAGGTCATCAGGCGGCACCGGCGGTTCCGGGTGCATAAGGCGGTCAATGATGTGGTTCCCGGAATCGTCACCACCAGCCGCTACATTGAGAACGGGACAATCAAAGTTCACCGCTCCTGCAAGGACAGTATCCGGGAGTTCGGACTGTACCGCTGGGACGAGAAAAGCCCGGAGGATAGGCCCATCAAAGAAAACGACCACGCAATGGACGATATCCGTTACTTTGTGATGACCATTCTCCGTGGTAAGGCACGCCGGGCCGGTCAGGAACGATATATTCCCATGTGGGGGGAGGTAAGAGAGTGAAAACTTATCAGGATCTGCTGGACGTGGGTGAGGATGAAAAGCAGCGGATAGACTTCATCCGGCAGGCAATCAATGAGCATAAGAGTTCTCCGGCGTATCAGTTTGCCGTGGACGCGGAGCTGTATTTCAAGGGGGAAAACCCCACCATAAACCGATATGAAAAAATCATTTATGACTTGCAGGGCCGAGCACACCGGGATATGTACACCGCCAACCACAAGATTGCCTCCTCCTTTTTCGGCTTCGATGTGCGGCAGGAGGTGTCCTACCTTCTGGGCAATGGCGTTACGTTCCAGGAGGAAGCGACAAAGAAGCGGCTGGGCAAGAAGTTCGACCTGATGATGGTCAAAGCCGCCAAGTATGCGCTGATTGCTGGTGTTTCATTCGGACTGTTCAACCTGGACCATGTGGATGTGTTCAAGCTGGCTGAGTTCGCGCCCCTCTACGATGAGGAAAACGGGGCGCTGATGGCCGGCGTTCGGTTCTGGCAGGTGGCGGAGGATAAACCCCTGCGGGCCACGCTCTACGAGGTAGACGGCTACACAGACTACATCCAGCGCAAGGATGAGGACATGACCGTGCTGGAAGAGAAGCGGACCTACATCCAGCAGCTGCGGACATCCCCGGCAGATGGAACGGAGATTTACGCAGGGCAGAATTACCCGTCCTTTCCCATAGTGCCACTCCGTAACGGTGAGGACGCGCTCTCCGAGCTGGTGGGTAAGCGGAACACACTGGATGCCCTGGACCTTTGCACCTCCAACATGGTCAACAACGTGGACGAGGGTAACCTGATTTACTGGGTGCTGCAAAACGCCGGGGGCATGGATGATCTGGATGACCAGAAATTCCTTGACAAAGTTCGCACCACGCACATCGTCCACGCGGGGAGTGTGGAGGACGAGGGGGCCACAGCGGAGCCGCACACCATCGAGGCACCCTTCCAGGGCACGGACGCCACCATCAATATGCTAAAGCGCAAGCTGTACGAGGATTTCCAGGCTTTTGACAGTTCGGCGGTGTCGGCGGGGAACCAGACGGCCACGGCCATTGCGGCAAGCTATACACCGCTTGACCTAAAGGTGGATGACTTTGAGGCCAGCGTCACCGAATTTATTTTGGGGTTGCTGGATTTGGCGGGTATTGACGACGAGCCAAGCTATACCCGGAGCCGCATTATTAACAAGTCAGAGGAAACCCAGACCATCCTCATGGGTGCGGATTACTACGACGATGAGTACATCACCAAAAAGCTATTGACCATCTTGGGCGACGCCGACCAGTACGACACCCTCATGGAGCGCAAAGCGGCGGAAGAAGCAGAGCGGGTGGAGGAGGAGCCGGACTTCCCACCGCAGGAGGGAACAGAGGGCGAGGTGACGGAGGATGCAGAAGCCTGACGAAGCCCACCAACTGACTGATAAAAAACTGTCCGCACTGGAGAAGCGCATTGCCAGAGCATATCGAGAAGCCCGGAATGATTTGGACGAGACTGTAAAAGCCTACTTTGAGCGGTTCCGGGAGCGGGACGAGAAGATGAGAGCCCTGATCGGCACAGAGGTCAACGGCAAGGTTTGGACAGAGCAGGACTATAAGCAATGGCGGCTCAACCAGATCGGGCGGGGAGAACGGTATCAAGACCTGCGGGAGAAGATAGCGCAGCGAATGACCAAGGCCAACGAGGTGGCAATCGCCTATGTCAACGACGCTACACCTGGAATCTATTCCCTTAACCGCAACTATGCCGCTTACACCATTGAGAGAGTGGCTGGGAATGTGGGATTTACCCTGTGGGATGAATCCACCGTGCGGCGGCTCATTGTGGAAGAACCTGACCTGATGCCTTACTACCCAAAGAAAAAGGCCCTCAAGCGGGTCATTGACCTGAAGTGGGGTAAGAAGCAAATCACCAAGAGCGTAACCAGCGGGCTTTTGCAGGGCAAGAGCGTGGGGAAGATAGCGAAGGACTTGCAGGCCAGGGTGACGGAGATGAACCGGGCCAGCGCCGTGAGAGCGGCCAGGACAGCGGTTACTGGGGCGCAGAGCGGTGGGAGGATGGACAGTTACAAGGCTGCCTCTGATATGGGCATTAAGGTTGGAAAACGGTGGGTAGCCACCAAAGACGGGCGCACGCGGCATGCCCATCAAAAATTGGACGGCCAGACTGTGGAATGGGACGAGCCGTTTACCTCTGACCTAGGAAAGATACGCTATCCCGGAGACCCAAGAGCCAAGCCTGCAAACGTCTATAACTGCCGTTGCACCATGCGGACAGTAGAAAAGCCGGACATTGAGGCTGAACCGCGAAAAATGCGTGTGCGTGACCCGAAAACCGGGCGGAATGTGGTAGTGGAGGCAATGACCTATGAGCAATGGGAGAGGTGGGTGAAAAGCCGTGGCTGATTTGGGCGGCGTGGTATTTGACGATTACAGCGCCGATGTGCTGGATGCCATGCATGACGCCGTTGTACAGGCACTGGAGCGGTGCGGAGAACAGGCGGAAGGGTATGCCAAAGACTTGACTCCTGTTGACACTGGCAACCTCCGTAACAGCATCACCCATCAAGTGGACGATGGTGAAAGCACCGTTTACATCGGAACCAATGTGGAGTATGCGCCCTATGTGGAACTGGGCACAGGCAGATATACAGAAGGAGGACGGCCCACGCCATGGACCTACCAGGACGACGAAGGCAACTGGCACTGGACGGCGGGAAATCCAGCACAGCCTTTTCTCAAACCAGCGGTGGCCGACCATGCGCAAACTTACAGGAACATCATAGAGGATGAGATAAAAAATGGATGAAAGGCAAATCAAAGCCATTGAGGCCGTTCTCGCAAAAGGGGACAGAATAGAGTTGATTCCCGTGAAAGATGGTGTTAAAATTATACATGTCAAGCGGGAAGAGCTGAAACAGAATATTGCTCCCGCCTCTAAGCGTTGAGGCGGAAGGCCCGAGCGTGGGTGACTGACTACAAATCGTAGTTGGTTGCCCGCGCTTTTTCTTTTGGTAAACACCGCAAAGGACAGCGGTTTTTATATCACAGTCGCCCCCCGAAGCACTGGGGCCAAAGGAAAGGAAGACTGATTATGGCACTAACTAGACGCGCCCTCAAAGCCATGGGCATTGAGGACGAGAAGATCGACGAAATTATCACCATGCACACCGAAACCGTGGACGGCCTGAAAGCCGATGTGGCAAAGTATAAGGCCGATGCGGAAACACTGCCCGAGGTACAGCGGCAGCTCGAAAAAGCGCAGAATGACCTTGAGGCTGGAAAGAAGGACAGTTGGAAGGTCAAATACGAGGCCATCAAAGAGGAATTTGAGGGCTACAAGAGCGAACAGACCAAGAAGGAGACCCGCGCCGCCAAGGAAAAGGCGTATCGGGAGCTCCTCAAGCAGGCTGGGGTGAGCGAAAAGCGGCTTGACACCGTGCTCCGAGTGTCCGATGTGGACGGCGTGGAGCTGGACGACAAGGGCGCTGTCAAGGGTTCTGACAAGCTGGTGGAGGGTATCAAGAGCGAGTGGGCAGACTTTATCACCACCACATCCACCAAGGGCGCGGACACTGCCAATCCCCCCGCAAACAGAGGCGGCAACGCCATGACCCGTGACGAGATCTTCAAAATCAAGGACGCCACGGCCCGGCAAGCCGCAATCAAGGAAAACATCAATCTATTTCAGAAAGGAGTCGACGACTAATGGCTAAAAACAACCTGACCAAAACCGCCGACCTGGATGTTACCGTCCGCGAAATCGACTTTGTAACGCGATTCGCGCGTAATTGGGAGCATCTGCGGGACATTCTGGGCATTATGCGGCCCATCCGCAAGGCCCCCGGCGCAGTGCTGAAAAGCAAGGAGGCCACCGTGACCCTCCAGAGCGGCACCGTGGGTGAGGGCGAGGACATCCCCTACAGCAAGGCAAAAATCACCGAGACCCCCTATGCGGAGATGACTGTGGAGAAGTACGCCAAGGCCGTCTCCATCGAGGCCATCAAGGACCACGGCTATGACGCCGCTGTAGGCATGACCGACGATGCGTTTTTGTTCGAGCTGCAGAGCAACATCACCGGGCGGTTCTATGACTACCTGAACACCGGCACCCTGTCCATCTCTGAGACCACCTGGCAGCGGGTGCTTGCCATGGCAAAGGGCAGCGTTATCAACAAGTTCAAGGCCATGCACCGCACGGCGACTGACATTGTGGGCTTCGTCAACGTGATGGACCTGTACGACTACCTGGGAGACAAGGATATCACTGTTCAGAACGAGTTCGGGTTCCAGTACATCAAGAACTTTATGGGCTATGGCACCGTGTTCCTGCTGTCCGATGAGGAGATCCAGCGGGGCCGGGTGATTGCTACCCCCATTGAGAACATCGTGCTGTACTATGTGGACCCCGGCGACAGCGACTTTGCCCGCGCGGGCCTGAGTTACACCACCGACGGTGACACCAACCTGATCGGCTTCCACACCCAGGGCAACTATAACACCGCCGTGTCCGAGTGCTTCGCCATTATGGGCATGGTGCTGTTTGCCGAGTACATCGACGCTATCGCCGTGGCGGACATCGACACCACCCCCACGCTGGGGACGCTGACCGTGACCACCGCGGCCGGAAGTGATTCCAGCCATACCACCATTTCCAGCGTGGCCCCCGCCAAGGAAGCTGCTGGGAATGTGTATAAGTACAAGTGCCAGACGGGTGAGGCTTCTGTGACCTATGGACAGAACGTAAAGTATTGGGCTACTTGGGACGGGAAGGCCACCACCCAGATCCCCTGTTCCAGCGGGCAGACTATCACCGTTGTAGAGGCTGACGCCAACTATAAGGCGCAGAACAAGGGTAGCAAAACCGTTACTGTTGGCAGCTGATTGAATAGGAGGGCGGCGTGATGCTGGAAGAAGTTTTGCAGGGCCTGAACAACTGGTTTCTGGTGCCTGACGGCATCCACACCGGAGAGTTCACGGTGCAGGACGGGTGGCTCACGCTGCCCTTTCTGCAAACAGGACAGTATTTCAGGGTGGTGGGGTCTGTCTTCAATGACGGGCTTCACCAATACCCGGCCACAGACATGACCGGAGAGACGTTCACTGGCGCTGTATGGGCGCTGGCGGTCCCAAAGGCTGTTATTACTCTAAGCGAGGAAATAGCGGCCTGGAACGAAAAGAACGGAACCCCAGGGCCGTACACGTCGGAATCGTTTGGTGGCTATTCCTACAGCAAGGCCACCAACGCCAGCGGTGTAGTCGTTGGCTGGCAGGATGTATTTAAAAGCCGACTGAACGCATGGCGGAGGATTGGAGGGATTATATGAGCTTGTTAGATGATTTCGCTCGCACCTGTGTTCTGATGGAGAAAAAGCGTGTACCAGACGGCGCAGGCGGCTTCATAGTGGAGTGGACAGAGGGTGCGGAATTTACCAACTATCAGGCACTTGATACCTCCATGGAGGCCAGGATCGCCGAAAAAGAGGGCGTGACCTCTCTGTACTCCGCCCTGGTGGACAAGGATTTCCCCATCGAGTACAACGACGTATTCAAGGACACGGAAACCGGCCAGACCTACCGAGTAACATCCAACCCGGAGGAAAAGGTTGCGCCTCGCTCATCTACCTTGCCGCTAAAATACTTCACGGCGGAAAGGTGGGCACTGACCACATGAATGTAAATGTTTTAGGTGTGAAATACAGCATCGCTTTTGTTTCAGAAGAAAAAGAACCCCGCCTAAAAGACTGTGATGGCTTCTGTGATGAAACCACAAAAGAAATTGTAGTTGAGAACTATAAGAGAGGGGAGCCTGGCAGCAAAGGGAAACTGGAATTGCAAGAGCAAAAAAATATCCGCCACGAGATTGTCCATGCATTTCTTTTTGAGAGTGGCCTTGCTGAAAATAGCGAGTGGGCTACCAACGAGGAAATGGTGGACTGGATTGCCAAGCAAGGCCCAAAGCTGGTGAAAGCGTGGCAGGAGGCCGGGGCGCTATGACCAAAAACAAAGCCCTATTTGCCTGGTTCAATGAGTTCATGCCCTTCTACCGGGCTTCCTCTGTCCCAAAGGACGTGGTCATGCCCTACGGCACCTATGAGTACATCGACAGCGCTTTTGACGCCGGGGAAGTGGGCCTGACCGTCAACCTCTGGTTCCGCACGGAGAGCGAGGCAATCCCAGACGAGAAGGCTCAGGAACTGTCTAAGCGTATTGGATACGGCGGGGTATATCTCCCTTGCGACGAGGGATATATCTGGCTGAAACGGGGTTCCCCCTGGTGCCAGAGCCTCACATACGAAGAAGACCCTGTAATTAAACGAAGATACATCAACATTACCGCTGAATACCTGACATTCAGCTGAAAGGAGGCCCACATGGGCAAATTTACTGTCATTCCGCAGAGCACATTTGAAGAAATGCAGCTCGATGCGGGAGTGGTTTTAAAGAAATTCACTCCGGCGACGCCGACAGCCCCGGCGGACGAGGATATCATCTGCCCCACCACTGGCGGTATCAATATTTCCTGCGTTCCTACTTACTCCGACTTGGGGGAGGATGTGGATAATTGCCCCACCAACACAAAAGAATTGAAGCATCTGGACGGCTGGGAGTGCAAGATGTCCTTTACCTCACTCGGCACGTCCCCGGAGTCTATTCGATTGGCTCTTGGAGCAGCGGATATTGGAAGCCCGGATACTACAAAAATTACCCCTCGTCGTGACCTGAAGCAGACGGACTTTGCAGACCTGTGGTGGGTGGGCGACCGAGCCGACGGCGGCATGGTGGCCGTGTGCCTGAAAAACGCCCTGTCCACTGGCGGATTTACCCTCCAGACCACCAAGAACGGCAAGGGACAGGTAAGTGTGGAGCTGACCGGCCATGTGTCCATCGACGCGCAGGACACCATGCCTATGGAGTTTTACAGCGCCGCACCTTCGGAGGATTGATAACACATGAAATTATCTGAACTGACCACCGAACAGGCGGCGGACGTACTGTGTGAACTGACGCCCTATATCGCCAACATCACTGGGGACAAGGCCCTTCTGGACGAGCTTGGCAAGAAGTTTGACAGCAAAGGCAAGAGCGTGGCGGAGCTGTACACCTATGCGACGAAGAAATGCGCTACTTTGGCCCCTGTGCTACTGAAAGACCATAGAGCTGATGTGTTTGGAATCCTTGCCATTCTGAACGGAACGACAGCCGAATCGGTGGCAAAGCAAAATATTCTGACTACCATTTTGCAGATCCGCACTGTGTTCAAGGACAAGGAACTGCTTGATTTTTTCGGATCGTTTGGGCAGGAGGACGAGAGCGAGTAATCCTCTGCCTGCTAGCCGTGCGGGGCATGGGGGTGCGGACCATCCTGGCGGCACTCCCTGCCCTCATCAATCAGGCGGAAAAAGAACAAGCGTACCGGGTTTATGTAACAGACGCCTTGAAAATCATCGGGGAAAACACGGCGAAATACGCTGGCGGTTCTTATATGAAGGTCAGATACCTGGATGTTGAGAACCCGAAACCGGAGGAAACCAGAACACCGGAAGAAGTAATTGCACACATGAAACAAAAAATCGCCTCTGTCTAAGAGTTGACAGGGAAGGGCTAAGTGGTGCCGTGAAAGGAGGCGGCACTCATTAACCTATTTGATTTATTCGCAAAAATCAGCCTGGACACCGGGGACTATGAAAAGGGTCTTGAAGATGCAAGCGGTAAAACGTCGTCCTTTGCGGATAAGCTGAAAAATGGCCTTGCAACAGCGGCAAAGGTTGGAGCGGCCGCTTTGACTGCTGCTGCATCTGGTGTTGCATTTCTTACAAAAAGTTCGCTTGAACAATACGCTGAATATGAGCAGCTTGTGGGTGGCGTTGATACGCTGTTTAAGCAGTCGGCTGATATTGTTCAGCAGTACGCCGATAACGCCTACAAAACGGCAGGCATGTCGGCAAATGAGTACATGGACACCGTGACTAGCTTTTCCGCCTCACTCCTACAAGGTTTAGGTGGTGATACCGCAAAGGCGGCGGAGGTGGCGAACCAGGCCATCACTGACATGTCCGACAACGCTAACAAGATGGGCACAAGCATGCAGATGATCCAGAACGCCTATCAAGGGTTTGCCAAGCAGAACTATACCATGTTGGATAACCTAAAGTTAGGCTATGGTGGCACTCAGGAAGAGATGGCCCGGCTTATTAACGATTCTGGGGTTTTGGGCGATGCGTTTGTCGCCACGGCCAACAATATCAATGAAGTGTCATTTGACAAAATCATTGAGGCCATCCATGTTGTGCAGACCAACATGGGGGTTACGGGCACCACAGCGGCGGAGGCGGCCAGCACCATTGAGGGCAGTGTTGCCTCGGCAAAATCGGCGTGGACAAACCTTATAACAGGCATTGCGGACGAAAACGCCGATCTTGATACACTGATCGGGAATTTTGTGACAAGCGCTGAGACAGTGGCGGGGAATGTTGTCCCTCGTATCACACAGATTTTGTCTGGTATGGGGACAGCTATTGAGCAATTGGCTCCCATTCTTGCGGCAGAGGTACCAACGCTCATTGCTTCCGTCCTCCCGTCCATCGTGAACGGCGGGGCGCAACTACTTGTTGGACTTGTGACAGGGCTCGTCAGTGCTCTTCCGCAACTGGTGGCAGCAGTTCCGGGGATTATTGATACGATGATCACAAGCATATCAGAGGCGCTTCCACAAATCCTAAATGTGGGAGTGCAGCTTCTTGATCAGTTGACCACCGGTATTGAGACGGGTCTGCCCGATATGGTGTCCCGCATTCCAGAAATCATCACACAATTTCTGAATTACATCACAGAGCAGTTCCCAACGGTTCTTGACAAGGGTGCGGAACTGCTGAACAATCTCGTGAACGGCATCCTCGGGGCCATACCGGAAATGACTGCGGCCCTACCGGAAATCATCACCGCCTTTGTCCAGTTCATCACGGACAACCTCCCGACGATTATTGAATCGGGAATCAACATCCTTTTAAACCTAGTTTCCGGCATCATCGGCGCAATTCCGGATCTTGTCGCATCCATCCCGCAAATCATCAGCGCAATAACGACGGGCATTGCCAGGGCGCTACCCAAAATCATCCAGTCCGGCGTTTCGCTGCTCCAGAAATTTATTGAAGGCATCCTTTCCAATATTCCCGCGCTGGTGGCCGCTCTTCCCCAGATCATCAGCGCCATTGTGGAGGGCATCGGGGCGCTGATTGGCGGCATTGTTGACGTGGGCAAAAGCATTGTGGAGGGGATCTGGAAGGGAATCCAGGAAATGGCTGGATGGATTTACGACAAGGTTACAGGGTTCTTTTCCGGCATTGTGGACGGTGTGAAGGACTTCCTTGGAATCCACTCTCCCTCTACGGTGTTTGCCGACATGGGCAAAAACATGGCGCTTGGGTTAGGACAGGGATGGGATAGCGAGTATGACCACATCCGCCGGGATATTGAGGGTGGTATGGACTTCGGTACCGCAAGCGTGGATTTTGCATCTTCTGGTCTTGGCCTAGCATCGGCGGGTATGGTCAACGGAATTTCATCCGCCGTCCAGAGCGCGGGAGGGGCGGCATCTTATACATTCAATTTGCTTTTCCCGGATTATACCAAGCTGGCCTCCTATACTTTTCAACCCATGGTGGACTACGCGAAAGCCAACGGAACACCTATTCTGATACCGACATAAGGAGGCGGCAATATGACGCAGCTAATATTGGATACCACCGGCACGCCAGTCACCATGCCTGAGAGCCAAAAGGATGGGTACCGAGCAGAACTTCAACCACTGTCCGTGGATGTGGAAATGGTATCCGGGCGGATTGTGCGCGAGCTTCGGGGCAATGTGTGGGTCATCTCTTATCAATACGGGTATTTTAGCGACGAGATGAAGCAATCTGTCCTATCGGTTTGCGAGAAGGGGCGCGGACAGGCCATTACCTGCGTATTTCTCCCCCCGCATTCCGAGCAGATGATTACATCAGACTTCCTGGTAACAAAGTTGACTTACCCTAAATTCATGTGGAGCCGTCAGATCATGGGAGAAGTAGCGGGCGACAAAGGAGAGACCATTGAAACCCTTGTGCCTGTCCCCGTTTGGGGCGACTTCGGAGTGGAACTTCGGGAGGTGAAGCCTAGTGCTTAGCTCGACCGAAGCGTACCATGAAGCGATTGTAGGCGACACTAGGCGGATCTACCTGCAAGCGGTCATAGATATTATTGACCCGGACATCGTTTACGGCACGGTGGACAGCTCAGGCGTGTCCAGTGCATGCCGGCCGGAGCAGATCCACGACAAGGAGATGGAGCTGATCCCCTACGCCACGCTGGAGCCCAACCGCTGGGTGCTCAACGGGCAGTTCAAGCTGTTCCCTCTCCAGAGGGCCGATCATATCGGCTTCCTGGGGGACACCTTGTCCGGCGGAGAGGGTGTGTTTTCCCCAGCGGTGTGGGTAGAGGAACATTTTTCCAATGTCTCCATCCTTCAGGCGTGCTCCATCTACTTCCCAACAGCGGATTGGGACGGAGTGGCTGCCGACTTTACTGTGGAGGTCATGCAGGGGGGAACGGCCTACTACACCAAGACAGTGGCTGGCAATACTGCGTCTAGCATTGCATTGGACGGATTCACCGTTAACAACCCGGACGCTATCCGGGTGACGGTGACCAAATGGTCGAAAGGAAACCGCCGTATACGTATACCTGAAATTATTCCGGGCCTGTATGAGAAGTGGACGGGAAATGAGATTGCCGTGTTTTCTCTTAAGCACCAGGGGGACGTATCCTGTATGACACTACCGTATGGCACATGTACCATCAAAATGGACAACCTGAGCCGCCGCTTTGAGCCGCGAAGCAAAAACGGCGTATTCCAGTCCATCGAAGAGCGCCAGGGCATCCCGGTTTCCATAGGAGTACGGCTTTCGGACGACACGGTAGAGTACAAGCCAGCCGGCGTGTTTTATCAGTACTCAGGCGGCTGGAAAACCGGAGACAACGGCCTGACCATGCAGTGGGATCTGGTCGATATTGTTGGCCTTTTAGCTGATCGTGAGTTTATCCCGCCGCCCATCCTGCCTACCACGCTGTCTGGCTGGATTGCCGCCCTGGTGGCCCAGATGGGAGAAAATTTCGCGGGCATGTACGCGGTAGACCCAAACTACGCAAGCGCGGAGGCAAGCGTCCGCGCGGCTGACGATTTGGTTGGTATGACATGCGGGGATATTTTGAGATATGTCTGCATGGCGACGGGCACGTGGCCCAGGGCGGACACAGAGACCGGATACCTGACCGCCGAACCCATGTGGAACCAGGGGAGTAAAATCACCCTGGACAACCTAGTTGATTATCCGACCATGAAAGCCAACACCGATATTGCCGCCTTGTTTTTTACGCTGAACGATGGGAATGACACCCAGTATGTGGTATCCGGAAACTCCACTGCCTCAAACGAGACAAAATCCATACAAAATCCGTTTATTAAGACGCAATCCCAGGCGCTGACTGCTGCGCGGGCAATCCTGTCCACCTACGGTGGGAACAAACTAGAGATTGTAGGCCGTGGAGACCCGGCCTCTGAAATTGGGGATGTGGATACGGTCTGGTTGAATGAGAGCACTGCAACCACGGGCCGCAGAATACAGCAGGACTTATCTCTCCAGGATGGAGTCCTCCGCAATTGCTCTAGTGTGCTGCTCCAGGCTGATGGAATCTTTCTTTATGATGGCATGGAGGTGATCACCTCCAGCGGCGTGTGGACAGCACCAGCCGGGGCCACACAGCTACGGATTATCCTGGTAGGCAAGGGGGAGGACGGAGGCCATGGAGAGCCTGGCACCATGGGCAGGCAGGAATCGGAAGACGGATATGGATATAGTGAGCGTGGTGAATACGGCGCAGATGGTTCGGACGGCGCGGGGGGGAAGGTGTGGACAGCTACCATCGACATCAATCCACAACAGTCATTTGAGGTGTCTTTTGATGGTTTTAATACCATTTTTGGCCCTTACTCTAGCGCAAACGGTAATACATACCCACAGGGTTACTCTGATGTAGCCAGCGGCGAATCGTACGCCCGCACCGGCGTAGCATCACCTAAGCCAGGAAGCGGAGATGGCGGAGCCGGAGGAAAGGGCGGAGCTCCAGGCTATGGCGTGTATAAACATTACACGTGGGCGGGCGGTGGCTCTACCACGTTTAAGGTGCTCGTCGAGCCAGAGCCCGGGAAACCCGGAGCGGCAGGGGCACAGGGCTGTGCTGTTATCTATTGGGACAAGGAGGGGTGAGTATGTCCGAAACATGGACGCCTCTGGTTATTTCGGCCAGTTTTGCACCCAACCCCGTATCAGTCGGGCTACCCACCGTCCTGTCTGTCGTAGTCATCGACGCCCAGGGCGGAGAGCGGGAGGACCTCTGGCACAGTGGCGAGGTCCAGGCTGGGGAGGTGTAGTGCGTGGCGATTACCCAGGTGCGGGCGCAGTTCAATGGTCAGTGGTACATGCTGACCTACAACGAAGACGCCAGAGCCTATCAGACGACTATCACGCCGGACACATTCTCCGGCGGTCAGCCGGACGGGTATTACGACGTAACGGTAGAGGCTACCAACGACAGCGGCGTGGTGGTGACTACAGACGGGGACAATCTGCTGGGCCTTCGGTTGGTGGTGCGGGAGACCATCCAGCCCATCCTGACCCTGGTATCCCCGGAGGCGGGCTATGTGACCACCAACACGCCTGCGGTGACGTGGACCGCCCAGGACAACGACGGCGGCTCCGGTATCGACCCGGACAGCGCCATGGTGAAGCTGGACGGGAAGGCAGTTCCGGCGGAGCAGGTGTCCGTCACGGCGGGCGCAGGCGGGACGTATACCATCACCTATACGCCAGGGGCTGCTCTGGCGGAGGGGCCGCACACCGTCCAGGCGGGCATCAGCGACAACGATGGGAACACAGCTACGATGGAGGCAAACTACATTGTAGATACCGTACCGCCAGCGCTGTCCGCGTTGCTGCCCTTCGAGGAGGTAGTGGTGGATCCCTATACGGTTACCATCACGGGGCAAACCAACGATGCCACCGCTCCTCCGGTGACCATGACCGTGATGGACAACGGGGCGGTGGCGGGACACCCGACCGTTGGGCCGGATGGACGATTTTCCTTCCTCCTGAATCTTGAGGTTGGGGAGAACAACGTCACGGTCGTTGCCAAGGACGGGGCGGGGCTGACTACCACGGCCAGCTATTACATCATCCGCATGGTTACCGACCGGACACAGGCCGATGTGGACGCCCTGAACGACCGTGGGACATACAACGCCTCTGATCTCAACCGGGTCAATACAGCCATGGCCTATCTGGACCGGTGGCTTTCGGAGGCTGGATACATCACCGGATATGCCAACCAGGATATTGCCTGGGCTATGGATGACATTCCGCTACAGGCACAGATGGCGGACTACCTGTCCAACGTGGGGGCGATCGGTGGCACGTTCCCCCTTGCCAACGCCCCAGCAATCCCGGCCTCGATGGAGTTCCTGACCCATGACGGGGCCAATCACATTGAGCGGGTTTTGGTGCTGACGGACCAGATCCGCGCTCGTTTGAAGCGGTCGCCATTTGTGAGCGGCGAAATATTTTGTGGTGAGGTGTAACAATGCAAGATGGAATTATTGCTGGAAACGGAAGTAGCCGGTATTTGAAAACGGTGGCGGCAGCGCTTTCCCTGTATCCTAGCTATGAGGATTTTATCACGGCGCTGATCGCCGGGACATTTCCCATTGACCTGAACGGGATCAATGAGGCAGGGTGGTCGCGGCAGGGGACACCCCTGAACAAAGGAACCCTGTTAAGCGACACCACAGAAACCAAGATATGGGGTTCAGCCGGGAACCATACAGTTGACCAGGCGCTCGGTCAGATACTTGGCTCAATCGGATATAGCCTGGTAAAGGAATACACATCGCCGGGGAGCTTTACCCATACGTTCGACCGCAAATATACAGATATTTTTGTGATTGTGGTTGGTGGCGGCGGTGGTGGTGGGTCGGTCTGCCAAAGTGGTGTCAGTTCTAACAATAGTGGCGGCGGTGGCGGTGCTGGTGGATTTGTGGCATGCTTTCACGTTCTGGACAGCACTAAAATCAAAAACAGAAATATTGTTGTTGGAGCAGGAGGGGTCGGTGCGCCTGCGCAATCCGAGAGGGGAGCTACTGGTAATGGAGGAACCGGATCAAGCAGCAGTGCTTTCGGGGTTACAGTACCTGGTGGGAAAGGTGGTCAAGGTGCTACTGGCGGTTTCGATAAAGCACCCAATGCGGTAGGCGTCTATTCCATTTTGGCCGGCGGCAATGGGGCAAATGGATACGACCAATCTGATAGAAGAGGCAGTAATGGCCCTATTATTGATATTTTGGGACTTACATTTTTCAGCGGCGGTGGGGGCGGTGGCGGAGGTGGACAATATAGTGGCCCTAGACCGACAGGAGGAGCGGGGGGAGCTAGCGGTGGAGGTTCTGGAGGATCAGGGGCTATCACTGGTGCAGATGCTACAAATGGCAGCGCTGGTAGTAAAGGTGGTGGCGGCGGCGGCGGTGCTGGCGGCGGCTTTCATGATGGCAGCACCACCCAAAAATCCGGAATCGGAGGCAAAGGCGGCGATGGATATGTGGCGATTTACGGTAGGGGGTGATTTTTAATGAAAACGGTCTATCTGAACGAGGATAACACTATCCGAGAAATCATCCCGGAATATGCACTCCCGCCGGAGAAGTGGTATAGCGAGGCATTTGCACGGCGCTGTGTAGAGGTACAGGACGATGTAGAGCAGGGGTGGCGCTACAACCCCGAAACAGGCCAGGCCGCCCCGGACACAAGACAGCCGGGGCCTGAATCGCCCTCGGCAGAGGACATCACTCTGGACATGCTGGCCGAGCACGAGGCGCGGCTGTGTATGCTGGAGCTGACCACCACCGCCACCATCTAAGAAAGGAGACACTATGACAACCGTATACAATCTCTGCAAGATGCTCATTGACCGGGGCCGCACCGACGGCCTCCAGGACAAGATGGATGTCTACCTGGCCGCCGACCGACTCACCCCCGAGGAGTACCAAGAGCTGGCCGCTCAACTGACCAAATAGAAAGCCGCCCTGTCTGGGCGGCAGAGGTCAATCCTTTGGAGCAAAGCGGGAGGGTGCTTCCAGCGGCTTCCCGGTGCGCCAATCACGGTTGGGGTCGTGTGCAGCCCAAGCCTCTGCGCCGCACTTCTCGCACTTCTGGCCCTCCCATAGCCACTCCCTCTGACCATTGACCCATGCGGATGGGCACACAGCTCCACACTTGGAGCAGATCACAACGATATTCATAAGACACCTCCCGATAAAAAGACCGTGGCGGAGGAACCATCTGCAGAAATCGTTAGGAGGAATTTCATGTTGATGGAAAGGAGTTTGCCAGCCGCCACGGCTAAAAAAGTATACCACAAAACAAAAATGAAAGGAAGTACCACAATGAAAAACATCAACTGGAACGAGCTCACCCCCGCCTGCTACGCGATCGCAAATGCCAACGATGTAGATGTGGGTGTAGGCGGCAGCATGGTGCAGAACAACATCCGCCACGGCAGGGCGGTGGACATCGGCGCGGAAAATCTGCCCGCGGCCTTTCGGCCTGACTGGGCAGTACTGGGCGCCGACGCAGATCTGGCCGCGGAGAACGACGAATTTAACGCCTGGATCAGAAAGCGCCGGAGTAACGTCAAGGCCCTGGCCGCCCTGTGGAATGCAAAGGACTATCAGGGCATGATTGAGCTGATGGAGAACGCCGCCGACCCCGGCCCCATCAACGGCGAGAAGCCCAGCGACCATGAGTAAGTACATAGCGGTCATCCCCAGGGCGGTCATCACCAGGGCCGCCCTGGTGGAGGCCGGGGGGCGGTCCATGGAGCAGGTCAAGGCCGCCTGCGGGTGCCAGTACATCATCAATAGCTGGTTTTATAACACGGGCACGGGCAAGGCCGTCGGCAATCTCAAGATCGACGGCGCGGTCAAGGCCTCCGCCGGTTGGAACGGCTGGGGGCTTGCCTGGGACAAGGGCGAGGACATCAGCCTAGAGATTGTGCCTGCTGCGGGCCGCGGGAACTACATCAGCGGCGTTGAGTTGCTGACACCCACCAGAGGGCCAGGTAAGGCCCTCAGCTACTCCCCGGAGTACGGGGGCACACGGGGGCGCTCCGCCGTCCTGCTGGCCGGGGCGCGGGTGATCCTGTACTGCTCCGGCGACGGCACGGCGGACGCTAAGACGCCGGAGGGGCTGCGGGACGAGCTGGTGACCATCGGCTGCCGGTACGACCAGGCGGCCAACCTGCGGGCCCTGGGCCTCGACGCGGGCAGCTCCTCTAACTGCGACTTTGGGGACGGCCAGCGTATCAGCAACGGTAAGCGGGTCAAGGGTTATCTGTGTATCTGGACAAAACAGGACGGCCAGGAGCCGCCGGAACAGGAGGACAAGCCTATGAGCAAGCATACCGTATGCCTCGACCCAGGACACGGGCCGGGCAACGTCAACGGCTCCCCGGATGGTACATACAAGGAGTGGGAGTTTACCTGGGATATGGCCCAGCGCGTCAAACCGCTGTTGGAGGCTCATGGGGTGGGCGTGGTGCTCACCAAGACCGCGGACAACTACCCCAGCCTGACGGAGCGGGCCAACATCAGCAATAAGGCGCAGCCGGATTGCTTTGTGAGCATCCACACCAATGCTGGACAAGGGAAAGGATGGTCGAGCGGATCTGGGCTTGAAATCTACACCAGCGCCGGGCCCATGACGGCACAGCGCAATGTGCTGGCATCCAAGCTGGTCAACGCGTTCCACGCCGCCGGAGTGGCTTTGAGAAGTGAGCCTATCAAACACAACATCGAATTGACCGTGCTCGCCAAGACCGACGCCCCCGCTTGCCTGATTGAGTACGGCTTCCATACCAATAAGACCGACGTGGAGTATCTCAAAGATACCAAGTACCGGGACAAACTGGCCGAGGCCACCGCAAAGGGAATCTGTGACTGGCTGGGCGTGGCCTGGCAGGGCGAAACGGGAGCGGACAACGCGGAGGATACCCCGGACGTTTGGGCCGCTGAGGCGTGGCAGAAGGCCAAGGACAAGGGAGTTCTGGACGGCACCCGGCCCCGCGATAATATGACCCGGCAGGAGCTGGCCGTCGTGCTGGATCGGTTGAATCTGATTTGATGGAGGTACATATCATGGACATTTCTTCTTTGGGTATCACCGGAGTAGCGGTTATCACTGTGATCTGCTTCCTCGTCGGGCAGGTCGTCAAAGCCACCGGCCTGGACAATAAGTGGATTCCCATTATCTGCGGTGTGTTTGGCGCGGTGCTTGGCATCCTCGGCATGTTTATTATGCCCGAGTTCCCGGCCAGCGATTACCTAACAGCCGCCGCTGTTGGCATCGTCTCCGGTCTTGCGGCCACTGGTATCAATCAGGTCTATAAGCAGTTGACTAAGGAGGGCTGATGCCCATGGAGTGGGTAGGCCCACTGATTTCCGGCGCGGCGGTCGTCCTGGTGGCAATCATTGAGGCGGTCGCCGCGCGGGAACGGAAACGTGTCAAGGCAGATAACCAAAAGAGCGACGCGCTCATGCAGGGCGTGCAGGCCCTCCTCAGGCGCGAAATCATTGCCGAGTACAACCACTACTCCGAACAACGTTATATCCCGATCTACGGCATGGAAAACGTGCTGGACATGTACAACGCCTACAAGGCGTTAGGCGGGAACGGAATGGCGGCAAAACTGGTGGAGGCCCTGAAACAACTGCCCACGGAGCCGCCGGAAGGGACGTGACTGAATGAGCGCAAGAGCGAAGTTACCGGAACCATTGGATAAACTCTTGCGCTCTCAGTTGGAGAACGCCATCCACGAGGCTGCCCTACACCGCGACGATGAATTGATCGCCAAGCGGCGCATCATTGATAAGTGGGGACAGATTGATGTTGCGGCGGAGCTGGGCTGGGATCGAAGCACAGTTAGCGACCACGAGAAATACATATTCCAGAGGGTTGAGGCTGTAGCAAAACAACTCTATACGAAAAAGGGAGCCGGGGATTAACCCGGCTCCTTTTTTAATATTTTGTTGCAAACCATCCGATACACTGAGGGATTGGAAAATTTTCGTTGTAATATCGTTTCACACAAATATGTCTTGTGTCTTTCCACCCAGTTCTTTTATCCTCTATCCCATCTTCTTCCAATACAATATCATTTTTGGAAAATGCCTCTCCCATAACATCGTCAGTATGCTGCTTGACTATATACTCTTTCATATCCTCTACATTATTAAATTCTTTTGCTTCTGACATAGCCTCTTTCAGTCCGCCTCTATGGGGCCGATATATAATCATATTTTTCACGCTCCCTTTCTATTATAAAGTAACATCTCAAAAAGTAAATACAAAAAATTACGCGAATCCCCCATAACTTCCACACAACCCCCACATGTGTGCCGCCCATGCGGGGTTATTTTATGCGACAATATAGACATGGAGGACGTGAGGAACAAGGGTTGGTACACGTCGCCGCCCTCCTCACGGACTCCTTATTTTTATGGACAAGGACGTGTTTGATATGACTTTGATTGAGAGGATGGTAGCTGCTGGAATGTCCCGTGATTGTGCCGCCGAAACCGCGATGTGGTACATGGCACAGGGAGATGACGATGGACTGGAGGACTATGTGATCGCGCTGGAGACAAGCCATGTGGAGAAACCATAACGAGAACCCGGACGGGCGCAACGTGGGAGATTGTACTGTGCGGGCCATCTCCACGGCCCTGGGGCAGGATTGGGAGACGACCTATGCCGGGCTGGCCCTGCAAGGCTACCTGATGGGTGATATGCCGTCAGCCAACCACGTGTGGGGGGCCTACCTGCGCAGCCGCGGATTTGACCGGGACATGATACCCAACTCCTGCCCAGACTGCTACACGGTGGCCGACTTTTCCGCAGAGCACCCCCATGGGACCTATATCTTGGCCCTGTCCGGCCATGTGGTGTGCGTGCAAAACGGAGACTGGATTGACACCTGGGACTCCGGCGGGGAGATACCACTCTACTACTGGCACAAGGAGGGATAAGCGATGCCATATCAATATGTGCCCGGCTATCAGCCGTACCCTTACCAGCCGCCCATGCCGGATCAGCTTGCGCAGCTCCGTGGGGCGCAGTATCAGCCCATGCCGCAGCAGATGCCGCAGGCACAGCCACAGCAGGCGCAGGCCGGCGGACAGAGCATGGTGTGGGTGAGCGGTGAGGCGGAGGCGATGGCTTATCTGGTGGCCCCCAACAGCGCCGTGGCGCTTTGGGACAGCAACTCGCCCACCATCTATCTCAAGCAGGCGGATGCCTCGGGCAAACCGTCCATCAAGGTATATGACCTCGTAGAGCGCACCAGCGGAGCCAGAACAGCGCAAGCCCCCCAGGGTGTGGAGTTTGCCACAAAGGCCGATTTGGAGGCTCTTGCAGCCCGTGTGGATGCGCTGGCGGCCCCGAAAACAACTGCGAAGAAGAACGCGAAGGAGGATGCGGAATGAATCCCTTTTTCGGAGTCATGGGCGGCGGTGGCCGTCCCAACATGATGCAGCAGTTTCAACAGTTTATGCAGCAAATGAAGGGCAAAGACCCCAATGCTATCATCAATGAAATGGTCTCAAGCGGAAAAATCTCGCAGGAACAATTAAACCACGTCCAACAGCAGGCCCAGCAGATGTCTGGCATGTTTGACGGGATGCGGGGAATGTTCGGCAAGTGATCAAAATCCCGGCCGGGTTTTGAAAATAAAAATAAAGGAGAATTTACATGAGTCTTTCTTCTGACGGCGGCACCGTTATGACGATGCCGGTTCAGCCTGCCTATCAGGGCGGCAACGGCGGTTTTGGATGGGGCGGGGACTGGTCCAGTTGGATCATCCTGTTCCTCATCTTCGGCCTGTTTGGCGGTTGGGGCGGCTATGGCGGCTTCGGCGGTGGAAACGGCGTGAACGGCCCCGGCTTCCAGGGGTACGCTACCCGTGCCGATATCAATGAGGGCTTTGCCCTGAACGGCCTCCAGAACGGCCAGACCTCCATCCGGGACGCCGTGACCAGCGGATTCCACGGTGTGGATACCGCTGTGTGTAACCTGGGCTATCAGACCCAGGCGGGCTTCAATGCCCTTGGCGCTCAGTTGGCCTCCTGCTGCTGCGACACCCGGGAGGCGATTCAGGGTGTGCGGTACGACCTCGCCACCACCGCCTGCGCTACGCAAAACACCATCCAGAATACCACTCGGGACATCATCGACAACGCCAACGCCAACAGCCGGGCGATTTTGGATTTCCTGACTCAGGACAAGATCGCTACTTTGACTGCTGAGAACCAGAGCCTGAAGTTCCAGGCTTCTCAGGCGGCCCAGAATGCTTTTATTACCGCGAACCAGGAAGCCCAGACCGCCGAGTTGATCCGCCGCATCAACCCCATGCCTGTGCCGGCCTATCAGGTCCCCAATCCCTACGCCGGCTGCGGGTGCTATAATACCTGTGGATGCTAAAACCCAATACATCAACTTCCGAGGATTCCTTGGATGTTCGGCCCCGTGCCGATTTTGAACCATGCGGCGGGGCAATAGCCTCGCCGCTTATTTTAACCTGGTCGATTTCGACCACTTTAGAAAGGAATGATTTTATGGCTGAATTTACTGGCGTATTTGTTCAGCAGGTGGCCGCCGGGCAGAATGTGTCCTTTACTGAGACGCCTGTCAGTGGCTCTAACTGCATTGTCCACCGGGATGGCGCTGGGATTGTCACCCTCCGGGGGCAGACCAACCAGTGCCGCGCCCGCTACAAGGTCGTGTTTGGCGGAAATATTGCGATTCCCACCGGCGGGGCAGTTGGCCCGATTTCCCTGGCGATCGCCGTTGAAGGGGAGCCACTGGGCAGCGCTACCGCCACGGTGACCCCCGCCGCAGTAGGCGATTTCTTTAATGTATTCGCTGCGGTATTTGTTGAGGTTCCGCGCGGCTGCTGCGTGACGGTGGCAGTACGCAACATCAGCACAGAAACGATTGAGGTCAGCAACGCGAACCTCATTGTTGAGCGCGTAGCCTGAAAGGAGAGGATACTATGAAAGCACTATACGAGCTGAAAGAAAAATTCGAGATGGAGCTGGAAGAGCTGGCCCGGAAGGGTGAACTGGGTGCGGGCGACCTGGAGCTGGCCCACAAGCTCACTGACACCATTAAGAATATCGACAAAATCTGTGCACTGGAGGATGACGACGGCTATAGCCGGGCCGGCGATTGGGAGGCCGATATGCGCGGTACTTATGGCCGCGGCTCCAGCTACCGTGGACGCAAGCGGGACTCTATGGGACGGTATAGCCGGGATGGCCGCATGGACGGTTATAGCCACCACAACGCCAGAGAGTCTATGATGGAGCTGGCCCGCGAAATGATGGAGAACACATCCAGCGAGAGAGAGCGCGAAGCCATCCGCCGGTTTATGACTGAACTGGAACGGGATTGATAGGGGGTGACCCCTTTGCTTGACCGCAAGGAGATAGATATTGAGATTGCCCGACTGGAATATGGGGAGAGCAGTTACCCGGCCTACGCTAAGCTTGCTAACCTGTATACCATTCGGGATCGGATGGACAGGGAGGTGCATCCAGCACCATACGAGGTATCCTACTCCGCTGCTCCGGCAGCCCTCGAGGATTCCTCGGTAGTTGGGGAATATGGAGACAGTGATTTCCTGCGGGCTGTCTCCGGTGTTGACCAGCACGACGCCTGGGCCATCATGGATGACCTGATGGACACGTTGCACACCGTCAATCCTCGCGTGTACGAGGGTGTAATGCGCAAAATACGGGCACTATAAATCTAGGCCCCCAAAAGAAGGGGGCCTAGACTTTTTTGCCAACTCGAAAAGACCTCAAAGGCGGCTCTTTGATTATATACATTAAAATTCAGTTCAACGATATTTAAATGGTCGGAAAATTTCCACCACCATTTCCACCGCCTTATGTTCCGTAATATGCTGTTTTTTGCTTTTATGATTATATGTTAGAGAAAAATAAAAATCCATGAAACCCTTGCGATATCAAGGATTCCATGGATTTCTTCTTTCGCCCTACAACCGGGCGTTTTGGTGGAGACGACAGAACTCGAATCAGTTTGTTTTTTAATCCTCTCGCCTTAGAGCCGCAATGTATATAGTTTAGCCAGTTTTTCGACCTCCACCACTATTCCCACCAGTGCCATCTAAGAGCGCAATCCCGCTATGCAACACTGTTGCATCTGTATGTGTATAAATATTAGCCGTTGTTTGGATGTCCGAATGCCCCATAAGTTCCTTTGCTACATTAAGCGGAACACCTGCACGTTGTAGATCTGTGCAAAAGGTATGCCTCAGGCAGTATGGGGTCAAATCCTTTGATACAGGGCCTAGCGTCCCCAGCTCCTTGCGGAAGCTTTTCCATGCCCTGCGCATGGCGCTCTCAGTTTGGATAACCCCATTTTGGTTCGGAAAAACCAGGGCGAACGGTTCGCCTTTTGCCTCCTTAAGCCGCCAGCCGAGATCACTATGGATGGGGATGTCCCGTATACCTGAACTTGTTTTCGGGCCTTTTACATCTCTGGAGCCGCTCTCTTTCGCTGTGTGGACGTGTATCTCGTTATGCTCGAAATCTACATCTGACCAAGTAAGGGCTGCCGTTTCTCCTGGTCTCATACCAGTATATAGTAATGTGAGCACCCATAATCCGGCCCGATGGTGCTCAGCAACAGCCAAAATGGCCTTGCGCTCGTCCTCAGTGATAGAGCGTCTTTTCCCCTCGTGATAGGTGGGCAGCTCCAGTAGCTCGGCGGGATCGTATGGGATAAGGCGGGATTGCCTGGCCCTGCGGAACATCTCCTGCAACACCATGCGCAGTTTTTTTACATGGGATGCAGAGCGCCCGGCCTGCCCGTTAAGGATGCGCTGGAGGTGCACGTCTTTAACATCCTTCAATTTCAAGTGACCAATAGCGGGCTTGATATAGTTATCGTACTTTTCATCGTACATTTTCAACGATTTAGCTGTGAGCCCTTTTGGCTCCTTGTAGAGCTCCAGCCATTGCTTATACCAGGCGTTGACAGTCATGGAGCCGCCTACGGTTTCCTCACCGCGCTTTGCGGCGGCCAGCTTGTCCGCTAGCTTTTGCAGTGCCTCCAGCTCCGTTTTCCCGGTAGCTTCATACTTTTTCCCATTGTAGCGAGCCGTTTTTCGGATGTAATCCATTGACTTTACCTCCCATTCTGGTAAAATAGAAGGGTGATATGGCGGCAAACCTTATCACCCCTATGTGAGCCGTCCCTGGTGTTCCAGCACCGGGGGCGGTGTTTTTATTGCGCTTTTTTCAGCTCCTCAATTTCACGGGAGTGCTTTCTGGCGATAGCCTCTAACGTATCCAGCCGTCCGTCAATGATGTCCATATCGTCCTCGCTAGGCATCCGGCGTAGAATTTCCTCTTGACCTTCGGCCAGTAGATTGAATTTCGTCTGAACCTCTGTATCAAGCAGAGTTTTTACGTCTTGCATGATATCGCGCCTTTGCTGCGCCATAAGCTGTGCGATTGCCTGCAAATCTTTTTCATCCAGCATGTATAAAACCTCCTCGGTTGTCATAACCGCTGCTCTTGTAGCATTCCTGGGACGGTATTTTTATTGCTTTTCTAGTTTGACTGTTGTCGTAGTCCCTAGTGCAGAAATCTCATAGCTAATCTGTCCATCCTCATAAGTAAATGTCTTGATATTGTCCCCGGACGCTAAAAGGGCAGTAGAAGTTTTCTCTGTATCATTTTCAGAATCCCAAGAATACGGCTCATCCTCATTTGTTGGTGCGGTATATGTTCCAGCCCAATACAGAGACTTGGTATCACCATTATCAGAAACCCAATACACGGTAATTGCGCTTTCGTCAATAGTTGCAGACTGCCAAGAGTCTTCAGAGTTGCTATTTACCTGCTTCCACTCTCCAGTGAGGTCAGGAATCATGGGTTCAGCAGCCGCTCCGGGGGTTCCAGCAGACGTATCCCCTCCACATGCTACAAGAGATACACACATGATACTTGCGATTCCTAATCCAATTAGCTTTTTCATTTTACATCCTCCTTATATTTACCGCCCACCCGGCGGCTGGATCACTAAAAATACAATTCTGCTACTAGATTGCCATTCTGTGGCAATGATCGGTTGATGTAGCATATCATAAGCATAGTCCAATAATCTGTTCTTTTCTAAGGGAGCAATCTATTAGTGTATAGAAAAAAGCTACCACAATTTGGTGATAACACATATTGCTTGAATAGAACAAATGTTCTATAATGATAAGCAAGGAAAAGAAAATTCCCAGCGTCGACAAAATTTTACATAATACGAACTTTGCATACGGTATAGTACAAGCAGGCACTACAAAGTGAGAAAGTCACAAAATGGGAGGAGAGAGCAAGATGACACCGAACGAAAAAAGGCTTCCGAACTTCGAAAAACTTACTAAAGCACTAAATGAGAGAAAATCCCCTTATCGTTCTTTGCGTACTTTGGTGTTAATTTGCGAACCAGCGGTCAATAGCGTCCATAATTGCGAGCAAGAATCGAAGATCTGCGTCAGTTAGATCCCTTCCCTCTGGAACAATCCCAGCAGAAACAAAGGCCGATACAACTTCATCAACAGTCAATTCCCCTTCTTCATCTTCGGATGGAGTAGGGGGATTTTCTTTTTTGTCAAGATCATCAAGGGTATATCCCATTGCATAAACAAGGCTTTTCATCGTTTCAAGTGAGGGGGTTTTTGTAATACCTGATGTTATTTTCGCAAGTGTTCCTTTTGGGACTCCTGATTTTTCGCTTAACTCATCAAGGCTCATCCCTGATGACTTTCTCATTTCATTAAAAACGTCAAGCCACATTTTCCTTACCTCCTGAAAAGACTATATCACAACTGTTAGAAAAGTGCAAGAAAAAGATTTCCGAGTTCGGAAACAGAAATTATAAAAATAGCTTGACAGATTCCGTATACGGGAATATAATAAAGGCAGAATTTCCGCAGACGGGAATGGAGGTGAGACTATGGCTGCGGTTTATCCTAATTTGGCCGGAGAAATCGCCAAACGTGGTATTAAAAAGTGTGTCCTAGCAAAAGAGGCTGGAATTAGCGACCGGGTTCTTCGCAACAAGATGGCTGGGAAGGGTTCTTTTTCAATCCAAGAAGCCATTGAAATCAAGAACAAATTTTTCCCCGATTACACGGTAGATGATCTTTTCCGCCGAATCGACGATCGGGGGGCATAACAAAAACCGACGGGAGCGTCATTCCCGTCGGCCTCTGCCCAAATTTGTTTACCCTATGTACCTTGCAGGCTTTCACCGCTTGTAATGACGCCACAAGCTTCTTGAGGCACCAAGCCACTTTTGCGGTTTTGGTTCCGCCAATGCCTTATCGCTGACAAGCCACAAGGAGTACTTGATACGGTGGGGTATGATTACCGGCATACCACCATGGGTTTTACCTCTTCTCTGAGTGCTCCGCCGTATCAGTTGCTACATTTTACGCCAGTTTACGTGCTTTGGCAACCACTATATGCGACCTTGCAGTAAGGGAGCAGGCATAGTCAAAAGTTGGGTCAAGTCGACCAACTCCTTTCTGTGCCTTCCGGCATCGGAAATATTATACCGCAGTTGGCAGAAAAATGCAATATTAAGGCTCACCCATAGGGAGGTGAACGTGAGCAACTAAATAAAAATGCCCCGCCGGGTGTCGGAAGCACCCAGCGAGGCGGCAAACCTAATTGAAGCGACCAATCAGGCTTGCAGGAAGATTGTACCACATCCTCCTTCAAGCCGCAATAAGAAGGAGGGAAAAAGAATGCCCGATTTGACCGTAAGAGAACTAAAGCGTGATGCGGCCCGCGTCAAGCACGAAGTGGACGAGCTGGATCGGGTGGCTCACGGAATGACCTTTGATGAACTGCTCCGGTTGCTGGCCGGGCAGAAGCCAGATAGCACCAATGGAGAAAAAGAAGCCCGCCCCTGACGGGGCACGAAAGGAGGTGAGCGGGGTGAAGATCATCATCGAAGCTGATTCGAAAGAAATTGCTGACCTCGTACTTACACTACAAAGCCAGCGGAATCAAGATGAAATTGCTAAGAACTATACGATAGATATCTTTGGAAACAAATACCTCGATTACGAAAGTGGGGGCCGGGGATGTTCCAATGGATAGCTTTAGCTTTTGCGGCGCTTGAAGCAGGGTACATATTTATTTGTTGGTTCTTTGATGAGGAAATAAATGCGACAACGGTTTCTGTGCTTTCCGCAATAACGATTTTTTGGATAGCAATGCATTTCCTTGTTTCATAAATTTAAGAGCACAACAAAAAGCGCCCCGGCCAGTGCACCACCACCGACCAGGGCATGACACCACGTATCGTAGCTACGAGGTATCGGAGACAGTATATCACATCCTCCGGCCTCTGGCAAGATTGGAGGATTTTTTATGACCAAAGATGGACAGCTCAACGAGAGCAGCACGAAGCGGGAGATTGAGAACCGCTTCGCCAATGCACGCCGCGTCATGGACGACCTATGCCGGGCCTATTATGGGATGACTTGGGACGAGCATGAGCGGTTACATGGGAAGGAGGAGAACGCAAATGAACGCACAGAGCGCAATCAGCCGTGCGATTGCTGAGAAACGGCGGCTAATGTTTGAACGCCACGGTGGAATCATGTCCTCCACAGATGTGGCGCGGGAGGTAGGCTACTGCCCGCGGGCATCCAGCGGCGACCGCTGGGCGGCGGAGCATGATATACCCGCAATCCGCATGGGGCCTCGCAAGCGGGGCTATGAGACAGATTTGGTGGCAAAGGCCATCGTGCAGGGGAGGGGAATGGTATGAGCAAGACAAGATATGAGCGCCGCCGGGCCCGCCGGGAGGCTGTGAGTGCAGCAGTGTTTGCCGCCTGCATTGTGATAGCCTGCGGGCTGCCGAACTGGGTGGAGTGGCTACTATGAACCGCTATCTGATTGCGAGCGTCGCGGCCCTGTTCCTTTTACTGGCGCTGATTGCACTAGTTGAAATCATCTGGGGCCAGGAACCGGAGCCGCCAGCCATTGAGACCCCGGCGGCAACCACCACCCCGACCCCCACGCCCACCGGCCCGCTCACCATCCAGATCACCGGACTGGAGGGCGCGGAGAGCATCGACGATGTGTGGGCGGTCATCGAAATACCTGGAGGGAACGAAAATGAATGAAACCCTAGATTTTATCGAAATTGGCACTGACGAAGAGATAATCCAGAAGACGGGCACAGAGCAATACGTGAAGCTGGCAAGCCCGAACACCGCCCTATATGTGAGTTCCGCCGCCGCAACGTGTATCCCCAACATATTGCCTCGAGTCCTGATCGGCAAGGCCGGAAAGTATCTGCTATTCCATTTCACCGACAGCAAAAAAGGCTTTGCTGTGTCGAGATATTCCGGCGGGTTTTCGATCCCGATGGCCGGCGTCGTCAGCAAACTCGGGATAAGGCCGGAGCAGGTAAATGGCAAGCGCCCAAAGCTCATAAAAGATGGCTTTGCAATCGAGCTATATTAAAAGCGCCGCTCCCCGGTGTGCGAGACCGGAGGGCGGCAAGAGAAAGAACATCTGCCCTTATTTTAGGGCACGAAGGAGGGAAAGTCAATGCTGAATACCACAAATATTTCCGCCCTGCTGCGCTGGGCAATGGAGAATATCGGCTATCCAATCGACGAGATTACGCCCTGGACGGGACAGTACATATCCGTCTGTCAGATGGCCGAACCGGATTTCTTTATATGGGCGAGGATGGCTGCCCGCGGGCGGTGCTTCCGGCGATTGCCTGATATGGAGTGGTGGCTTCCATTTTCACCATACCGGGATATGCAACAGGATCCAACCGCAGGGAATTGCCCAAATTGCGGAGCAGAACTTTACCAAAACGAAGAAATGTGCCAGAAATGTAAGGAGGAACAAAATGACACTGTATGAAATTGACCAGGCAATTCAAGGCCTAGTAGACCCGGAAACAGGGGAACTAATGGACTATGAGGCGTTTGCCGCGCTCCAGATGGACCGAGACGCTAAGATTGAGAATATGGCCCTTTGGTACAAGGATTTGATGGCCGATGCTAAGGCCATCAAAGAAGAGGCGGACACGCTCAATGAGCGCAGAAAGGCCCTGGAGAACAAGGCGGAACGGCTGAAATCCTATCTGTCCCTTGCATTAGACGGCGAGAAGTTCCAGACGGCCAGGTGCTCCGTCACTTTCCGCAAAACCTCGTCCGTTCAAGTGTCTAATCCAGAAGCTTTAATCCGCTGGCTAGAGCAGAACGGATATGACGCGGAGTGCGTCAAGTACAAGGAGCCGGAGGTCAGCAAGACTGGCATTGGCAAGCTCATTAAGGAGGGCGTGCCCGTTCCATATGCCTCGATTGAGCAAGGCCGCAGTGTGGGGGTGAAGTGATGGGCATTCCGGTTTTGATTTTGGGCGAGTCTGGCTCCGGCAAGTCCACCGCCCTGCGTAACTTTGACCCTACTGAGATCGGCGTCTTCAATGTAGCTTCCAAGCCCCTGCCATTCCGCAAGTCTCTCCCCACCATCAACGGCGCGACCTACCCCACCATCATTAAGTCTCTTTCCGCGCCGAGTTTGAAAACCTATGCCATCGACGACAGCCAGTATCTGCTGGCCTTCGAGTTCTTCGACCGGGCCAAGGAGACGGGCTATAACAAGTTTACCGACATCGCTCTGAACTTCCGCAACCTGATCCAGTTCGTCATCACGCAAACTCCGCCGGACTGCATTGTTTATTTTCTGCATCACACTGAGTCCAACCCGGACGGCACGCTGAAAGCAAAGACCATCGGGAAGATGTTGGACGAGAAGCTGACGGTAGAGGGTCTGTTCTCCATCGTCCTCCTCTGCCGTTCCGAGAAGGACAAGCACTACTTCATCACCCAGTCTGAGGGGTTCAGCACCGCAAAATCGCCCATGGACATGTTCCCGGAGGAGATCGACAACGATTTGAAGCTGGTGGACACCACCATTCGTGAATACTGGGGCCTGACCCCCAAGAAGGAGGAAAACGAGCATGAATAAAATCAACTGGGACGAGGTTCAGGAGGCTTCCGAGTTTGACAACCCCAAGCCCGGCGCCTATATCGCCACAATCTGCCGCGTGGAGGATGTGGAGGAGAAGGAGTATCTGCTCATCGAATGGGACTTCGCCGAGGGCGCTTACAAGGATAACAACCGGGACACCTTCGCCCGTGCGGGATTCTGGCCTATCCAGCTGCGCCGCAGCTACAAGCCCTCTGCCCTGGGCTTTTTCAAGTCTTTCAAGGCTGCTCTGGAGGATTCCAACCCCGGCTACCGCTTTGATGAGTTCGATCTGCGGGACATGGTTGGCCGCCGTTTCGGCGTGGTGCTGGGTGAGGAGGAATACACCAAAAACACCGGCGAAGTAAAGGCCCGGCTGTATGTATACCAGACGCGCTCTATCCAGGCGATCCAAAAGGGGGATTTCAAGGTGCCGGAACTCAAACGCCTGGCAGAGAACCGAAAGCCCTCTCCCGCCTTTGGGGGCGCTTCTAGCGATTGGTCTCAGCCTTCTTCGGCTGGTCAATTTGGCGAGTCATTCGGTGATGGCGGGAAACCGCCATTTTAAGGTGTACCTATGGACAGGGAACAGTTTACATTCTACGCTTCTTTCTTCCGGGCTGTTTCCCGCATCCGTAATAAGGCGGCCCGGTGTGACGCATACGACGCAATATGCGCCTATGCGCTCACCGGGATACTCCCGGACCTTGATAAACTGCCTGATTCCGCCGCGATTGCGTTTGAGCTGAGTAAGCCAAACCTAGACGCAAGCAGACGGAAATCAGAGGCAGGCAAGTCCGGGGGGAGGCCAAAGCAAACGGAAAGCAAGCCGAAAGCAAATGAGAAGAAAATCGAAAGCAAAACGGAAGCAATGGCTGAGCGAAAGCAAGTACAAGATAAAGAAAAAGAACAAGTACAAGATAAAGAACAAATGTTAATTACCCCCCATCCCCCCCTTCCGGGTGCCTCGCCTGCCCTACAGGGTGCCTTTGCCGCCTGGATCCGGTACAAGCATGAGAAGCGACAGGACTACAAGCCCACGGGCCTCCAGTCTCTGGTGACTCAGGTGCAGAAGGCGGCGGAGACCTACGGGGAACAGGCCGTTATTGACCTGATCGGGGAGTGCATGGCGAACAACTGGCAAGGCATCATTTTCGACCGGCTCAAATCCGGGCAGGCCCCGCGGAGGGGCGGAAATGTGTTTCTGGATATTGCCCGAGAGGAGGGCATCGTGTGAAACGCGAAGACGTGATTAAGCTCATGTCTGTGCTCCGTGGTGCCTACCCGCAGTTTTACCGGGACGTGGGGCGGCAGGAGGCATTGGACACCATCTCCTTGTGGACAGATATGTTTTCCGAGGATGATGCCGCAATTGTGGCCGCCGCAGTCAAGGCGCTGATCGCAACGGACAGCAAGGGCTATCCACCCCATATCGGCGCGGTAAAGGCTAAGATAAGCCAGCTTACGGAGCGGCCGCAGATGGCCCCGCAGGAGGCGTGGGGGATGGTATGGCGGGCTGTGCAGCGGTCAGCCTACAACGGCCGGGAGGAGTTCGAGCGGTTGCCGCCCATGCTCCGCCGTCTGGTAGGGACACCGGAGCAGCTCAAAGCCTGGGCACAGATGGACGCCAATACGGTGCAGAGCGTCATCGGCTCCAACTTCCAGCGCTCCTATCAGGAGCGGGCCAAGCAGGAGTCCGAGTTCCAGGCGCTGCCTGGCGACATAAAACAGATGATTGGAGGGCTGGCCGAACGGCTGGCGCTTGGACATGGGAACGATCCGATTTGACATACCATACCCGCCCACGAAAAAAGGCAAGTCGGCCTTCTGCCGCCGGTTTGGGCTGAACGCCTACTACTCCGGCAAGCACTGGGCCCAGAGGAAGAAGGACGCCGACGAACTCCATGCGCTGACCCTGGCCGCGCTGAAACAGGCTCGTGTGAGGCGCGGGATGGTACGTGGGCCGGTCTCCATCACCTTTGCATGGGACGACGGGCTGGACATTGACAACCACGCCGCCATTGCAAAAGCCGTGGTGGACGCGCTCAAGGGATACCTGTTGCCGGACGACGATCACCGCTGGTACAGGCAGGTCATACATAGGCTTTGGGACGGAGGATGTATCCGGGTGGAGGTGACCGAGCTGTGATAACCTCAGACCCCTACGGCATCAGCGGAGCGGTGGCACCCTGGCGCAGCCTGGACGCGATGGAGCCGATTACGGAGCGCAGGATTACGGAGCGGGATACAGAGGAGGCCGAACTCTGTGGGCGGTGCCCGCTGCCGGACTGCAACCCGAAAAGAGTTGGCTGCCTCCTACATACCAGGGCGAAAAGGCCAAAACCGTCCCGTGATTTGCTGGAGCGCATGGCGCTGGACGGGTATGGGCCGGAGACGATAGCCCAGGCCACCGGATACTCCATATCAACCACCACAGAGTATATGAAACAGTTTTTTAGGGCGGGACCATGTGAGCGCTGTGCGTCCAAGAGCATTTGTGATGCAGTCGTCGGGACGTGTAGCCGTAAAGAGCGATGGAAAGCAATCAAGGAGGTGCCGAACGATGGACGATAAGACGCGCGCCCTGCTGGGTGATCACGAGGCGACGAAACTGGCGCA